>Ga0208460_10000001_pt1 | contig 297918 bp, 283 predicted proteins | sample AD_STIC10_MetaG_FD_184436 | JGI IMG/M metagenome (GOLD analysis project Ga0208460, IMG submission 184436) | Active sludge microbial communities of municipal wastewater-treating anaerobic digesters from USA - AD_STIC10_MetaG (SPAdes) (version 2) | ecosystem: Engineered > Bioreactor > Anaerobic... | reverse complement strand
AAATCTGATTCTTTGGTCGGGGTGGCGGGATTCGAACTCGCGACCCCTTGCACCCCATGCAAGTGCGCTACCAGGCTGCGCTACACCCCGACGAAGCCTCGGATTATAGAGTGAAATCCGCCGCCCTCCCGGGATTCACAGGACGAGCAGCGCTCGGATCGCGAGCAGTTCACCTCTGATCTCGCCAGGATCGAGCACAGCCTTCGGCTCACTTGCGGCTTGGCCACCTGCCGGAGGCGCCGGATCCTCCAGCGCCGCGGCCATGTCGATCACCTCGTCGGGTTCATCGATCGCAGGCCCCGCATCGGCATCTCTCGGAATGGCCGCGTCCGAAAGTCGGTTGCGCGCCCCGCTGATCGTGAAGCCCTGTTCGTACAGGAGCTCACGAATGCGCCGGATCAACAGCACCTCATGGTGCTGGTAGTAGCGCCGGTTGCCCCGGCGCTTCATCGGCTTGAGCTGGGTGAACTCCTGCTCCCAGTACCGAAGCACATACGGCTTCACCCCGCACAAGTCGCTCACCTCACCGATGGTGAAGTACCGCTTTGCGGGGATGGCTGGGAGCGCTTTCTCCATCAAAATCAATAAGATCCCAAGAGAAAGCTAGACTTTACTCGAACTCTTCCCCTGCCGGTATGTCACCTTGCACGACTCCCTTGAGTTTGTGGCTGGCGTGGAAGGTGACAACGTTGCGCGCCTTGATTGGGATGGCCTCCCCCGTTCGGGGATTTCGCCCGGGTCGAGGAGCCTTGCGGCGGATGTTGAAGTTGCCGAAGCTGGAAAGCTTGACATCCTCGCCAGTCACGAGCGTGCCGTGGATGATCTCGAAGAAGGCTTCGACCATGTCCTTGGATTCGCGCTTGTTCAGCCCGAGCCGTTCGAACAACAAGTCGGCCAGTTCCGCCTTGGTGAGCGTGGGTGTCTCGATGGTCGGCAGGACGACCCGGCTCCGCGGCGTCTCGTTGTCGCTCATGGTCTGTTTTGCCCTCAGCCCCGCAGGCGCACACCCAGGCGAGCCTGGAGCGTGGCGAGCACCTCGGCCACGGTGGCCTCGATGCGTTCATCGGTCAGTGTGTTCTCGTTGTCCAGCAACTCCAGTCGTACAGCCAGACTGCGCTCGCCGGGCTTCATGTCGGCCGTTTCCGACGCCGGTTTGTAGATGTCGAACAAGCGCGCCGAGCGCACGAGCCCGCCACGGCCTGCGCCAATGGCATCCATGAGCGCGCCATGCGTGACCCGCTCGGCCGCAACCAGAGCGATGTCGCGAACCGCCACTTGCTGGCGCGGGATCGGCATGAACGCGGGCAGATCGCGCTCCTGCAGCGCGTCCAGGTCGAGCTCGAACAGCAGCGGCGCCGACGGCAACTCGTAGCCCTGACGCCAACGCGGATGCAACTCGCCGACATGACCGATCGAGCGACCGGCCAGTTCGATGCGCGCACAGCGCCCCGGATGCATCGCCGGGTGCTCTGCCATCACGAAGACCGCACTGCGTGGAGCAAGCAACGCCTCGATGTCGCCCTTGACGTCGAAGAAGTCGACAGCGCGTTCCTTGCTGCCCCATTGCAGCACGTCGCTGCGGCCCCATGCCAGACCGGCCAGTCGCCGCGGCTGAACCAGACCCGCAACGGCCGTCTCGCTGTCGACCGCGGACGCATCGCGGCGGAACACCCGCCCCGTCTCGAACACGCGCACGCGGCTCGCCTTGCGGGCCAGGTTCGACTGCAACACCGCCACCAGGCTGCCCAGCAGGCTGGAGCGCATCACCGACAAGGGGCTGGCGATGGGGTTGAGTACGCGGATTGGGTCGGCATTGCCGGCGAGTTCATGCTCCCAGCGCTCTTCGACGAAGCTGAAGTTGATCGTCTCCTGGTAGCCCAGGCCTGCCAACAGATGCCGCAACGCACCCGTGCTGCGCTGCGACTCGGTCCGAAGGCGTGCCGTCACCGGCGCCAGCGGCGGGGTGTCCGGCAGCGATTGGTAGCCCAGCACGCGAATCACTTCCTCGATCAGATCTTCCTCGATCTTCAGATCGAAGCGCCACGAGGGTGGCGTAATCGTCAACGCGCCCGGCTCGGCGGTGAACCTCAGTCCCAACCGCTGCATCACGCCTTCGCATTGCAGCTGCGAGACCGGCATGCCGATCACTTTGGCGGCGCGGGCCACTCGCAGACGCACGGGTTCGGCCGCGGGCAGGCGCAGCACCTGGTCGTCCATCGGGCCGGCCTCGCCGCCGCAGATGTCGATGATCAGCCGCGTGATGCGCTCGATGTGCTCGACGGTCAGCGCCGGATCCACGCCGCGCTCGAAGCGGTGCCCGGCGTCGGTGGAGAAGTTGAAACGCCGCGACCGCCCGGCCACTGCCTCGGGCCACCAGAAGGCTGCCTCGACGTACACGTTGCGTGTCGCGTCGGACACCGCGGTGGCTTCCCCGCCCATGATGCCGGCCAGAGATTCGACGGCCTCGTCGTCGGCGATCACTCCGACCTGGGCATCGACCTCGATGGTGTTCCCGTTCAGCAGTTCCAGCTTCTCGCCCGCTCGGCCCCAGCGAACCGTCAGGCCGCCGTGGATCTTGTCCAGATCGAAGATGTGCGACGGGCGGCCGAACTCGAACATCACGTAGTTGGAGATGTCCACAAGCGCCGTCACCGAACGCTGCCCGCAGCGTGCCAGCCGGTCGACCATCCAGGCCGGCGTACGTGCCTGGGGGTTCACGCCGCGGACGACTCGGCCGGAGAAGCGGCCGCACAGATCGCTGGCCTCGACCTTCACCTTCAGCACCGCATCGTGCGACACGGGAACCTGCGGGAAGGCGGGCACCTTCAGCGGCGAACCGGTCAAGGCCGCCAGCTCGCGCGCGATGCCGTAGACGCTCAGGCAGTGCGCCAGATTGGGCGTGAGCTTGAGCGTGAAGATGGTGTCGTCGAGCGCCAGCTGACGTCGAATGTCAACGCCGACGGCCGCCGATTCGTCCAGCACCAGCAAGCCGCCATGATCTTCCGACAGCTTGAGCTCTCGCGCCGAGCACAGCATGCCCTGGCTTTCGACGCCGCGCAGCTTGCCGAGCTTGATCACGAAGGACTTGCCGTCTTCGCCAGGCGGCAGTTGCGCTCCGACGAGCGCGCAGGGCACGTGGATGCCCGCGCGCACGTTCGGTGCGCCGCAGACGATCTGCAGCGTCGTGCCGGTTCCGGCGTCGACTTCGCAGACGTTCAGGCGGTCCGCGTTCGGATGCTGCGTCACCGACAGCACCTTGGCGACGACCACGCCGCTGAACGGTGGTGCGGCCGGACGGGTCTCTTCGACTTCCATGCCGGCCATCGTCAGCAGTTCGGACAACTCGGCGGTGGAGATCGGCGGATCGCAGTACTCGCGCAGCCAGGATTCAGGAAACTGCATGGCTCGGGAATCAGTTGAATTGCGACAGGAAGCGCAGGTCGTTCTCGAAGAACAGCCGCAGGTCGTTCACGCCGTAGCGAAGCATCGTCAGACGGTCCGGGCCCATGCCGAACGCGAAGCCGATGTGGCGCTCGGGATCGAGGCCGAAATTGCGCACCACGTTCGGATGCACCTGGCCGGAGCCCGCCACTTCGAGCCATTGGCCCTTGAGCGGCCCGCTCGAGAAGGCGATGTCGATCTCGGCGGAGGGCTCGGTGAAAGGAAAGAACGAGGGCCGAAAGCGCAGCGTCAGCTCATCGGTCTCGAAGAATCGACGACAGAAGTCGGTGAACACGACCTTCAGGTCCTTGAAGCTCACGTTCTCGCCGATCCACAGGCCTTCGCATTGGTGGAACATGGGCGAGTGCGTGGCGTCACTGTCCACTCGGTAGGTGCGGCCCGGCGCAATGACGCGGATCTCGGGCATGTGCTCCTTGCCGGCGTGCTTCTTGGCATGCGAGCGCGCATAGCGGACCTGCATCGGCGAGGTGTGCGTGCGCAGGTTCAGCCATCGGCCTTCGGTGTCCTTCAGGTCGACGTAGAAGGTGTCCTGCATCGAACGCGCGGGGTGGTTCTCCGGGCTGTTCAGCGCGGTGAAGTTGTACCAGTCGGTCTCGATCTCCGGACCGTCGGCCACATCGAAGCCCATCGAGCCGAAGATCGCCTCGATGCGCTCGATGGTGCGGGTCACCGGGTGCAGGCCACCGATGCCGCGCTGGCGGCCGGGAAGCGTGACATCGAGCGACTCGGATTTCAGCTGAGCCTCTAGTTCGGCCTGGCCGAGCGCATCGCGGCGCGCCTGCAGCAAGGCCTCGACCTGCTGCTTGGCCGCATTGATCAGCGCGCCTCGCGCCTTCTTCTCATCGACCGGCAAGGTAGCCAGCGCCTTCAGCTGCTCGGTGACACGGCCTGACTTCCCGAGGTATCGCGCCTTGGCGTTCTCGAGTTCGGCCGGCGTCGTCGCCATCGCGAAGTCGGCCTTCGCGTCGTCGACGAGGGGAGCGAGATCGTTCATCGCATCGGAGCCTGAGAGACTTTCAACACAAGAAAAAAGGCCGCACACGAGGTCGGCCTTGGAAAGCTGAGCCGGCGCCGCTTTCGCGGGCAGGCGCTGCGGCGACCAGGGCGCGTGGGCGCCCCGGTCGAGCAGGGGGTCAAGCGAGCTGGGCCTTCACCTTGTCGACAATGCTGCCGAAGCCGGCAGGATCGTTGACGGCCATGTCGGCAAGGACCTTGCGGTCGATGTCGATCTGGGCCTTCTTCAGGCCGGCCATGAACTTGCTGTAGGTGAGCCCGAGGCCCCGGCTCGCCGCGTTGATGCGGGCGATCCAGAGCTGGCGGAAAACACGCTTCTTGGTACGGCGGTCACGGTAGGCATATTGCCCGGCCCGCATGACCGCTTCCTTGGCGATGCGGAACACGTTCTTGCGGCGGCCGCGGAAGCCCTTGGCCAGTACCAGAATCTTCTTGTGACGTGCGCGGGCGGTGACACCACGTTTGACGCGAGGCATTTCTTACTCCTTCAACAATGGGTCAGAGGGTCACAGGCCGGCGAATGGCAGCATCTGCGCCATGTGGCCCATGTTGGTCTCGTGCACGGTGACGGCACCACGGAGGTGGCGCTTGTTCTTCGTGGACTTCTTGGTGAGGATGTGGCGCTTGAACGCCTGGCCCCGCTTGACGGTGCCCCCCGGACGCACGCGGAACCGCTTGGCCGCGCTCTTCTTGGTCTTCATCTTGGGCATGACTGCTCCTTCTTTGTTGCTGCTGCAGGCGCCGGTGAAAGGTCCACCGTCTTGTTGGCCTGCAGTCGCTTCTGACAACACCCCGGCGACCAGACCGAGGCATTGAACTCTTCGAACTTCTACTTCCTCTTCGGCGCCAGCACCATGATCATCTGGCGGCCTTCCAACTTGGGCATGTGCTCGACGACCGAGACATCCGCCAGTTCGTCGCGGATGCGCTCGAGCAGGCGCATGCCGATGTCCTGGTGGGTGATCTCGCGGCCGCGGTAGCGCAGCGTGACCTTGCCCTTGTCGCCGTCTTCCTCGATGAAGCGGCGCAGGTTTCGCATCTTGATCTGGTAATCGCCCTCGTCCGTGCCCGGACGGAACTTCACTTCCTTGACTTCGACGATCTTCTGCTTGGACTTGGCTTCCGCTGCGCGCTTTTGCTCTTGGTACTTGAACTTGCCGTAGTCCATCAGACGGCACACCGGGGGGTCTGCCTGGGCCACGATCTCCACCAGATCAACGTCCATCTCGCCCGCCATGCGCAGGGCTTCCTGGGTCGATACGATGCCCAGAGGTTCGTTCTCGGGGCCGTTCAGGCGGACTTCGGGGGCCATGATCTCGCGGTTGAGCCGGTGCTTGCGCTCGGCGTTCGGAGTACGGCGGTCAGCAAAAGTAGCGATGGTTGGTACCTTTCAGCGGACTCCAAGGCAAGAGAAGCCCAAAAAAACGATTTGCGCGCCGGCCTCCCAGGGCGTAACCACCGTCGTGGTCACACTTTCCGGGCAACGTCGTCGGCGAGCTTCGCTTGGAAGTCGACCAGCGGCATCACCCCGAGATCCTGGTTGCCCCGGGCGCGCACGGCAACGGCCCCGTTTGCCTTCTCCTTGTCGCCTACGACGAGGATGTACGGGACCTTCTGCATCGAATGCTCGCGGATTTTATAGGTAATTTTCTCGTTGCGCAAATCGATCGCTACTCTAAGTCCTTGTTTTTGCAGCGATTTGACCACGTCCGCGGCGTATTCGGCCTGGGCGTCGGTGATGTTGAGCACGCTGACCTGCACTGGTGCCAGCCACGCCGGGAGCGCGCCGGCGTGCTGTTCGACCAGGATGCCGATGAAACGCTCGAAGCTACCGATGATCGCCCGGTGCAGCATGACAGGGTGGGCGCGGCCGCTGTTCTCGGTCACGTACTCGCCGCCCAGGCGCTCGGCCGTGTTGAAGTCGACCTGCATCGTGCCGCACTGCCACTGGCGGCCGATCGCGTCCTTGAGCGTGTACTCGATCTTCGGGCCGTAGAAGGCACCGTCGCCGGGCGACACGACGAACTCGACACCCGAGCGCCGCAGAGATTCCATCACGGCGTGCTCGGCCTTGTCCCACAGTTCGTCGGAGCCAACCCGGTTCTGCGGACGCGTCGCGACCTTGTAGATGATGTCGGTGAAGCCGAAGTCGGCATACACCTTCTGCAGCAGCGTCGTGTAGGCGACGCACTCGTCGAGGATGTGGTCCTCGGTGCAGAAGATATGGCCATCGTCCTGCGTGAAGCCGCGCACGCGCATGATGCCGTGCATCGAACCGCTGGGTTCGTTGCGGTGGCACTGCCCGAACTCGCCATAGCGGATCGGCAGGTCTCGGTAGCTGCGCATGTGCGAGCTGAAGATCAGCACGTGGCCGGGGCAGTTCATCGGCTTGAGCGCGTATTCGCGCTTCTCCGATTCCGTCGTGAACATGTTCTCGCGGTAGTTGTCCCAGTGGCCGGTCTTCTCCCACAGGCCCTTGTCGAGAAGCTGCGGGCCCTTGACCTCGAGGTAGCCGTTGTCGCGGTAGACCTGCCGCATGTACTGCTCGACGCTCTGCCACAGCGCCCAGCCCTTGGGGTGCCAGAACACCAGGCCCGGGGCGTGCTCATCGATGTGGAACAGGTCGAGTTCGCGACCGAGCTTGCGGTGGTCGCGCTTCTCGGCCTCCTCGAGCATGTGCAAGTACTTCTGCAGGTCGTCCTTGCTCGCCCAGGCCGTGCCGTAGATGCGCTGCAGCATCTCGTTGCGATGATCGCCGCGCCAGTAGGCGCCGGCCACCTTCATAAGCTTGAAGTGCTTGAGCCGCCCGGTGGACGGCACGTGCGGGCCGCGGCACAGATCCTCGAACTGTCCTTCGCGATACAGGGAGACGTCTTCGCCGGCGGGAATGCTCGAGATGATCTCCGCCTTGTAGTGCTCGCCCAGGCCCTTGAAGTAGGCCACGGCCTCGTCGCGAGGCAGCACGCGGCGCTCGACCTTCTCGTCCTTGCGGGCCAGCTCGGTCATCTTCGCCTCGATGGCGACCAGGTCCTCCGGCGTGAACGGCCGCTTGTAGGAGAAGTCGTAGAAGAAGCCGTTCTCGATGACTGGGCCGATGGTGACCTGCGCATCCGGAAAGAGCTCCTTCACCGCGTACGCGAGCAAATGCGCCGTCGAGTGTCGGATCACCTCCAGCCCGCCGGCATCCTTGTCGGTCAGGATGGCCAGCGCCTCATCGGCCTCGATGCGGTGGCTGGTGTCCACCACGCGGACAGCGTCGCCCTGCCCCACCCGGCCGGCGATCGCCGCCTTGGCCAGGCCAGGGCCGATGGAGGCGGCCACCTCGGCCACCGTCACCGGGCCGGGAAACTCACGCCGGGAACCGTCGGGCAATTGGATCGAAACCATCACGAACTCCGAAAAGCAAAAAGGCGCGGACCATGCCGCGCCTCGAAGAACAAAGGATGCTGAAAGAAGGTCGACGCGCGCAGCGGGGCTAGACCTTGTCGGCCCAGCTCGTAGTCCGCGGTGTCATAACCGTCATGCCTTTCTCGCCCTTGTTGGTTGAGTTCGTATTGTATTTCAGTAGCGGTAGACCTGATTGTTCTCGATGCGCACGCGGTCGCCGACGCGCAGTTCCGACAGCTGCTGGTAGTCGAAGGTGCGCACCTGGCCCTGCTGCGTGACGATGGCCACGCGATAGAAATCCTGCGCGCCGCGGTTGTTCTTCTCGATCTGGTTGCCCACGACGGCACCGCCCATCGCACCGACGATGGTCCCTGCGGTGCGCCCCGAGCCGCTGCCGATCTGGCGGCCGACCACCGCCCCGACCGCGGCGCCGAGCAGCGCCCCGCCGCCCGTGGTCTGGCTTTCGGCACGCACCAGGTCGATGCTCTGCACCTGGCCGTACTCGACGCGGTAGGCGGACGGCGTCGGTGCGCTGGGCTGGGTGGCCGGGTGCGTGGCACAACCGGCGGCGATCAGGGTGGCGAGCAGGGCGGCCGACAGGCGAATGGTTCGTTGCATGGTGCTTCTCCTCAGGTTGGGGCCCGCACAGCGTTCGGCGTGCGGGCCGGTTCCCATTCAACGCGCCACGCCGCGCATGGAAGCACCTCCGAAGCGCAAAGAACTGTTGCTGATGCTCGCCAATCGATACAGCGTCACTTCAGCGTTTCGGCTTCGGTGTCGTCGGGCTGCGGCGGCGTGAATGCCGCGACGTCGAGCGGCTCCCGATCGTCGGGCGCCGTGGCGCCCAGCTGGCCGAGCCAGTTCACCATGCCCGACGCGCTGGCACTGGCCTCGGGCGGCACCGAGTCGGTGACTGGCGTCAGAGGGTCGGCCCCGCCGCCACCGCATGCCGCGAGCAGCACCGCCGCCACGCCGATCGAAACAAGGGTTTGGGTCTTCATGGGGATCTCCTTCATTGCGCGCCCGCACCCGGGATCGGCGTGTTCAGGTAGGGGAAGCCCGGAAGCAACGGCACCACGGCTTGATCTACCGCGTCGTGCAGCCTGAAGGCCGTCTCCTTCAGCGGCACGGCGGACGGCTTGCAGGCCACGCCGAAGCCGAAGGCATTGGTATCGCCGTTGGCCATGCACAGCCCGCCCATCACCGCCACCAGCGAGATGTCGACCACGTCGTCCTTCGGTCGGCGGCCATTCGGGAAGCCCGCGAAGTCGCTGCCACCGGAGAGCACGCTGCCCACGATGCCCAGCCGATTCTGCTGCGCGAACGGCACCGCGGCGATGCCGGTATTGAGCCGCAACTCTTCCGAGGCCACCACGTTGGCCGGCTGGTTCACACCGGGGATGCCAGTGAGGAAAGCCGTGACCAGGTCGGTGCGCGGGAAGTTGGTCGGCGCCACGCCCGGCAGGCCGAGCGCGATCTCCAGCAGCGCCGGCAGCGTCGGGTTCGTCACGTAGTCGGCGAACTGGCCGTCGTCCTTCGGCTTGGAGCCATTGAAGCGGTCCTTGTCGGGCAGGCCGATCACCACCTCGTTGACCAGCGGCATGCCCAGGCGCGAGACCTGCGTCCAGGCACCGCCACTCACTGCTGTGGTCTGGTGGCCCTTCTTGGGCGTCGGATCGAGCAGCGAGCCCTGGCGCAGGCTGGCCGTCGTCCAGGCGCCGATCACCGGCTCGCTGCCCTGCGTCAGGCAGCTCTTGTGCACCTCGAGCGCGAGCGAGGTGACGTTCGCGTCGCCGATGGTGTTCGGTGCCGCGTTGATCAACGCCGGATCGGTGATCACCGCCACCGGCGCGTTCACCAGGTCGAAGATGGTGCCGAGATTGACCGCGAAGGCCTCCTTGCGCTGGCCGACGAACATCTTCGCCGGCATGTTGCAGCCCGGCACGTTGACGCTGTAGACATGCTTGGCCGCATAGCCGGCGTAGTCGGGGATGGTCTTGGTGCCGATGTTGTCCACCGGCTTGTCGAACACCTTGCTGCCGCCGGCGGCGTTGGTCACCGAGGCACGCGCACCGCTGCGCCGGTCGCCGCGCACCACGTCGACGCTGTAGGTCTCGGTGACGTTCAGCGCCGGCGAGCGCAGGTCGGTGACCTGCCCGGCCTGCGTCAGCGGAATGGCGACGTTCTTGCCGCCCACTGGCAACGTGACCGAGTTCAGCCTGTTCTGGAAGCGGAACTGGAAGCTGATGTCTTCCTTCGCGTCGCCGTTGTTGTCGACGTGGATCTCGTACAGCGCGTTCGGATCCATCTTGAAGTAGTTGGGGCCGCCGTACGGTGCCTGCAGCGGTTGGTAGTTGGCGATCAGCGTGACGTAGCCGTCGCGGCCGGCCTCGTAGCTCATGAACATGTACAGGTCGGTGCCGTCCACCTTGGGGGCGGTGGTGATGAACGGCGCCTCGCGGTGACTCGAGGCCAGCGCCGCTGCCGAGCCGGCAGCAGCGACGATCGCGGCGGCCAGAGGCAGCCAGCGCGGACGGGAATGCTTTGCAGGGGTCATGGTCTCTTCCTTCGGTGGTCAGTGCAGCGGCCCATGGACGCGGGGCCGTTCTTCGCAACACCGCGGCGAGAAGTTCGCGGTGTCCGGCTGCCTTACGCAGCTCCCGAAGGAATGGATGCAGGCTGCTCAGACGAGCGGCTGCGGCACGATCGCGCCCGGCGACTCCAGCCAGTGCGCGAACTCGTCGGCCAGGCGCTCGCTCTCGCGCACCGCGGTCGACCAGGCCCCCACGCGTGCCGCGAGGTCGTCGCCGTAGCGCTGGAAGTCGCTGCGGTCAGGCAGCTTCGCGTTCGGCAGGCTGGCGATCCAGGCCGGGCTCGGCGACAGCACGACGACGTTGTCCAGGTGCTGCGTCGCGCGGTGACGGTGGCGCAGCGCCTTGTCCAGCCAGCCGGGAATCACCGTCTTCTGGAAATGCGGGTACAGCACCAGGCCGGCATCCATCGACGCGTAGTTCAGGTGCAGGTGGTAGTCGGTGATGCCGCCGTCCCAGTAGGCGCCGCGCGGGCCGCCGGGAATGTCGTGCACCGCCTGCAGCCAGAACGGAATCGAGCAGCTCGCCAGCAGGCTGGGGTGCAGGTTGTCGGCACGCAGCGGCACGACATGCGTGCGGAAGTCGTGCAGGTGCAGCGGCAGCGCCTCGCGCGCATCGGAGAAGATCACCCGCTCCAGCCAGCCGCCCATCGCCTTGCGGCTGAGCGCATTGGTGGCGAACGCGCCGAGGTAACCCAGCGGCGTGCGGAACCGGCCCTCGCGCCCGAGCAGGTGGCGGCCGCGGCTGGTGAACACGTGCAGGCGGTAGCGCGGATGCGCCAGCACCTTCGCTTCGCGACCGCCGAATCGCTCGGCAAGCTTGGCGCCGAACACCTCGCTGACGTGCGACGCCTTAGGGGCCTTGCCCGGCGCGTGCTCGTAGTGCTGGTGGATGTAGTCGTCGGCCATCTGCGCGAAGGCCGCGGCCGGGTCGTCCAGGCAGGCGGTGGCCATGCGCCACGCGCCGATCGATGCGCCAAGCAGATGCACCGGCTGCGTGCTGCCGGCCAGCCAGTTGCCGAAGAGCAGACGATCGAGCGGGTTGAGCACCAGCCCCTTGGGTCCGCCGGCCGCTGCGGGGATGACGCGCACATCGGCGGGGCGCAGCCCCTGCTCGCGCAAGTGGCGCAAGGCGCGGGGGCCGGCATGGATCTGCAAGGCTTGCATGGGCCGCCACTGTAGCGAAGCGCGCGTTAGGATCCGCGCCATGGGACACGACCACGATCACGAGCACGAGCACGAGCACGACCACAGCGAGCTCGGCGAGATGGACCTGCGCGTGCGCGCTCTCGAGACGGTGCTCGGGCAGAAGGGCTACATCGATCCGGCCGCGCTCGACGTGCTGATCGACACCTACCAGACGAAGATCGGCCCGCGCAACGGCGCCCGCGTGGTGGCCAAGGGCTGGTCGGACCCGGCCTTCGCCGACTGGCTGCGCCGCGACGCCACAGCGGCCATCGCCTCGCTCGGCTACACCGGCCGCCAGGGCGAGCACATGGTGGCGGTGGAGAACACGCCGGCCGAGCACCACATGGTTGTGTGCACGCTGTGCAGTTGTTATCCCTGGCCGGTGCTGGGCCTGCCGCCCACCTGGTACAAGAGCGCGCCCTATCGCTCGCGCGCCGTGAAGGATCCGCGCGGCGTGCTGGCCGACTTCGGCGTCACGCTGCCTGCGTCCACCGCCATCCGCGTCTGGGACTCGACCGCCGAGGTGCGATACCTCGTCATCCCGCAGCGCCCCGCCGGCACCGAGGGCCTGAGCGAAGAGCAGCTTGCCGCGCTGGTGACACGCGACTCGATGATCGGCACCGGCCTGGCCCGTTCACCCGCAGAGGCCGCATGAGCTACGTGACGCATGCCGACCTGGGCGGCCGCGAAGGCTACGGCCCCGTCGTGCCCGAGGCGGAAGGCGATCTCTTTCATGCCGGCTGGGAGCCGCGCGTCCTCGCGCTCACGCTGGCCATGGGTGCCACCGGCTCGTGGAACATCGACGCCAGCCGCAGCGTGCGCGAGACCCTGCCCGACTACGCGCAGCTCAGCTACTACCAGATCTGGCTGGCGGCACTGCAGCGCCTGATGCAGCAGCGCGCGATGCTGTACGACGACGAGCTGATGGCCGCTCAGAGCCTGCATCCGCCGGCCCCCGTGGCTCGCGTGCTGAAGGCCGAGACCGTGCCGGCCGTGCTGGCAAAAGGTTCACCGACCGAGCGCCCTGCCAGCACGGCAGCGCGCTTCAGCGTCGGCCAGCATGTGCGCACGCGTCGCGATCGTGTCGATCACCACACCCGCCTGCCCGGCTATGCGCATGGCCGCCTCGGCACCATCGAACGTGTGCACGGCGCGCATGTGTTCGCCGACACCCACGCGCAAGGCTTGGGCGAACAAGCGCAGTGGCTGTACACGGTGGTTTTCGACGGGCAGGAGCTCTGGGGCGCCGATGCTTCGGCGGGGCTGCGTGTCTCGGTCGACGCCTGGGAACCCTATCTGGAGGCCGCGTGACCATCGCCGCCCTGCCCCACCAGCCCATGGCCGGTGACGAGCCGGTGTTCCGCGAACCCTGGGAGGCCCATGCCTTCGCGCTGGCCGTGAGCCTGCACCAGAAGGGCCTGTTCAGCTGGACGGAATGGGCGGCAGCCCTGGCCGCCCAGATCACCCTCGCGCAGGCGCAGGGCGATGCCGACCTCGGCGACACCTACTACCGGCATTGGCTCGCCGCGCTCGAGTCGCTGGTTGCCGCCAAGGGCGCGAGCTCCGCGCAGGAGCTCGGCCACTACCGCGACGCCTGGGACCGCGCCGCCGACCGCACGCCGCACGGCCAGCCGATCGAGCTGCAGCCGCGCGACTTCGATCCGGCCTGAACCCGCGCGGCCCCGGCGCCGCCTACTTGCGCGGCTGCAGCTTCGCGAACGCCGCCGCCATCGCCGACGCGCCTTGCGGCTGCGCCGCGGAGCCGCGCGGTGAGCCTGGCCGCTCACCTCGCGCCGCCGGCCGGAAGCTGTTGTCGCCGCGCTCGCCCTTGGCGACTGGCTTGGCGTCGAGCTTCATCGTCAGCGAGATGCGCTTGCGCGCCAGGTCGACCTCGAGCACCTTCACCTTGACGATGTCGCCCGTCTTCACGACCTCGCGCGCGTCGTTGACGAACTTGTTCGACAGCTGGCTCACGTGGACCAGGCCGTCCTGGTGCACGCCCAGGTCGATGAAGGCGCCGAACTGCGCCACGTTGCTGACCGTGCCCTCGAGCGTCATGCCGGGCTGAAGGTCCTTGATGTCTTCCACGCCGTCGTTGAAGCGCGCCACCTTGAAGTCGGGTCGCGGGTCGCGGCCGGGCTTCTCCAGCTCGGCGAGGATGTCCTTCACCGTGATGATGCCGAACCTGTCGTCGGCGAAGGCCTCCGGCTTGAGCGTGCGGATCACGTCGCTGCGGCCCATCACCTCGGCCGCCGGCCGCTTCACGGCGGCCAGCAGTCGCTCCACCACCGGGTAGGTCTCGGGGTGAACGCCCGACTGGTCCAGCGGGTTGTCGCCGTCGCGGATGCGCAGGAAGCCCGCGCATTGCTCGAAGGTCTTCGCGCCGAGCCCGCTCACGTCGAGCAGTTGCTGGCGGTTGCGGAAGGCGCCGTTCGCATCGCGCCAGCGCACGATGCTCGATGCCACCGCGCCGGACAGGCCCGACACGCGCGAGAGCAGCGGCGCCGAGGCGGTGTTCAGGTCCACGCCCACCGAGTTCACGCAGTCCTCGATCACCGCGTCCAGGCTCTTCGCCAGCTCGCTCTGGTTCACGTCGTGCTGGTACTGGCCCACGCCGATGCTCTTCGGCTCGATCTTCACCAGCTCGGCCAGCGGGTCCTGCAGGCGACGCGCGATGCTCACCGCGCCGCGCAGGCTGACGTCGAGCTCGGGCAGCTCCTTGCTCGCGTACTCACTGGCCGAGTAGACGGAGGCGCCGGCCTCGCTGACCACCACCTTCTCGATCTTCGCGTCGGGGGCGAGCTGCTGGATGCGCTTGATCAGGTCGGCGGCGAGCTTGTCGGTCTCGCGGCTCGCCGTGCCGTTGCCGATGGCGATCAGGTTCACGCCATGGGTCGCCACCAGCCGGCCCAGCGTGTGCAGCGAGCCTTCCCAGTCGCAGCGCGGCTCGTGCGGGTAGACGGTCGAGGTGTCGAGCACCTTGCCGGTGGCGTCGACGATCGCCACCTTGCAGCCGGTGCGGATGCCCGGGTCCAGGCCCATCACCACGCGAGGGCCGGCCGGTGCAGCAAGCAGCAGGTCGCGCAGGTTTTCGGCGAACACCTTGATGGCGATCTTCTCGGCCTCCTCGCGCAGGCGCGAGAACAAGTCGCGCTCGAGGCTCAGGCTGAGCTTGACCTTCCAGGTCCAGGCGATGGTCTTGCGGATGAGTTCATCGCCCGGGCGCTTCGAATGGCGCCAGCCCAGGTGCATGGCGATGCGGCCCTCGGCCAAGGACACCGAAGGGGTCCCTGGCGGGCCCTTGGGCTGGCCCGGCACGAGCTCTTCGTCGAGCACCAGCTTGGCATCGAGGAACTCCTGGGTGCGCCCGCGCAGCACGGCCAGCGCGCGGTGCGAGGGCACGGTGCGGATCGGCTCGGCATAGTCGAAGTAGTCGCGGAACTTGGCCGCATCCGGGTGCGTGCCGTCCTTGCCGTCGAGCAGCTTGCTGCGGAATAGGCCCTCGGCCCACAGCCACTCGCGCAGCTTGCCGATCAGCGCGGCGTCCTCGGCCCAGCGCTCGGAGAGCAGGTCGCGCACGCCGTCGAGCACCGCATGCGCATCGGCGAAACCGCCTTCGGCGTTGATGAAGGCCGGCGCCTCGGCCAGCGGGTCGAGCGAGGGGTCGGCGAACAGCTTGTCGGCCAGCGGCTCCAGGCCCGCCTCGCGGGCGATCATGCCCTTGGTGCGGCGCCGCGGCTTGTAGGGCAGGTAGATGTCTTCCAGCTCCTGCTTGGTCGGCGCGGCTTCCACCGCGGCGCGCAGTTCCGGCGTGAGCTTGCCCTGCTCCTCGATGCTCTTGAGCACGGCGGCGCGCCGGTCCTCGAGCTCGCGCAGGTACGACAGGCGCGCTTCGAGCTCACGCAGCTGGATGTCGTCGAGGTTGTCGGTGGCCTCCTTGCGGTAGCGGGCGATGAAGGGCACCGTGGCGCCCCCGTCGAGCAGCTCGACGGCTGCATGCACCTGGGCCGGCCGAACCTTCAGCTCGGCCGCAATCTGCAGAAGAATCTTGTTCAAAACCCTGGGGCCCGCGAGGGGCAGATTCACGAAGCGGCGCAGTGTGCCACAGGGGTGTTTGCGACTCGTTACCCGGCGCGTGTGCTAGGCGGCCGCGCCAGCAAGGCCGCCGCGCCCTGCCCCGCCACCCGGCCGCTGGCCAGGCTGGCGGTGAGCAGGTAGCCGCCGGTGGGCGCCTCCCAGTCGAGCATTTCGCCGGTGCAGAACACGCCAGGCAGCGAGCGCAGCATCAGCGCCTCGTCGAGCGCATCGAAGCGCACGCCGCCGGCGCTGCTGATCGCTTCGTCGATCGGCCGCGCGGCGACCAGCGTGATGGGCAGAGCCTTGATCGCCGCGGCCAGTGCGGCCGGGTCGGCGAACACGCCACGCGGCAGCAACTCGTGCAGCAGCGCCGCCTTCACACCATCCAGGCCAAGTCGGCTTTTCAGATGCGTGGACAAGGAACGTGAACCGCGCGGGCGCGCCACCTCATCGCGCACGAACTCGGCACTGCGCTCGGGCAGCAGGTCGATCTCGGCGACGGCCCGGCCGTTGGCGACGATGCCCTCGCGCAGCAACGCCGAGGCGGCATAGACGAGGCTGCCTTCGATGCCCGTCTGAGTGACGACGAACTCGCCGCGCTGATCGAACTGCCGGCCGTCGGGTGCGGTGCAGCGCAGCGCGACGTTCTTCATCGGCGCACCGGCAAAGCGGGTCTTCAGGTGATCGCTCCACGCTGCCACGTCGAAGCCGCAGTTCGAGGGCTGCAGCGGCGCCAGATCCACGCCGCGTTCGGCCAACAGCGGCACCCAGGCGCCGTCCGAGCCCAGCCGGGCCCAGCTCGCGCCGCCCAGTGCCAGCACCACGGCGCGGGCCTGCACGACGAGTTCGCCCTGCGGCGACGCGAAGCGCAGCGCCTGCGCGCCCTCGCCTGCCGGAGCCCAGCCCCGCCAGCGGTGGCGCATGTGAAACGTCACGCCCGCGCCGCGCAGGCGGTGCAGCCAGGCGCGCAGCAACGGTGCGGCCTTCAGGTCGGTGGGAAAAACGCGCCCCGAGCTGCCGACGAAGGTGTCGACGCCCAGGCCCTTCGCCCAGTCGCGCAACGCGTCCGGCCCGAACTCGCGCAGCCAGGGTGCGATGTGCTCGCGCGCCGCGCCATAGCGGCCGAGAAAGGGCTCGATCGGCTCGCTGTGCGTCAGGTTGAGCCCGCCCTTGCCGGCGAGCAGAAACTTGCGGCCCACCGAAGGCATGCCGTCGAACAGGTCGACGGCGACACCCGCCTCGGCCAGCGCCTGCGCCGCCATCAGGCCGGCCGGCCCGCCGCCGACGACCACGGCCTGCAGCATGTTCGAGGTCTCGGAAGGCATGGGATCGTGTCAGCGGGCGAGAGGGCGGCGCAGTGTGACACAGCGCCGGCTGTCAGACTCTCGGCGCCAGCGCGACCAAGCGGCAGACTCACGAGGAGCCTCCCCTTGCCCGTTCGAACCACCGCCTGTCTGGCCGCCGCGGCCCTTCTCGCCCACGCACCGCTCGCGCTGGCGAACGGCGGCAGCTGCAGCGCGCGCAGCGGCGACGCCGTCACGCCCGTGATCGAGCTCTACACCTCGGAAGGCTGCAGCTCCTGCCCGCCGGCCGACCGCTGGCTGTCGCGCCTGAAGGCCGACACGCCCGTCGTCGCGCTGGCCTTCCACGTCAACTACTGGGATCGCCTCGGCTGGCCCGACCGCTTCGCATCGAGCGAGTTCACGCGGCGCCAGGCCGAGCAGCAGGCCGTCAACGGCGCGCGCGTCAGCTACACGCCGCAGGTGGTGGTGCAAGGCCGCGACCGGCCCGACTGGCCGGGCATCGTGCTGCCGATGGCGCTGTCGGCCACGCCGATGGTGGACGTGGCGATCAGCGGCGACGGCCGCAGCTTCGACGCCACCGTGCAGGCGCGTCCCGGTGCGCCGTCGCGCCTGGCCGCCTTCTGGGCCGTCACCGAGAACGGCCACCGCAGCGCGGTGACGGCGGGCGAGAACGCCGGCGAGAAGCTGCAGCACGACCACGTGGTGCGCGAGCTGCACCGCGTGCCGCCGTGGACCTCACCCAGCATCCGCCTGAGCTTCAGCCCGACCGCCGCGCCACATGCCGCGCACCCGCGCGCGCTCAGCCTGGTGGTGATCGATGCGGCGACCGGCCGGCCGCTGCAGGCGCTACGCCTGCCCTGCTGAGGCCGCCGGCTGCGGCCAGACGAGATCGAAGTACTCGAGCACCAGTTCGGTGGTTTCGCCGATCTCGAAGCCCTCGCGCTCGGCCTGCTCCGACCAGTCCTGCCGGTGCGCGACCAGCCACCATTGCAGTGTGAGGTCGCCCTCGCCCGCAGTGAAGGCGAACTCGTCGTCGATCTGATTGAAGTGGCGCAGCTCCACATGCGTGTTGCGCACGATGGCGCGCGGGTGGCCGGCGCCGTCGAGCACGACGAGGTGCTCGCCCGGCGCGGGCAGCGGATCGAGATCCTTCTCGAATTCGCGCCTGAGCGTCGCGTGGGCGCGCTTGACCCCGTTGCCCACCAGCAGCGCGAGCTCGTCGGCCAGCGCCCGCGTGCTGCCGAACGAGGCGGCGGCGAAGCCTTCCACCTGCACGCCGCAGGTGCGTTGGTAGTCGAGCCAGAAGGGCTCGATCTCCTCCCTGCGGCCGGGCGCCGGCGGGTCGTCGGGCCGTGCCATCAGTCCGTCACGCGCAGCGCCGCGCGCAGCCCTTCGCCGATCTCCGGCTTGAGCGAGAACGGGTCTGTCGGGTTGCGGCCCTGCATGATGTCTTCCAGCCGCGTCTGCACGCTGGCCAGCGACTTCGGGTGGCTGTAGATGTAGAAGCGGCCCTCGCGCACCGCGTCCATCACGAACTGCCCCACCTGCGCCGCGGTGACCTTGCCGCTGGTCACGGCCTTGTCGCTCATCGCCTGCGCGATCAGCTGGCTCTTCGTCGGCCGCACGTCCGACTCCTGCATCTCGGCCGGCCGGTTTCGCTGGCTCTGGTGGATACCGGTGGGCACGAAGAAGGGGCACAGCACCGAGGCGCCGATCTGGTCGGTGACCAGGCGCAGGTCCTGGTAGAGCGTCTCGCTCATCGCCACCACGGCGTGTTTGGTGACGTTGTAGACGCCCATGTTCGGCGCGTTGAGCAAGCCGGCCATCGAGGCGGTGTTGACGATGTGGCCCTCGTAGGACGGGTCGGAGCGGGCCGCCTCGACCATCATCGGCGTAAACACGCGCACGCCATGCGCCACGCCCATCAGGTTGACGCCGATCACCCACTCCCAGTCCTTCAGCGAGTGCTCCCAGATCAGCCCGCCGGCGCCTACACCGGCGTTGTTGAAGACCAGGTGCGGCGCACCGAAACGCGCGCACGTCGCTTCGCCCATCGACTCGACCTCGGCGGCCTTGGCCACGTCGAGCCGGAAGCCCATCACCTGCGCGCCGAGGCTGCGGATCTCCTCGACGGCGCGGTCCAGCGCGTCCTGCTGCACGTCGGCCATGACGAGGTTCATGCCCTCGCGCGCGGCGATGCGCGACACCTCGAGGCCGAAGCCCGAACCCGCACCGGTGATGACCGCGGTGCGGCCCTTGAACGTCTTCATGCTTTCGCTTCCTTCCTGATCTGGAATCCGATGCGCGGGAAGTGAACGTGCAGGATGCCCGCGCGTTCGTCGTGCCGCTCGATGACCACTTCCTCGTTCGTCAGCCCCACCAGCATGCCGGCGACCGGGTCGCGGCCGTAGTCGGTGGGCGTGACGGTGACCGCGTCGCCCGCCTCGAAGCCGAGCCCCGGCTCGACCTGCACCGGTTCGTGCGAGGTGGCCGCGGCGGCGAGCGCGATCGCCTCGGCGCTCTTCATGACCGTCGGTTCGCCGTGCCCGAACGTGGCCACACGGGCGTACCAGGCGCGCAGCTTCGCGAACGGATCGAGCACGGGCAGCATCGGCGGCGCTAGGTGGATGAACCACAGGCAGTGCGCCACCGAGAAGTCGGCGATGCTCGCCTGGCCGCCGAACAGGAAAGCGCGGCCGTCGGCGAGTTGCTCTTCGAGCCGCGCCAGGTAGGCCTTCAGCGCCACGGTGGCATCGGCAGGCGACTGCCGCGTCAGACCGGCAGTGAACGGCGCGCGATCCGCCGCGAAGGCCTTCAGGCCCTCGGGCGGCACGCCGGCCATCACGTGGGCGATGCCCTGCGGCTGCAGCGTGTACGGGATGACGGACCAGAACAACGTGGAGTCGGCCCATTGCGCCAGCGTCTGCGCGGCACCGGACAGGCCGGCCGGGTACAGCGGCGGCGCGGGCTGCGCGCGGTCGATCACGCGCGCCATCAGCGCGGTGTCACACCAGATGTCGGCGCCGCGCTGCAGGAAGGGCGTGCGCCGGTAGCCGCCGGTGAGCGCCACCACGTCGGGCTTGGGCAGCATGCTGGGCACGTGCACCGAGTGCCAAGCCATGGCCTTGAAGCCGAACACGAGGCGGATCTTCTCGGAGAACGGCGAGTTCGCGTAGTGGTGGAGGATGAACGAGGGCATGGGGCCTTTCACGTCAGGTGGGCATGGCGCGCGCGATGAGCGCATCGAAGGCTGTCGCCGCGCCGAGCGTGCCGAAGGCCTGGCCCCAGTCGCCGCCCAGTCGCGAGCGGCAGAAGGCCTCGAAGACGAAGTCCGGCGCGTGCTGGCGCAGCAGCGCGGCCTGCACCGCGAGCGCCACGTCCTGTGCGAGACGGCGCGCCTCGACCTCGTCGGTGGCGCCGTCGAAGCGCGCAGGCAGCGCGTCGGTGAAGCGGTCGAAAGCGGCGTGCGTGCCGCGCGCCGGCGCGAGCTCGGTGGCCAGCGCCTCGGCCACCGATCCGCCCTTGCCGCCCTGGCGCAGCGCGCGCAGCAGGTCGAGCGCCATGATGTTGCCGGCGCCTTCCCAGATCGAGTTCAGCGGCATCTCGCGGTAGACACGCGCCATCACGCCCTCGCCTGCCTCCTCGACGTAGCCGTTGCCGCCGAGGCATTCCATCGCCTCCTGGGCCAGCGCGCTGCCGCGTTTGCAGATCCAGAACTTCGACACCGGCGTGAGCACGCGCCGCATCAGCGATTCGAAGGGGTCGTCCTGCCGGTCGATGGCACGCGCCAGGCGCAGCGCCAGCGCGGTGGCGGCCTCGGACTCGAGCGCCATGTCGGCGAGCACGTTCTTCATCAAGGGCTGCTCGACGAGGCGCTTGCCGAAGGCCTCGCGCTGCGCGGTGTGGTTCAGCGCCAGGCTCAGCGCCTGGCGCATCAGCCCGGCGGTGCCGAGCGCGCAATCGAGCCGCGTCAGCGTGCCCATCTCGAGGATCTGCGCCACGCCACGGCCGGGCTCGCCGACACGCCAGGCGCTCGCGCCGAGGAACTCCACCTCCGAGCTGGCGTTGGCGTGGTTGCCCAGCTTGTCCTTCAGGCGCTGCACGTGGATGGCGTTGAGCGTGCCGTCGGGCAGCACGCGCGGCAGGAAGAAGCAGCTCAGGCCGCCCGGCTCCTGCGCGAGCACCAGGAAGGCGTCGCACATCGGCGCCGAGAAGAACCACTTGTGGCCGACCAGCGTGAAGCGCGCGCCCCAGGGCGTGTCTTCGGCGAAGCTGGCGCGCGTGGTGTTGGCGCGCACGTCCGAGCCGCCCTGCTTCTCGGTCATGCCCATGCCCATGGTCACGCCGGGCTTGTCGGTGAAGGGCACGAGGCGCGGGTCATAGGCGGTGCTGGCCAGGCGCGCGAACCAGGCATCGAACACGGTGGCGTTGGCACGCAGTGCCGGCGTGACGGCGTAGGTCATCGAGATCGGGCAGAGGATCGACGGCTCGAGCTCGGTGAACTGCATGAAGGCCGCGGCGCGCTCGACATGCGCGCCGGGGCCGAGCGACCAGGGCGTGCCGTGCAGGCCGGCGGCGACCGCCTCGCCCATCAGCGCGTGGTAGCTGGGGTGGAACTCGACCTGGTCGATGCGGCGGCCGAAGCGGTCGTGGCTGAGCAGGCGCGGTTGATGGGTGTTGGCCAGCCGTGCGTGGGTCTGCCATTGCCCGCTGCCCCAGCGGTCGCCGCGTGCGAGGCGGGGTGCTTCGTCGCTGCCTGGCAGGTGAAAGGCCAGCGCGTCGCGCAGCGGGCGGTTCGTGGCGTAGAGGTTGTAGTCGACCAGCGGGTTCGGCTGGTTGAAGACTTCGTGGGTTGTGGCCATCTCGGTCGTCTCCGTCAATGCTTGCCGCGGTGCCGGGCGGGGCAGCCCGCCGGTCTCGCCCGGCCGGCGAGATCCTTTCTTCTGCTGGCCCAGAAGAAAGGACCCAAAGAAGCGGGCCTGAACACGATCAGGCTGCTGCCCCTGGCAACAAAGTTCGGCTGTTGACGGCCGAGACTCATCGACCCTAAGGATCGCCCAACATGCGCTCGGTGCTTCGGGTCAGCACTGCGCGACACCAGCCGCCTCGGGTCTGCTGCCACGTGCAGCGGCCTGATCGTGTTCAGGCCCTTTGCTTTGGTGACTTTCATTTGGGCCAGCAAATGAAAGTTACCGCCGGCCGGGCGCGACCGGCGGGCTCTCCCGCAAACAGCAAGAGTTCAAGACAACCTCACCAACTGCTTCCCGAAGTTCTTCCCCTTCAACAACCCGATAAAAGCTTCAGGCGCCTCCTCGATCCGCGGCGCGATCGACTCGCGGTACTTCAGCTTCTTCGTCGCCACCAGCGTCCCGAGCTCCGTCAAGGCCTCCGGCCACACCTCCATGTGCTCGCTGACGATGAACCCCTCCACCCGCAGCCGCATCTTCAGGATCAACGACGGATCCGACAAGGGAATCGGCACCCCGTCGTAGCCACTGATCATGCCGCACAGCGCGATCCGCCCGAACGGATTCATGTGCCGCAGGATCGCGTCGAGGATCACCCCGCCGACGTTCTCGAAGTTGCCGTCGATGCCCTTCGGCGCCGCCTCGACCAGCGCCGCGTCGAGCGACTTCGCGTCGCGGTGCGCCTTGTAGTCGATGCAGGCATCGAAGCCGAGTTCGTCGACCACATACGCGCACTTGTCGGCACCACCGGCGACGCCCACGACGCGGCAGCCGCGCAGCTTGGCGAGCTGGCCCACCGCGCTGCCCACCGCGCCGCTCGCCGCACTCACCACGATCGTCTCGCCGGCCTTCGGCATGCACAGCTTGACCAGCCCGTACCAGGCCGTCACGCCCGGCATGCCCACCGCACCGAGGTAGGCCGACAGCGGCACGTGCGTGGTATCGACCTTGCGCATCATGCCCATCTGGTTGCCGTCGACCACGCTGTACTGCTGCCAGCCGCCCATGCCGACCACCTTGTCGCCGGCGGCGTACTTCGGGTGGCGCGACTCGACCACCTCGCCGGCCGTGCCGCCGCCCATCACCGCGTCCAGCGGCTGCGGCTGGGCATAACTCTTGGCATCGCTCATGCGCCCGCGCATGTAGGGGTCGAGCGAGAGGAAATGGTGGCGCACCAGCACCTGCCCGTCCTGCAGCGACGGCAGAGCCGTCTCCACGAGGCGGAAGTTGCCGGCGCTGGCCTCGCCGCTCGGCCGCGAGGCCAGCAGCCATTGTTTGTTCATCGTTGCCATGGGTACTCCTTCAGTCGGAGGCGTTCAGCCTCTGGATGCGGCGGCCGCCGGCCGGCAGCCCCTTCATGTACTTGAACGTACCGGTGGCATGAGCCACCCGCTCGCCCTTCTCGTCGAACACCGTGCCTTCGGTGAAGGCCAGCGACGCGGTGCGGTGCAGCAGCGTGCCGCGCGCCGTCAGCCGCCCCAGACCGGCGCGCAGGAAGCTGGTCTTCATCTCGATCGTCACCACGCCGGGCGATTCGGGATGGCCGGGCTGGTTGGGGCTGCGCGCGGCATGGGCCATGGCCACGTCGAGCAGCGTCATCGTCACGCCGCCGTGGGCCACGCTCCAGGAGTTGGTCAGCTCCTCGCGCAGCGTCAGCGCGAGTTCGGCCTGGCCTGCCTCGCAGACGAGCAGTTCCATGCCGACCAGGTCGACGAAGGGGATCTGCGCAAGAAACTTCATGCGCCGTGGTGCACTGCGCTCACCCCGCCGTCGACCGCGAGGATCTGCCCGGTGATGTGCTTGCCGGCGGCCGAGGCGAACAGCAGCGCCGCGCCCTTCAGGTCGTCGTCGTCGCCAATGCGGCGCAGCGGCGCGGCGCGCGAGAGCGTGTCCACGCCGATGCGCTCCAGCGTGCCCTTGGTCATCTTGCTCGGGAAGAAGCCCGGCGCCAATGCATTGACGGTGATGCCATGCTCGCCCCACTCGCCGGCCAGCGTGCGCGTGAAGTTGACCACCGCGCCCTTGCTGGTGCCGTAGGCGATGAACTCCACGTCGCCCGAGCCCGACAGGCCGGCGATCGAGGCCACGTTGATGATGCGGCCGTGCTTGCGCGGGATCATGCTGCGCTTGCCGATCTGCTGGCTCATCAGGAAGATGCTGCGGATGTTCAGGTTCATCACCTTGTCCCAGGCTTCCAGCGGGTAGTCCTCGGCCGGCGCGCCCCAGGTGGCGCCGGCGTTGTTGACGAGGATGTCGATGTCGCCCAGGCGCTGCAGCGCTTCGGTGGCCACGCGCTCCACCTCGGCGGGCTGGCTCATGTCGGCGGCCACCCAGCGCGCGTCGATGCCGCGGGCCTGCAGGTGCGCCATCGCCTCCTCCAGGTCGCCGGCCTTGCGCGCGGTGAGGAAGACCTTCGCGCCGGCCTCGCCCAGCGCCTCGGCGATCTGCAGTCCCAGGCCGCGCGAGCCGCCGGTGACGAGGGCGTTCTGTCCGGACAGGTCGAACAGTTTCTGGATGGGGGTGCTCATGGTCGGTCTCCTGGGTCGATACGGTTCACTGCTGGTTCAGGCTCTTGTAGAAGGCGTCGCGATTGCCCGCGCGCCCGAGAAATCGCTGCACCAGGTCCTCCGGCAGCACCTGGCCGCCATTGGCCAGCACGGTGTCGCGGTAGCGGCGGCCCACGGCCGGGTCGAGCCGATCGGCGGCGAACGCGGTGCGCAGGTCCTCAGCCACCACGAGGCTCCACATGTAGGCGTAATAGCCGGCCGAGTAGCCGCTGGCCACGTGGCTGAAATTGGCCGGGAACATGCTGCCCTTCACGTGGCCGACCGGCGTGGCCGACTCCATGCGCGCCCACAGGCGCATCGGGTCTTCCGGCCGGCGGCCGTAGAGGGCCAGGTCGTAGCGCGCGAAGATCAGCTGCCGCGAGGTGGCAATGCCCTTGGCGAAATGCCGCGCGCGGCCGGCGCGCTCGATCATTTCGGGCGGCACCGGCGTGCATTCGGCACAGACCTGCTGGAACAGCGCGAGCACCTTCGGGTCGTAGACCCAGTCTTCCAGCATCTGCGACGGCGCCTCGACGAAGTCGAGCTTCGTGTTGGTGCCGCCCTGCAGCGTGTAGCGCGTCTTCGACAGCAGCGAATGCAGTGCGTGGCCGAACTCGTGCAGCAGCGTCTCCAGCTCCGACAGCGTCAGGCCCTTGTCGTTGAAGTTGACCACCAGCGCCGCAGCCGGCAGCCGGCCGGCGCGTGTGGAGACGTTGCGGAACGACCAGACCGCCGCGTGGTTGTACTTGTCGGCGCGCGGATAGAGGTCGACGAACAGCGTGCCGAGCAAGGCGCCGGATTCGTCGCGTGCCGCATAGGCCTGCGCCTTCGGGTGCCACAAGGCCTGCTGCACCGGCTCGAAGCGCACGCCGAACAGCCGCTGCGCGAGCGCAAACACGAAGTCCAGGCTGCGCTGCGGCGGGAAGTAGGCGCGGAACGCCTCCTGGTCCACCGCATAGGTCTGCTCGCGCGCCTTCTCGGTGAAGTAGCGCAAGTCCCAGCGCTTGAGCGTCGTGGCCTGCAGCGCCGTGTTCGTCTCGCGCGACTTCGCTTCGCGCAGCAGGCCGAGGTCGGCCTGTTCGCGCTGCGTGACTGCATCCTGCACCTCGGCCAGGAAGCGCGAGGCTTCGGCCTCGCTGCGCGCCATGCGCCGGCGCAGCACGAAATCGGCGTAGGAGCTGAAACCGAACAGCTTCGCGTACTCGCGGCGCAGCTGGGCGAGCTGCGCGAGCGTCTTCAGGTTGGCGGCACCGCCCTGAGCCATCGTGGCCCGCCACATGCGCTCGCGGGTCTGGGCGCGCACCGCCTTGTCGAGCACCGGCTCGGCGCTCGGGTAGTCCAGGCCGAGCAGGACACGGCCGCGCGCGTCGCGCGGCGCGCTCTTCCACACGTCGGCGGGCACGCCTTCGAGCTCGGCCTCGGTGTAGGCCACCCGTTCGCGGCTTTCGCGGATGCGGCGGTCGAACAGTTGCGAAAGACGTGTCAGCTCGCTGTTGATCTGGCGCGCACGCTGCTGCGCCTTTCGCGGCAGGCCGACGCCGGAGTCCTCGAAGGCGTCGAGCTGTTCGCGCTGCAGGCGGCTGTCGACCTCGTCGGCCGGCCGGGCCTGCTTGAGCCGGGCGTAGACCTTGGCGTTCTGCAGGAAGCCGGTGCTGAAGCCCTGGTAGGCCAGGTCGCAGGCGTCGGCTGCGTCGCGCACGTCCCTGGCCGGGTGGACGGCGGGCAGCAGCCACAGCGGGCCGAGTGAGTCTTCGGTGCGGCGCATCATCGCATCGAGCGCGTCGAACACGTCGCCGGCTTCCGGCAGGGTCTCGATGGCACTCGCCTGCTGCTTCAGGTCGGCCAGCAATCGATCGCACTCGGCGCGCACCTGCGCCGCGCTGTCGTAGCGCGGGAACTCGTAGACCTGCGCCGCCGAGCCTTGCGCCGCGGCCAACATCAGCAACGCGACCAGACCACTCCTGCGAAACCTCATTCGTCCTTCTCCGGATCCATGCGGGAGCGCACCCAGACGAGCGCGCCGCCGATCAACGCCAACAACGACCCGAGCCCCGCCAGCACGCGGCCGAGCCCCCGGCCCTCCCCTTCAACCGCCAGACCCAGGCCGACCAGCAGCAGACCGCCGAAGATGAAGGCCCAGATCAGCTTGTCGATCGTGGCGGCGCGCACGGTCAGAACCAGGTTTCGTCCATGGTGCGGCAGGTGTCGTCGCGGCGGGTCACCACCTGCAACCAGGCGCCCACGCGCGGCAGCTCATGCCGGAAGAAGAAGCGGCAGGCGGCCAGCTTGCCCTGCAGCAGCGCGTGATCGAGTGTCGCGGCACGGGCCTGGGCGCACAGTGCCACGTCGAGCCAGATCCAGCCGAGCACCAGGTGGCCGAAGGCCTGCAAGTACGGCGTGGCGTTGGCCAGTGCCTCCTCGGGGTTGCCGGTCGCCCAGGCGGCCTTGGTGGCCGCGCCCACCTGCGCGAGCGTGGCCGCCAGCGTGTTGCCCTGTTCGGCGAAGTCGGGCAAGGCGAGCGCGCGCTCGATGGTCGCGTTGATGCGCGAGGCCAGCAGCTGCAGGCCCTTGCCGCCGTCCATCACCACCTTGCGGCCGAGCAGATCGAGCGCCTGGATGCCGTGCGTGCCCTCGTGGATCATGTTCAGGCGGTTGTCGCGCCAGTACTGCTCGACCGGGAAGTCGCGCGTGTAGCCGTAGCCGCCGTGCACCTGGATGGCCAGGCTGTTCGCCTCCAGGCACCACTCGCTCGGCCAGCTCTTCGCGATGGGCGTGAGCATCTCCAGCAGCAGCGCGGCCTGCGCGGCGTCGTCGGGCGCGCCGGTGTGTGCCTCGTCGACGAGGCGCGCGCAGTACAGCTCCAGCGCCAGGGCGCCCTCGCAGTAGCTCTTCTGCGCGAGCAGCATGCGCTTCACGTCGGCATGGCGAATGATGGGGATCTGCGGCTGCGTCGCGTCCTTGCCGCCGGGGCCCCCAGTGCCGCCAGGCGCTGCCTTCTGTATCGGCCGGCCTTGCGGGCGATCCTTCGCATAGGCCAGGCTCGCCTCGTAGCCCGCGTAGCCGAGCATGGTCGCGCCCAGGCCCACCGCGATGCGTGCCTCGTTCATCATGTGGAACATGCAGCGCAGGCCCTCGCCCGGCTGGCCGACCAGATACCCGATAGCGCCCGCCGAACCGCGCACCGGGAACTTGCCCTCGCCAAAGTTCAGCAGCGTGTTCGGAATGCCGCGGTAGCCGAGCTTGTGGTTCAGGCCCGCCAGCGCCACGTCGTTGCGCTCGCCGGTGAGTTGCCCGTCGGTGCCGACGAGCTTCTTCGGCACGATGAACAGCGAGATACCGCGCGTTCCCGGGATGAGCTTGCCGTCCGGCCCGGGGATCTTCGCCAGCACGAGATGGATGATGTTCTCGGTCAGCTCGTGTTCGCCGTTGCTGATCCACATCTTGTTGCCACGCAGGCGGTAGCGCGGGCCCAGCGGTTCGGCCTCGAAATCGGCACCATCGGGCACGGCACGGGTGACCACGTCCGACAGGCTGGAGCCGGCCTGCGGCTCCGACAGGCACATGGTGCCGCTGAAGCGCCCGCCGAACTCGTTGGCGGCGAACACCTGCTGCTGCAGCGTCGTGCCGTGCGCCATCAGCAGGTTGGCATTGCCGCTGGTCAGCATGCCGCCGCCGCCGATGCCGATGCCGGCCTTCGAGAAGAAGCTGTTGGCCGCCATCTCCACCACGCAGGGCAGCTGCATGCCGCCGAGTTCGTAGTCCTGCGCCGCGGCGAGCATGCCCGACTCGGCATAGGCCTTGGCCGCGGCGTGGCTGGCCGCAGGCAGATGCACCTTCTCGCCGTCGAACCAGGGCTCCTCGGTGTCGGCCAGGCGGTTGAAGGGCGCGAACTTCTCGGCAGCGAGCTTCTCGCACATGTCGAGCACGGCGTCGAAGGTCTCGCGGTTGTGATCGGCGAAACGGGCGCGCGATTGCAGCGAGGACACCTCGAGCCAGTCGTGCAGCAGGAAGTCGGTGGTGCGGCGGTAGCTCATGGGGTGTCGGATCTCGCAGCTTCGGGCAGCGGGACGATGGTGCCCTGCGCCATCGCACAGAGCTTCTCGCCATGGATCGTGACGGCATAGACCTCGCAGCGGCACACCGCCTGCGACTTGCCGACGTACTCGGCGCGGGCGCGCGCGACGAGCCGGTCACCGACCGCCGGGCGCACGTAGTTGATCTTGTACTCGCTGGTCACCACCGGCACGCTCAGCGCGGTGCCGCCGGCGTAGGTCAAGGCGTTGTCGGCCAGGTAGCTGACCACGCCGCCGTGCAGGAAACCGTTCTGCTGCTTCAGGTGCTCGGCGATGGTCAGCTGCAGTTCGCAGCGGCCGGGCTCCAGGGCATTGAGCTGCGCGCCCATCAGGATGCTGAAGGGCTGCTTCGCCAGCACCTCGCGGCCCATGGCGAGGAAGGCTTCCGGCGACACCGTCACCGGCTCGGCCTTTCCCATCTCGCTCACAGCACCTCGAACACGCCGGCCGCGCCCATGCCGCCGCCGATGCACATCGTGACGACAACACGCTTGGCGCCGCGGCGCTTGCCTTCGATCAGCGCGTGGCCGGTCAGGCGCTGGCCGCTCACGCCGTAGGGGTGGCCGACGGCGATCGCGCCGCCGTTGACGTTGAGCCGGTCCATCGGGATGCCCAGCGTGTCGGCGCAGTAGAGCACCTGCACGGCGAAGGCCTCGTTGAGCTCCCACAGGTCGATGTCGGCCACCGTCAGGCCCAGGCGCTTGAGCACCTTGGGCACGGCGAACACCGGGCCGATGCCCATCTCGTCGGGCTCGCAGCCGGCCACCGCGAAACCGAGGAAGCGGCCCAGCGGCTTGAGGCCCTTGCGCTCGGCCACGCGCTCGTCCATCACGATGCAGGCGCCGGCGCCATCGCTGAACTGGCTGGCGTTGCCCGCGGCGATCACGCCGCCGGGCAGCGCCGGCTTGATGCCGGCCACGGCTTCATAGGTGGTGCCGGCGCGCAGGCCTTCGTCGGCGCTGCAGGTCACTTCCTTGGTGCGCAGGCCGAGTTGCGCATCGGCCACGCCGGCCATCACGGTGATCGGCGCGATCTCGTCCTTGAACTTGCCGGCTTCCTGCGCCGCGCAAGCCTTCTGCTGGCTGGCGGCGCCGTACTGGTCCATGCGCTCACGCGCGATGTTGTAGCGCTTGGCCACCTGCTCGGCGGTCTGCAACATGCTCCAGTAGATCTCGGGCTTGTGCTCGGCCAGCCAGGGATCGGCCAGCATGTGCTTGTTCATCTCGTTCTGCACGCAGGAGATGCTCTCCACGCCGCCGGCGGCGAAGACCTCGCCCTCGCCGGCGATGATGCGCTGCGCGGCCATCGCGATGGTCTGCAGGCCGCTGGAGCAGAAGCGGTTCACCGTCATGCCGCTGGTGGTGATGGGCAGGCCGGCGCGCAGCGCGATCTGGCGCGCGATGTTGGCGCCGGTGGCGCCCTCGGGATTGGCGCAGCCCATGATGACGTCGTCGACCTCGGCCGCTGCAATGCCGGCGCGCTCGACGGCAGCCTTGAGCGCATGGCCGCCCAGCGTGGCGCCATGGGTCATGTTGAAGGCACCCTTCCAGCTCTTGGCGAGCGGGGTGCGGGCGGTCGAGACGATCACGGCTTGGGTCATCGGGTTCTCCTGTGTGGATCAGGCGGCCGGCATCGCCGCCTTGTAGATGCTGTTGCGGGGTTGCGCGAAGACACGCCGGAGCATGGGCTCGAATTCGCCGATCGGCAGCGTCTCGGCCTTCGCATCGAAGGCCGGGTTGTCGTAGAGCGCGCAGAACTCGGCGGTGCGCTCGTAGTGCGGGTGGCCGGCGAACTGGTCGCGCAGGTTCCGGTCCAGCCCCAGGTGGTGGAAGAAGTAGTAGCCCTGGAAGATGCCGTGGTTCTGCACCATCCAGAGGTTCGCTTCGCTGACCACCGGCTTGAGGATCGCCGCGGCCACGTCGAAGTGGCTGAACGGCGCCAGCGTGTCGCCGATGTCGTGCAGCAGCGCGCAGACCACGTACTCCTCGTCGCGGCCATCGCGCAGCGCGCGCGTGGCGGTCTGCAGCGAGTGCGTGTAGCGGTCGACCGGGAAGCCGCCGTAGTCGCCCTCGAGCAGCTTCAGGTGCGCGATCAGCCGGTCGGGCAGCGCCTTCACGAAAGGCGCGTATTCGCCGGCGATCTTGCGCCAGTCGTCCGCGGTGCTCTCTTCCATGCGGGTGAAGCTGGCGCGGTCGTTCATGGGCGGGGCTCCGTCGGGTTCAGCTGAAGGTCTTGCCTTCGGCCGCCAGCTTGGCCAGCAGCGGCGCCGGCTCCCAGAACTTGGCGTCGTCGTTCGGGTTCTTCGCGAAGCGCTTCATCGCCTGCACGACGTTGAACAGGCCCACCGTGTCGGCGTAGCACATCGGGCCGCCGCGGTGCAGCGGGAAGCCGTAGCCGGTGAGGTAGACCATGTCGATGTCGGAGGCCCGCAGCGCGATGCCTTCCTCGACGATGCGTGCGCCTTCGTTGACCAGCGCGAAGACCAGCCGCTGCACGATCTCCTCGTCGGAGATCTTGCGCGGCGTGAGGCCCATGGTCTTGCGGTGCTCGGCGATCATGTCCTCGACCAGCTTGGACGGGATGGCGTCGCGCTTGCCGGGCACGTAGTCGTACCAGCCGGCGTTGGTCTTCTGGCCGAAACGGCCGAGCTCGCACAGCAGATCGGCCGTCTTGCTGTAGCGCAGGTTCGGCTTCTCGAGGTAGCGGCGCTTGCGGATGTACCAGCCCACGTCGTTGCCGGCCAGGTCGCCCATGCGGAACGGGCCCATCGCGAAGCCGAACTTCTCGACCGCCTTGTCCACCTGCGCGGGCGTGCAGCCTTCTTCGAGCAGGAAGCCGGCCTGGCGCGAGTACTGCTCGATCATGCGATTGCCGATGAAACCGTCGCACACGCCCGAGACCACGCAGGTCTTCTTGATCTTCTTGCCCAGCTGCATCACGGTGGCGAGCACGTCCTTGGCGGTCTTCTCGCCGCGCACCACCTCGAGCAGCTTCATCACGTTGGCCGGGCTGAAGAAGTGCGTGCCGATCACGTCCTGCGGGCGCTTGGTGAAGCCAGCGATCTTGTTTACGTCCAGCGTCGAGGTGTTGGAGGCGAGGATGGCGCCGGGCTTCATCACCTCGTCCAGCGTCTTGAACACCTGCTCCTTGACGCCCATGTCCTCGAACACCGCCTCGATGACCATGTCGGCATCCTTCAGGTCGTCGTACTTGAGCGTGGTGCTCAGCAGCGCCAAACGCTGGTCGTACTTGTCCTGCTTGAGCTTGCCCTTCTTGACCTGGGCCTCGTAGTTCTTGCGGATGGTGGCGACGCCGCGGTCCAGCGCTTCCTGCTTCATCTCGAGCATGACCACCGGAATGCCGGCGTTGAGGAAGTTCATCGCGATGCCGCCACCCATGGTGCCGGCGCCGATGACGGCGAGCTTCTTCACGGCGCGCACCGGCGTGTCGCCCGGCACATCGGGGATCTTGGTCGTCGCACGCTCGGCCATGAAGGCATGGCGCAGCGCCTTGCACTCCGGCGTGATCATCAGGCCCATGAAGAGCTCGCGCTCGAACTTCATGCCATCGTCGAACTTCATCGTCGTCGACGCGGCCACGGCCTCCACGCACTTCAGCGGCGCCGGGAAGTTGCGCGCCATTGCGCCGACGGTGTTGCGCGCGAACTGCAGGTAGGCCGGTGCGCTCGGGTGCGTGACCTTCAGGTTGCGCACCAGCGGCAGCGGGCGCTTGTCCACGATCTCGTGCGCGAAGGCGATCGCGCCGTCCATCAGGTCGCCTTCGACGATGCGTTCGAACAGCTTCTGCCCCGGCGCCTTGGCGAGCAGTTCGCTGGCCAGCGGCTCGCCGCTGACGATCATGTTCAGTGCGGTTTCCAGCCCCAGCACGCGCGGCAGGCGCTGCGTGCCGCCGGCCCCGGGGATCAGGCCGATCTTCACTTCCGGCAGCGCGATCTGGGCACCGGGCGACGCGACGCGGTAATGACAGCCGAGTGCCAGTTCCAGCCCGCCGCCCATGGCGACGCTGTGCACCGCCGCGACGACCGGCTTGCTCGAGGCCTCGAGCGCGAGGATCACGCTGAGCAGGTTGGGCTCGGCGATCGCCTTGGGCGAGCCGAACTCGCGGATGTCGGCGCCGCCCGAGAAGGCCTTGCCAGCGCCGGTGATCACGATGGCCTTGACGGCGGCATCGGCCAGCGCCTTCTCCAGGCCGGTGACGATGCCCAGCCGGGTGTCGTAGCCCAGGCCGTTGACCGGCGGGTTGTCGAGCGTGATGACGGCGACGTCGCCGCGGGTCTGGTAGGTGGCAGTCATGCGGGGGTCCTCTCGATCGGGACGGTGGGGACGGAACGGAACGGGAGCAGAAAAGAACGATCGTTCGATTCTAGGATGCCGGCGGAATCGGGCCCTGTCGCTGCAGTGACAGCGAAGCTCAGACCTCCAGCCACTCCTTGCGAATATAGGCGTTGCCGCGCAGCTCCGCCGGAGTGCCCTCGAAGACGATGCTGCCATGGCCCATCACGTAGCAGCGCTGCGAGATCTCCAGCGCGATGGTGAGCTTCTGCTCGACCAGCAGCACCGAGATGCCGCGGTTCTTCAGCTCTTTCAGGTACTCGGCGACCTGCTCGACGATCTTTGGCGCCAGCCCTTCGGTGGGCTCGTCGATCATGATCAGGTCGGGGTCGCCCATCAGCGTGCGGCACAGCGTGAGCATCTGCTGCTCGCCGCCGGACATCACGCCGGCCTGCGTGTGCTGGCGCTCCTTCAGGCGCGGGAACAGCCGGTACATGTCGTCGAAGCTCCAGCGCGGCTTGGCCGCACCGCGCTTCTCGCCGAGCATCAGGTTCTGGTGCACGGTGAGCTTGGGGAAGATGTCGCGGTTCTCCGGCACGTAGCCCAGGCCCAGGTGGGCGATCTCGAAGGGCTTGCGGCCGAGCACCTGCTGGTCGCGGAACTTCACCGAGCCGGTGCCGTCGACCAGGCCCATGATGGCCTTCACCGTGGTCGAGCGGCCCGAGCCGTTGCGCCCGAGCAGCGCGACGATCTCGCCCGGCCGCACGTTCATCTGTACGCCGTGGAGCACGTGACTCTTGCCGTAGTAGGCGTGAAGGTTGCTCACATCGAGAAGACTCATACGTGCGCCCCCGACGCCTGCGCCTCGGCCAGCACCGAGCCGAGGTAGGCCTCCTGCACGCGCGGGTTGGCGCGCACGGCCTCGGGCGTGTCGAAAGCGATCACCTCGCCGTAGACCAGCACCGCGATGCGGTCGGCCAGGCCGAACACCACGCCCATGTCGTGCTCCACCGTCAGCAGCGTCTTGCCGACCGTGACTTCGCGGATCAGCTGCACGAAGCGCGTCGTCTCGCTGCGGCTCATGCCGGCGGTGGGCTCGTCGAGCAGGATCACTTCGGCGCCGCCGGCGATGGTGATGCCGATCTCCAGCGCGCGCTGCTCGGCGTAGGTGAGGTTCATCGCCAGCACGTCGCGCCGCTTGTCGAGCTTGATCATCTTCAGCACTTCGTCGGTGCGGTCGTTGGCGTCTTTCGCGTCGGCGAGGAACCGCCAGAACGAGTAGCGGTAGCCCTTGGACCACAGCACCGCGCAGCGGATGTTCTCGAACACCGACAGGCGAACGAACAGGTTGCTGACCTGGAAGCTGCGCGCCAGCCCCATGCGGTTGATCTCGAAGGGCTTGCGGCCGAGGATGGATTGGCCATTGACCAGGATGTCGCCGGTGCTGGCGTGGAAGCGGCCGCTGATCAGGTTGAACAGCGTCGACTTGCCGGCGCCGTTCGGGCCGATGATGGCCACGCGCTCGCCCTGCTTCACCGACAGGCTGGCGCCGCGGATGATCTCCGTCTTGCCGAAGCTCTTGCGCACGTCCTTCAGTTCGACGGCGAAGCTCACAGTGCTTCCCTCCGCTTGATTTCCTTCTCGATCTCGCCCTGCACCTCGCCCCACTCGTGGGCGAAGCTGCGCCGCGCCACCTCGAACATGCCGGCGCCCGTGGCCAGCACGAAGACCGCACCGAACCAGGTGTTGGCGCTGGAGGTGTTCAGCGGTGCACCGAGGAAGTTCATCACCGGGCCCAGCGCCGGGTTCAGTTGCACGTGGTAGACCATCTCGATCATCGCAGCCGCGCCGAGCAGCAGTGTGGCTCCGGCGCCGCCGAGCGCGAGGTAGGCGGTCCACAGCCGCCGCAGCTTGCCGAAGGCGGCCACGCGCAGGTTCATCATGATCAGGCTGGCCACGCCGCCGGGCGCGTACATCACCATGAACAGGAAGATCAGGCCGAGGTAGAACAGCCAAGCCTTGGTCCACTCCGACAGCAGCACGATGCCGATGACCATCAGCACCGCACCGATGATCGGGCCGAAGAAGAAGGTCGCGCCACCGAGGAACACGAACAGCAGGTAGGCGCCCGAGCGAGACGCCCCCACCACCTCGGCGGTGACGATCTCGAAGTTCAGCGCTGCCAGGCCGCCGGAGATGCCGGCGAAGAAGCCGGCGATCATGAACGCGCGCCAGCGCACCTGCTGGGTGTCGTAGCCGATGAACTCGACGCGCTCCGGGTTGTCGCGCACGGCGTTGAGCATGCGGCCCATGGGCGTGCGCGTCAGCGCGAACATCGCTGCCGTGGCCACGAAGCAGTACAGCGCGATCAGGTAGTACACCTGCACCTGAGGGCCGAAGCTGATGCCCAGCACCGGCTTGCCGATCACGCGGTTGCTGGAGATGCCGCCTTCGCCGCCGAAGAACTCCGGCAGCATCAGCGACATCGACCAGACCAGTTCGCCCACGCCCAGCGTGATCATCGCGAAGGTGGTGCCCGACTTCTTGGTCGTCACGTAGCCGAGCAGCGCGGCGAAAGCGAAGCCGGCCAGGCCGCCGACCAGCGGGATCAGGCTGACCGGGATGCCGAACTTGCCGGCGGCGGCGAAGTTCAGCGTGTGGATGGCCAGGAAGGAGCCCAGGCCCGTGTACACCGCATGGCCGAAGCTGAGCATGCCGCCCTGCCCCAGCAGCACGTTGTAGGACAGGCAGGCGATGATGGCGATGCCGATCTGCGACAGCATCGTCAGGCCCAGGCTGCTGGTCCAGACCATCGGCGCGAGCACCAGCATCAGCGCGAACACGCCCCAGATCAGCCAGCGGCCGACGTTCCAGGGTTTGAATCGGTAGACGTTCGAGGCCATCGGTTCGGGCTTCAGTCTTCGCGCGAGCCGAGCAGGCCGCGCGGGCGCAGGATCAGGATCAGCACCAGCAGCAGGTACGGCAGGATCGGCGCCGTCTGCGCCAGGGTGATCTTGGCCAGCGGGTAGATCGGGCTGTCGGGGCCGATGCTCCAGCCGATGCCGCGGCCGATGTCGATGAACGACTTGTCCACCGTCAGCGGCAGCGTCTGCAGCAGCCCGATGAGCAGCGAGCCGACGAAGGCCCCGGGCAGCGAGCCCATGCCACCGACCACGATGACGGCAAAGATGATCGGCCCGATGTTCGACATGTTGGGCTCGGTGACGAACGTGATGCCGCCGGTCACGCCGGCCAGGCCCGCCATCGCGCAGCCGGCACCGAACACCAGCATGAACACACGCGGCACGTTGTGGCCGAGCGACTCGGCCATCTCCGGGTGCGTGAGTGCCGCCTGGATCACCAGGCCGATGCGGGTGCGCGTGAGCAGCAGCCACAGGCCCAGCAGCATGAACAGCGCCACGCCGGCCAGGAAGGCGCGGTTCAACGGGAAGCGCGAGCACTGCACGACCACGTCGGCGGCACCCTTGCACATCGCCTCGGGCGCCACGCCGAGCACGAAGCGCATGGCCTCGGCCGACGACTGCACCAGCGTGAAGGCCGTGCCCTGCAGCGCCGGCGGCGGCGAGAACGGCACCGAGGTGCGGCCCCAGATCAGTTGCACCAGCTCGTACAGCACGTACGAGAGGCCGAAGGTGACGAGCAGTTCGGCGACATGGCCGAACTTGTGCACCTTGCGCAGCACCAGGCGTTCGAACATGGCCCCCGCCCCGCCCACCAGCAGCGGTGCCAGCACCAGCGCGGCCCAGAAGCCGACCAGGCCCGACAGCGTGTAGGCGAAGTAGGCACCGAGCATGTAGAAGCTCGCGTGCGCGAAGTTCAGCACGCCCATCATGCTGAAGATCAGCGTCAGGCCGGAGCTGAGCATGAACAGCAGCAGGCCGGAGCTGATGCCGTTGAGCAGGTTGATGAGGAACTGGTCCAAGGACGACCCGGAAACGCTAGCCAGGAAAGAGAAGGCCCGCGGGAGGTGGCTCCGGCGGGCCCGTGGGTGGTCAGGCGATCAGGCGCCCGGACGCTTCATCTGGCACGAGGTCGGCGTGCTCGACACATAGGGCTCGAACACCTTGTTCTGCACCCAGGTGTAGCCGGTGCCTTCGGCGTTCCACTGCTTCTTCGGGTCGGTGATCTTCGACCAGGTGGCGATGTACAGCGGCTGCTGCAGCTGGTGGTCGGCAGCGCGCACGGTCACGTCGCCCGAGAAGCTCTTCACCGTCAGGCCTTCCATCGCGCTGGCCACCTTCACCGGATCGGTTGACTTCGCCTTGGCGATGCCCGCGGCGAGCGTGGGCAGCACGTGCAGCGTGGACAGCAGCGACAGGTCGTCCTTGAACTTGGCGCTGAACTCCTGGGTCCACTTGGCCAGTTCGGGGATGTTCTGGTGGCCGATGTAGACGAACTTGATCTTGCCGTCCATCATCGGGCCGATCGCCGAGGGCGAGCCGTTGGCGCCGGCGTAGTAGGTGTAGAAGTTGGCGTCGAGGCCGGCATCCTTGGCGGCCTTGATGAGCAGCGACATGTCGGTGCCCCAGTTGCCGGTCACCACGCTGTCGGCGCCCGAGGCCTTGATCTTGGCGATGTAGGGCGCGAAGTCGCGCACCGAGCCGATCGGATGCAGGTCTTCGCCGACGATCTGCACGTCGGGCCGCTTGCGGGCCAGCGCCTCCTTGAAGAACTTGGCGACCTGATGGCCGTGCGCATAGTTCTGGCCGATGATGTAGACCTTCTTGACGTTCTTCTCGTCCTTCATGTACGTCGTCAGCGCTTCCATCTTCATGGAGGTGTCGGCGTCGAAGCGGAAGTGCCAGAAGCTGCACTTGCTGTTGGTCAGGTCGGGGTCGACGGCGGCGTTGTTGAAGAACACCACCTCCTTGCCGGGGTTGCGCTCGTTGTGCTTGTTGATGGCATCGATGATCGCGCCGGCCGCGCCCGAGCCGTTGCCCTGGGTGACGTAGCGGATGCCCTGGTCGATCGCGGCCTTGAGCACCGTCAGGCTTTCCTGCGGCGAGGCCTTGTTGTCGAACGAGACGACCTCGAACTTCACGCCGGCCGGGTTGTTGGCACTGACCTTCTCGGCGACGAACTGGAAGGTCTTCAGGCTGTTCTGGCCGATGTTGGCGAACGGGCCCGACAGCGGGTCGATCCAGGCGATCTTGACCGTCTCACCCTTCTGCGCCCAGGCGGCGCCCGTCAGCAGCATCGCACCGCACAGGGTGCCCAAGGCATGTTTCGTGAAGTTCATGTCGATCTCCGGAAGTCGTGAAGTCCTCTGCGGGACAAAGCCCCCGCACGGTAGCGGAACGCACCCGCGTTGGCCTTTAGGGACTACCCCGAACGCTTGTCACCGTCGGGACAAGGGTCTCGTGCCAGCGCGCTCAGGCGCTGGGCAACTGGTGGTCCTTGAACAGCTCGCGCAGCTTGAGCTTCTGCATCTTGCCGGTGGCCGTGTGCGGGATCTCGGGCACGAAGACGACGTCATCGGGGATCTGCCACTTGGCGATCTTGCCGTCGAAGTACTGCAGCATCTGTTCGCGCGTGAGTTCCGCGCCGGCCTTCTTCACCACCACCAGCAGCGGGCGTTCGTCCCACTTCGGGTGGCGGCAGGCGATCGCCGCGGCCTCCAGCACCGCGGGGTGGCCCATGGCGATGTTCTCCAGGTCGATCGAGCTGATCCATTCGCCGCCGGACTTGATGACGTCCTTGCTGCGGTCGGTGATCTGCATGAACGCGTCTTCGTCGATCGCGGCCACGTCGCCGGTCGGGAACCACTCGCGGCCGTCGAGCTTGAGCAGCGGCGACTCGGAGCGCTGGAAGTAGCTCTGGATGACCCAGGGCCCGCGCACCACCAGGTTGCCCGAAGTCTTGCCGTCCCAGGGCAGCGCGGCGCCGTCGTCGTCGACGATCGCCATGTCGACGCCGAAGATGACCTTGCCCTGCTTCTCGAGGATGCGGCGCTGCGACTCCACGTCCAGCGCCACATGCTTGGCCTTCAGGCGCGACAGGGTGCCCAGCGGCGACATCTCCGTCATGCCCCAGGCGTGGATCACCTCGATGCCGAACTCGTCTTCGAGCGTGCGCATCATCGCCGGCGGGCAGGCCGAGCCGCCGATCACCGTGCGCTTGAGCGTGCTGAACTTGAGCTTGCCGGCCTGCGCGAAGTTGATCAGGCCCAGCCACACCGTGGGCACGCCAGCGCTGAAGGTCACCTTCTCGGACTCGAGCAGTTCGTAGAGCGACTTGCCGTCCAGGTGCGGCCCCGGGAACACCAGCTTGGCACCGATCATCGGCGCCGCGTACGGCGTTCCCCAGGCGTTGACGTGAAACATGGGCACCACGGGCAGGATGACGTCGCGGCCGCCCACGCCCATGCCGTCGGGCAGGGCCAGCCCGTAGGTGTGCAGCATGGTGGAGCGATGGCTGTACACCGCGCCCTTCGGGTTGCCGGTGGTGCCCGAGGTGTAGCAGATGCTCGAGGCGGTGTTCTCGTCGAACTCGGGCCAGCGGTAGACGCCGTCCTCCGCGTCGATCAGGTCCTCGTAGCACAGCAGCCCGGCGATCGTGCTTTGCGCAGGCATGTGGCTGCGCCCGACCATGGCGACGAAGTGCTTGACCGTCGTCAGTTGAGGCGCGAGCTTCTCGATCAGGGGCAGGAAGTTAAGGTCGAAACAGAGGATCTTGTCAGCCGCGTCGTTGGCGATCCAGGCGATCTGTTCGGGGAACAGGCGCGGATTGATGGTGTGGCACACCAGTTCCGAGCCCGAGGCGCCGTAGTAGATTTCGAAGTGGCGGTAGCCGTTCCAGGCCAACGTCGCCACGCGATCGCCGGCCTCGCAGCCCAGCCGCGCGAAGGCCTGGGCCAGCTTGCGGGCGCGCAGTTCCGCGTCCTTGTAGGTGTAGCGGTGGATGTCGCCTTCGACGCGCTTGGAAACGATCTCGATGTCGCCGGCATGCCGGGCGGCATGCACGAGCAGCGAGGAAATCATCAGCGGCATCTGCATCATCTGGCCCATCAGGCGTGCCATGGTCGAACTCCGTGTCGGTAGGTGATGAACGAGGCGCAGCAATGGCTTGCTGCAATGCAGCGATGATAGGAAGCGCGCCGGGGGGCATCGGCCTGCGGTTTACCCCTATCGCGCGGCAGGCACGGGCCCCTGGCTACACTGCCGGCCGCGACGGCGGAGTGTCAGTGCGTCAACTCCGCCGCGATAGACTTCGCGGCCAAATGAAGATCCTTTTCGACTTCCTGCCCATCTTCCTGTTCTTCGGCACCTTCAAGTTCGCCGAAGGCCGCAAGGAATGGGCGGCGCGTTTCGCGTCCGACAACCTCGGCTTCCTGGTCTCCGGCGGCGTGGTCGGCCCCGGCGAGGCGCCAGTGCTGCTGGCCACGCTGGTGGTGATCGTGGCCACGCTGGCGCAGGTGGCAGTCATCCTGGTGCGCGGCAAGAAGGTCGACACCATGCTGTGGGTCAGCCTGGCGCTGGTCACCGTGATGGGCGGCGCGACGATCTGGTTCCACAACGAGACCTTCATCAAGTGGAAGCCCAGCGTGCTGTACTGGGTGATGGGCCTGGCCTTCTGGCTCAGCCAGGTGATGTTCCGCAAGAACCTGCTGCGGGCGCTGATCGGCGAGCAGCTGACGCTGCCTCCGGGCGTGTGGCAGCGGCTGAATTTCGCCTGGATCGCCTTCTTCGCATTCATGGGCCTGCTCAACCTGTATGTGGCGTACAGCTTCAGCACCGACACCTGGGTGAACTTCAAGCTGTTCGGCGGCATCGGGCTGATGCTGGTCTTCACCATCGCGCAGGGCTTCTACATCAGCAAGCACGTCGAGCCCGAGGCGGGCGAGGCGCCGCACCCGTGAGTGTTTCGGCGCAAGACATCGAAGCGGCTCTGCGCGCGGCACTGGCGCCCACGGCCGTCGAAGTGCGCGATGACAGCCACCTGCATGCCGGCCACGCCGGCGCCCGCGAAGGCCGCCACTTCAGCGTGCGCGTCGCCAGCCCGCGCTTCAACGGTTTGTCACGTGTGGCCCGGCATCGCCTCGTTTATGATGCCCTGCGCAGCCTCATCCCCCAGGGCATCCACGCCCTGGCCATCGACGCCCGGGACTCGGGCGACAACTGATCACCTCCCCGCCATGAAGACCTTCCCCCTGTCGTTCCGACTTTCCTCGCTCGTGCTCGCCACCGTGCTCGCCACGCCGCTGGCCGCGCAGGCCCAGAACATCGCCATCGTGAACGGCAAGGCCGTGCCCAAGGCACGCGTCGAGGCGCTGATGAGCCAGGCCCTGCGCCAGGGCAACCAGCAGCGCACGCCCGAACTCGAGCAGCAGGTGCGCGACGAAGTCGTGCTGCGCGAGATGTTCATGCAGGAAGCCGAGAAGCGCGGCCTGGCCGCCTCGGCCGACTACAAGGCGCAGATGGAGTTCGCGCGCCAGAGCATCCTGATCCGCGAACTGTTCGCCGACTACCAGAAGAAGAACCCGGTCACCGATGCCGAGGTCCAGGCCGAGTACGACAAGTTCAAGAGCCAGTCCGGCGGCACCGAGTACCGTGCCCGCCACATCCTGGTCGAGAAGGAAGACGAAGCCAAGGCACTGATCGCGCAGATCAAGGGCGGCGCCAAGTTCGAAGACCTGGCGAAGAAGAGCTCGAAGGACCCGGGCTCCGGCGAAAACGGCGGCGACCTCGACTTCGCCGCGGCCGGTGCCTACGTGCCCGAGTTCTCGCAGGCGATGGTCAAGCTGAAGAAGGGCGAGCTCACCGAGACGCCGGTGAAGACGCAGTTCGGCTGGCACATCATCAAGCTCGAGGACACGCGCGAAGCCAAGTTCCCGCCGCTCGAGGAAGTGAAGGGCCAGATCCAGCAGCGCATCGGCCAGCAGAAGCTCGCCGAATTCCGCGACGGCATCCGCTCCAAGGCGAAGACGGACTACAAGTTCTCGAACGCGAACTGATCGTTCGCCGGGGCACGACGTCCCGGAACGCGTCCCCTGCCCTACATCGCCAGCGCGCCCAGGTCGACCCGCCCGGCCTCGATGCGCAGCTGGCGGTCGCAGCGCGCGGCGATGCCGCGGTCGTGGGTCACCAGCACCAGCGTCGTGCCGGTCTCGCGGTTGAGCTCGAACATCAGCTCCATGACCTTCTCTCCGGTGGCGAAGTCCAGGCTGCCGGTGGGTTCGTCGGCCAGCAGCACCGCCGGCTGCACGACGAAGGCCCGTGCCAGCGCCACGCGCTGCTGCTCGCCGCCGGACAGCACCTTCGGGTAGTGGCGCAGGCGCTCACCCAGGCCGACGCGGCCGAGCATCTCGGTGGCCTGCACCCGCGCATCGCGGCGGCCCTGCAACTCCAGCGGCAGCATCACGTTCTCCAGTGCCGTCAGGTTGGCCAGCAACTGGAAGCTCTGGAACACGAAGCCCACCTTCTGCGCCCGCAATGCGGCGCGTGCGTCCTCGTCGATCGCGAAGATGTCGACGCCGGCGACCCTGACGGTGCCCGTGGTCGGCGTGTCCAGGCCGGCGATGATCGACAGCAGCGTGCTCTTGCCCGAGCCCGACGCGCCCACGATGGCGGCCGACTGACGCGCCGCCAGGGAGAAGTCGATCTCGTGGAGAATCGTCAAGGTACCGGTGGAGTCGTGCACCTGCTTGGTGACACGCTCGACTGCAATGATGGGTTCGGACATGAATGAGAGTCGGGTTCGACACGCGGCCACACGCCGCGTCTGGCTGGCGCACTGTAGCCTGCTCGCGCTGGGCCTGTGGGCCGCGGGGGCGAATGCCGCGACGCCAGCCGCCACGGCCTCGCCGAAGGCGGCGACCATCCTCGTGGTCGGCGACAGCCTGTCGGCCGAGTACGGCCTGCCGCGCGGTGCCGGCTGGGTCGCGCTGCTCGAGCAGCGCCTGGCCAAGGAGGGTTTCGCCGCCAGCGTCGTCAATGCCAGCATCAGCGGCGATACCAGTTCGGGCGGGCGCTCACGCCTGCCGGCGCTGCTCAAGCAGCACCGGCCCACGCTGGTGGTGATCGAACTCGGCGGCAACGATGCCTTGCGCGGCCTGCCGCTGGCGATGACGCGCGACAACCTGGCGCAGATGGTGAAGGCCTCGCGCGCGGCCGGCGCCAAGGTGCTGGTGCTGGGCATGCAGGTGCCGCCCAACTATGGCCGCAAGTACGGCGACGACTTCTTCGCCCTGTTCCCCGCGGTGGCGCGGGCGGGTGGCGCCGCGCTGGTGCCCTTCCTGCTCGAGGGCGTGGCCAACGCGCCCAACGCCGAGGCGATGTTCCAGCCCGATCGCATCCACCCGGTGGCCGCCGCGCACCCGGTGATGCTGGGCAACGTCTGGCCGGTGCTGGCGCCCCTGCTCAGGTAGCGCTTCGCGAGTTCGAGCGGCTCAGCGCTCGCGCACGGCTCCCGGGCGGTCGTCGCGCTCGCGGCGTTGTTCGGGCGCGCGCTGCGGCTCGGCTTGAGGCGCTCGCGCGCCCGCATCGGGCCGCTCGGCTCGCCCGTTCTGCTGGCCCATGCCGCGCATCACTGCCCCCGGGTTCACCGCGGGCACCGGCGTGGCCGCCGGGCGCTGCACGGGCACCACCGGCTGGGCCGGTTGCGCCGGTGCGGGCCTGGGCAGCGGCTGAGCCTGCGGCATCTGGGGCGGCTGGGCGGGCTGCGCGGGGCGGATCGCCGGCGAGGTTTGCGGCATCGGCAGCGGGCGCGCCGCCGGCGGCGCCACCACGGCCGGTGGGGTGACCGGGGCCGGGCGAACCTGCGGCTGGTCCTGCGGTTGCGGCCGAACCTGCGGCTGCGCCGGCTGCACCGGCTGAAGTTGCGGCTGCAATTGCGCAGGCCGGCCATCGGGGGCCTGGCGCACCACGTCCGGCTGATCGCCTCGCTTGAAGCTCGGGATTCGTTCGCGCACGGCCGGGGAGAGGCCGCCGGCCGGCGCGGGCGTCGGGCGCACGGCTGGCGCGTCCGGGCGGCGCTGAACGGGTGGCGGCGCCGCCACTGGCGGCGCTGCGACGATGTTGCCACGCGGCGGCTCGTTGCCGAGTTCACGCACCGCCGGCGAACTGCGCCACTGCGCCGCGGCGGCCGCCACCGGCTGGCGCGTGGTCAGTGTGTTCGCGGGAACCACCGTCACCGCATGCGGGAACTTGCGATTGCGGTAGTCGCGTTCGCCCACCGCCTGCTGCGGGTTGTTGATGATGGTGGTGATGTTGGTGATGTTGGTGACATGCGTGACGTTGACGCTGCGCACGTAGCCCGGGCTGACGCGGTAGGTCGGCACGTAGACCTCGCGCGGCGCCAGCGGCACCCATCCGACCGCAGGCCCGCCGCCCACGGTGATGCCGATCTGCAGGCGCGGACCGCCGATCCAGGCCACCAGCGCCGGCGCGTAGACCGGGCGGCGCACGTAGGTGCCCGGCGACCAGCACCAGCTGGCGCCGACGTAGACCCAGCGGCCGTAGTGGAACGGCGCGAAGCCCCAGGGCGCGTCGTCGACCCAGGTCCAGCCCCAGGGGGCGACCCAGGCCCAGCGGCCGGTGGTGTAAGGCGCCCAGCCGGCCGAGACGCCGCGCGGCACCCACAGCGCGCCGTACTCGGGGTTCTGCTGCCAGGCGCCATAGCGGTCGAGATCCTCGACGCCGGTCATCTCGGGCGAGACGTAGCGAGTGGACACGCTGCGGTCGTCGGCGCGGTCGCGTTCGGCGACCCAGCCGGAGAAGGCGTCGCGCACCGGCTCCACGATGCTGTACTGCGCGGCGTTGGCGTTGTCGAGCCAGAACTCGGCGCGCTGGCCGCTGTACACCGTCAGCGCGCTGCCCGGGCCTTCGTAGAGGGCCTGGCCGGATTGCACCGTGACGCGGCTGGTGTCGTCTTCACGGTCGAAGCGGTAGCGGCCGGTGCGCTGGGCGGTGAAGCGGCCTTCGCTGGTGCGCAGCTCGAACTCGGGCACCGCCTCGCGGCTGCGCAAGCGCACCGCCAGGCTGCCGCCGTGCAGTTGCAGCGACACATGCTCGTCATCGAGCCGGAACACCTCGAACTCGCTGCCGCGGTCTACCCGCACGGTGGTCGAGCCGATGCGGACTTCCGCACGGCCGTCGCCGTCGGTGGCCACACGGTCCCCGGCGGTCAGCGGGCGGTTGCGCTCGGCGGCGATCCATTCGCCTTCTTCCGGGTGATAGAGCCAGACCTGTCCCTGAACCTCGGAAATGCGGCCGACCCGGCCGGGCGGGTCGATCGCCTCGCCCTGGGCCTGCGAGGGCACGGGCGCGGCCAGCGCGGTGCCGGCCTGCAGGAGCGGGAAGGCACACAGGGCCGCCAGGGCCAGGCTGTGCAGCAGACGGGGAGTTTGGCTTCGCATGGGGTGCCTCGTTCTTGTCAGATCCGGCCCGGGCGCCGACACGGCAGCCAGGCTGTCCTTCCGCAACGCGCCGGGAGCCGCACCAGCCGACCGCAGCGCTGCGGCCGACACACAGCTTTACACGCCGGCAGCGTTCATTCGTCTTCGGACGCGTCCAGGCCGGGAAACAGCACGCTGGTATAGCCGAAACGGCTGAAATCGCGCACCCGCATCGGATAGAGCTTGCCGATGAGGTGGTCGCACTCGTGCTGCACCACGCGGGCATGGAAGCCCTCGGCCTCGCGCTCGATGCGCCGGCCCTTCGGATCGAAGCCGGTGTAGCGGATGCGAGCGAAGCGCGGCACCACGGCGCGCAGGCCCGGCACCGACAGGCAGCCTTCCCAGCCTTCGTCTTCCTCGTCGGACAGCGGCTCGATGCTCGGGTTGAGCAGCACCGTCTCGGGCACCGGCTCGCGGTCCGGGTAGCGGCGGTTGGTGGTGAAGCCGAAGATCACCAGCGCCAGGTCCACGCCGATCTGCGGCGCCGCCAGGCCCGCGCCTTCGGCCGCACGCATGGTCTCGAACATGTCGGCGATCAGCGCGTGCAGCTCCGGCGTGTCGAAGGACTGCACCGGCTTGGCGACGCGCAACAAGCGCGGATCGCCCATCTTCAAGATCTCTCGAATGGTCATCCCGCGATGGTAGCGAAGGCGGCGATGACCTCCGGCGGCGCCTGCACCAGCTCGATCAGCACGCCCTCGCCGCCGATCGGGAACTCCTCGTTGCCCTTCGGGTGCATGAAGCAGATGTCGAAGCCGGCCGCGCCCTTGCGGATGCCGCCCGGCGCGAAGCGAACACCATTCGCGCCCAGCCACTCGACGGCCTTCGGCAGGTCGTCGATCCACAGGCCGATGTGGTTCAGCGGCGTGGCGTGCACGGCGGGCTTCTTGTCCGCGTCCAGCGGCTGCATCAGGTCGACCTCGACCTTGAACGGCCCCGCCCCCATCGCGCAGATGTCCTCGTCGACGTTCTCGCGCTCGGAGCGGAAGGTGCCGGTGACCTCGAGGCCCAGCTTGTCGACCCACAGCGTCTTCAGCCGCTCCTTGCTCAGGCCGCCGATCGCTACCTGCTGGATGCCCAGCACCTTGAAAGGGCGCGCGCTCACTGGAACTCCAGGATGATCTGGTCGACCGCGAGGCTCTCGCCCTTGTTGGCCGACACCTTGGCGACCACGCCGTCCTGCTGCGCGACGAGGATGTTCTCCATCTTCATCGCCTCGATCACCGCCAGCTTCTCGCCCGCGCGCACGGCCTGGCCCGGCTGCACGGCCACATCGACCAGCAGCCCCGGCATCGGCGAGAGCAGGAAGCGCGACAGATCCGGCGGCGCCTTGAAGGGCATCAGCGACTCCAGTTCGGCCGCACGCGCCGACAGCACGCGCGCATTGACCTGCAGGCCGTTGTGCACGATGCGGTAGTGCAGCCCGATGCGCTCGATCTGCGCGAAGAACGGCCGGCCGTCGATCTCGCCGCTGACCGCGATGTCGCGCAGCGGCCCGGCGAAGCGCAGCTTCGAAGTCTTGCCGCCGAGGGTGACGCGGTAGCTGCCGTCGCCGTTGGTGATGTGCACCGAGGTCTGGCGGCGCTGGCCTTGCTCGTCGGTGAGCACGATCGCGAAGTCCTCGCCGACCTTCAACTCGTGCCCGGGCAGTTGGCCGGTGATGCGGGAGGCGCGCTCGCGCATGCGCCGGTGCGCCGCCGCAGCCAGCAGCAGCAGGAAATCCGGATCGTCATGCGGCACCAGCGCCGCCGAGAAGCCCTTCGGGTAGTTCTCGGCGATGAAGCCGGTGTTGAAGTCGCCGGCGACGAACTTCGGATGCGCCAGCAGCGCCGACTGGAACGGGATGTTGCTCGACACGCCGCGGATCACGAACGCATTCAGCGCCTCGCGCATCTTGCGGATCGCATCGTCGCGGTCCAAGCCGTGCACGATCAGCTTGGCGATCATCGAGTCGTAGTACATCGGGATCTCGCCACCTTCGTACACGCCGGTGTCCACGCGCACGCCGCCCCCCTCGGGCACCGGCATCGACGCTTCCATGGTCTGCGCCGGGGGCTGGTACTTCACCAGCCGGCCGGTGGAGGGCAGGAAGTTGCGGAACGGGTCTTCCGCGTTGATGCGGCACTCCATCGCCCAGCCGCGGCGCGGAATCTGCGCCTGCGTGAAACGCAGCTTCTCGCCGGCCGCCACGCGGATCATCTGCTCGACCAGGTCCAGCCCGGTGATCGACTCGGTGACCGGGTGCTCCACCTGCAGCCGGGTGTTCATCTCGAGGAAGTAGAAACTCTGGTCACGGCCGACCACGAACTCCACCGTGCCCGCGCTCTGGTAGTTCACGGCGCGGGCCAGCGCCACCGCCTGCTCGCCCATCGCCTTGCGCGTCGCTTCGCTGATGAAGGGCGACGGCGCCTCCTCGATCACCTTCTGGTGGCGCCGCTGGATCGAGCACTCGCGCTCGTGCAGATAGACGCAGTTGCCGTGTGCGTCGCCGAGCACCTGGATCTCGATGTGGCGAGGCTCCTCGACGAACTTCTCGATGAAGACACGGTCGTCGCCGAAGCTGTTGCGCGCCTCGTTGCGGCAGGCGCTGAAGCCCTCGAACGCCTCCTTGTCATTGAAGGCCACGCGCAGGCCCTTGCCGCCGCCGCCGGCGCTGGCCTTGATCATCACCGGGTAGCCGATGTCCTTGGCGATCTTCACCGCCGACTCGGGCGACTCGATGACGTCGTTGTAGCCGGGGATGGTGTTGACCCTGGCCGCCATCGCCAGCTTCTTGGAGGCGATCTTGTCGCCCATCGCCGCGATCGAGGCGTGCTTCGGGCCGATGAAGGTGATGCCCTCCTCCTCGACGCGACGCGCGAACGCCTCGTTCTCCGACAGGAAGCCGTAGCCCGGGTGCACGGCCTGCGCACCGGTCTGCTTGCAGGCGGCGATGATCTTGTCCATCACCAGGTAGGACTCGCGGCTGGGCGCGGCGCCGATGAACACCGACTCGTCGGCCAGTTCCACGTGGCGCGCGTCGCGGTCGGCCTCGGAGTACACGGCGACGGTGGCGATGCCCATCTTCTTCGCCGTCTTGATGACGCGGCAGGCGATCTCGCCGCGATTCGCAATGAGGATCTTGGTAAACATGGTCAGTGGTCCTTCCTGGACGGCGCGCGCAGCGCCGCCGAGATCAAGCTACCCGCGCGGATCGGGCTTTGCCCGTCCGCCGCGGGGCGCCCCTTGGGGGCAGGAGCGAAGCGACTGGGGGGCACCATCACAGCGGGATGTTCCCGTGCTTGCGCCACGGGTTCTCGGTCTTCTTGTTGGCCAGCATCACGAGGCTGCGGCAGATGCGCTTTCGCGTCTCGTGGGGCTGGATCACGTCGTCGATGTAGCCGCGCGCGCCGGCCACGAAGGGATTGGCGAAGCGCGCCTTGTATTCGGCCTCCTTCGCGGCCAGCTTGGCCGGGTCGCCCTTGTCCTCGCGGAAGATGATCTCCACCGCGCCCTTGGCGCCCATCACCGCGATCTCGGCGTTCGGCCAGGCGAAGTTGACGTCGCCGCGCAGGTGCTTGGAGCTCATCACGTCGTAGGCGCCGCCGTAGGCCTTGCGCGTGATGACGGTGATCTTCGGCACCGTGCATTCGGCGTAGGCGTAGAGCAGCTTGGCACCGTGCTTGATGATGCCGCCGTACTCCTGGCTGGTGCCGGGCATGAAGCCGGGCACGTCGACGAAGGTCAGCACCGGGATGTTGAAGGCGTCGCAGAAGCGCACGAAGCGCGCCGCCTTGATCGAGCTCTTGATGTCCAGGCAGCCGGCCAGCACCAGCGGCTGGTTGGCGACGATGCCCACCGTCTGGCCCTCCATGCGCGCCAGGCCGATGACGATGTTCTTGGCGTAGTCGGGCTGCAGCTCGAAGAAGTCGCCGTCGTCCACCGTCTTGGCGATCAGCTCCTTCATGTCGTAGGGCTTGTTCGGGTTGTCCGGCACCAGCGTGTCGAGCGACATGTCCAGCCGCTCGGCGGGGTCGTCGCTGCGGCGCACCGGCGGCTTCTCGCGGTTGTTCAGCGGCAGGTAGTTGTACAGGCGGCGCAGCATCAGCAGCGCGTCGACGTCGTTCTCGAAGGCCAGGTCGGCCACGCCGCTGCGCGTGGTGTGCGTGCCGGCGCCGCCGAGCTCCTCGGCGGTCACCTCCTCGTGCGTCACCGTCTTCACGACTTCCGGGCCGGTGACGAACATGTAGCTGCTGTCCTTCACCATGAAGATGAAGTCGGTCATCGCCGGCGAGTAGACCGCGCCGCCCGCGCAGGGCCCCATGATCATGCTGATCTGCGGCACCACGCCGCTGGCCATCACGTTGCGCTGGAACACCTCGGCGTAGCCGCCCAGCGAGGCCACGCCTTCCTGGATGCGCGCGCCGCCCGAGTCGTTCAGCCCGATCACTGGCGCGCCGACCTTCATCGCCTGGTCCATCACCTTGCAGATCTTCTCGGCATGCGCCTCGGAGAGCGCGCCGCCGAAGACGGTGAAGTCCTGGCTGAAGACGAACACCAGGCGGCCGTTGATCATGCCGTAGCCGGTGACGACGCCGTCGCCCGGGATCTTGTTATCGGCCATGCCGAAGTCGACGCAGCGATGCTCGACGAACATGTCCCACTCCTCGAAGGTGCCCTCGTCGAGCAGCAGTTCGAGCCGCTCGCGCGCCGTGAGCTTGCCCTTGCCATGCTGCGCGGCGATGCGCTTCTCGCCGCCGCCCAGCCGCGCCTTGGCGCGCCGTTCCTCGAGTTGCTGGATGATGTCGTGCATGGTCTCTTGCCTCCTCAACGCTTGGATTGTTCGAACAGGTTCAGCAGCGCGCGCGCTGCGGCCGATGGAGCGATTCGCGCGTCGGTGACGTCGCGCAGGGTCTGCGGCAGCGCCTGGCGCACCGCGGGGTGGTGATCGAAGTCGGCACGCAGCCGGGCGTGCACGATGTCCCACATCCAGGCCAGCGATTGCTGCTGGCGCCGGGTATCGAACTCGCCGCCGGCGCGCCGCTTGGCATGGAAGCTTTGCACCATCGTCCAGAAAGCATCGACGCCCTGAGCCTTCAGCGCGCTGATCTGCATCACCTGCGGTTGCCAGCGATCGCCGGATTGCGCCGGGTGGCCGTGGAAGTTGAAGACGCGCAGCGCACTGGTGATCTGCGCCTGAGCGCGCGTGGCCGCGGCGCTGTCGAGATCGGCCTTGTTGATGACGACGAGGTCGGCCAGCTCCATCACGCCCTTCTTGATCGCCTGCAAGTCGTCGCCGGCGTTGGGCAGTTGCAGCAGCACGAACATGTCGGTCATGCTGGCCACGGCCGTCTCGCTCTGGCCGACACCCACTGTCTCGACGATCACCACGTCGTAGCCCGCCGCCTCGCACACCAGCATGGCCTCGCGCGTTTTCTCGGCCACGCCGCCGAGCGTGCCGCTCGCCGGGCTCGGCCGGATGTAGGCGGCCTCGTTGACGGAGAGGAACTCCATGCGCGTCTTGTCGCCGAGGATGGAGCCGCCGGAGACGCTGGACGAGGGGTCGATGGCCAGCACCGCCACGCGGTGGCCCTGGGCGATGAGGAACAGGCCGAGCGCCTCGATGAAGGTCGACTTGCCCACACCCGGCACGCCGGAGATGCCCAGGCGGATCGCCTGGCCGGTGTGCGGCAGCAGCGCATTGAGCAGCGCATCGGCGCGCGCGCGGTGGTCGGCGCGTGTCGATTCGAGCAGCGTGATGGCCTTGGCCAGCGCGCGCCGCTCGCGGCGTCGCACACCCTCCATCAACGCCTGGTCGGCGGCCGGCAGGCTCACGGGCTCAGGCCTTCTTGGAAATGTTCTTCTTGATCTGCTCGAGCACGTCCTTCGCGCTCGCGGGGATCGGCGTGCCCGGGCCGTAGATGCCCTTCACGCCGGATTCGTAGAGGAAGTCGTAGTCCTGGCGCGGGATCACGCCGCCGACGAAGACGATGATCTCGTCGGCCCCTTGCGCCTTCAGGCTCTGGATGATCGCCGGCACCAGCGTCTTGTGCCCGGCAGCGAGCGTGCTGACACCCACCGCATGCACGTCGTTCTCGATCGCCTGGCGCGCACATTCCTCGGCGGTCTGGAACAGCGGGCCCATGTCGACGTCGAAGCCGAGGTCGGCGAAGGCCGTGGCCACGACCTTGGCGCCGCGGTCGTGGCCGTCCTGGCCGAGCTTGGCGATCATCACGCGCGGGCGGCGGCCCTGGCTCTCGGCGAATTCGGCGATCTCGGCCTTCAGCTTGTCCCAGCCCTCGGCACTGTCGTAGGCGGCTGCGTACACACCGGTCACCTTCTGCGTATCGGCGCGGTGGCGCCCCCAGGCCTTTTCCAAGGCATCCGACACCTCGCCCACCGTGGCACGCAGGCGCACCGCCTGGATGCTCAGGTCGAGCAGGTTTCCCTGACCAGTCTCGGCACAGGCCGTCAGCGCGTCAAGCGCCGCCTTCACCTGGGCCGCATTGCGCTTCGCGCGCACCGACTGCAGCCGCTTGACCTGGTTCTCGCGCACCGCGTGGTTGTCGACCTCGAGCGTCTCGATGGCGTCTTCCTTGGCGAGCTTGTACTTGTTGACGCCGACGATGACGTCCTTGCCGGAGTCGATGCGCGCCTGCTTCTCGGCGGCGCTGGCCTCGATCTTCAGCTTGGCCCAGCCGGAGTCGACCGCATTGACCATGCCGCCCATCGCATCGACCTCTTCGATGATCGCCCAGGCGGCATCGGCCATGTCCTGGGTGAGCTTCTCCATCATGTAGCTGCCGGCCCAGGGGTCGACCACGTTGGTGATGTGCGTCTCTTCCTGGATGATCAGCTGCGTGTTGCGGGCGATGCGCGCGCTGAACTCGGTGGGCAGTGCGATGGCTTCGTCGAGCGCGTTGGTGTGCAGGCTCTGCGTGCCGCCGAACACCGCCGCCATCGCCTCGATGGTGGTGCGCACCACGTTGTTGTAAGGATCCTGCTCGGTCAGGCTCCAGCCCGAGGTCTGGCAGTGCGTGCGCAGCATCAGGCTCTTCGGGTTCTTCGGCGCGAACTCCTTCATGATCTTCCACCACAGCAGCCGCGCCGCGCGCATCTTGGCCACTTCGAGATAGAAGTTCATGCCGATGGCCCAGAAGAAGCTCAGGCGCCCGGCGAACTCGTCGACGTCCAGGCCCTTGGCCAGCGCCGTCTTCACGTACTCCTTGCCGTCGGCCAGCGTGAAGGCGAGCTCCAGCGCCTGGTTCGCCCCCGCCTCCTGCATGTGATAGCCGGAGATCGAGATCGAGTTGAACTTCGGCATCTTCTTTGCCGTGTACTCGATGATGTCGCCGATGACCCGCATGCTCGGCTCGGGCGGGTAGATGTAGGTGTTGCGGACCATGAACTCCTTGAGGATGTCGTTCTGGATGGTTCCGCTGAGCTTGTCTTGCGCGACGCCCTGCTCCTCCGCCGCCACCACGTAGCCCGCCAGCACCGGCAGCACCGCGCCGTTCATCGTCATCGACACCGAGACCTTGTCGAGCGGGATGCCGTCGAACAGGATCTTCATGTCCTCCACCGAGTCGATCGCCACGCCGGCCTTGCCGACATCGCCCGTCACGCGCGGGTGGTCACTGTCGTAGCCGCGGTGGGTGGCCAGGTCGAAGGCGACGCTGACGCCTTGCCCGCCAGCGGCCAACGCCTTGCGGTAGAAGTCGTTGGAGGCCTCGGCGGTGGAGAAGCCGGCGTACTGGCGGATCGTCCACGGCCGCACCGCGTACATCGTGGCCTGCGGCCCGCGCACGTAGGGCGCGAAGCCGGGCAAGGTGTCGGCGTATTGCAGCGTCTTCAGGTCGGCCGCCGTGTAGACCGGCTTGACGACGATGCCCTCGGGCGTGACCCAGTTCAAGGCCTCGACATTGCCGCCGGGGGCCGACTTGGCAGCGGCCTTGTGCCATTGGGCCAGCGCTTCGGATGCGCGGACGGGGTCGTTGGACATGCTCATCTCCTCGGGCTCGGCTCACCGCTGCTCACATGCTGCGCTTCGCAGGGGTGGACGGGAACGCCGCGCTTGGCCATAATTCAAAATTGAATTATATCTTCAGTCCCTAGCCTTTCAGGCAGCTTTCGCCGACCGAGTCCATGCCCGCGCCGCGCCCCGCCCCACCCGATCTCGCTGCCGGCCAGCCGCGCGCAAGCGGTCGCTTGGGCACGCGCGCGCTCTACGAGCAGGTGGCCGAACAACTGCGCACGCGCATCCTCGCGCACACGCTGGCGCCGGGCAGCTGGATCGACGAGCAAGCCCTCGCCGCCGAGTACGGCATCAGCCGCACGCCGCTTCGCGAGGCGCTCAAGGTGCTGGCCACCGAGGGCCTGGTGACGATGAAGCTGCGCCGCGGCGCCTACGTCACCGAGGTGTCGGAGCGCGACCTCGCCGAGGTCTTCCACCTGCTCGCGCTGCTGGAAAGCGACGCCGCGCGCGTGGCCGCCCGGAAGGCCACCGAGGAAGAGATGACCGAGCTGCTGGCCATCCACGACGAGCTCGAATCGGCCATCGACGATCGCGATCGCTTCTTCGCCGCCAACGAGCGCTTCCACATGCGCCTGCTCGAGATCGCCGACAACCGCTGGCGCATCCAGGTGGTGGCCGACCTGCGCAAGGTGATGAAGCTCAACCGTCGCCAGTCGCTGTTCAAGCAGGGCCGCCTGGAGGCCTCGCTGAAGGAACACCGCCTGATCATGGCGGCGCTGAAGGCACGCAATGCCGAGCGGGTGCGCACGCTGATGCACGACCATCTCGACGCCGGCCGCGAGGCCGCTGCGCTGGCCTGAGGCAGCGCCCGCGCTGCGACAATCGCGGCATGAGCCGCCCCATCCTCGCCCTGATCGCCGCCGTGCCCCGCAACCGCGTCATCGGCCGCGGCGGCGAGCTGGTCTTCCGCGAGAGCGAAGACCAGAAGCACTTCCGCCGCGTCACCCTGGGCTGCCCGGTGATCATGGGCCGCAAGACCTGGGACTCGCTGCCGCAGCGCTTTCGCCCGCTGCCGGGCCGCCTCAACATCGTCGTCACGCGCAATGCGCAATGGTCGGCCGAGGGTGCGATGCGCGCAGGTTCGCTGGACGAGGCCTTGTCGCTCGCCGGCGATGCCGCCAAGGTCTTCGTGATCGGCGGCGCCGAGCTCTATGCGCTGGCGCTGCCGCAAGCCGATGAACTGGTGCTCACCGAGATCGACGCCGACCTCGACGGTGACGCCCACTTTCCGGAATGGCCGCGTGCACAGTTCAGGCAGGCTTCCTCCGAGCCGCACGTCACCGCCGGTGGCGTCGGCTATCGCTTCAACCACTACGTCCGGCAACAGGCCTTGCCCACGTCGGACGCGGATCAGTCGGCTGGCTGCGGTGGCCGCAGCGACAGCAGGTCTCCGATCAGCGATTCGTAGGCCGCCGCCACGCGCAGCAGCGCCGCGTCGGCCTGCGGCTTCGCGATCAGCTGCAGTCCGGCGGGCCAGCGCCCGTTGGCATGAAAGCCGGCCGGGATGCTGATGCCCGGCGCACCGGCGAAGGTGGCGTAGATCGTCGACTCCATCCAGCGGTGGTAGGTGTCCATTTCGCGGCCGGCGATGTGCGCCGGCCAGCGCTGCTCGATCGGGAACGGCCACACCTGCGTGACCGGCAGGGCCAGCACGTCGAAGCGCTCGAACAGCTCGAGCATGCGCGCGTGAAACGCGGTGCGGACCTCACTGGCGCGCATGAAGTCGTGGAAGCTCAGCGCCGCGCCCTGGTCGTACTCCCACAGTGCCTCGGGCTTGATGCGCTCGCGCGCACCGGGCCGGTCGATCAGCGCGCCGATGCGCGCGCCGACCAGCGCGCGGCGCCACACCAGCCAGGCGCGCCACAGCCGATCCGCGTCGAAGCCCAGCGCAATCGGCTCGACCTGTGAACCCGCGGCGGCGAAACGCGCCAGCGCCGCTTCGGCCACGTCGAGCAACCCCGGCTCCATGGCCAGGTGGCCGCCGAGATCGCCGAGCCAGCCGATGCGCAGGCCGCGCAGCGTGGCCGGGTCAGCCGCGGTGTCGAAACTCTGCGAGCCTTGCGCAATCGACAGCGGCGCGCGCAGGTCGTGTCCGGCCTGGATCGACAGCAGTCTGGCGAGATCGCGCACCGTGCGCGCCATCGGCCCTTCGGTGCCGAGCTGGCTGACCCAGGTGTCGGCCGCCGGCCAGTACGGCACGCGGCCCTGGCTGGGGCGCAGGCCGAAGATGTTGGCCCAGGCCGCCGGGTTGCGCAGCGAGCCCATGAAGTCCGATCCGTCGGCCACCGGCAGCAGCCGCTGCGCCAGCGCCACTGCGGCGCCGCCGCTGCTGCCGCCGGCGCTCACCACCGGATCCCAGGCGTTCGGCGTCGCGCCGAACAACTCGTTGAAGGTGTGCGAACCCAGGCCGAACTCGGGCAGGTTGGTCTTGCCCACGACGATGCAGCCGGCCGCCTTCATCCGCGCGGCCATCACGCTGTCGCGTGCGGGCATCGTGTTGGCGAGCAGCGGGCTGCCCAGCGTGTTCGGGAAGCCGGTCACCGGCGAGGCATCCTTGATCGCCTGCGGCACGCCGTGCAGCCAGCCGCGCGAGCGGCCCTGCGCCAGCTCGGCATCGCGCTCGTCGGCCTGGCGCAGCAGGGCGTCGCCGGGCGCGAGGTTGACGATGGCGTTCAGCCGCGGATTGAGGCGGTGGATGCGCTCGAGGTACGCGCTCATCACCTCGCGGCAGGACAGCCGGCGTGCGTGGATCGCCGTGGACAGCGCGTCGGCGTCGAGCGCGGTGATGTCGACGTGGTCGTCCGGGCGGCTCATGGCGCTGTCATCGCGGCCGCTGCGCAGGCTCGCTGTCAGGCGACGAGCAGCCTCGGCATTGCGCTGGCGGCGGTCACCCCGCCCACCACCGCGGCTTGGCCGAAGCCGTGGCGATGGAAGACGGCGAGCACCGCGTCGAGCGAGCCCGGCGTGCAGGCCACCAGCAGGCCGCCGCTGGTCTGCGGGTCGGTGAGCAGCGCGCGGTCTTCGGCAGCGAAGTTCGCCGGCAGGGCGACGTCGCTGCCATAACCCGCCCAGTTGCGCCCCGATGCGCCGGTGACGAAACCCTGCGCAGCGAGTTCGCGCACGCCGCTCATCAAGGGCACGGCAGACCAGTCCAGGCGCACCTCGCAGCGCGCGCCGCGGGCCATCTCCAGCGCGTGGCCGGCCAGGCCAAAACCGGTGACGTCGGTCAGCGCGTGCACGCCGGGCAGCGCGGCGAGGTCGGGGCCGGGCGTGTTGAGCTTCGTCGTGGTCTCGATCATGCGGGCGTAACCGGCGTCGCCGAGTTCGCCCTTTTTCAGCGCCGCCGACATCACGCCCACGCCCAGCGGCTTGCCGAGCACCAGCAGGTCGCCCGGCTGGGCATCGGCATTGCGCTTGACGTGTTTCGGGTGCACCAGCCCCAGCGCGACGAGGCCGTAGATCGCCTCGACCGAATCGATGGTGTGGCCACCGGCGATCGGGATGCCCGCGGCTCGGCACACCGAGGCGCCGCCTTCGAGGATGCGGCCGATGGTCTGCGTGGACAGCACGTTGATCGGCATGCCCACCAGCGCCAGCGCCATGATCGGGCGGCCGCCCATGGCGTAGACATCGCTGATCGCATTGGTGGCGGCGATGCGGCCGAAGTCGTGCGGGTCGTCGACGATGGGCATGAAGAAGTCCGTCGTCGCGATCAGCGCCTGCTCGTCGTTGAGCTGGTAGACAGCGGCGTCGTCGGCGGTCTCGATGCCCACCAGCAGCTCTTTCGGGATCGGCATCGCGGCCGTGCCCTTGAGGATCTCGGAGAGCACGCCCGGGGCGATCTTGCATCCGCAGCCGCCGCCATGCGACAGCGAGGTCAGGCGGGGTTCGGCGGGTCTTTCGGGTGCGTTCATCGTCGGTCTCCAGGGTCGATGCGTTCGGTCAGTTCGGCCAGCAGGCGGTGCAGCGCAGCGCCTTCGGCCTGCGGCGAGAACAGCGGCGCGCGTCGCGCCGTCTGCCGCTGCAGAGCCGGCAGCATATCGGCATCGTCGCGGGCACGCTGCAGCAGGGTCACCAGCGCGGCGTCGTCGCCGGGTTCGAAGTAGCCGCCGTAGTCGTCGCCGAGCAGGCCAACGTTGCCGTCGATGCGCGAGGCCAGCACCGGCGTGCCGCTGCGCACGGCCTCGATGACGACGTTCGCGCCGCCTTCCATCCGGCTCGGGTGCACCAGCACGTGGGCAGACTGAATGCGCCGCCGGGTGGCCGCGTGCGGCAGCGCACCGAGCCATCGGTAGTTGGCCAGCGCCGCCGCGCGTGCCTGCGCGAGCGCGCCCAGCGCCGGATCGAGCGCCGCGCCGACATGGTCGAGAAGGATGTCGCTGCGCGATGCCAGCCGCTCGGCGGCACGCAGGTAGGTGCGCGGATCCTTCTCCTCGCGCAGGTGGCCGACCATCAGCGCGCGCAGGTGGCGTGTCGGTCGCGGCAGCACGCGGCGCGCCGGGCAGGATTGCAGCACCACCCTGCAGCGCCCACGCAGCGCGGGCGGCAGCCGCTCTGCGCCAAGCGCGTTGAGCACCACCAGCCGGTCGGCGAGGTACAGCGAGCGCTGCGCATCGGGGTCGCTGTCGATGTCGCGGTACAGGTCGGTGCCGGTGAGCACCAGCACCAGCGGCCGCTGGGGATGCGCGGCGCGCCAGGCGGCCACCGATGCCGCCGAGCGGCGGGCGTGCAGGGCGATCATCAACGCTTCGTCGCCGCCGCGCCACTGGCCCGCCAAGGCAACGTTGTAAGCTGGGCGCAGCAAACGCGACCAACGTTGCGCGGTCTGCCAGTTGCCGTTGTTGGCGTCCGACAGTGCCGGGGTCACGATCACGATGGATTCACGATGCACGACGACAGCCTAACGCCTGCGGCCCGTCTCGCACGGCAGGGAAATGCCGATGTACTCGCCATGGCGCTGCAAGCCAGCCGGCGCGATACGCTGGCGACCTTCGCGTTGTACGAGCAGGCGCTGCCGGGCCTGGCCGTGCCGCAGCGCGGCGAGCTGAACCCGCCGCTGTGGGAACTGGGCCACATCGGCTGGTTCCAGGAGTACTGGCTGTCGCGTTATCCGTGCCGCGGCTACGGAGCGGCCGCCGATCCCGACGCGCCCCGTGCCCGGCCGCTGCGCCCCGACGCCGATGCGCTGTACAACTCCAGCCTGGTTCCGCACGACACACGGTGGTCGCTGCCGCTGCCCGATGCGCAGCGCACTCGCAGCGAGCTCGCGCGGCAACTGGATTCGACGCTGACGCTGCTGGGCGGCGCCGACGCTGGCGACGACGATTCGCTGTACTTCTACCGCCTCGCCCTGCTGCACGAAGACATGCACCACGAGGCCGCGCTCTACATGGCGCAGTCGCTGGGCATCGCGATCGACGATCCGCGCTGGCAGGCCGCCGCCCTGCCGGCCCCGCCGCCACCGGTCCATCTGCCTGCCGGGCGCTGGACGCTCGGCAGCGAAGCCCGGCGCGGCTTCGCCTTCGACAACGAACTCGCCGCCCACGAGGTCGACGTACCGGCCTGTGCCATCGATTCGCAGGCCGTGCGCTGGGCCGAGTACCTGCCCTTCGTCGAGGCTGGCGGCTATGGTGACGCGCGCTGGTGGGGCGATCCCGGCCAGCGCTGGCTGGCAGAGCACCAACTCGCCGCGCCGCGCTACCTGCGCCAGATCGATGGCACCTGGCAGCACCGCCGACACGGCCGCTGGCAGGCGCTGGACCTCGCCGAAGCGGCCTGCCATCTCACGCAGCATGAAGCGCTGGCCTGGTGCCGCTGGGCCGGGCGCCGGCTGCCCGGCGAGGCCGAATGGGAACGCGCAGCCCTGATCCGGCCCGAGTCCTTCCGCTGGGGCGACGTGTGGGAATGGACGGCCAGCCCGTTCCGGCCCTTCCCCGGCTTTGCCGCTCACCCCTACCGCGACTACTCCGCGCCCTGGTTCGACGGCCGGCCGGTACTCCGCGGTGCCTCGTTCATGACGCAGCCGCGCTTGCGCCATCCGCGCTACCGCAACTACTTCCCCGCGTTCCGCAACGACGTGCCGGCCGGCTTTCGGACTTGTGCGCCGTGAGGAGCCGTTCAATCCGCGGCGAGGAACACCGCGAACCAGCCCTGCGGGTCGGTCCAGTGCCGCACGGCGCCGAAGCCGGCTTCGCGCAGCAAAGCCTCGAAGCCCGCCACCGACCACTTCGCCGAGTTCTCGGTGTGGATGCGCTCGCCGGCGGCGAACTCCCGCTGGCCACCGTTCCAGTGCGCCGTGACGGCATGGCGCGCCTGCAGGTGCATCTGGATGCGCGAATGCACCGTATCGAAGTGGGCGACGTGTTGCCAGTCGCGCACCCGGAAATCAGCACCGAGGAGGCGGTTGAGGTGATTCAGCAGGTTGAGGTTGAAGGCTGCGGTGACGCCGAGCTCGTCGTCGTAGGCGGCCTCCAGCGTGGCCACCGGCTTGACCAGGTCGACGCCGATGAGCAAGGCGCCGCCGGCCGCCGTGGCCCGCGCGTCGCGCAGCAGGCGCAGCGCCTCGGTGGGCGAGAAGTTGCCGATCGAGGAGCCGGGATAGAACACCAGGCCGCGGCCGTCGACCAGCCGTTCGGGCAGTCGCAGCTGCGCCGAGAAGTCCAGGCCCACGCCGACCATCTGCATCGCCGGGTGCTCGCGCTGCAGGTGCTGCAGCGAGTCGCGCAGGAAGTCCACCGAGATGTCGACCGCCACGTAGCGCCGCGGCGCCAGGCGGCCGAACAGGCGTGCCGCCTTGGCGCAGTTGCCCGCGCCCAGGTCGACCATCACCGGGCCGGCGCCCGTGGCCTCGAGCGCGGCCTCGGCGATCGCCGCGCCGTGCGCCTCGAAGATCGCGGCCTCGGTGCGGGTCGGGTAGTACTCCTGCAGCTCGGTGATGGCATCGAACAACCGCGAGCCCAGCGGGTCGTAGAAGAACTTCGGCGACACATGCGCCCGCGCCGCGAGCAGGCCGGCAGCCGCCTCGTCGGCCATCGCACGGTCGTCGATGCGGTGAAGCTGGATGAAAGTCGGGGTCTGCATCGTAGACGGGGGGTGCCGGGCCCCTGCGGCCCTCGGTCCGACTCTAGCAGCGCAACGCAGATACAGTGCCGGGGCCGAACCCCGACCCCTTCTCCAAACGCCCCATCGACAATCACTCCCTGATGCGCTGGTCCACCACCCATTCCTTGTTCGTCGTGGTCCTGCTCGCGCTGGGGCTTGCCGTGGCCGGCTTCCTCACCGGCAGCGGCGTCGACGTCACCCGACGCGAATGGTGGCTCGAACAGCATGCACAGGGCCTGGCCTGGCAGGGCGAGTCGCCGTGGCTGTTCGCGCTCGGCTTCGTGACCTTGTTCACCGTGCTGGCGGCCTTCACCCTGCCCGGCTGCGCACCGCTGTGCCTGTTCGCCGGCAGCTGCTACGGCGCCGTGGGCGGCACGCTGATCGTCGGAGCCGCGTCCACGCTGGGCGCGCTGCTGTCCTTTCTCGCGGCGCGGCACCTGGCACGCGATCGAGTCGAGCGGCACTTCGGCCACCGTTTGCGCACGCTCGACCTGGCAGTCTCACGCCACGGCTGGCCATGGCTGTTCTGGCTGCGCCTGGTGCCTGTCCTGCCCTACCCGCTGCTCAACCCTCTGCTCGGCCTGAGCCGGCTGTCGATGCGCGGGTTCCTGTGGCCCAGCTTCGCCGGGCTGACGATCGGCAGCGTGCCCTATGTATGGGCCGGCCTCAGCCTGGCAGGCACGCTGCAAACCGGCTCGCCCGACTGGAGCTCGCTGGCCGGCGCGGCCACGCTGATGCTCGTCGTCACGCTCACCGGCCAGCGCTGGATGCAGCGCCGCGGCGCCGGGGCAGGCCGATGACGCCGGTGCCGCGCGTCGGCTGGCTGTTCGCCTACGACTGGGACCGCCTCGCGCTGGAGGCGATCGAGCGCGATGCCGGCATGGCGCGTTTCGACCATGCCGGCTTCGACCTCTTCTCGTTCCCGAGCAATGCCGCGCTGGTCGGCTTCGACCTCGAACGCTTCGCAGAAAGGCAGGCCGCTCGCGGGCGGCGGCTGGGCTGGCAGGGTGTGCTCTCTCACCACGAGCAGTTCGGCGCATTGGCCGCCGCGCTGGTTGCCGAGAAGCTGGGGCTGCCCGGCGCCACGCCCGAGTCGGTGCTGGCCGCACAGCACAAGCTGCACGCGCGGCAGGTGCTGCAGGCGGTGGCCCCCGAGGCCAACGTGGCCAGCCGTGAACTGCCCACGCAGTACGGTGAGCCGATCCCCGACGGCCTGCCCTACCCCAGCTTCGTCAAGCCGGTGAAGGCGGCGTTCTCGGTGCTCGCGCGCCGCGTCGACAGCCGCGACGAACTGCAGGCGCACACGCGTTTCGGCCGGCGCGAGCTGTGGGTGATCCGGCGCCTCGTCGAGCCCTTCGAACGCGTATGCAGGGCGCGGCTGCCGCAGGCCGGCAGTGCGCATCGCATGCTGCTGGAGGATCCAGTGCCGGCGCACGCCGCGCAGTACAACCTCGACGGCTGGGTGCAGGACGGCCAGGTGCATGCGCTGGGCGTGGTCGACGCGATCATGTACCCCGGCACGCAGGCCTTCATGCGCTGGGAACACCCGAGCCGCGCGAGCAGTGCCGTGCAGCAGCGAGCGCTGGACGTGGCGCGCCGCTTCCTCGGCGCCATCGGCTACCGGCATGGCTTCTTCAACCTCGAGTTCTTCCACGACGCGGCCAGCGACCGGCTCACCGTGATCGAGTGCAACCCGCGGCTGGCCTCGCAGTTCGCCGACCTGTACCGGCGCGTGCAGGGCGTGGACGCACATGCCATGGCGGTGGCGCTGGCGCGGGGCGAGTCGCCCGACCTCGCGCCGCGCTGCGAGCCGACGGCCGGCGTGGCGGCCAGCCTGGTGTACCGGACCTTCGACCCGCTGCTGGCCTCGCCGCCGCAGCCCGACGCGGCGGCCCGCTCGCGCTTCGCCACGCAGCACCCGCTGGGCCTGCTGTTCGGCTTCCCCAAGCAGGGCCATTCGCTGGCGCGCGACTTCAAGTGGACCGGCAGCCACCGCTACGCCATCGTGCACCTGGGCGCGGCCGACCGCGACGAGTTGCGCCACCAGGCGGAGCGCGCCAGTGCGCTGTTCGGCTGGCCCGCCCCCTACTCCGACCACTCCGGCGAACACGCGCCGGCAGCCGCGCCGACCGCCGACTGGCGCAACCGATTCACCCCCCCTCTCGGAGCCTCCTGACATGAGTTCCACTTTCACCCGACTGCTGCGCCGCTGGGCGCTGCTCGCCTGCCTGGCCCCGCTGGCCGTCGCCACGCTGGGCGGCTGTTCGGCGATGACGGCGCAGAATCCTTCCAGCAACCTGAAGCCCGTCAACGCCATCGCCGAAGGCGGCGACGATCGCGTCATGCTCAAGGGCGCCGACGTGGTGGCCTATTTCACCCAGAACCGCTACGTGCAGGGCAGCCCGCAGTTCAAGAGCGTGCACGAGGCGGTGACCTTCCGCTTTGCCAGCGCCGAGCACAAGGCGCTGTTCGACGCCGCCCCGCAGAAGTACCTGCCGCAGTTCGGCGGCTACTGCGCCAACGGCATCGTCTACGGCATCCCCTGGGGCGGCGACGCCGACACCTGGCGCATGATCGACGGCAAGCTCTACGTCTTCGGCGGCCAGGGCAGCAAGGACGCTTTCGAGCTCGATGTCGCCGGCAACCTGAAGCTCGCCAACCGGTACTGGGCCGAAGAAGTCGCCGGCAGCAACAGCTTCTGGCAGCGCAGCAAGCGGCTCGTGTTCCGCGTGCCGCACTACAAGAATGGCGAGCAACTGGCCAGGGACGTGGCCGCCGCGAAGGCCAAGAAGGGCTGAAGAGATGCGCAGCACCGCAGGAGTCGCCATGAACCCGACCCTCCACCGCCGCCGCCTGCTGCTGGCAGCAGCCGGCGCCCTGCTGCTGCCCGGCGCACGCGCGCAGGCCTTCGACCACTCGCACGCCGCCTGGACGGCGCTGCTGCGCAAGCATGTGCAGCCGCTGCGCGGTGGGCAGGCTTCGCAGGTCCGCTACGCCGGCATGGCGGCCGATCGCGCCGCGCTGAAGGCCTACCTCGAGAGCCTTTCGGCCGTCGGCGAGAGCAGCTTCGCCGCCTTCGGCCGGGCGCAGCAGATGGCATTCCTGATCAATGCCTACAACGCCTTCACGGTCGAGCTGATCCTCACGCGCTGGCCCAAGCTCGAGTCCATCAAGGACCTGGGCTCGCTGCTGCAAAGCCCCTGGAAGCCGAAATGGGTGCCGCTGCTGGGTGGCAAGGTCTCGCTCGACGACATCGAGCACGCCATGCTGCGCCAGCGCGGCCGCTACGACGACCCGCGCGTGCACTTCGCCGTCAACTGCGCGAGCATCGGCTGCCCGGCGCTGCGCGAGGAAGCCTTCGACGCGGCGCGGCTCGACGCCCAGCTCGACGAACAGGCGTTGCGCTTCATGAGCGACCGCACGCGCAACCGCTACGACGCCGCCGCCGGCCGGCTGCAGGTATCGAAGATCTTCGACTGGTTCGGCGAGGACTTCCGCCTCGGCCACCGAGGCATCGCCTCGCTGCCCGCCTTCCTGGCGCGTTACGCCGAGGTGCTGGCCGATGCGCCGGCGGATCGCGAGCGCATCCGTTCCGGCCAGGCCGGCATCGGCTTCCTCGACTACGACTGGAAGCTCAACGACGCCGGCCGCTGAACCGGCGAGCGGCTCAGCGCTTGCGCGCGACCAGGCCGATCAGCGCCGAGCGGCCGCGGTGCTGCGTGCCCTCTGTGAGTTCGGCCTCGTAGCTGCGAAGTTCGAGGATCGCCATCCCGGCGAACGACTCGCGCAGCAGCGCCTCGGTGTACATGTGCGACTCTCGCGGCGGGCCACCGGTCTTGTTCGCCAGTTGTTCGGGCCGGTAGCCCTGCAGCACCAGCAGCCCACCCGGGCGCAGTGTGTCGACCATGTGCGCGAACAGGCGGGCACGCATCGGCGGGTCGGCGAACTGGATGAAGATCGCGGCGACCAGGTCGTAGGTTTCGCTGGGCCAGGCCAGCGCGTCGCCATCGGCCACGGCATGGTCGACCGTCACGCCCGACTGGGCCGCCAGCCGGCGCGCCTTGGCCACGCCCACGGCGGAGATGTCGAAGGCATCGACCTGCAGGCCCTGGCGCGCCAGCCACACGCTGTTGCGGCCTTCGCCATCGGCCACGCACAGCGCCCGGCTGCCGGCGCGCAGGCGCGCCGCCTGCGCACGAAGGTAGTCGTTGGGCTGCTGGCCGAAGATGAAATCGTCGGTGGCGAAGCGCTGGTCCCAGGTGGCGGCCGCGTCGGCAAAGGCAGAAGTGTGGGACGTCATGGCGAACCCCGGAAAAGTTCCCTGCGCTCGCTTGCGGCAGGTCATCGCAGCACTATACGTCACTGGGTATAAACACCTCATCAATGGATTCGCCCTGGAGGCCCCTATGAAGCTCGCTCAATTCATCGTCATGGCTGCGTGCTTGGCGGCCAGCAGCGTGTTTGCCCAGGCCGGCGCGGCGCCAGGCCCCGGCCCGGGAGCGAGTGCCCCGGGAATGGGCATGGGCATGGGCCCGGGTGGCGGGCGCGGACCCATGGGGCGCTGGGGTTCCGACAACACCCCGGGCTGGACCATGATGACCCCGCAGGAACGCACCGAGCACCAGACGCGCATGCGCTCGATGACCAGTTATGACGAGTGCAAGTCCTACCAGGCTCAGCACCACGAACAGATGGCCGCGCGCGCCAAGGAACGCGGCGCCAAGCCGTTGGCAGCGCCGCGGCGCGATCCCTGCGCGAGCCTGAAGCGCTGAACCTGCCATTGCAGCGGCCGGGCGGCGCGGCGCAGGCCGCATACTGAGTCGTGATCTCGATCTCGCTCGGCCCCATTTCGCTGCCGCTCGCGCCGCTGCTGTTGCTGGCGGCCGTCGGATTGGCGTCCTGGCTTGCGGGCCGCTTGTCCGGACCGGACCATGCCCTCGCGGCCGGCAACGCCGTGTTCGGCGCCGGCGTGGCCGGCCTGCTGTCGGCGCGACTCGTCCATCTGGCCCTGCACTTCGACCTGTACGCGGCCGCGCCGCTGTCTGCAATCGACATCCGCGATGGTGGCTGGCACGGCTCGGCCGGCATGCTGGCCGGTGCGGCCTGGCTGGCATGGCGGGGCTGGCGGTCGCCGCCATTGCGCCGGCCTCTCGGCGGTGGCCTGCTGGCCGGCGTGCTGTTGTGGACCGGCGGGACGCTGGCGCTGCAGGCGCCTGGCCACGACACCCTGCCGGCGATCGATCTGGTCGCGCTGGACAACGCAGGTGCCATCACGCTGCCCCAGGCGGCGCGCCAGCGGCCCGTGGTGGTCAATCTGTGGGCCAGCTGGTGCGGGCCTTGCCGACAGGAGATGCCGGTACTCGCGGCGGCGCAGCAGCGCGAGGCCGCCATCGGCTTCCTGTTCGTCAACCAGGGCGAAACGGCGGCCACCGTGAACGCCTACCTGGCCTCGCAAGCCTTGCCGCTGCGCGAGGTGCTGCTCGACGCACGCTCCGCACTCGGCCCGGCCGTCGGTTCGCGCGGTCTGCCGACCACGCTTTTCTACGACGCCCAGGGCCGTCTCGTGGGCGCGCACATGGGCGTGCTCAACGCCGCCGCACTCGAAGGCCGCCTGCGCGGGCTGCGCGGCAGCCCCTGACCCAGGACCCGACGCATGATGCCGAACACCGACGCCCCGCCGCTGATCGACGACGAACTCGAGGTGCTCGCCGCGCTCGTGCCGCTGTCCGATCAGGACATCGTCGAGCTCGGCTGCGGTGCCGCGCGGCTGGCTCGCGACCTGCTGATGCGCTGGCCCGGCAGCCGCGTCACCGGCCTGGAAGTGGACGAACGCCAGCACGCCAAGAACCTGGCCTCGCCGCAGCCCGGGCTGCGCTTCGTCGCCGGCGGCGCACAGGCCATCCCCTTCCCCGACGCCAGCTTCGACCTGGCGCTGATGCTCAAGTCGCTGCACCACGTGCCATTGCCGCTGCTCGGGCAGGCGCTGCGCGAGGCCGCCCGCGTGCTGCGCCCGGGCGGCCATCTGTACGTATCGGAGCCGGTCTATGCGGGGCCGCTCAACGAGCTGGTGCGCCTGTTCAACGACGAGGGCGTGGTGCGCGCCGCGGCGCAATCCGCGCTCGACGAGGCCCTGCGGGGCGGCACCTGGCAGCAGGTGGCCGAACGCCGCTTCGCGACGCCGGTGGTCTTCAAGGACTTCGCCGATTTCGAGCAGCGCATGATGCGGCCGACCTTCGCCGACCACCGCATCGACGATGCCAAGCTGGCCCAGGTGGGCGCCGCCTTTGCGCCGCACTGCGGCCCGCAGGGCGCGTGCTTCACGCGGCCGATGCACGTGCGGCTGTCGCGCCACCGCTGAGCCGGCCGCCAGCGAAGGGTCAGCACTCGGTATCCAGTTCGCGCAGCTTGCGGTACAGCGTGCGCGGGCTGATGCCCAGGCGCGATGCCAGCTCGCGCCGGCTGCCGTGGTGCGCCGCCAGCGCTGCGCGCAAGGCCTGTTGCTCGGCATCGTGCAGCGGCGCCCTCGGCTGCGATGGCCGGGCGCCCTCCGTCGAGGCAATTGCACTGCCCGGCGCCGCACCGAGCGCCAGGGCACGATCGACGCATGCTGCGGTGATCAGCTCGCCATCGCACAGCAACATGGCACGCTCCAGCACGTTGCGCAGCTCGCGCACATTGCCAGGGTAGGCGTGCCGCGTCAGTCGGCGCAGCGCGGCGGGCGCCAGCGACAGATGGCGTTCGCCGCCCAGTCGCGAGAGCAGCGACACTACCAGCAGCGGCACGTCTTCGCTGCGATCGCGCAAGGGCGGCAGCGCGATCGGGAAGGTGCTCAGCCGGTAGAACAGGTCCTGCCGGAAGCGCCCCTGCTCGATCAGCGCCTGCAGGTCGCGGTGCGTGGCCGACACCAGCCGCAGGTCGGTGCGGCGCAGCTCCGTGCTGCCCACGCGCCGGTAGGTGCCGCTCTCCAGCAGGCGAAGCAACTTGACCTGCACGGCCAGCGGGATGTCGCCCACCTCGTCGAGGAACAGCGTGCCGCCGGCGGCCGCTTCCACCAGGCCGGCCTTGGCGGCATGCGCCCCCGTGAACGCGCCCTTCTCGTGGCCGAAGACCTCGCTCTCGAACAGCGTCTCGGGCAGGCTCGCGCAATCGACCACGACCAGCGGCCGCGAGGCGCGCGGGCTCGCTTCGTGCACGGCCCGCGCCACCAGTTCCTTGCCGGTGCCCGATTCGCCCAGCAGCAGCACGCTGGCCTCTGAGGGGCCGACGCGCGCGACCAGTTCGAGCATGTCCCGGAAGGCCCGTGATCGCCCGATCAAGCCCTGCGCGGCCGGCTCACCGCGAGCCACCCGCAGCGGCTCCATCTTCTCGATGAACCAGGCCTGGCGGCCCTTCGCGTCTCGCAAGGGCACGAGCTCGATGTTGACGTAGGCCTCGCCCTGCGGCGTGTGATGCAGGTGCATCACGCGTTCGCGCTGGCCGCTGAGCCGGGCGCGCGCCAGCGGGCAGCTCTCGCCGGCCTGGTCGCAGGGCACGTTGAACTGGTGCGACACCGCGTAGCAGGTGCGGCCGACCACCGAGGCTTTCGGGCCGAACTGGCGGCGGTAGGCGGCATTGGCCGCGACGATGCGGTAGTGCGCATCGAACAGGATGTGCGGCTCGGGCAGGCCTTCGAGAAAGGCCACCAACTCCGGCGATGGCATGGGGGTCTGCGTGCCAGACACGATCAGGCCGACTCCTGCGCACGCAGCGCTTCGGCCAGGCGAACAGGGTCGACCCGTGCCTGGCGCGGCGGCAGCAGTTCGAGCACGCCCTCGCGGCGCAACTGGCTGACGATGCGGCTGCCGGTTTCGACCGTGATGTCGAGCATGGCCCCCATCTCCTCGCGCCGCGGCAGCCAGATCAGGTCGGCGGCGTCCGGGTAACGGCAAAGCTGCTCGATCAGCTTGAGCATGCGGCGCCGTGCAGCTCCGGTGGCGAGATCTGCGACCCAGGCTTCGGCACGCTCGAGCGCCTGCTGCCAGCGGCTCATCAGCTCACGCAGCAGCACGCTCTCGGCTTGCCCGAGTTCGTCGACCAGCGTGCGCGGAATGCGGCACAGCTGCACGGGCGTGCAGGTCACGGCCTCGTCGGCATAGGGCCGGTTCAGCAGTGCCTCCTGGCCGATCAGCTCGCCTTGCCCGGCCAGGCGCACGATGCGGCGCACCCCGCCCTCGGTCACGCGCTCGAAACGGACGATGCCGCTGCGCACGGTGTAGACCGCCGCCGCAGACTCGCCACGCCGGTACACCGGCTGATCGGCGGCCAGTTGCGGCGCGTCGATATGCGCATGGATGCGGTCGAGCGAGGCGGCGTCGAGCACGCCGAACAGCGCGGTGCGGCGCACTTCGCACTGCTGGCACACCCTGGCCTGCGGATGCGGGTCGTGCAGGGCATACAGGGGCCAGGCTTTCGCCAGCATCGTGGGCTGCTCCGTCTGCGCCATTGAGGCGCGATACATCAGTCTACGATGATATTTATCCCGAGCCGCCAATGCGCCCGGGCGCCCCAGGGACATCGCTGCCAGATGTGCCATGGATGCCACAAACGGCAGCGATTGGCAGCGTCAGGACCGAGGTCGTCCGAGCCAAGTCCTTGTCAGCAATCATGAATGGCCGAGCGCCGGATCGGGCATGCATCTTGATACCCATCATGGTATCGGCGCACCGCGCCCACCGAATCCCCCTGAAAGGCCCCTGATGTCCGACCACACCCTGCCCCTCGTCGAAGCCGCCGGCGTCGACACGCAGCGACGCACCTGGCTCATCGCCACCGGCACCGCCGGCGGCGCGGCCGCCATCGCCACGGCGGTGCCGTTCGTGGCCAGCTTCGCACCGAGCGAACGCGCCAAGGCGCTCGGTGCGGCCGTGGAGGTGGACATCTCCGATCTCGCCCCGGGTGCGATGAAGACGGTGGAGTGGCGCGGGAAGCCGGTGTGGGTGGTGCGCCGCACGGCGGAGATGCTCGCTGCCTTGCAGGGCCAGGAGGCGCGCCTGGCCGACCCGCAGTCGGCCAAGGACCAGCAGCCTGAATACGCGCGCAATGCCGCGCGCTCGACTCGGCCCGGGCTGTTCATCGCCGTGGGCATCTGCACCCACCTCGGCTGCTCGCCGAGCTCGGTGCCAGCCGGCACGGCCAACCCGAGTGTCGGCGCCGACTGGCAGGGCGGATTCTTCTGCCCCTGCCACGGCTCCACCTTCGACGGCGCCGGCCGCGTGTTCAAGAACAAGCCCGCCCCCACCAACCTCGAGGTGCCGCCGCATCGCTACCTGAGCGACACGCGCATCGTCATCGGCGAGGACGGCGCGGCATGAACACCGACAGCAGCGCGGCGGTGCAGACCGTCTCCCTCTACCAGGCGCACAGCAAGATCTACCCGCGCGCGGTGACAGGGCGCTTCGTCAACTGGCGCTGGGCGCTGGTGTGGCTGACGCAGATCGCCTTCTACGGCCTGCCCTGGCTGAACTGGAACGACCGGCAGGCGGTGCTCTTCGACCTGGCCAGCCGCCGCTTCTACATCTTCGGCCTGGTGCTCTACCCGCAGGACTTCATCTACCTGACGGCGATGCTGCTGCTGGCCGCCTATTCACTGTTCCTGTTCACCGCCGTGTCGGGGCGGTTGTGGTGCGGCTACGCCTGCCCGCAGACGGTGTACAGCGAAATCTTCATGTGGGTGGAGCGCCGCATCGAGGGCGACCGCGCCGCGCGCATGAAGCTCGACGCCGCGCCGTGGTCGGCTGCCAAGCTGATGCGCAAGTCGGGCAAGCAGGCCGCCTGGGTGGCCATCGGGCTGTGGACAGGCTTCAGCTTCGTCGGCTACTTCACGCCCATCACCACGCTGGCCGGCGAGGCCATGACGCTGAGCCTGAGCGGCTGGGAGAGCTTCTGGGTGCTGTTCTACGGCTTCGCCACCTACGGCAATGCCGGCTACATGCGCGAGCAGGTGTGCAAGTACATGTGCCCCTACGCGCGCTTCCAGAGCGCGATGTTCGACAAGGACACCCTCATCATCACCTACGACAGCGCGCGCGGGGAGCCTCGCGGCTCGCGCTCGAAGAAGGCGGATGCGGCCTCGCTGGGGCTGGGCGCCTGCGTCGACTGCAACCTGTGCGTGCAGGTCTGCCCGACCGGCATCGACATCCGCAAGGGACTGCAGTACGAATGCATCGGCTGCGCTGCCTGCATCGACGTGTGCGACGGCGTGATGGACAAGATGGGCTATGCCCGCGGCCTGGTGCGCTACGACACGCAGAACGGCCTGTCGCAGCACCTCACGCGCGGCGAGCTGCTGCGCCGCGTGCTGCGGCCCCGAGTGCTGGTCTACAGCTCGGTGCTGTTGCTCATCGCCGCCGGCGTGGCCACCAGCCTGGCGCTGCGCTCGCCGTTCAAGGTCGACGTGGTGCGTGACCGCGCAACGCTGGCGCGTCTCGTCGACGACGGCTACGTCGAGAACGTCTACCGGCTGCAGATCATGAACGCCACCGAGTCGGCGCAGACCTATCGCGTCACGGCCGATGGACTGCCGGGCCTCGTGCTGGCCACGCCGGTGCTGCACCGCCTCGGGCCAACCGAGGCCGGCTGGGTGACGCTGGCGCTGCGCGTGCCGCCCGACACGGCAGCGCGCACCACTCCCGGCGCGCACGAGGTGCACTTCGGCATCGAGCGGCTGGCATCAGACAGCGACAGCGCGCGCAGCCTGCGCGAGAAGTCCACCTTCGTGCTGCCGCGCTGAACCGCACCGGGACGCCGGCAGCCGCCCCGGAACGCCAACATAATCGGCGCCTGGACCACGACCCGGGACCGCCTTGAAACTCGCCACCTGGAACGTCAATTCGCTGTCGGTGCGACTGCCGCAGCTGCTCGACTGGCTTGCCGCCAACCCGGTGGATGCCATCGTGCTGCAGGAAACCAAGCTCACCGATGACAAGTTCCCGCAGGCCGAGATCGCCGCCGCCGGCTACCGCGCCAGCTGGTTCGGCCAGAAGACCTACAACGGCGTCGCGCTGCTCAGCCGATCGGAGTCTGTCGAGCCGGTGCGCAACATCCCCGGCTTCGACGACGAGCAGGCTCGCGTCATCGCCGGCACGGTGAACGGCCTGCGCGTGATCGGCGCCTATTTCCCGAACGGCCAGGCCCCCGACAGCGAGAAGTTCGTCTACAAGATGCGCTGGCTCGATGCTCTGCGCGCCTGGGTGGCCAGCGAACTCGCGGCCCACCCGCAACTCGTGCTGATGGGCGACTTCAACATCGCGCCGGAAGACCGCGACGTCTATGACCCGGTGGCCTGGGCCGGGCAGATCCATTGCACGCCGCAGGAGCGCGAGCATTTCCGGCTGCTGGTGGCGCTCGGCCTGCACGACGCGTTCCGACTCTTCGAGCAGCCGCCCAAGAGCTGGAGCTGGTGGGACTACCGCAATCTCGCGTTCCGCAAGAACCAGGGCCTGCGCATCGACCACATCCTGGTCAGCGAGGCGCTGAAGCCGCGCGTGGCAGCCTGCACGATCGACAAGTTGCCGCGCAAGAACGAACGCCCGAGCGACCACGCACCGGTGGTCGTCGAACTCGCGGCCTGAACCTTCGGCGTTCGACGGGCCAAGCGCCGGGCCGCCCCAAGCCGGCCCGCATCCCCTCGGGGGATCGGTCGCCGTATCCGGCGGCCGAGGGGCTCCATGCCTAGTCGTCCAGGCCGAGTTCCTGGATCTTGCGCGTGATGGTGTTGCGGCCGATGCCCAGCTTCTGCGCCGCCTCGATGCGGCGGCCGCGGGTGATCTCCAGCGCGGTGTGGATGAGCTGAGCCTCGAACTTGCGCGTCAGCGCATCCCACACTTCGGGCGCCCCGGACAGCAGCATCTGCCGCGCATCCTGCTCCAGGCCCGCGAGCCAGTCGCCGCCGGGCACGCTGGCGGCAGGGGCAGCGACTTCGGCCACCAGCGCCGGATGCGGCACGGCCTGCGCCATGGGCGCCGCCTCCACGGCCTCGACGGCCGGCGCCGCCGCGCGCGGCGAGCCTTCGCCCATCAGTTCGGGCGGCAGGTCCTTGGGTTCGATCACCTGCGCCGGCGCCATCACGGTGAGCCAGTGGCAGATGTTCTCGAGCTGCCGCACGTTGCCGGGGAAATCGAACCTCATCAGCCGCGCGAGTGCCGCATCGGTGATGCGCTTGGTCTCGACGCCCAGTTCGCGCGCGCTCTTCTGCAGGAAGAACCTGGCGAGCGAGGGCACGTCTTCGCGACGTTCGCGCAATGCCGGCAGGCGCAGCCGGATCACGTTGAGGCGGTGGAACAGGTCTTCGCGGAACACGCCTTGCTTGACACGGTCCTCGAGGTTCTGGTGGGTGGCTGCGATCACGCGCACGTTGGCACGCATCGGGTTGTGCCCGCCGACGCGGTAGAACTGGCCATCCGACAGCACGCGCAGCAGGCGCGTCTGCAGGTCGAAGGGCATGTCGCCGATCTCGTCGAGGAACAGCGTGCCGCCGTCGGCCTGCTCGAAGCGGCCGCGCCGCGTGGTCTGCGCGCCGGTGAAGGCGCCGCGCTCGTGGCCGAACAGCTCGGACTCGAGCAGATCCTTCGGGATCGCCGCGGTGTTGATCGCGACAAACGGCCCGTTCGCCCGCGGGCTGTGCTTGTGCAGCGCGCCGGCCACGAGTTCCTTGCCGGTGCCCGACTCACCGGTGATCAGCACCGTGACCACGCTCTGGCTGAGGCGGCCGATGGCGCGGAACACGTCCTGCATGGCCGGCGCCTGGCCGAGCATCTCGGGCATCTGCGCCTGCGCGCCGTCGCGCACCTCCTCGCGCAGGCTCTCGTCGACGGCGCGGCGGATCAGCTCCACCGCCTTGGGCACATCGAAAGGCTTGGGCAGGTACTCGAAGGCGCCGCCCTGGAAGGCGCTGACGGCGCTGTCGAGGTCGGAGTAGGCCGTCATGATGATCACCGGCAGCCCCGGGTGGCGCTCCTTGACCTTGGACAGCAGCTCGATGCCCGAACCGCCGGGCATGCGGATGTCGGACACCAGCACCTGCGGCTCGTCGTTCTCGTCCAGCGCCGCGAGCACGTCGCGCGGGTTGGTGAAGCTGCGCACCGCGAGGTCTTCGCGGGCGAGCGCCTTCTCCAGCACGAAGCGGATGGATTGGTCGTCGTCAACGATCCAGATGGGTTTCATGCCCTGCCTGTGGTTGCCGCCCGACCCGCCCCAACGAAGGTGACGACTCAGGGCAGCGGGATCACGATCTTGAACAGCGTCCTGCCCGGTTCGCTTTCGCATTCGATCGTGCCCTGGTGTTGCTGCACGAAGGTCTGCGCGAGCGTGAGTCCGAGCCCGGAGCCTCCATCCCTGCCCGACACCAGCGGGTAGAAGATGTGCTCGCGGATGGACTCGGGCACGCCCGGGCCGTTGTCCTCGATATGCAATTCCAGTGCCAGACGATAACGCTGCTTGCCCAGGGTCACCTGGCGCGCGATGCGCGTGCGCAGCGTGATGCAGGCGTCACCCGCCACGATGCGCTCGGCCAGCGCCTGCGCGGCGTTGTGGGCGATGTTGAGCACCGCCTGGATCAGCTGCTCGCGGTCGCCGCGGAAGTCGGGGATGGAGACGTCGTAGTCGCGCTCGACCTGCAGCCCGCGCGGAAACTCGGCCAGGATCAGCGAGCGCACCCGCTCGCAGACCTCGTGGATGTTGACGTCGCTGACCACGTGCGGCTTGCGGTGCGGCGCCAGCAGCCGGTCGACCAGGGCCTGCAGTCGGTCGGCCTCGTTGATGATGACCTGGGTGTATTCGGTGAGCGCACGGCTCTCGACCTCCATCTCGAGCAGCTGCGCCGCACCGCGGATGCCGCCCAGCGGATTCTTGATCTCGTGGGCCAGGTTGCGGATCAGCTCCTTGTTGGCCTTCGCCTGGCCGAGCGCGCGCTCCTCGCGGTCCTGGCGCGTCTGCTGCTCGATCTCCACGAGCTCGAGCAGCACGTGCGGCGAACCGTCCATCTGGTTGACGATGGCATGCACCGGCAAGGCGTCGCCGCCTGTCGGGCCGGGGCGGCGCAGCAGCGCCTCCATGCGGCTGGTGGAGAAATCGTTGCGCGCCACCGCGGCGACGGTGTCGCGCAGCGTGTGCGCTTCGACGAACCAGTCGAACACCGAGCCGCGCTGCACGCTGCGCCGCGACAGGCCGAGCACGTTCTCGAACGAGGCGTTGGCGAACACGCAGCGCCCGTCAGGCGAGACCACCGCCACCATCGTGGCCAGGTGGTCGAAGGCCGCGTAGGCTTCCGCGGCGTCGGCGCGGGCGACCTCGCTGGCGACCGACTGCGCGGATGGATTCACGACGCCGGAAGCTTGGAGATCTCGCGCTTGATCGCGGCGATGTCGCTTTCCTTGCGCGCAATGGCGGCCTTCATCTCGGCAACGCGGTCCAGGTACTTCTGGTAGTTGCGCTCGTCGCCCCGGCGCTCGGGCTCGCCGTTGTTGAACTCCTTGCGCATCTGCTCGAGCTGCTCTTCTTCCTTCTTGAGTTCGCTCTCGAGGATGCGGCGGGCGTCGCCGTCGCGGGCACGCTGCTGGGCCGGCTCGACTTTGGAATCGGCCGGGCGCGGGCCGCTGGCCGGCACGGGCGAGCCGGTGCGCGGGCGCGATCCCTGGATCACGGTGATCGGTGCGCCCTCGATCGTCTTGCAGCCCTTGGCTTCGGCCTCCTTGGCCGAGATATCCGCGCTGCTCGTGTAGACGTTGCCCGGACAGCGGTAGACGGTGGTCTGCGCCGCGGCCTGGAGCGGCCACAGCACGGCCGCCGTTGTCAGGACCATCAGGCTCGATCGGATACGGTGCATGCGTCGGACTCCTTGCCTGTCCAACGCCGCAGCAGTGCGCGCAGCCGACAGGCTCGTTCCGATTGTCGCCCAGCACCGGTGCACGGATGCAGGGATGAACCTGCAGAAAAAAGGGACGGCCATGGCCGTCCCTTCGTTCGAGCGGGAAAAGATCACAGGGCGTAGTACATGTCGAACTCCACCGGGTGGGTGGTCATGCGGAAGCGCGTCACTTCCTGCATCTTCAGTTCGATGTAGGCGTCGATGTACGAGTCGGTGAACACGCCGCCCTTGGTCAGGAAGGCACGGTCCTTGTCGAGATAGTCGAGCGCCTGGTCCAGGCTGTGGCAGACGGTCGGGATCTTCGCGTCCTCTTCGGGCGGCAGGTGGTACAGGTCCTTCGTGGCGGCCTCGCCCGGGTGGATCTTGTTCTCCACGCCATCCAGGCCGGCCATCAGCAGCGCGCTGAAGGCCAGGTACGGGTTGGCCGAAGGATCCGGGAAACGCGCCTCGATGCGGCGGCCCTTCGGGTTCGGCACGTACGGGATGCGGATCGAAGCCGAGCGGTTCTTCGCCGAGTAGGCCAGCTTCACCGGCGCCTCGAAGCCGGGCACCAGGCGCTTGTAGCTGTTGGTGCCCGGGTTGGTGATCGCGTTGAGCGCACGGGCGTGCTTGATGATGCCGCCGATGTAGTACAGCGCGAACTCCGACAGGCCGGCATAGCCGTCACCGGCGAACAGGTTCTTGCCGTCCTTCCACACCGACTGGTGCACGTGCATGCCCGAGCCGTTGTCGCCGACGATGGGCTTGGGCATGAAGGTCGCGGTCTTGCCGTAGGCAGCCGCGACGTTCGCGATGATGTACTTCTGCAGTTGCAGCCAGTCGGCACGTTGCACCAGCGTGCTGAACTTGGTGCCGATTTCCATCTGGCCGGCGTTGGCCACCTCGTGGTGGTGCACTTCGACCGGGATGCCCATCGACTCGAGGATGAGGCACATCTCGGAGCGCAGGTCCTGGCCGGCGTCGATCGGGGGCACCGGGAAGTAGCCGCCCTTGACCGTCGGACGGTAGCCGCTGTTGCCGTGCTCGTAGTCCTTGCCGGTGTTCCAGGCGGCCTCCTCGGCTTCGATCTTGACGAAGCAGCCGGACATGTCCACGTTCCAGCGCACGCTGTCGAAGATGAAGAACTCGGGCTCGGGGCCGAAGTAGGCCGCGTCACCCAGGCCGGAGGCCTTCATGTAGGCCTCGGCGCGGCGGGCCAGCGAACGCGGGTCGCGCTCGTAGGGCTTGCCGTCGGTCGGGTCGATGACGTCGCAGGTCAGGATCAGCGTCGGCTCTTCGAAGAACGGGTCGATGTTGGCGGTGTTCGGGTCCGGGATCAGCGTCATGTCCGACGCCTCGATGCCCTTCCAGCCGGCGATCGAGGAACCGTCGAAGGCGTGACCCGAGGTGAACTTGTCTTCATCGAAAGCGGAGACAGGCACGGACACGTGCTGTTCCTTGCCGCGGGTGTCGGTGAAGCGGAAGTCGACGAACTTGACCTCGTTCTCCTTCACCATCTTCATCACGTCGGCGACGGTCTTGGCCATCAAAGATCTCCTGGCAGGCTGCTTGTGGGATTGGTCGGTATCAGGGCGTCAGCCCTGCGGGGAGGGCCCCGCGGGGCCCAAAAAGCGCACAGGAATGTAGCAGAAACCATGCCTGCGACCGGCAGACTTTGGCCTGTGCGGCTGAGGCACCGCCCGCGGATGGCCGGAGGCCATCGCTTCGTCCTGGTGCACTGCGATGCACTACTATAGTGCGTTCATTTGGTGATTCAACGCACCAACTCGGGGCCCAACTTGGCGCCATGGCCGGCCAGGCCGCGGATCATTTCGGCATAGGCCGCCTCCATCGAGTTCGGCTCGCCCTTCACGCCCAGCTCGATGTGCTTGCCCCATTGCGGGTGGTCGACGCTGGGCAGGCTGAACACCTTGATGCCTGGAAAGCGCGCCTCGATGTCTTCCATCAGCGGCGTCAGCGTGGCCTCCATGGCACCGAACACGATCACCGACTTCTCTCTCATGCCGACCTGGCGGCGCAGGTGCGCGCAATGGTGGTCGAGCACCCATTCGATCATTGGCCAGGCCATCACCGGGAAACCAGGAACGAAGAACACGCTGCCCGCGCCGGAGGAGGCATGCAGGCTGAAGCCGGCGATCTTGTTGTAGGGATTCGGGATGATGCGCGCGCCTTCCGGGAAGACGCCCATGTTCAGGCGGTGCACGTTGTCGTCGCGGTCGGGTTCGTAAGGCAGGCCCTGCTCGGCCGCGACATCGCGCATGCGCTCGAGGATGAGTTCGCGCGCCTGCGGGTGCAATGCCAGCGGCACGCCGAGCGCGCGGCCGGCGCATTGCCGGGTATGGTCGTCCGGCGTGGCGCCGATGCCGCCGCAGGAGAACACCACGTCGCCGCGCTCGGCCGCCGCGAAGGCATCGCGCAGGTCAGCAGTGATGCGATCGGGCTCGTCGCCGACGTAGCGGGCCCACGAGAGCGAGAGCCCGCGCGCGGCGAGCAGGTCGATGACCTTGGGCAGGTGCTTGTCCTCGCGCTTGCCCGAGAGGATCTCGTCGCCGATGATGATGAGGCCGAAGTTCATGGCGGAGGCAGCCGTTCGAAGTCGGGGTGGGTGGGCAGCGGCGCCGGCGCGGGCGGCGGTGCGGCGGCGGCTTCGGCGCGCAGCACCTCCAGCGCCGAGAGCGTGAAGTGCGCGAACCACAGTGCCGCGAACGCGAACACCAGCGTGTAGATCCAGATCGCCACCGGCACGAGCACCGGCGCGAGCGCCACGAACATCACGCCCGAGGCCCACACCAGCCCGGGCGCGGCGCCGAGGTAACCGGTCAGCACGCCCATCGCGAGCAGCGTGGGGCGATGGCGCCGCACGATCTCCAGACGTTCGTCGCGACTGGCGTGTTCGGACAGCACGTCGTAGACCAGCACACGGTAGGTGAGCCAGCCCCAGATCAGCGGCGGGATGACGAGCACCAGCGGCGGCACCAGCCACAGCGGCACCGAGATCACCAAGGCGATCAGCGCCACCAGCGTGGCCAGCAGCGCGCCCAGCGCGCCCATCCACAGAGAACCGCCGCGCCTGCGCTCGAGAGAGGCGAAGCGGCGCTCGGCCACCAGGTGCAGCATCGACGGCGTCATCAGGATGGCCACGCACAGCAGCGCGACGATCACGATCACAGGCGTGGCCAGGAATACCACGATCAGCGGCGCCAGCGCCGACTTCAGCCCGCTCATGCCGAAGCGGTCGAGCCACTCGAACAGCATGGTGACGAGCGACCATGTCTCCAGCGTGCCGTTGACCGCGTCGATGGCCGCGTCCCAGAACAGGTAGCCCAGGCCGAGAGCCGCCACCACCATCAGCACCAGCGGCAGCACCGACAGCGCGATGACGCGCGGGTGCAGGCAGTAGGCCGCCGCGCGCCAGAAGGAGTCGAGCAGGAGCTTCATGCCGCTGCCGCCCGCATCCTCAACGCAGGTTGCCGGTGTGGCCGAGCGAGTAGCGGCCCGGCTGCGGCCAGACGGTCAGCCCGTGCGGCTCGGCGCCGACCTTGATCTGCTTCACGTCGCCGTTGGCGGTGTCGAAGCGGTAGATCACGTCGTCGTAGCGCGCGGCCAGCCACAGGTACTTGCCGTCGGCGCTGACGTTGCCCATGTCGGGGCTGCCGCCGCCGGGCACCGCCCATCGAACGACGACCTTCTCGGTCGCGAAATCGATCACCGACACGCCGCCGTTGCCCAGCCGCGCACCGTGGATCTTGTGCGAGCCGCGGTTGGCCACGTACAGGCTCTTGCCGTCGCGGCTCGGGTACAGGCCGTGCGCGCCCAGGCCGGTCTGGATGAAGCCGACCTGCTTGAACGATGCGCCGTCGACGACGTGCACGCCGTCAGCATGCATGTCGGCGATGTAGAAGCGCTTGCCGTCCGGCGAGATGCGGATGTCCTGCGGCATGCCCTTGTCGACCGTGCAGACCTCGGACTCACCCGGTTCCCACACCTGGCCCGGCTTCGAACGCGGCGCGCCGGGTTTCTCCTTGAAGCGCGTGCTCGGCATCTGCAGCTTGAGATAGCCCAGCACCTTGCGCTCGGCGAGGTCGATCTTCGCGATGGTGCCGGAGAACTCGCAGGTGAAGATCGCGAAACCGCCGTCGATCGAGAAATCGGCGTGGTTGATGCCGGGGCAGCCGGGCACGTCGATCGAGTACTGCATCGCCATGGTCCTGGGGTCGCGGAAGTCCAGGCGCTTGCGCGCTTCGGCGACCACGATCGCCGACTTGCCGTCGGGCGTGGCGTACATGTTGTAAGGGTCGTCCACCATCACCGGCTTGCCCGGCTTGCCGGTCTTCGGATCGATGGGGGTGAGGCTGCCGTCGGTGCGGCCTTCGGCGTTGTTGGTCACCCACAACGTGCGAAGGTCCCACGACGGCACGATGTGCTGCGGCCCGATACCGACCTTGAACCGGTCGATCACCTTCATCGCAGCCGGATCGACGACATAGACGTCGCCCGAGCGCAGATTGGGCACGTAGATGCGCTCCAGGTCATCCTTGAGCGCTGAGCTGATCTTCTCGGCTCCCGTCTCGCTGTAGACGTTCTTCGGGTTGGGCACCGGCGGCATGCCAGGCACCGTGTTCACCGCGGGCGCCGCGGCGGGCGCGCTTGCCCCCGAGGCCGCACTCTGCGCCTGCACACCGAGCCAGGTGCCAGCACCGGCCAGCCCCGTGACCGCCAGTGCCAGCGCTTGAAGACGGCGAAGATGCAGTTGCTTGTATTTCATGGAAAGAATCGATGTGATGAAGGTCGTCACCCGTGATTGTCAACGAGTCCGGGTGCGCTCCCGGATGGCCGACACGGACGTTGCGACGATGCGCTCGACACCGATCCGGCCCAGCGCCACCGTGGCGCGCTGCGGGTCGCCCGAGACCCCAGGCCGCTCGGCCGGCGTCGACGCACGGCCCAGCCACTGCGGCCGCACCAGCGCTTCGTCGGCGGCCAGCGCCAGGGCGGTGTCGGCCAGGCCCGCGTGGGTGCCTATCTCGTCGGCCTTGAAGCCTCGTGCGGCGAGCAATTCGGCATGGCCCTGCTGCGACGCGCGGTAGTACTCGCCGAGCGCGTGCACGCGGCAGGGTGTGCCGCCGGCGGCCCATTCGCGGTTCAATCTGGCGGCCACGCGCTCTTCGCTCTTCTGGTAGCCGCCGTGGTCGCCGAGGAACACCACCTCACGAAAGCCGTGGCGGCGAAAGCTGCGCGCTGCGCCTTCCAGCACCGCCTCGAAAGCCGGCTCGGGGATCGAGATGGTGCCGGCATAGCGCATGTGCGCCGCCGGCGGCTCCACGCTGCCTTCGGGCACATAGGCCATCACCGGTGCGACCAGCGCATTGCCCAGCTCGCGTGCGATCAGTTCGGCGAACACCCGGGCGCGCACGTTGTGCTTGCCCAGCACCATGTGCGGCCCGTTCTGCTCGGTGCCGCCCAGCGGCACGAGGATGGTGGTGGCGCCCGCCGCGATGCGCTCGCGCAGCTCGGTGGAGGTCAAGGCCTCGAGTTGCACGGCATCGGCCGCTGGCGCTCCCCATGCCAGCGCGGGCACCAGCCACAGCGCGGCCAGCAGGCCGCGCGACGCCGACGCGAAACAGACCTTACTCATCGTCTCCGCCGAGCACACCTCCGAGCAGCCCACCCGCGGCCAGGCCACCGAGCACCGAGCCCTCTTCGCGGCTGCCGCCGCGCTGCGGCGCTGCCGCGAACACCCGCGAGGCCAGGCGCGAGAACGGCAGGCTCTGCAGCCACACCGTGCCGGGGCCGCTGACCTTGGCGAAGAACAGGCCCTCGCCGCCGAACAGCGCCGTCTTGATCTTGCCCACGTACTGGATCTCGAAGCTCACGTTGGGCGTCATCGCCACCAGGCAGCCGGTGTCGACCAGCAGGGTCTGGCCCGGCTGCAGTTCACGCCGCACGACGGTGCCGCCGGCATGCACGAAGGCCAGGCCGTCACCCTCGAGTTTCTGCATGATGAAGCCTTCGCCACCGAAGAAGCCGACCGACAGCTTCTGCTGGAAGTGGATGCCCAGCGACACGCCGCGCGCCGCGCACAGGAAGGCGTCCTTCTGGCAGATCAGCGTGCCGCCGAGTTGGCGCAGGTCCATCGGCAGGATCTTGCCCGGGTACGGCGCCGCAAAGGCCACCCGCTGCTTGGCACTCACCTGATTCGTGTAGACGGTGGTGAACAGCGACTCGCCGGTGACCAGCCGCTTGCCCGCACCGAGCAGCTTGCCGAAGAAGCCGCCCTGCTGCGCGCCGCCATCGCCGAACACCGTGTCCATGCCGATGCCGGCGTCCATGAACATCAGGCTGCCGGCCTCGCCGACAGCCGCCTCGCCGGGGTCGAGTTCGACCTCGACGAACTGCATCTCCGAGCCCTTGATCTCGTAGTCCACCACATCCATGGCCATTTGCCCGACTCCTTCCTGATTGAATGTGCACAACGCACTGCACCACGCGGCGCGATGGCGCCCATTCTCGCCTACCCCCTAGTTGAATCCCCCCAAAGAGGTAACGCGCAACAGCACGCTCAGGTCCAGAATTCCGCATCCCCGCGACGAACCATGAGCCTGCACCTGCCCACCCTGATGACCGTCTGCATCGCCGCGCTGGCCACTTCGGCCGCGGTGATGACGCTGCACGGTCTCACGCAGCGCACCTACCGCGGCTACGGCTGGTGGGTGGCGGCGCAGTGGCTGCTCGCACTGGGCTGCCTGCTGCACCTGTTCCGCGACAGCTCGCCGGAACTGCTGCCGCTGGGCAACCTGCTGTTGCTGCAGTGGCCGATCGTGGTGCTGGCTGGCATGCGCCGTTTCTGCCTTCGCCACGCCTCGCGCGTGCCGCAGTCGCTCGACTGGATGCTGCTCGCGCTGGCCTATCTGGTCTGGCTGGCCACGTGGGCCGCCCACGGCTCGCTGGCCGCCCGCGTGGCCGCCTTCGCCGCGGGCGCCTGCGCGCTGCACCTGTACGGCGCCCTGATGCTCTCGCGCATGGTCGAACTGCGCGAAGGCAGCACGATGAAGCTGCTGGTGTCGGTGGAGCTCTCTTGCGCTGCGGTGCAGGCCGTCCGCCTGGGCCTGGCTCTGTCCGACGGCATCGACGGCGCCGCCGGCGACCGCATGCTGCTGGCCAGCGGGCTGGTGATCGTGGTGTCGTCGCTGGTGATGGTCTACCTCGCACTGATGCTGACCAACGAACGGTCCGAAGCCAACCTGCGCGCGATGCACCGCAAGCTGCGCTACCTGGCCGACATCGACGTGCTGACCCGCGTGCCCAACCGCCGGCACTTCCACGAACTGGCCACGCGCGTGCTCGAGGCCGGCGCTGCGCCGCCGTGCACGCTGATGATGTTCGATGTCGACCACTTCAAGCGCATCAACGACCTGCTCGGCCATGCCGCCGGCGACGAGGCGCTGCGCCAGGTGGCGCGCTGCGTGCGCGACTCGCTGCGCACGCCCGATGTGGCCGGGCGCCTGGGCGGCGACGAGTTCGCCGTGCTGCTGCCCGGCACCGGCGTCGACCACGCGATGACCGTGGCCACGCGAATCGTCGCCCGCCTGGCCGACCGCCAGGTCGCACCCACGCATGCGCCGCTGAGCCTGAGCTTCGGCATCGTGCAGATGCACGACGGCGAAGCGCTCGACGACGCGCTGCGCCGTGCCGACCAGGCCTTGTACGAGGCCAAGCGACAGGGTCGAAGCCGCGCCGTGGCCGCCTTCGGCCTGGAAGCGCGCCCGGTGTTCGGCGAGAGCCGCTCGCTCGGCCTGACGAGCCTTTGAGGCGCGCCCAGCCGGGGCGATAGACTGGGGCATGCCCAACACCGCGAGCTTGCCCGCCGCAAACGCCACCGAAGAACGCCCGCGCCCCGGCGACAGCTACGTCCAGTCCTTTGCCCGCGGGCTGGCGGTGATCCGCTCCTTCGATGCACGCGCGCCGCACCAGACGCTGACCGAAGTCGCCCAGCGCACCGGCCTGACGCGCGCCGGCGCGCGCCGCATCCTGCTCACGCTCGAGGGCCTGGGCTACGTCAGCAGCCAGGGCCGCCAGTTCAGCCTGACGCCGAAGATCCTCGACCTCGGCTTCGCGTACCTGTCGTCGCTGCCGCTGTGGAACCTGGCCGAACCGGTGATGGAAAAACTGGTCGAAGAGGTCAAGGAATCCTGCTCGGCCGCCGTGCTCGACGGCGCCGACATCGTCTACGTGCTGCGCATCCCGACTCACAAGATCATGAGCATCAACCTGGGCATCGGCAGCCGGCTGCCGGCGGCGTGCACCTCGATGGGCCGCACCCTGCTCGCCGAGCTCGACGCCGCTTCGCTCGACGAACTGATAGCCCGTCACCCGCTGAAGGCCCACACCGCCCACACGATCACCGACGCGGCGCGCTGGAAGGCCGAACTGGCGCGTGTGCGCCAGCAGGGCTGGTGCCTGGTCGACCAGGAGCTCGAGGAGGGCCTGGTCTCGCTGTCGGTGCCGATCCGCGACCGCTCCGGCCGCGCCATCGCCGCGATGAACATCAGCGGCCAGGCCGCGCGCACCTCGGCGCGGCACATGGTCGAGCAGTTCCTGCCACGGCTGCAGGCCGCATCGGCACAGATCTCGCACATGCTGCAGATGAAGCCCTGAGCCCCGGCACCCGGAGAACCGATTGATTCATCTGCTCAACCTGCTCGCCGCCATCGCCTTGCTGGTGTGGAGCACCTACCTCGTGCGCACCGGCATGCTGCGCGTGGCCGGCGAGAACCTGCGCGGCGTGCTGTCACGCAGCTTCAGCAACCGGCTGCGCGCCCTGCTCGCCGGCCTGGGCGTGACCAGCCTGGTGCAGTCGGCCACCGCCACCTGCCTGATCGTCGCGAGTTTCGTCGGCAAAGGCCTGGTGGGCACCGGCGCGGCGCTGGCAGTGATGCTGGGCGCCGACGTCGGCTCCGCGATGATGGCGGTGGTCTTCTCGTTCGACCTGTCGTGGCTGTCGCCGCTGCTCATCTTTGCCGGCGTGGTGATGTTCACCTCGCGGCAGGACACCGGCATCGGCCGCGTCGGCCGCGTGCTGATCGGCCTCGGTCTGATCACGCTGGCGTTGCAGCTCATCGTCGAGGCGACCACGCCGCTGACGCAGTCGCCCGCGGTGCGCACGCTGCTTGCCTCGCTGCCCAACGAGGTGCTGCTCGACATCGTGGTCGGTGCGGTGCTCACCGTGCTGTCCTATTCGAGCCTGGCGATCGTGCTGCTCACCGCAACGCTGGCCAGCTCCAGCATCCTGCCGGTGAACGTGGCGCTGGGCCTGGTGATCGGCGCCAACCTGGGCAGCGGCCTGCTCGCACTGATCGCCACCAGCGGCGCCTCGCCGCAGGTGCGCCGGCTGCCGCTGGGCAACCTGGTCTTCAAGCTCGGCGGCGCGGCGATCGCGATCCCGCTGCTGCCGCAGGCTCATGTGTGGCTGCAGCTCACCGGCGCCGCCGTGCACGAGCAGGTGGTCTGGTTCCACCTCGGCTTCAACCTTGTGCTCGCCACGCTGTTCATCAGCTTCACCGGTGTGGTGGGCCGACTCGTCGAGCGCCTGTTGCCCGAGCCGGCGCTCGGCGCCGATGCCTCGCGTCCACGCCACCTCGACCCGACGGCGCTGGCTACGCCTTCGCTGGCCATCAGCTGCGCGGCGCGCGAGGCGCTGCACCAGGCCGACGTGGTGGAGACCATGCTGCGCGGCATCATGCCGGTGATCCGCCACAACGACCTTCAGCTGGCCGAGCAACTGCGCAAGATGGACGACAGCGTCGACGAGCTCTACTCGGCGATCAAGTTCTACCTGACGCAGATCTCGCGCGAGGCGCTGTCCGAGCGTGAGAGCCGCCGCTGGACCGACATCCTGTCGTTCACCATCAACATGGAGCAGATCGGCGACGTCATCGAGCGTGTGCTGCAGGACGTGGAAGACAAGAAGATCCGCAAGAACCGCAGCTTCTCGGAGGCCGGCCTGGCCGAGATCAGCCACCTGCACGAGCGCCTGATGGCCAACCTGCGCCTGGGCATGAGCGTGTTCCTCGACGGCCACGTGCGCGACGCGAAGAAGCTGCTGGAAGAAAAGGCGCGGTTCCGCGACCTCGAGCGCGAGTACGCCGCCAGCCACATCGCGCGACTGCAGGACAACACCGCGCAAAGCATCGAGACCAGTTCGCTGCACCTGGACCTGATCAGCGACCTCAAGCGCATCAACTCGCACCTGTGCTCGATCGCCTACCCCATCCTCGACTCGGCCGGCGTGCTCTCGCAGACGCGCATCCGCCATTCCAAGCTCGCCGAGCTGTCGGGCGAAGAGAACAAGCCTTGAGCCGGCCATGGCACTGACCTGGCCAGTGGTGGCCGCGGTGCTGTTCGGCGCGTTGCTGCATGCCTCCTGGAACGCGCTCATCAAGGGCGGCACCGACAAGGCGCTGGACACCGCACTGATCCACGGCATGGGGCTGGTCGTCGCGCTGCCGGTGGTCGCCATCGTCGGTGTGCCGGCACGCGAGGCCTGGCCCTTCCTCGCGGCCTCGATCGTGGTGCACCTGGGTTACTACATCGCGCTGGTCGGCGCCTACCGGCATGGTGAGCTCGGGCTCACCTACCCGGTGATGCGCGGGCTGGCGCCGCTACTCGTGGCCTGCGCCAGTGCAGCACTGCTCGGCGAGGTGTTGCCCCTGGCCGCATGGTTCGGCGTGCTGGCCATCAGCGTGGGCGTGGTCGGCGTGGGCCTGTCGCGCAGCGCCATCGGCGGCCACCCCGGCAAGGCCTTGCGCTATGCGCTGGCCAACGCGGCCATCATCGCGCTGTACACGGTGATCGACGGCCTGGGCGTGCGCGCCGCCGGCCACGCGTTGAGCTACGTTGCCACCTTGTTCCTCTTCGAAGGCCTGCCCTACTTCCTGCTCGTCATGTGGCGGCGCGGCGAGCACCGGCCGCAGGCATGGCGCTACATGGGCCGGCGCTGGAAGCTCGCGCTGGCCGGCACCGCGGCCTCGTTCGGCTCCTATGCGATCGCGCTATGGGCCATGACGCAGGCCCCTGTCGCCACGGTGGCGGCGCTGCGCGAGACCTCGGTGCTGTTCGCCGCGGCACTGGGTACGCTGTGGCTGAAGGAGGAGTTCGGCGCCCTGCGCGCCGCGAGTACCGTGTTGCTGCTGGCCGGCGTGCTCTCGATGCGTCTGGCTTGACGCATGTCGCCTCCGGCAGAGTCGTGCCCCCCTAGACTACGGGCAAAACATGGGCTCAGTTGGGAGCACAAATGGCGACATGGCGCTTGGAGACTGCGCTTCGACAGGCGGCGCTCGCCCTGGCGGCGGTGGCGCCGCCATTCGCGACGGCGGCTGAGAGCGGCATCGTTCCGCCAGTGGCCGCCGCACGTGACGTGGCCGACATGGACATCACCGAACTGGTGGACGTTCCCGTCTCGCCTTTCGACGTCTCGGCTCACCTCGACCGCGGCTACCGCGCCTCGAATGCCGTGTCGGCGTCGCGCTTCGACGCGCCGGTGCGCGACCTGCCATTCGCCATCCAGGCGTTCACGGAGTCCTTCATCAGGGACCAGTCGCCGCGCGACATCCATGACATCGCCCGCTACTCTCCCGGGGTCACCTACCGCAGCAACGACTTCAACGAAGGCAACGCCAACCTCGCCATTCGCGGCTTTGCCGTGAGCTCCGTGCCCGGCGGAACGCAGATCCTGCGCGACGGCGCCCTCGGCCCCTCGATCTTCGACTTCACCAACATCGCACGCGTGGAGGTGGTCAAGGGCCCGTCCTCCTTCCTCTACGGGCAGGTGGCACCCGGCGGCATCGTCAACATCATCACCAAGAGCCCGCAACCGCGCTTCGAGGCCTCCGGGGAGGCCGGCATCGGCTCCTATGGGCAGTACCGCGCCAAAGCCGACGTGACCGGGCCCGCCTCCAGCACGCTTCGTTATCGCCTCGCCGCGTCGTACGACCAGGACATCCACTACTGGGAGCCCTATGACGCGCATTCGCGAAACTTCTCGCCGGCACTGTGGTGGCAGCCGAGCGACCGTGTCAGCGTGTCGCTCAAGTACGAGAACTTTCGCAAGCTCGAGACGCCGCTGCTGCTGCAGAAGCCGGGCTACGGGCGCCAGAGCGGCGTGGTGCCAACACCGGCCGATCCCAACCTGTCCGGGGTCGACGTGCCGGGCCTGCCGGACACCTGGAACAGCATGTCCGACGTCGACTACCGGCTCAGCGAGAGCGAGAGCCTGAACGCCTGGATCGACTTCAAGCTCGATGATCACTGGCACCTGCGCGGCACCTACGCGAAACAGCACTACCGCACGGACATGCTGTTCTCCGGCAACTTCGGCATGGCCAACAACACGACCTTCCTGCAAGGCCGCCGCTTGCGCGCGCAGACCTATGCGAACCGGGACGAGACCTTGTCGGTGGACGTGGTCGGCCAGCACCGGTTCGGCGCCACGAGCCTGCGCCTGCTGCTCGGCGCCCAGCACGTCGTGCGGCGCTTCGACAACTGGGCGGCCCAGGCACCGAACGATCCTGCGCTGGGCAGCGACCCGACCGCATCGCCCCTGCCGCTGTGGGACCTGCGCGACCCGTCCACCTGGAACCGCCACGTCACCATTCCGAGGTCGGCCCTCACCGCGAACCCGACGGACCGCCGTTCCGACGCCACGGACCAATCCGTGTACGCGGGCAGCACGCTGGGCCTGCTCGACGATCGGCTGCTGCTGCTGGCCGGCTTGCGCCTGACCCGCACGCGCAACATGCTCGACAACCGCCTCACGCAGCAGGTCGATCGCATCGACGCCCGAAAGACCACACCGCAGCTGGGTGTGCTGTACAAGATCGAGCCCGGCCTCGCCGCCTTCGCTTCGTATGCCGAATCCTTCGTGCCCGGCGCGACCATCCTCAATCGCCTCGACGGCTCGACAGCGGCGGCCGAACCCAGCGAGGGCAAGGGCTTCGACCTGGGCCTGAAGGCCGTGCTGCTCGATGGCCGCGTTTCCGGCACGCTGAGCTACTTCGACCTGCGCAACCGCCGCATCGTCAATGACCTGGCCCAGACGAACTCGGCCGGATCGGTGGAGATCTACAACCTGCAAAGCGGCGAGCAACGCTCGCGAGGCGTGGAGCTGGATCTCACGCTGTCGCCGGCGCCACGCTGGCAGGTCTACCTGTCCTACAGCTACATGGATGCGAGGATCGTCGAAGTCACCGGAAACGACGCGGCAGTACTCGCCCAGGACCCCGCCACGCTGGATGCCGCCGGCCAGATCAACTACAAGACCGTGAACCTGCTGCACGGTGCCAGGCTGCAGATGAGCGCCCCGCACCTGGCCAACGTATGGGCGCGCCACGACTTCGGCCCGGGCCGCCTGGAGGGCGCCTACGTCGGCGGCGGACTCAACATCGTGCGCGACCAGACGCTGCTGCCGGAGGGGCCGCAGTCCTCCCGACAGAGTTACACCCTCGTGAACGCGATGGCTGGCTTTTCGTGGCGTGCCAACGGCAGACCCATGAGCCTGGAACTGAGCGGGAAGAATCTGGGCGGTGCCACCTACCGGCCGTCCCAGAGCACGCGTTCGCGTCCGCGCGAAGTGCTGCTGACGCTGCGGGCCGCGATGTGAAGCTGCCCTGGCTGCCCCGTCCGGGCCGCGTGGCGGTCGTCGGCTGCCTCCTGGCCCTGCTGCCACCGCATGGCGGTGCCGACGCTCAGGATCGGCCTGCCGTGTCGGCTGCGAGGGTCGAGGCGGCGTTCCTGCGCAACTTCGCGCGCTACGTGGGCTGGCCGGCACGCGCCTTCGCGAGCGAGCGTTCGGCCTGGTCCGTCTGCATCGTAGGCAATGGCCACTTCGACGACACGCTGGAGGCGACCTTCCAGAACCGCACCGAGCAGGGACGCGCCTTCGAGGTCGTGCGGGGCGCCAGGCTCGAGCAGTTGCCGGCCTGCCAGATCGTCTTCGTCGATGTCGCGCAGGCCGCGGAGCGCCGCGCCGTGTTGGCCAGGCTGAACAGGCAACCGGTGCTCACCGTGGGCATCGCGCCGGAGTTCCTCGACGAGGGCGGCATCGTCAGGCTGCTGGCCGGCGAGCGCGTCGAGATGAGCATCAACCTCGATCAGGCTCGCGCCTCCTCGTTGACGATCCCGTCGACGATGCTCGAGGTCTCGCGCAGCGTCGTGGAGAACGGCACGCTGCGGAGGTGGCGATGAAGCTGCTGCGCCCGCAGGGTATCCGCGGCCGGCTGGCGCTGGCGCTGTTCGTCGCGGCGCTGCTGGCCTTCGCAGCCGCCAGCGGGGCGGTGCTCGTGCTCGAGCGCTACACCCTCGAGATGCGAGCCCGCAGCCTCGTGGAGCCCTACGCGCAACTCGTTTCCGTGGGCGCGGAAGCAGCCGTGGCCTTCGCCGACGAGACGCGGGCGCAGCAGATCCTAGATACCTTGCGTGCCAACCCGCAGTTTCTCGAAGCACAGATCGTCCTGTCCGACGGCCGCGAACTGGCTGGCTACTTGGCCCGCGCACCGGCAACTGCCTCCGCTACGGAGCCACCAGCCGATGGCCTGCGGGTGTCCCAGGACCGGCACACGGTGGACTTGTGGCAGGGCCTGCAAGACGGCGCCCGGCTGCACCTGGTGATGCACCTGGGCGAACTCGAGCGCCAGACGCGCGATGCCCTGATCATGATCGCCGCAGGGACGATCGTGCTTCTGGCCGTCCTTGCCTTCGGCCTGCTGGCCGCACTGCAACGCAGCATCGTCAGCCCCATCGCGGCGCTCGCGCAGGCGGTCGACCAGGTGCGCGCGCGAGCCGACTACAGCCGCCGTGTCCCGGTGGCCGGGGCCGACGAGATTGCGCGGCTGGGTGAAGGTTTCAACGCGATGATGCAGGCGATATCGGAACGTGCGGCCGAACTGCGCCGGCTGTCGGTGGTGCACCGTACCGTGCTCGACAACGTGGGCAGCGGCATCGTCTCGGTGGGGCCGGACGGCGTGGTGACGACCTTCAACGCCGCGAGCGAGCACCTGCTCGGCTACAGCGCCGCCGAGGTTGTTGGCAAGCTGACGCCAGCCGCCTGGCACGACCCGCAAGAGGTGGCCAGCCGCGCCCGGGCGCTGTCGGCGCAGCTCGGCGAGACCATCGAGCCCGGCATGGAGGTGTTCTTCGCCTGCGCGCGCCGCAACCTTCCGGATGTGTCGGAATGGAACTTCATCCGCAAGGACGGCACCCGCGTGCCGGTGCAGCTGACGGTGACGGCCAAACGGGGCGCTGCGGGCGAGCTGATGGGCTTCATCGGCCTCGTGCTGGACCTCACCGAGCGCAAGCAGGCCGAGGCGGCGCAGCGCCGCTATCAAGACGAGCTCGAGAAGACGGTGCACTTGCGGACCGCCGAGCTGCGCCTGGCGCGCGATGCCGCGCAAGCCGCCAACCATGCCAAGAGCGCCTTCCTGGCCAACATGAGCCACGAGATCCGCACGCCGATGAACGCGATCCTGGGCATGTCGGCCCTGGCGCTTCAGGGCGAACTCGCTCCGCAGCAGCGCAACTACGTCGGCAAGGCACATGCCGCGGCCAGGTCGCTGCTGGGCATCATCAACGACATCCTCGACTTCTCGAAGATCGAAGCCGGCAAGCTGGAGCTGGAGTCGATCGCGTTCTCGCTCGACACGGCACTCGCGCAGCTGGTCGACGTGCTCGGCCTGCGCGCCGAGGAGGCCGGGCTGGAACTGCTGCTGGACATTCCGCCCCGAATGCCGACGGTGTTGGTGGGCGATCCATCGCGCCTGGGGCAGGTGCTGCTCAACCTCGGCAACAACGCCGTGAAGTTCACCGAGCACGGCGAAGTCACCATCGGCGTCAAGGCCGTGTCGTGTGACGCCACGTCGGCCCTGCTGCAGTTCGAGGTGCGAGACACCGGGATCGGCATGAGCGCCGAAGTTCAACAGCACCTGTTCGAGTCGTTCTCGCAGGCGGATGCCTCCACCAGCCGCCGCTACGGCGGCACCGGCCTGGGCCTGGCGATCAGTCGACACCTCGTGCGGCTGATGGGTGGCGAACTTCGGGTCGACAGTGCACCCGGGCGCGGCAGCCGGTTCCACTTCAGCCTGCGTTTCGGGCTGCAGGCAGGCCTGTCGGCATCGCTGCCGGCCGCCCCGGGCGCCCAGGCCGTGTGCGCTGCGCGGGTGCTGATCGTCGACGACGGCGCCGCGGCGCGCGACGTGCTCACGCGCGCCTGCACGGCGCTGGGGCTTCGGGCCGAGGCCGTCGCCGACGGCGATCGCGCCTTGCAGGCCATGGCCGAGGCCGACGCGCTCGGCGATCCCGTCCAGCTGGTGCTGATCGATGCGAACCTGGCGGGCGCAGACAGCCTGGATTGCGTCGCTGCCGTCAGCCGGCGAGCGCCGCCGCTGGCCGCCATCCCGGTCGTGCTGATGGTCTCGGCACTGACACGCGACGCCGTGTGGGCGCGCCTGGCCGAGCGAAAGCTCAGGGTCGGCGCGCTGCTGCTCAAGCCGCTCACACCGGCCACGCTGGCCGATGCCGTGAACCGGCTGCTCGTCGAACCGCCCGGGAGTTCCGTGCACGAGGTGCCGGCGCCGCCGGCGCCAGCCGCCGGCCGGCATGCCGGCCTGCGCGGCTCACGCGTGCTGCTGGTCGAGGACAACGAGACCAACCAGGAGCTGGCCGTGGCCCTGCTCGGCACTGCCGGGATCGAGGTTCGTGTCGCGGGCAACGGACAGGAGGCGCTGGACTGGCTCGGCCGTCAGGACTTCGATGTCGTGCTGATGGACTGCCAGATGCCGGTGATGGACGGTTACGCCGCCACTCGGGCGCTTCGCCAGAGTGCGCGGTGGAAGTCGCTGCCGGTCATCGCGATGACGGCCAACGCGATGGTCGGCGACCGCGAGGCTGCCCTGGCGGCCGGCATGAACGACCACATCGCCAAGCCGATCGATTTCGAGAAGGTGTTCGAGACGCTGGAGCGCTGGGTGCACCCCGCGGCGACCCGCCCCTGAACGAGCTCAGCGCGGGCCGTTCTGCTCCAGCGCGTGGGCCAGGATCAGCGCGGCCTCCAGCGTGAAGCGGCCACTGGCCAGCTGTGCGCGCAGCGCCTGCGCATCCAGGCAGGCGAAACCCGCCACCTCGCCGTCCTGGTTGGCCGGCTGCGCGCGCACTGGCAGCACGGCCTGGAACAGGCTCGCCTTCTCGACCATGTAGCCCTCGTCCACCGGCCGGCGGATCTGCAGGTGGCCCAGTGGCCGCAGCTGGTCGAGCTCGGTCAGGTGCAGGCCGGCCTCTTCCCAGGTCTCGCGCTCCAGCGTCTTCTGCACGTCCTCGTCGGCGCTCATCAGGCCGCCGACCAGGGTGTCCCACAAGCCCGGGTCGGTGGCCTTGTCGAAGGCGCGCTGCTGCACCCAGAAGCGGCCGTCGGGGTGGCGGCCGACCAGGTGAACGGCGTGCGTGGTGATGCCCAGCGGCCGCACCGCGGCGCGCTCGATGGCGCCGTGCCGCTGGCCGGCCGCGTCGGTGACCGGCAGCAGCTCGTCGCGCCAGCGGCTGGCCAGACCTTGATCGCGCAGCCAGTGCGCCAGATCGGCCAGCGCTTCGTCGTCGTGCGAGCTGATCTGCCAGGCATTCGCCGTGGCGCGCAGCGGCAGGCCGGCCTCGACCATGCGCCGGCCCATGTCCGGCTCGATCGAGCCGATCTCGGCATTTCCCAGGCGCAGCGGCTCGCGCGGTCGCAGCGGCGGCTGCGCGGCACGAACGCGCAGGGCGGCGAGCCAATCGGTCTCGTTCATGAGCCCGCTCATGCTGCCGCTCCGTCGCCACCGCCGGCCAGCAAGGCACGCAGGCCTGCCTCGTCGATCACCGTCACGCCGAGCTCCCGTGCCTTGTCGAGCTTGCTGCCGGCTTCCTCACCGGCGACCACGAAGTGCGTCTTCTTCGACACCGAGCCACTGACCTTGCCGCCGGCGGCTTCGATCAGGTCCTTGGCCTCGTCGCGGCCCAGCGAGGGCATCGTGCCCGTGAGCACCAGCGTCTTGCCGGCCAGCGGCTTGGGGCCGGCATCGGCCTGCGTGCCCTCGCCCTCCGCCCAGTGCACGCCGACCGCGCGCAGCTGCTCGACCACCTCGCGGTTGTGCAGCTGCTCGAAGAAGGTGCGGATGCTCTGCGCCACCACCGGCCCGACGTCGTGCACCTCGAGCAACTGCTCGACGCTCGCGTCCATCACGCGGTCGATGCCGCCGAAGTGTTTTGCCAGGTCCTTCGCCGTCGTCTCGCCGACATGGCGGATGCCCAGGCCGTAGAGGAAGCGCGCCAGCGTGGTGGACTTGCTCTTCTCCAGCCCGGCCAGCAGGTTGGCGGCGCTCTTCTCTCCCATGCGCTCCAGCGCGCTGAGCTTGGCCAGGCCGAGCGTGTACAGCTCGGGCAGCGTGCGCACGATGCCAGCGTCCACCAGCTGCTCGACCAGCTTGTCGCCCAGGCCCTCGACGTCGAGCGCGCGGCGCTGCGCGAAATGCAGGATGGCCTGCTTGCGTTGCGCCGGGCAGTACAGGCCGCCGCTGCAGCGCCAGTCGACCTCGCCTTCCTCGCGCGCTATCGCGCTGCCGCACACCGGGCACTTCCCGTCCAGGCGCTTGTACAAGTCGAAAGGCTCGCCCACGTCGGCCGGGCGCCTCTCCAGCACCACGCCCACCACCTCGGGGATCACGTCGCCGGCACGGCGCACGATCACCGTGTCGCCGATGCGCACGTCCTTGCGGCGTGTCTCGTCCTCGTTGTGCAGCGTGGCGTTGCTCACCGTCGTGCCGCCGACGAACACCGGCTCCAGCTTGGCCACCGGAGTGAGCTTGCCGGTGCGGCCGACCTGGATGTCGATGTCGCGCAGCACCGTCATCTGCTCCTGTGCCGGGTACTTGTGCGCCACCGCCCAGCGCGGCTCGCGCGAGACGAAACCCAGCCGCTGCTGCAGCGCGCGCGAGTTGACCTTGTAGACCACGCCATCGATGTCGAACGGCAGCGCGTCGCGCTTGGCCCCCATCGCACGATGGAAGCCGACCAGACCGTCGGCACCCTGCAGCACCGCGCGATCCGCACACACCGGCATGCCCATGGCCTGCAGCGCATCGAGCAGCGCGGCGTGGGTGGCCGGCACCTGCCAGCCCTGCACGTCGCCCAGGCCGTAGGCGAAGAAGCTCAAGGGCCGCGACATCGTCACCGCCGGGTCGAGCTGGCGCACTGCGCCGGCCGCGGTGTTGCGCGGGTTGACGTAGGTCTTCTCGCCCTTCTGGCGCTGCGCCTCGTTGAGCGCCTCGAAGTCGTCGCGGCGCATGTAGACCTCGCCGCGCACCTCGAGCACCGCAGCGTCGGTGCCATCCAGCCGCAACGGGATCTGGCCGATGGTGCGGATGTTCTGCGTCACGTCTTCGCCGGTTTCGCCATCGCCGCGCGTGGCGGCCTGCACCAGCACGCCGCGCTCGTAGCGAAGGTTGATGGCCAGGCCATCGAACTTCAGCTCGGCGGCGTATTCGACCGGCGGGTCGGTCTCGGCCAGTTCGAGCTCGCGGCGCACGCGCGCATCGAAGGCCAGCGCGCCGGTGGCTTCGGTGTCGGTCTCGGTGCGGATCGACAGCATCGGCACGCTGTGGCGCACGGCCACGAAGCCGTCGAGCACCTTGCCGAGCACACGCTGTGTCGGCGAATCCGGCGTCAGCAGTTCGGGGTGGGCGGCCTCCAGAGCCTGCAGCTCCTGGAACTGGCGGTCGTACTCCGCGTCGGGGATCTCCGGCGCGTCGAGAACGTAGTAGCGGTGCGCATGGTGATGCAGTTGCCTGCGCAGATCGGCGGCGCGTGCTGCGGGGTCGGGGGAACTCATGCGGCGATTGTCGGCCAGCTGTGCACGGCCCGTGCCCGGCCCGGTCTTCAGCTGAACAGCCGCCGCGCCGCGGCCGAACCGGCGGCCAGGTCGCGCGCGGCCAGCTCGTCGTACAGCCGAGTCAGCTCGCTGCCGATCACCGCGAAGCTCTCGGCGCCGAGCGGGTGGCCGTTGTCGTCGACGATCGCCGCGTCCATGCCCAGCGACAGCGCCTGCGCACTGGCCTGCCAGGCGACGAAGGGCTCACTGGACGGGTCGGTCTGCGGCACGTCGAAGCTCAGCGTCACGTCGCGCAGCGCAGCCTGGTTGGGGTCCTCGGCCAGCGCCGCCTGCGAGTCGAACGACAGCGTCAGCACCGGTGGCGCTCCATCCTCGGCGCCCGGCAGCACCAGCCGGCCCGGCACCATGCCAGGTACGAAACCGTGGCGACCTGCGTGCTGCTGGATGTAGCCCACGCTCCAGGCGACCGAGCGCGAACTCAGGTGCACGGCCAGCTGCGCATCGTGGTCACCGGCGAAGGCATCGAGCTCGCGCGCCCGCGCGACGACCTCGAGCATGTCGGGGAAGTCGGGCATGGCGCCGATCGCGTCGGCGAAGGCCTGCACCTTCTGCACGAATTCGGAGTACTCGATCTCGTTGAGCGCGCCGCCCCGGTTGGCCAACTGCACGCCGGCCTGGAACTCGCTGTAGCGCTGGCCGGCCGCAGGCGGCTCCCATTCGCGCGTGAAGACGTTCAGGCCCTCGATGAAGAAGGGCTTGTTGCCGGCCCGTCGTGTGGGCGGCAGGTGCGAAATCGCCATCTCGCCGCTGACCTGCACCTCGATGGCCAGCGTCGCGATCGCATCGATCAGCGAATCGATGCGCGGCACCATGCGGCGCGGTGCACGCACTTCCGCTGGATCGGCCACGGCCAGTTCGGCACTCGGCGCCGCGTCGAAGCTGGGTTCGACGGCGCCTTCGACGAGCCCCGGATCGCGGGCCTCAACCGGCCTGGCCTGCGCCACGCGGCGAGGCTGCGCACGGCGCGACTGCCAGACGGCATGCGCAGCCATCGCCGCCAGCACCACCGCGCCGAAGAGTGCAAGCGCGACGGTCAGGCTCATGGTCATCGGTCCGGGTTCAGGCCGCTTCGGCCAGGCTGACCGCGGCTTCCATGTCCACCGCGACGATGCGCGAGACGCCCTGCTCCTGCATGGTCACGCCGATCAACTGTTCGGCCATCTCCATGGCGATCTTGTTGTGGCTGATGAACAGGAACTGCGTGCCCTGCGCCATTTCCTTCACCAGCTTGGCGTAGCGCTCGGTGTTGGCGTCGTCCAGCGGCGCATCGACCTCGTCGAGCAGGCAGAACGGCGCCGGGTTGAGCTGGAAGATCGCGAACACCAGTGCGATGGCGGTGAGCGCCTTCTCGCCGCCCGACAGCAGGTGGATGGTGCTGTTCTTCTTGCCCGGGGGCTGCGCCATCACCTGCACGCCGGCGTCAAGGATTTCGTCGCCGGTCATCACCAGCTTGGCTTGGCCGCCGCCGAACAGGGTCGGGAACATGCGGCCGAAATGTTCGTTGACCTGGTTGAAGGTGTTGCCCAGCAGGTCGCGCGTTTCCAGGTCGATCTTGTGGATGGCGTCTTCGAGCGTGTTGATGGCTTCGGACAGGTCGGCGTTCTGCGCGTCGAGGAAGGTCTTGCGTTCGCGCGCGGCCGTCAGCTCGTCGAGCGCAGCCAGGTTGACCGCCCCGAGCGCGTTGATGTCGCGATTGATGCGGTCGATCTCGCCCTGCAGGCCGTAGAGCTTGACGCCGTTCGCCTCGATGCCGGCCGACAGCGCCTCGAAGTCGACGCTGGCGGCGACCAGCTGCTCGAGGTACTGCGCGCCGCCGAGCTGCGCGGCCTGTTCCTCGAGCTGCAGCTTGGTGATGCGATCGCGCAGCGGCTGCAGGCTCTGCTCGTGCGTGAGGCGCTGCTCCTCGGAGCGGCGCATGCGCAGCGTCAGGTCGTCGTATTCGCTGCGCTTGGCGCCCAGCGCCGCCTCGCGCTCCAGCTTGAGCGCGAGCGCCGTCTGCAAGCCGGCCTGCGCGGCGGCATCGGTCAGCCGCTCCAGCTCCTCCTGCAGTTGCTGGGCCGAGGATTCGTTGGCCGCCACCTGCTGCACCGCCGTCTCGATGCTGCGCTGCAGTTCGCCGCGCCGCGCCGCCAGCGAGCGTGCATGGAACTGCGCCTCCTGCGACTGACGCTCCAGCGCGCGCAGCTGCTCGCGTGCCTCGGCCAGCTTGCGCTCGGCGCCGATCACGCCCTCATCGAGTTCGGCGTGGCGCTCCTGCGTGGTGGCGAGCTGCATGTCCAGCTCCTCGAACCGCGCCTCGCCGGTGGTGCGGCGCTCGTCGAGTTCTTCGAGCTGGCCGTCGAGCTCCGCCAGTTCCTCGTCGAGCTGGGCGCGGCGGCTGCTCGTCTGCTCGGCCAGCTGGCTCAGGCGCAGCAGTTCCACCTGCAGCTGGTGGGCCCGCGTCTGCGCCTCGGTGGCGTCGCGGCGTACCGTCAGCAGGCGCTGCGAGGCCTCGGTGTAGGCCGCCTCGGCGCGCACCAGCGCGCCACGCGATTCGTCGGCGATCAGCGTCTGCGCACGCAGCTGGCGCTCCAGGTTCTCGATCTCCTGCGCGCGGGCCAGCATGCCGGCCTGCTCGGAGTCGGGCGCGTAGAAGGCCACCGCGAACTGGCTGACCTGGTGGCCCTCGCGGGTCATGATGATCTCGCCGTGCGTCAGCTTGCCGCGCGCGGCGAGCGCCTCGTCGATGCTGGCGGCGGTGTAGACGCCCTCGAGCCAGTCATTGAGCAGGGCCTTCAGGCCCGCGTCGCCCAGGCGCAGCAGGTCGCTCAGGCGCGGCAGCGTCTGGTGCGTGTTGGCGATGGCGGCCTGCGGCGGCGTGTAGAAGGCCAGCTTGGCCGGCGGCGCGTCGTCGGCGAAGGCGCGCACGGTCTCGATGCGGCCGACTTCCAGTGCGTTCAGCCGTTCGCGCAGCGCGGATTCGAGCGCGGTTTCCCAGCCGGCCTCGATGTGCACCTTGGTCCACAGGCCCTGCAGTCCTTCGAGACCATGGCGCGCCAGCCAGGGCTTGAGCTTGCCTTCGGTCTGCACCTTCTCCTGCAGCGCGCGCAAGGCGTCCAGGCGGGCGCTCAGGTCGGCATGCTTGCCGCTCTCGGCGTTGACCTGCTCCTGCTTCGCGCGTCGATCCTCGTCGAGCGCCGGCACCTGCTCGCCCAATTCGTGCAGGCGCGCATCGGCCACGCCCTGCGCCTCTTCGGCGGCGGCGAACTGCTGCTTGAGCTCGCCCAGGCGCTGCATGTCGGGCGAGGCGAGCTGCTGCTTCTCGGCCGCCAGGCGGTCGCGGCGCGCATTGAACTGGCGGCGCTGCTCGTCGATGTTGCGGCTCTCGGCGGCGAGCAGCTGGATCTGCTGCTGCACCTGCGCCACCACGTTGCGCTGCTCGTTGCTCTTGCCCTGCGCGGCACGCACGGCGTCTTCCAGCGAGGGCAGATTGCCTGACTGCTCTTCGGCCTGCGCGGCCAGCACCTCGCCCTGCTCCTCGGCGGCGGCGATCTGCTCGGCGATCTGGCCGAGTTCGTCGTCGGCCTGCTGGCGGCGCTCGGCCCACTGCTCGCTCTGCACCTTCAGCTCGACCAGGCGCTGCTCGACGCGCGCACGGCCTTCGACCACGTAGCGGATGCGCTCCTCCAGCCGGCTCACCTCGAGCGCGGCTTCGGCAAGCAGCCCCTGCGCGCCGTGCAACTCGTCGCTGGCGGCGTAGTGCGCCTGGCGGATCGTCTCCAGCTCGGCCTCGCCGTGGCGCAGCTCGGCCATACGCGCCTCCAGCGCGTTGGTGGCCTCGAGCACGGCCTTCTTGACGCGTTCTTCCTCGCTGGCCGCGTCGCGGTGCTTGAGGAACCACAGCTGGTGCAGCTTGAGTTCGCCGCTTTGCTGCAGGCCGCGGTACTGCTGGGCCACCTCGGCCTGCTTCTCGAGCTTGTCGAGGTTGGCGTTCAGCTCGCGCAGGATGTCTTCGACCCGCACCAGGTTCTCGCGCGTGTCCTTGAGCCGGTTCTCGGTCTCGCGGCGGCGCTCCTTGTACTTGGAGACGCCGGCGGCCTCTTCGAGGAACAGGCGCAGTTCCTCGGGCTTGGACTCGATGATTCGGCTGATCGTGCCCTGGCCGATGATGGCGTAGGCGCGCGGGCCGAGGCCGGTGCCGAGGAACACGTCCTGCACGTCGCGGCGACGCACCGGCTGGTTGTTGATGTAGTAGCTGCTGGTGCCGTCGCGCGTCAGCACGCGCTTGACGGCGATCTCGGTGAACTGGTTCCACTGGCCGCCGGCGCGCGCGTCTTCGTTGCTGAACACCAGCTCCACGCTGGCGCGGCTGGCCGGCTTGCGGTTGCCCGAGCCGTTGAAGATGACGTCCTGCATGGACTCGCCGCGCAGTTCGCTGGCCTTGCTTTCGCCGAGCACCCAGCGCACGGCGTCCATGATGTTGGACTTTCCGCAGCCGTTGGGGCCCACCACGCCGACCAGCTGCCCGGGCAACTGGAAGTTGGTGGGCTCGGCAAACGACTTGAAGCCGGAGAGCTTGATGGAGTTCAGGCGCATGGGAGAGCGGGGACTGTGGCCTGGCTCGAGGGCCCACGGGCCTTTGCCAAGTCCTTGATTCATATGAGAAAACCCGCGCTGACGCGGGCTCTCTTCGGGGCGGGATGATACCATCGCGCCCCCGCCGAAACCCTCTCCAGACGTGACCGCCATGGCCAAGAAAGCTGCCAGCCCGAGCGCGCCCAAGCAGCGCCCGATGCCGCCGAACCCGCCCACCGCCCCGAGCAAGGAACTGCATGTGTTCCCGAATCCGGCGCCGCAGCGGGACTACGTGATCCAGTTCCAGGTGCCCGAATTCACCTGCCACTGCCCGCTGACGGGCCAGCCCGACTTCGCGCACTTCACGATCGACATGATCGCGGATGAGCTCTGCGTCGAGCTGAAGAGCCTGAAGATGTACTTCTGGAGCTACCGCAACGAGGGCGCCTTCCACGAGAAGGTGACGAACACCATCCTCGACGACATCGTCAAGGCCACGCAGCCGCGCTTCATCCGCATCACCGCCAAGTGGTACGTGCGCGGCGGCATCTACACCAACGTGGTGGCCGAGCACCGCAAGAAGGGCTGGAAGCCGAAGCCGCTCGTCGAGCTGCCGCAGCATGCGGCGCAGACCGGCATCCTGTAGGCCGCACCCGATAATCCGCCGATGAATCCGCTGCTGGCGCGCCTGCACCCCTACCCGTTCGAACGACTGCGTGCGCTGACGCGCGAGATCACCCCGAATCCGACCTACAAGCCGATCGGCCTGGGCATCGGCGAGCCCAAGCATGCGACGCCGGAACTCATCAAGCGCGCGCTGAGCGACAACCTGCAAGGCCTGGCCAGCTACCCGGCCACGGCCGGCGAACCGGCACTGCGCGAGGCCTGCGCGGCCTGGGTGCAGCGCCGCTACGGCGTCACCCTCGACGCGGCCTCGCAGGTGCTGCCGGTGAACGGCTCGCGCGAGGCGCTGTTCGCTCTGGCGCAGACGGTGATCGACCCGACGAAGCCGCGCGCCACCGTGGTCTGCCCGAATCCGTTCTATCAGATCTATGAGGGCGCGGCCCTGCTCGCCGGGGCGCAGACGGCCTTCGTCAACAGCGACCCGGCGCGCAACTTCGCCTCCGACTGGGCCAGCGTGCCCGAGGCCGTGTGGGCGCGCACGCAGCTGCTGTACGTGTGCTCGCCGGGCAACCCGACCGGCGCCGTGATGCCGCTGGCCGAATGGAAGATGCTCTTCGAGCTGAGCGACCGCCACGGTTTCGTGATCGCCTCCGACGAGTGCTACTCCGAGATCTACTTCCGCGACGAGCCGCCGCTGGGCTCGCTGGAAGCCGCGCTGCAGCTCGGCCGCAAGGACTTCCGCAACCTCGTCGCTTTGACGAGCCTCTCGAAGCGCTCCAATGTGCCGGGCATGCGCTCGGGTTTCGTGGCCGGCGATGCGGCGATCCTGAAGCAGTTCCTGCTCTACCGCACCTACCACGGCAGCGCCATGAGCCCGGTGGTGCAGTCGGCCAGCATCGCCGCCTGGAACGACGAGGCGCACGTGGTCGACAACCGCAACCTGTACCGCGCCAAGTTCGCCCAGGTCACGCCGCTGCTGGCCAGCGTGATGGATGTCGCGCTGCCCGACGCCGGCTTCTACCTCTGGGCGCGCGTGGCCGGTGGCGACGACGTAGCCTTCGCGCTGGACCTGCTGGCTCAATACAATGTGGCGGTGCTGCCCGGCAGCCTGCTGGCGCGCGAGTCTGGCGGCATCAACCCCGGCGCCGGCCGCGTGCGTCTGGCGCTGGTCGCCGGTGTCGACGAATGTGTCGAGGCCGCCCAGCGCATCGTTTCCTTCATCCCATCTCGCTGACCCATGAGCCAAGACCTGCAAGCCACCATCGACCTCGCCTGGGAAGGCCGCGCCAGCCTGACCGCCGCCAACAGCCCGCAAGTGCGCGAGGCGGTCGATGAGGTGATCGCCGACCTGAATGCCGGCCGCCTGCGCGTGGCCGATCGCCAGGGCGTGGGCCAGTGGACCGTCAACCAGTGGGTGAAGAAGGCGGTGCTGCTGAGCTTCCGCCTCAACGACAACCACGTGATGCGCGCCGGCGACCTGAGCTTCTTCGACAAGGTCGACACCAAGTTCACCCACGTCAGCGACGACGCGATGCGCGAGACCGGCATCCGCGTGGTGCCTCCGGCGGTGGCGCGCCGCGGCGCCTACCTCGCGAAGAACGTCATCCTGATGCCCAGCTTCGTGAACATCGGCGCCTATGTCGACGAGGGCACGATGGTGGACACCTGGGCCGCCGTGGGCTCCTGCGCGCAGATCGGCAAGAACGTGCACCTGTCGGGCGGCGTGGGCATCGGCGGCGTGCTCGAGCCGATGCAGGCCAACCCGACGATCATCGAAGACAACTGCTTCATCGGTGCGCGCAGCGAGATCGTCGAAGGCGTGATCGTCGAGGAGAACTCGGTGATCTCGATGGGTGTCTACATCGGCCAGAGCACGAAGATCTACGACCGCACCACCGGCGAGGTGAGCTACGGCCGAATCCCGGCCGGATCCGTGGTGGTCAGCGGCAACCTGCCCAGTGCCGACGGCAAGTACAGCCTGTACTGCGCGGTGATCGTCAAGCGGGTCGATGCGCAGACGCGCTCCAAGACCAGCATCAACGACCTGCTGCGCGCCTGATCGACGGCCACAACGAACCAACTCGAGGGGGATTCGCATGAGCTCTGCGGGCGGAAACATGGAACGCGTGCTGCGGCTGATGGCCGAGAAGAGCGCGTCCGACGTGTACCTGTCGGCCAACTCGCCGATCCTCATCAAGATCAACGGCCAGCTGCTGCAGCTGTCGGATCAGCCGCTTACCCACACGCAGCCACGCCAGCTGCTCGCCGAGTTGCTGACACCGACCCAGCTCGAGGAGCTGGAGGACTCCGGCGAACTCAACATGAGCGTCGGCATCGCCGGCGCGGGCAGCTTCCGGCTGTCGGCGTTCCGCCAGCGCGGCAGCATCGCTGCGGTGTTCCGTTGCATCCCGGTCGTCATCCCGTCGCTCGAGAGCCTGAACGTGCCCTCGATCCTGAACAACCTGATCCTTGAAAAGCGTGGCCTGATCCTGATGGTGGGCGCCACCGGCACCGGCAAGAGCACGACGCTGGCGTCGATGCTGGAGCAGCGCAACCAGCAGATGGCCGGGCACATCCTCACCATCGAGGATCCGATCGAGTTCCTGTTCACCAACAAGAAGTCGGTGGTCAACCAGCGCGAGGTCGGCCGAGACACGCAGTCGCTGCAGGTCGGCCTGAAGAACGCGCTGCGCCAGGCGCCGGATTGCATCATGATCGGCGAGATCCGCGACCGCGAGACCATGACCTCGGCGATCTCGTACGCGCTGTCCGGCCACCTGGTGCTGTCGACGCTGCACGCCAACAACAGCTACCACGCGCTCGGCCGGATCCTGTCGTTCTACTCGCCGGAATCGCGCCCCGCCCTGCTCGCCGACCTGGCCGCCGGCCTGAAGGCAGTGATCTCGCAGCGTCTGGTGCGCGCCGTCGCCGGCGGCCGCGTGCCTGCGGTGGAGGTGATGCTCAACACCAAGCTGGTCTCCGAACTCATCGAGCAGGGCGACTTCAGCGGCGTGAAGGAGGCGATGGAGAAGTCGCTGGCCGAGGGCTCGCAGACCTTCGAGCAAGACCTGGCGCGCCTGATCACCACCGACATGATCACCCGCGACGAAGGCCTGGCCTACGCCGATTCGCCGACCAACCTGATGTGGCGGCTGCAGAACGACATGTCGCCGGTGTCGCGCATCCAGCCGAAGAAGGAAGAGAACGACGACCAGCCGACGTTCACCGAGATCCAGCTCGACGTGCGCGACGATTCGAGCACGATGTCGGGCATGCTGCGCCCGAACTGAATGAGCCGGACGCTGCACCTCGCCGAACAGCTGATCGCCCGCCGCTCCGTGACGCCGGACGACGGCGGTTGCCAGCAGGTCATCCGCGAGCGGCTGGTGCCGCTGGGCTTCGGCTTCGAGACGATCGTCTCGGGCCCGGACGATTTCCGCGTCACCAACCTGTGGGCCCTGCGCCGCGGCACCGATGCGCAGGCTCCACTGCTCGCATTCGCCGGCCACACCGACGTCGTGCCCACCGGCCCCTTGGAACAATGGGCCAGCGATCCCTTCGTGCCCACGCACCGTGCCGGCCGGCTCTACGGCCGAGGCGCCGCCGACATGAAGAGCTCGTTGGCGGCGATGGTCGTTGCCACGGAAGAGTTCGTCGCCGCGCATCCCGCCCACCGCGGCTCGGTCGCTTTCCTGCTCACCAGCGACGAAGAAGGCCCGGCGAACGACGGCACGGTGAAGGTCTGCGAGTGGCTGCAGGCGCAGCGCATCCAGCTCGATGCCTGCATCGTCGGTGAGCCGACCTCGGTGGACCGCCTGGGCGACATGGTGAAGAACGGGCGCCGCGGCTCGCTGTCGGGCAGGCTGAAGGTGAAGGGCGTGCAAGGCCACATCGCCTACCCGCACTTGGCGAAGAACCCCATCCATGTCGCCGCGCCGGCGCTGGCCGAACTGGTGGCCATCGAATGGGATCGCGGCAACCGCTACTTCCCGCCGACCAGCTGGCAGGTGTCGAACGTGCACGCCGGCACCGGAGCGAGCAACGTGATCCCCGGCGAGATGGTGGTCGACTTCAACTTCCGCTTCTCGACCGAGTCCACACCCGAGCAGTTGAAGCAGCGTGTGCATGCGGTGCTCGACCACCACGGCCTGGACTACGCGCTCGACTGGACGCTCGGCGGCGAGCCCTTCCTGACGCCGGTGGGATCACTGAGCGAAGCGCTGGTCGGCGCCATCCGCGAGGAGACCGGCATCGACACCGAGCTCTCGACCACGGGCGGCACGTCCGACGGGCGCTTCATCGCGAAGATGTGCCCGCAGGTGATCGAGTTCGGGCCGCTCAACGCGAGCATCCACAAGATCGACGAGTGGGTCGAGGTGGCCAGCCTCGAGCCCCTGAAGAACATCTACCGACGAACACTGCACACGCTGCTCGCATGAAGCTCATCGACCTCATCACTGCGCAAAGCGCCCGCCTCAAACAGGCGGGCGTTTCGTTTGGCCACGGCACCACCAACGCCTTCGACGAGGCCGCCTGGCTGGTGCTGTTCTCGCTCGGCCTGCCGCTCGATGCGCTGGAAGAGCGCGCCCAGCGCGAGCTGCCCGCCGAGGACCAGGCGAAGGCGGAGGCCCTGGTCACGAAGCGCATCGAGACACGCCAGCCCGCTGCCTACCTCACGAAAGAAGCCTGGCTGCAGAACGTGCCCTTCTACGTCGACGAGCGCACGATCGTGCCGCGCTCCTTCATTGCCGAACTGCTGGCCGACGCCGAAGGCGACGGCACGCTCGACGCCTGGCTGACCGACCACACGACCCACGTGCTCGACCTGTGCACCGGCAACGGCAGCCTGGCGGTGATCGCGGCGATGGCCTACCCCGAGGTGCAGGTGGACGCCGCCGACCTCTCGCAGGACGCGCTCGACGTGGCCCGCATCAATGTCGACAAGCACAAGCTCGGGACTCGCATCCGGCTGATGCAATCCGACCTGCTGAACGCCGTGCGCGGCCCCTACGACCTGATCCTGTGCAACCCGCCCTATGTCAACAGCGCCAGCATGGCGGCGCTGCCCGCCGAGTACCGCGCCGAGCCGGCGCTGGCGCTGGCCGGCGGCGACGACGGCATGGACCTGGTGCGGCGCATCCTGCGCGAGGCGCCCGCCCACCTGAACGCCGACGGTGTGCTCGTGCTCGAGATCGGCAACGAACGCTGGAACTTCGAGCGCGCCTTCCCGCGCGCCGAGGTCGCCTGGCTGCCCACCAGCGCCGGCGACGACGAGGTGCTGCTGATGACGCGCGAGGCGCTCGTCAAGCTCGCCCGGACTACCGAGACCTGAATCCATGCTGGTACTGAACGACATCTCGCTGCGACGCGGCGTCAAGCTGGTGCTGGACCACACCAGCGTCACGCTGCAGCCCGGCGAGAAGATCGGCCTGGTCGGCCGCAACGGCGCCGGCAAGTCCTCGCTGTTCGCGCTGCTCACCGGCCGGCTGCACGCCGATGGTGGCGAGGTGCAGATGCCTCCGCGCTGGCAGCAGCCCGGCGGCATGGCCGAGGTGGCGCAGGACATGCCCGAAACCGAGGACGGTGCCACCGACTTCGTGCTTCAGGGCGACACGCCGCTGATGCTGGCGCAGCAGCGCCTGGCCGCGGCCGAGGCGGCCGACGACGGCCACGAGATTGCCGAGGCGCACCACGCCATCCAGGACGCCGGCGGCTTCGACGCCCGCGCCCGCGCGCAGGCCATGCTGATGGGCCTGGGTTTCCGCAGCGAGCAGCTCGACGCGCCGGTGAACAGCTTCTCCGGTGGCTGGCGCATGCGATTGCAGCTGGCCCGCGCGCTGATGTGCCCGGCCGACCTGATGCTGCTCGACGAGCCGACCAACCACCTCGACCTGGACGCGCTCGTCTGGCTGGAGGCCTGGCTGCAGCGCTACCAGGGCATGCTGATCGTCATCAGCCACGACCGCGAATTCCTCGACGCGATCACCCGCGTCACGCTGCACCTCGACGAGACCAAGCTGACGCGCTACGGCGGCAACTACACCACCTTCGAGGAGATGCGCGCCGAACGCATGGCGCTGCAGCAGGCCAGCTACGCCAAGCAGCAGGAGCGCATGGCGCACCTGCAGAAGTTCATCGACCGATTCAAGGCGAAGGCGAGCAAGGCCAAGCAGGCGCAGAGCCGCGTCAAGGCGCTGGCGCGCATGGAGAAGCTCGCGCCGGTGCTCACCGCGAGCGACTTCCAGTTCGAGTTCCGCGAGCCGCTGTCGCTGCCGAACCCGATGCTGGCCTTCAGCGACCTCGCCTGCGGGTATCGCGCCGACGATGGCAAGGAGACGCGCATCGTCTCGGGGATCGATCGCTCCGTGCTCGCCGGGCAGCGCATCGGCATCCTCGGCGCCAATGGCCAGGGCAAGTCGACCTTCGTGAAGACGATCTCGCATGAACTGTCGGCGCTCGCCGGCACGATGACCGAGGGCAAGGGCCTGGTGATCGGCTACTTCGCGCAGCAGGAACTCGACGTGCTCTCGCCCGCCGACGGCCCGCTGATGCACATGGTGCGGCTGGCGCGCGACGTCGGCCCGGCCGCGCGCGAGCAGGAACTGCGCGACTTCCTCGGCTCCTTCCGCTTCGTCGGCGAGATGGTCACGCAGCCGGTGGGCACGCTGTCGGGTGGCGAGAAGGCGCGCCTGGTGCTGGCCATGCTGGTCTGGCAGCGCCCCAATCTGCTGCTGATGGACGAGCCGACCAACCACCTGGACCTGACCACCCGCGAGGCGCTGTCGATGGCGCTCAACGAGTTCGAGGGCACGGTGATGCTGGTCAGCCACGACCGCGCGCTGCTGCGCGAGGTCTGCGACGAGTTCTGGCTGGTCGCCGGCGGCGCACTCAAGCCCTTCGACGGTGACCTCGACGACTACCAGAAGTGGCTGCTGGAACAGTCGCGCGAGGCTTCCAAGGCCGCATCGGCCCAGTCGCGCAAGCTGCGCGAGGACGCGTCGCCCAAGCGCAAGGAGGACCGCAAGGCCGCCGCCGCCGCGCGCCAGGCGCGCGCCGACGAGGCCAAGCCGCTGAAGAAGGAGCTGACCCTGACCGACCACCGCATGCATGTGCTGTTCGGCGAGCGCGACAAGCTCGAGGCCACGCTTGCGGATGCGGCATCCACGCCGGAGAAGCTGGTCGAGGCCGGCAAGCGCCTGAAGGCGGTCAACGACGAGATCGAGCGGCTCGAAGCGCGCTGGCTCGATCTGAGCACCCGCATCGACGAGATGACGGCGGCGGGCTGAACGCCCCGCTGCCAATCCATGTGCTGCTCAGGGTCATTAGATTGCACACAATTCAATTGCTCGCTTTCAACTACAGTTCACCCATGGCACGCGCACACACCCCAGCCAAAGCCCAGCGTCCGATCGACTGGCTGCAGCTCGACAACCAGCTCTGCTTCGCGCTCTATTCCGCCTCGCTGGCGATGACCAGGCTGTACAAGCCTTTGCTCGAGCCGCTGGGCCTGACCTACCCGCAGTACCTGGCCCTGCTGGTGCTGTGGGAGCGCGACGGCCTGGCCGTGAACGAGCTCGGCGAGCGCCTGTTCCTCGACTCCGGCACGCTGACGCCGCTGCTCAAGCGCATGGAGGCCGCCGGCTGGCTGAGCCGCCAACGCGCCAGCGACGACGAGCGGCGCGTGCTCGTGAGCCTCACGGCCGACGGCCAGGCGCTCAAGCGGCGCGCCCAGTCCGTGCCGCGCGCGCTGGCCGCCGCCACCGGCTGCAGCGCCGACGAACTCGTCGCGCTCACCCAGAGACTCCAGCAGCTGCGCACGCAGCTGCTCGATGCCCAGCCCCTGTCCCCCACCCACTGACCCCCTGAAGGAAGCACCATGGCCCTCGAAAAAGTGATCTACACCGCGCACGCCACCACCACCGGCGGCCGCGAAGGCACGTCAAAGTCCGACGACGGCAAGCTCAGCGTCACGCTGGCCCCCCCGAAGGAAATGGGCGGCAGCGGCAACGGCACCAACCCCGAGCAGATGTTCGCCGCCGGCTACTCGGCCTGCTTCATGGGCGCGATGAAGTTCGTCGCCGGCACGCAGAAGAAGGTCGTCCCGGCCGATGCGAGCATCACCGCGGACGTGGGCATCGGCCCGATCCCGGCCGGCTTCGGCATCCAGGTCGCGATGCAGATCAGCGTGCCGGGCTGGTCGAAGGCCGACACGCAGGCGCTGGTCGACGCGGCGCACAAGGTGTGCCCCTATTCGAACGCCACCCGCGGCAACATTGACGTGACGCTGACGGTGGTTTGATCTGCGCCGCGCCGGTCAGGCGCGCATCAGCTGAAGCATCAGCTCGATGCGCGCCTGCACCGGCGTTAGCGTGCCGGCGGACGGCAGCATGTCGCCGGGCTTCTCCTGCACCGGGCCGTCCAGGCAGCGGGTGCTGCGCAGCACCGCCACGCCGGCCTGCTGCGCCTCGATCAAGGCCGCTTCGAGCGTGTGGTGCACGCTGCCGTTGCCGGTGCCGGCCAGCACGATGCCCTTGACGCCGGCGGCCACCATCGCCCGCACGAGATCGCCTCGCGCCGCGGCGTGGCTGGTGACGATCTCGACCCAGGGCCAGGGCTGATTCAGCACCGCCAGCCCGATCGCCTCGCCCGCCGGCCAGCCGCGCAGGCGGCGCACCCAGCCCTCCTCGAAGCGCGCCACCGGCCCGGCCTCGCCCGAGCCGAAGGCATCGAGGCGGTAGCTGTGCACCTTGCGCACGTCCCAGGCGGAATGCACCGTGCCGGCCAGCACCGCCATCACGCCGCGCGCACCCGGCTCGCGCGCCAGCGTCACCGCATCGAGCAGGTTCTGCGGGCCGTCGCGCAGCAGCGCGGTGGCCGGCCGCATCGCCGCCGCCAGCACCACCGGCTTGGCCGGCGCGAGCAGGCGCTGCAGCAGGTAGGCCGTCTCCTCCAGCGTGTCGGTGCCGTGGGTGATCACGATGCCCGCGACGCCGTCGTCAGCGAGGTGATGCGCCACCCGGGCAGCCAGCGCGGCCCAGATCGAGAACTCCATGTCCTTGCTGTCGATCTGCGCCACCTGCTCGGTGATCAGCGGCACTTCGCGCAGCGCCGGCACGGCCTCGACGAGCGCCTGCACGCCGAGTTGCGCGGCGGTGTAGCCGATGTTGTCGCTGGCCTGCGCGGCGGTGCCGGCGATCGTGCCTCCGGTGGCCAGGACGGCCACGATGCGTGCGTCGTTTTGCATTTTTGCGCGAACTGGATGAAAATACAGGCACTGGACATTCATCCAGCGACGTCGTCATTCCCGCCCAGGAGACCCCGTGCAGGAAAAGCCCAAACTCACCGACCGGCAGCAGCAGATCCTCGACCTGGTGCAAAGCGCCATCGAGCGCACCGGCGCCCCGCCCACGCGCGCCGAGATCGCCGCCGAGCTGGGCTTCAAGTCGGCCAATGCCGCCGAGGAGCACCTGCAGGCGCTGGCGCGCAAAGGCGTCATCGAACTGGTGGGCGGCACCTCGCGCGGCATCCGCTTGAAGTCTGACACATTGCGTGCGCTCAACGAGTCGCGCGGCAAGCAGTTCAGCCTGCCGCTGCCCAGCCTGTCGCAGCTGTCGCTGCCGCTGGTGGGCCGCGTGGCCGCCGGCAGCCCGATCCTCGCGCAGGAGCACATCGACCAGACCTACCTGCTCGAAGCCAGCATGTTCCCGCGAAGGCCCGACTACCTGCTGAAGGTGCGCGGCATGAGCATGCGCGACGCCGGCATCATGGACGGCGACCTGCTCGCCGTGCAGAAGGCGACCGACGCCAAGAACGGCCAGATCGTCGTGGCGCGGCTGGGCGACGAGGTCACCGTCAAGCGCTTCAAGCGCACGCGCACCGGCATCGAACTGATCCCCGAGAACCCCGACTTCCAGACCATCGTTGTCTCCGCCGACCGAAGCTCGGCGGAAGGCGATTTCGAGCTCGAGGGCCTGGCCGTCGGGCTGATCCGCAACAACATGATGATGTGAGATGGGCGCCGCGCAGACCATCAAGTCACCCAAGGCAGCGAGCGCCGCGGAGTGCGAGACGCTGGAGCAACTGCCCAACATCGGCCCGGCGCTGGCGGCCGACCTGCGCCTGATCGGCATCCACAGGCCCGCCGAGCTGCGCGGCAAGGATCCGTTCGTGCTCTACCAGAAGCTGTGCGCCGCGACCGGCCAGCGGCAAGACCCTTGCGTGCTCGACACCTTCATGGCCGCGACCGACTTCATGCGCGGCGCACCGGCTGCGCCGTGGTGGAAGTACACGCCGCAGCGCAAGGCGCTGTTCGGCCAGGTCTAAGCGGCGCGTACCGCCCGGCCTTCACTTGCGCGGCTGCAGCACCAGCGTGTGCTCGGCCGCCCCGCCCCACACCGGCACGTAGTCCACCTTCGCCCAGCGCTCCACGAAGCTGCGGTACAGCGGCGACAGCGAGATGCCCGACTGCCCGGTGGAATGCATGAAGCGCGACTGTGCCGGGTCACCCAGGTCGTACAACGCCCGCAGCGACGGGCCATGCTCGTCGAGGTACAGCTCGCCGGTGGTCGCGTCGGGCTTCAGGCCGACGCGCGACACGTTGACGGTGTAGGTGTCGCCGCCCATCGGAGCGCGCATTTCGAACCAGGGCGCCAGCGCCTTCACACGGCTGAACGGCCGGTGCTCCGAGCGTGCCTGGTGGGCGCGGTCCCAGCGCCAGGCAGCGGGGTCCGGCCCCTGCAGCTGTTGCAGTTCGTCGAGCGCGCGGGTCAGCGCCGCCGCGTTCTGCTGCGCGCAGGTCTCTTCCGCCGGCGTGCTCTTGTCGTCGCACCACCAGGCACCGTTGCCCTCCATCACGGCTTCCAGTGCGTCGCGGTAGGCGCGACCTCCGGCCGACCAGGACTCGGCGCCCATCTCGTCGGCAAACACACCCTGCGACAGCTGCCGGGCCCAGGCCCAGAAGATCAACGCAGCAGCCTTGTCGCCGACCATGCGGCCATCGAAATCGGCCAGTTCACGCTGCGCCGCCGCGGCCAGCGGATGCTCGGATCGAGCCAGGCGCAGCACCGGCAACAGCCGCACGGTGGCCAGCGAGAGCACGTCGCCGTGCATGTCGCGCAGGTCGTCGATCGAGTGTTTCGGCTTGGCCTGCAGCATCTGCTCGATGCGCTGCATGCGGTAAGGCGCCGCCCACTCGTTGGTGATGTAGTGCGGATAGTCCACCGGGTGGATGCGCTGGTTCGCCGTGGCGATCCAGCCGCGCGGCGGGTCGAGCTCGCGCGGCGTCACGGTCGGGTCGAGGAATCCGGCCCAGTCGTAGCGAGCCTCCCAGCCGGGCGACGGCACCTGCCCCTTCAGCTCGTTGTCGGGCTTGCGCAGCGGCACACGCCCGGCCGAGACCACGCCGATGCGGCCCTCGCGGTCGGCCACCACCATGTTCTGCATCGGCGCGACGTAGCGTGAGGTCGCCTTGACGAACTCGGGCACCGAGCGGGCCTGCACCATGTCCAGGCTCGCCTCCAGCGTGCCGGGGTCGGGATCCAGCGCCGTCCAGCGCATCGCCAGGACGTAGCCGGGGCTGCTCGCCGGCCCCGTGAGGCCACTGGCCACGCCAGCGTCGGAGATGACCGGCCCGTGGCGCGTCGCGCGCACCGTCATCTGGACGTCGCTCTGGCCCTTGACCTTGATCGTCTCCTCGACGGTCTCGAACTTCTCCCAGCCCTGCGGAGTCTGGTAGTGCGTCGGGTCGCCTGGCCGGATGCGTTCCAGGTAAAGGTCCTGTACGTCCGGCCCGGTGTTGGTGAAACCCCAGGCGATGTGCTCGTTCTGGCCGAGCACCACGGTCGGCTGGCCGGGCATGGTGGCGCCTGCCACCTTGAACGCCGGCGTCTCGATGCGGGCGAAGTACCACAGCGCCGGAGCGCTCAACTTCAGGTGCGGGTCGTTGGCCAGCAACGGCTTGCCGGTGGTGGTGGTCGAACCGGCAAGCACCCAGTTGTTCGAGCCGACGCCCTCGATGCCCGACTCCGGCGCGTGCTGCAGCGCCTGTGCGCCGAGTTTGCCGTCGACCTTCAGCGTGCGGTACATCGCAGCGTAGTCGGCCGTCGCCAGCGGCTTGTCGCCGGGGTAAGGCGGGATCAGCTCGTTGATGCGCTCGACCGGCAGGCGCAGCGACAGCCGCATGCGCTGCAGCTCGGTGCCCCAGTTGCCGCCCAGGTCCCAGGCCATCATGATCGCCCAGGCGAGGCTGTCCTGCGGGGTCCAGGGTTCCGGCTGCAGCCCGAGGATGAGGAACTCGGGCGGACGCGCCTGCATGGCCTGCTGCACGAACGCGTTCACGCCCTGGCTGTAGGCGACGAGCACGCTGCGAGCCTGCGGCTCGATGCGCGCCCACTGCGCCGCGGCAGCGCGCTTGACACCCAGCGCGCGCAGGAAGCGGTCGGTCTCCAGGGCCGGCGCACCGAAGGCCTCGGCCAGGCGACCGGAAGCGATGCGGCGGTGGGTCTCGAGTTGCCACAGTCGGTCCTGCGCATGCACGAAGCCCAGGCCGAACGCGGCATCCTCCGCACTGCCGGCGCGGATGGTCGGGATGCCGACGGCGTCACGCTCGATGCGGACCTCGCCGGCCGGGCCGCTGAGCTGCACGCTACCGTCCGTCTGCGGCAGCACCCGCTGGCGATAGACCAGGTACAAGGCCACCGCTGCGATCGCCAGCAGCACCACCAGCATCAACCCACGCCGCATCCATCGCATCGCGTATTCCCCAACGTCCGAAGAAACAGCCGCGCAGCTTACGCCAGAGCGTGAAATAGAGGCGCTCTTGCCCGCTTCTCGTTGAGCCACGAGGCCGTGTGCAGGTTCACACTGGAGTCCACGCCGTCGCCCCCTGCGAACGGCTTGGCACCATGATCACCAGCCTGCACCAACGCCGCCCACCCGCCAGCCGCACGCGCCCCGCGCGGCTGGAGATCTGCCCACCGCAACGAAACCTGTCTTCGCAGGCCTGGCTGTTGCGTGTCAGGTCGTGGCTGTCGGCCGGCTGGAACGGCACGCCGCTTCAGGAGGATGTCGGCGTCGACCGATCGCTGGTGCTGGCGGCGGCCCGCCAGGACTTCTTCCAGTCCGTGGTCGACCTCTCCCTGCCGGCCGCGGCCAAGCTGCTCGACCGCATCGAGTTCGCCCGCACGATGCGCGACCTGTGGCACCTGCGTGCCGAGGTGTTCGCCCTCGTTTCGCTCGAGCGCAGCCAGCAGGAAGCCGATCGGCGCCTGGCGCTGCTGAACCGTCACTTCCCGACGCGCGCGCCGCGCTCGGGCTTCGGCGGACTGGCCGCCAAGGACATGTGGCCCTGAGCCACCCCGACTAGCGCGAACTCAGCGCCAGCTTCAAGCCCAGACCGACGAACATCGCCCCGGCGGCACGCTGCAGCCAGGGGCAGAACCGTCCCGCGCCGTCAGCGCTCGCCAAGCCTGCCGCCGCGCGGCTGGCGACCCATGCGACGACCAGGTTCACGCCCGTGCCGCCCAGGTTGAACAGCGTGCCCAACACCACCAGCGCCCAGGCCTGGCCCGGCGCGCCGGCGTCGATGAACTGCGGCAGGAAAGCCAGGAAGAACAGTGCCACCTTGGGGTTCAGCGCATTCGTCAGCGCGCCCTGCCAGAACGGGTTGCCGCCGTGGACGGTGCGCGCCGATGAAACATCCGCGTCCGCGCGCCGCGCGCGCAGCATCGCCAGCCCGGTCCACACCATGTAGGCGGCGCCGGCCCACTTGACGGCGTTGAAGGCCAGGTCCGACGCTGCCAGCAGCGCCGACAGGCCGACCGCGGCCAGCACGGTGTGGAACAGACAGCCCGCGCCCACGCCCAGCGCCGCCAGCAGCCCGGCACGCCGCCCGCGCGAGGCGGCGGTGCCGGCCACGAACAGCATGTCCGGCCCGGGCGTCAGGTTCAGCAGCAGCGCCGCTGCGACGAACAGCGCGAGGTCGTGGACGGGCAAGGTCAAGTCAGGCTGCCCAGATAGTCGCCCTTGCCCAGCTCGACGCCGTTGTGGCGCAGCAGCGCGTAGGCGGTGGTGACGTGGAAGAAGAAGTTGGGCAGCACGTAGTTCTTCAGGTACGCCTCGCCCTTCATCGTGATGTTGCCGTCGCGGCGCGGCACGGTGATGTCCTTCGCCTCGCTGCCGTCGATGGCGTCGGCCGGCACCGATCGGACGAACTCCAGCGTCTTGCGGATGCGCTCGCGCAGGTCGGCCACGCTGGCTTCGTTGTCGTCGAACCTGGGCGCCTCGACGCCGCCCAGGCGCGCCACGCCGAACTTGGCGGCGTCGCAGGCGATCTGGATCTGCTTGATGAAGGGCAGCATGTCGGGCGCCAGCCGCGCCACCAGGTACACCGACGGATCGAACTTCTTCGCCTGGGCATGGGCTTCGGCCTTGTCCATCCACAGCACGAGGTGGCCGAGCATGCGGGTGAACACCGGCACGCTGGCCGAATGCATCGAGATCGTCATGGATGTCTCCTGGTCGGGGCTGCGCAAAGGCGACGATCGTAGCGACACGGCGCCGGGCGTGCACAATCGCCGGGAGAAACCCGCCGCTGCCCGCCTTCGCCCGTGAACATCATCATCCTCGACGACTATCAGGATGCCGTGCGCAAGCTCCAGTGCGCGGCGATGCTGGAACCGCTGAACGCCAAGGTCTTCACCAACACCGTCAAGGGCATCGGGCAGTTGTCGATCCGCCTGCGCGACGCCGACGTTCTGGTGCTGATCCGCGAGCGCACGCAGTTCCCGCGGCAACTGCTCGAGAAACTGCCCAAGCTCAAGCTGATTGCCCAGACCGGGCGGGTCGGCTCGCACATCGACCTCGACACCTGCACGCGGCTGGGCATCGCCGTGGCCGAAGGCGCCGGCTCGCCCACGGCACCCGCCGAGCTCACCTGGGCGCTGATCATGGCGGCGATGCGCCGCCTGCCGCAGTACATCGGCAACCTCAAGCACGGCGCCTGGCAACAGTCGGGGCTGAAGGCGGCATCGATGCCGGCCAACTTCGGCATCGGCCTGGTGCTCAAGGGTCGCACGCTGGGCATCTGGGGCTACGGCAAGATCGGCCAGCTGGTGGCCGGCTACGGCCGCGCCTTCGGCATGAAGGTGCAGGTGTGGGGCAGCGAGGCCTCGCGCGAGCGCGCGGTGGCCGACGGCCACGCCGCGGCCGAGAGCTGCGAGCAGTTCTTCGAGAGCAGCGATGTGCTGACGCTGCACTTGCGTCTGCACGAGGCCACCCGCGGCATCGTCAAGCACGACGCCCTGACGCGAATGAAGCCCACCGCGCTGCTGGTCAACACCTCGCGCGCCGAACTGATCGAAGAAGGCGCACTGGTCGGCGCGCTGAACCGCGGCCGACCCGGCATGGCCGCCGTCGATGTGTTCGAGAGCGAGCCCATTCTCCAGGGTCACCCGCTGTTGCGGCTGGAGAACGCGGTGTGCACGCCCCACATCGGCTATGTCGAGCAGGACAGCTACGAGCTCTACTTCCGCGCGGCGTTCGAGAACGTCATCAATTTCATCCACCAGAAGCCGACGAACATCGTCAATCCCGACGCGCTGCGCGTGATCCGATGAGCGTGGGTGCCGGCCGTGGCGGGCCCGGCGCAGGGCCGCCCCAAGCGGACCCGCGCCCCCTCGGGGGTCCGCTCGGCGTACCCGACGAGCGGGGGGCCAGCAGCGTGCGCTGGGCGCTGCTCAGCGGCAACTTCGTCATCGGCTGCGGGGTGATGGTGGTCGCCGGCACGCTGAACGATCTGTCGCGCTCGCTGCAGGTGTCGGTGGCAATGGCCGGGCAGCTGATCGCCATCGGCGCCGTGGTGATGGGCTTGTGCGCTCCGCTGCTCGCCGGCTGGGTGGCCGGATTCGACCGGCGCCGGCTGCTCGCCGCCTCGCTGGCCTGGTACGCCGCCGGCCACGCGCTCTCGGCGCTGATGCCCGACTACGCAGCGCTGTGGCCGGTGCGCGCCCTGTGCATGCTCGGCGCGGCCGTGTTCACGCCGCAGGCGGCGGCGGCGATCGGCCACATGACGGCACCGGAGCACCGCGGCCGCGCCATCACCTTCGTCTTCCTCGGCTGGTCGCTCGCCTCGGTGGCGGGCATGCCGATCGCGTCATGGCTGGGCGAGTCCTTCGGCTGGCGTATCGCCTTCGGCGCGGTCTCGCTGCTCGCCGCTGCGTCCGCGATCTGGGTGTACCGGGCCATGCCCGACGGCGTGAAGCCGGCCGCGCTGTCGCTGGCCGCCTGGCGCGAGGCCTTCACGCACCCGGTGCTGATGGCGATCGTCGCCGTCACCGCGCTGCAGAGCGCCGGGCAGTTCACGCTGTTCTCCTACTTCGCGCCCTACTACCGCCAGACGCTGAACGCCACGCCGGCGCAGATCAGCCTGCTGTTCGCCTGGTTCGGGGCCTTCGGCCTGCTCGGCAACGTGCTGCTCTCGCGCCACATCGACCGCTTTGGCGCCGCGCGCTGCGTGGCCCTCACGCTGTGCCTGATCACGCTGTCGCTGCTGGCCTGGCCGCTGGCAACAGGCTTCGCGACCATGGCGCTGGTGCTGGTGCCGTGGGCGCTGGGCTGCTTCGCAACCAATTCGGCGCAGCAGGCCCGCCTGGGGCTGGCCGCCCAGGCCCTGGCGCCGGCCTTGATGGCGCTGAACACCTCGGCGATCTACCTCGGACAGGCGATCGGCGCGGCCAGCGGTGGCGTGCTGCTCAGCCACTCGGGCTACACCCAGCTCCACTGGGTGGGTGCGGTCTGGATGTTCGTCGCCATCGCGCTGATCCTGTGGGCCGGCGCCCACGCCCGTAGGCCCCGATGACCGACACGTCGCCCGGCCCGCGATCGCTGGCCGACCTCTTCTTCAGCTTCAACCGGCTCGCGCTGCAGGGCTTTGGTGGCGTGCTCGCGGTGGCGCAGGTCGAGCTCGTCGAGAACAAGCGCTGGCTGACGCGCGAGCAGTTCGTCGAGCTGCTCTCGGCCAGCCAGGTGCTGCCCGGGCCGAACGTGGTCAATCTCGCGCTGATGCTCGGCGACCGCTGGTTCGGCACACGCGGCGCGCTGGCGGCACTGGCCGGCCTGCTGCTGGTGCCACTGGCCATCGTGATGGCGCTGACACTGGTCTACGACCGTTTCGCCGGCGTGCCGGCCGTCGCCGGCGCACTGCGCGGCATGGGCGCCGTGGCGGCCGGGCTGGTGCTGGTGACCGCCTTCAAGCTGATCGGCACGCTGCGCGGCAACCGCATGGGTGCGCTGGCCTGCGGCGTCATCGCGGCAGCCACGTTCGCCGCGATCGCACTGGCCCGCGTGCCGCTGGTCTGGGTGATCCTGTGCATCGGCCCGATGGCCTGTGCATTCGCGTGGCGGAGGCTGCGCCGATGAACGGCCTGTCCGCGACCGACCTGCTCTCGCTGCTCGGCCACTTCATGCTGCTGAGCCTGCTGGCGGTGGGCGGCGCGATCACCACGGCGTCCGACATGCACCGCTACGTCGTCGTCGAGCACGGCTGGATCAGCGACGCGCAGTTCACCAGTTCCATCGCGATCGCACAGGCGGCGCCCGGGCCCAACGTGTTGTTCGTCGCGGTGATCGGCTGGAACGTCGCCGGCGCCGCCGGTGCGCTGGCCACGCTGGTCGGCACGATGCTTCCGTCGACGCTGCTCGTGCTCGCCGTGTCGCGCTGGGCTGCGCAACGGCGCGAGCACCCCGGCGTGCGCGCCTTCACCACCGGCATGGCCCCGCTGACGCTGGGCCTGCTGCTGGCCACGGGATGGGTGCTCGCCGAGCCCTTCGTGCGCGTCCCTGGCCAGCGTGTCGGTGCGCTCGCGCTGATCGCGGTGACGATCGTCGCGATGATGCGGTTCAGGCTCAGCCCGATGTGGCTGGTGGCCCTGGGCGCCGTGGTCGGCGCCGCCGGCGGGATCTGAACGGCGCGATCAACCGAGGGCGCGGTCCAGCAGTTCGGGCAGGTGCGCCAGTTCGTCGGCCACCGATGCGGGCATGCCGTCCCAGCCGGAGTCGAGCGACTGCGTGACCAGCACATCGGCGCCGCCGTCGGCGCTGCGCACCACCTGCACGCTCAGCGGCACATCGGGCGGCGAATCGGCCGAGGCCATCAGCACCGGCGTGCCGCCCATCGACGAGGCCAGCACGATCACCTGACCTTGCTGACCCACGCGCGCCAGCACCTCGTGACCACGTGCGCGCGCAGCGTCCTCGATGCGTTGCACCGTCTCCTTCACGCCGAATGGGCTGTGGCGCAGCACGCGCATCGAACTGGCCAGGCGCTCGACATCGAGCACACCGCGGCCGGTGCACAGCGAGGCCATCACGACCGCGAGACTGCCGGTCATCCACAGCCGAAACGGGATTCGGGCCACCGCGGCGCGCGGGGCGGCCAGGGGTTGGATGCGTTCTTGGTGCATGCCGCAACCCTAACCGCCGCATGTGTCAATCGCAATACGCGATCCGGACCATCATGTAAAGAATCGCAAGCCGAGTGTGTTGCCAAAAGTCAACACGTCACTTGGTGCCGAAGATCTTGTCGCCCGCGTCACCGAGGCCCGGAATGATGTAGCCGAGCTCGTTCAGGTGGCTGTCGATCGCCGCTGTCCAGCAGCGCACGTCGGGGTGCGCCTTCTCCAGCGCCGCCACGCCTTCGGGCGCAGCCACCAGCACCAGCGCTCGCACGTCCTTGCAGCCGCGGCGCTTGAGCAGGTCGATCGTGGCGATCATCGAGCCGGCGGTGGCGAGCATCGGGTCGACGATCAGCGCCGTGCGCTCGTCGAGGTGGCCGACGAAACGTTCGAAGTAGTGCTCCGGCTGCAGCGTCTCGTGGTTGCGCGACAGGCCGACCACGCTGACCTTCGCGTTGGGGATCATGTCGAGCACGCCGTCGAGCATGCCCAGGCCAGCACGCAGGATCGGCACCACCGTCACCTTGCGACCGGCGATGCGATCCACCTCGGTGGGGCCGCTCCAGCAATCGATGGTCGCCTTCTCGAGCGGGAAGTCGGCGGTGGCCTCGTAGGCCAGCAGCCGCGCGAGCTCGTTCGTCAGTTCGCGGAATTTCTTCGTCGAGATGTCGTTCTCGCGCAGCAGGCCGACCTTGTGCTTGACCAGCGGGTGGCGGACGTCGATGACAGGCATGGCGGCTCGGCTCCTAGGGCGGTGGCGCCAGTGTAGCCAGCGCGTCGCCTCAGAACAGCCGAGGCAGCAGTTGCGCCGCCGTGCCCTGCAGCAGCACGTGCGCCTCGGCGTCGATCTCGCTGGCGTGCGGGTTGACGATGGCCACGAAGGCGCCGCTGCGCCGGGCCTTCGCTGCCAGGCCGGCGGCCGGCCAGACGGCACCCGAGGTGCCCACCACCAGCATCACCTCGCTCGTGCGAGCGGCGCGCTCGGCCGCGTCCATCGCACCGGCCGGCAGCATCTCGCCGAACCACACCACGCTGGGGCGCACGAGGTTGCCGCACTCGGCGCAGCGGGGCGGCCGGCCGGGCGCGGCCTGCCCGACCTCGCAGGTGCGGCCGCGGCCGCAGCCGTCCAGCCACTGGTCGCGCAGGATGTCGCCGTGCAGCCGGATGGCGTCGCGGTTGCCGGCGCGCTGGTGCAGATCGTCGACGTTCTGGGTCACCACCGTCAGCACGCCGGGCCGGCGCCGCGCGAACTCGCCGAGCGCGAGGTGCCCGGCGTTCGGCTGCGCCGTGCGCACGCCCTCGCGCCTTTCGGCATACCAGTCCCACACCAGCGGCGGGTCGGCGCGAAAGCCCTCCACGCTGGCCAGTTGCGCCGGGTCGAAACGAGACCACAGCCCCGTCAATGCATCGCGGAAGGTGGCGATGCCGCTCTCCGCCGACATGCCTGCACCGCTGAGCACGCAGACGCGCGAGGCGCGATCGATGCGCCCGCGCAAGTCGCGCAGCGGCTCGTCGAGCTCAGCCACGGCGCTCCCGCTGGCGCAGCGCTTCGTAGAGGCAGATGCCCGAGGCCACCGACACGTTCAGGCTCTCCACCGCGCCTTTCATCGGCAGGCGCACCAGCAGGTCGCAGGTCTTGCCGGTGAGCTGTCGCATGCCGCTGCCTTCGGCGCCGAGCACCAAGGCCACCGGGCCGGACAGGTCGACGTCGTAGAGCGACTGCTCGGCCGTGTCGGAGGTGCCGACGACGAGGATGTTGCGCTCCTTCAGTTCGTTCAGCGTACGCGCCAGGTTGGTCACCATGAAGTACGGCACCGTCTCGGCCGCGCCGCTGGCCACCTTGGCCACCGTGGCATTGACGCCCACCGCATGGTCCTTCGGCGCCACCACCGCGTGCGCCCCGGCGCCGTCGGCCACGCGTAGGCAGGCGCCCAGGTTGTGCGGGTCGGTGATGCCGTCGAGCACCAGGATCAGCGGGTCGCCATCGACGGCATCCAGCGTGTCGTCCAGCGAATGGCTCATCGCCACCGCCTCGACGCGCGCCACCACGCCCTGGTGGCGGTGCGTGCCGCACAGCTTGTGCAGGCGGTCGTCGTCGCTGTCGACGATCTTTGTGCCGGCCTCGCGTGCGCGCGCGACGAAGTCGCGCATGCGCTGGTCGCGCCGGCTGGCGTCGACATGCACCTCGATGACGGATTTGGACGCGGTCTTCAACCGCACGGTCACGGCGTGGAAGCCGAACAGGATCTTGGCGCTCATGCGCCGATGGTAGCCGGGCGCCTACGTCGGCCGCGCCGCCGACACCATCGAGCGCGCGTCGTCGATGCGCGCCAGCCGCACCTGCGTGCCGTAGCTGCCGTAGCGCCGCTGCAGGTCCTGCACCTGTTCGCGCAGCCCGGCGGCGCCTTCGATGCTGGCGTGGTGGCGGTCCAGCGTGTGCAGGGCCAGGTCCTTCAACTTGGCATTCAGCGTGCGCCGCGCCTGCGCCAGCAGCAATTCGACCGCCTGGCGCGGCTGGCCCGCAACCGTGAGCGACACCGCCTCCTCGGCGATGGCGCCGATGCCCGCATAGCCCCCGCGGATGCATTGCATCACCGCGAAGTCGCCACGCAATGCGCCGCACAGGAGTTCGCAGGTGGTGCGCGACACCGCGAAGCGTTCAGCCAGCCGCGTCAGTTGCTCGTCCAGATCGGCCAGGTGCAGTTCGGAGCGATCGACCCGCGACAGCACCATCAGCAGGTTGCAGGCCGCCTCGAACTCGAAGTCCGGCGCCATGCTCTCGGCCAGCATCCCGTTCAATTCCGCGATGGCTTCGGCCACCTTGCGCTGCAGCAGGCTGTGCAGGAGCTGCACCACCGCCTCGAAGCGCCGCAGGCGGGCACTGCCAGGCGCTTCGGCCCGCAGGCGCGCCATGCTGTGCAGCGAGCCGGCCAGGCCGCGCCGGTCACGCCGGTCGAACTGCAGCGCTGCCAGCAGCACCAGGCCTTGAAGGTCGAACACACGCGAGTTCAGTCCCAGCCGCACGGCCTGCTCCAGGTGAGCCAGCGCCTCGCGCGGATCGCCGAAATAGAAGACCAGCAGGCCGAGCTTGACGAGCCGCGTCACGCAGTTCGGCGTGATCGTGATGGCCCGGTTCAGCGCTTCGATGGCTTGCCAGGTCTCGCCCTGGTCGAGCAGCACGCGGCCCATCACATCGTAGGCGTCGGCGTAGCCGGGGTGATCGCCGAGCAGGCTCTCGAGCGTGCGCCGGGCCTGGAACACCGCGCCGGCCTCCACGTGGGCCCGCGCCAGCCCCAAGCGCGCCCAGGGCAAGGCGCCCGTCTGCAGGATGGCCTCGAGCAGGCGCACGGATTCGGAAGGACGGCCCAGCCGCAGCCACAGTTCGGCACCGATGCGTGCTGCCTGCAGCCAGGCGGGACCGCGCGCGTCGACGCGGGACTGCGCCAGATCGGCCGCGGCCTCGAACCGCTCGGCCTCGACCTGCTCGATGATGTCCGACAGCAGCCGCTTGCGCTGGCGCGCCTGCAGCAGCCTGTCGCGGAACGCAGCCTCGGCATGAGGCTTGATCAGGTAAGCATCGAGCGCGGCCTCGGCCGCCTCGGCCACGCGCCCGTAGGCGGCCTCGCTGGAAATCATCATCACCACGGTCGACAGCGGCGGCAGGCCGGCCTGGCGCAGATCGTCCATCAGCTCCAGGCCGGTCATCACATCGCGGTCGAAGTGGAACTCGCAAACGACGATGTCGAATCGGCGCGACTCGACGAGGCGGCGCGCGTCCTGCGGACGGGTGGCCTGCAGGACGGTGCCGACCCCGCAGTCGCGCAGCATGGCCGTGCGCACGGCGCGCGACGATGCATCACCGTCGACCACCAGGGCCACGGTGCCGCCGATGTGCTCGTCGAGCGGTCGCATGCACCTTCCTCTTCGGCACATCGTAGTCCTCGGCGCTTGATCTGGCGCAAACGACGCGTGCCGAGTCGGGGCATCGGGTACGATGCCGCCCGCCTTCACTGCCTGCCCGCTCCGGAACCTCGCCATGCAAATGATCTGCCTCGACCTCGAAGGCGTGCTCGTCCCCGAGATCTGGATCGAGTTCTCCAAGCGCAGCGGCATCCCCGAGCTGGCGCGAACCACGCGCGACGAGCCCGACTACGACAAGCTGATGCGCTTTCGCATCGACCTGCTGGCGAAGAACCAGCTCAAACTGGCCGACATCCAGGACGTCATCGCCGGCATGGGGCCGATGGCCGGCGCGAAGGACTTCCTCGACGACCTGCGCAGCCGCTACCAGGTGCTGATCCTGTCGGACACCTTCTACGAGTTCGCGCAGCCGCTGATGCGCCAGCTAGGCTGGCCCACCCTGCTGTGCCACAAGCTCGAGGTGGATGCGCAGGGCTTCGTGACGCGCCACGTGCTGCGCATGGCCGACCAGAAGCGCCACGCGGTCAACGCGCTGCGCCTGCTCAACTTCCAGGTCATCGCCGCGGGCGATTCGTACAACGACACCGGCATGCTGATGTCGGCGCATGCCGGCTTCTTCATCCACCCGCCGGAGTCGATCGTCGCGCAGTTCCCGCAGTTCCCGGTGACGCGCAGCTACCCCGAGCTGAAGGCCGCGATCGACGCGGCCGCCGCGCGGCTGCGCGGCGGCTGAATCAGGCTCAGCGCCGTCCGCGCGGGCCGCACTGGCCCTTGACGAGGCAGCGGCCGTAATCCGGGTCGGTCTTGAGCAGGAACTGCACGCGCGCGGCCACCGCATCGTCGGCAAAGTCGCTGAACAGGCCGTCCACGCCGAGCTCGTAGAACATCAGGTACTCGGCGGCCGGGTTGCCGGCGTAATCGGCCGCCAGCCGCCGCTGCTCGCTGCGGAAGGTGTACGGGTGCACCAGCAGCCCTTGCGCATGCGCGCGCTGCACCAGGTCGGTGGGCGGCAACAGGTGGCGGTCGGCATCGTTGACCTTGCCGTCACCATTGATGTCGCTGCAGGCGCCGGCGACGATGGTGCAGGCCGAACTGCGGATGTAGGGCTTCCAGGGGCCGATGCCGTCGGCGTAGCTCTTCACCTCGGCCAGGCCGGCGGGCGTGAGCAGGTCGCTGAACAGGCCCGATCGCCCGCTGACCACCCAGTCGTAGGGCTTGTCGAAAGGCTTGACCAGCGAGATCGAGCCGTCCGGGTTGACGTCGTCGGCATCGACCAGCTGGATCAGCGGCAGCTCGGTGCGCGTGCGAAGGTAGCGCAGGTTCGCCGTCTCGAAGGACTGGATGAACACCGGCGCGCCGCGGTGGTTCCAGCCGGCGCGCGTGAGGATGCGCAGCAGCCGGTCCTCCAGCGCCAGGCCGATCGACTGGTGCCAGGTCGGGTGCTTGGTCTCGGGATAGATGCCGATGCGCCGGTCCTTCTCGGCCGACTTGCGCTTGACGAACTCGATCACCTCGGCAAGCGTCGGGATCTGGAACAGCCCGTCGAACGCCGTGCCGCGCTCGGGCAGCGGCTGCACCGCGCGCAACTGCTTGATCTCGGCGAGCGTGAAGTCGGAGGCGAAGAAGCCGGTTTCGGGCACGCCGTCGAGCATGACCGTGCGCTTGCGTGCAGCGAACTGCGGCAGGTCCTTCACGTTGGTGGTGTTGATCAGGTTCGGCTCGTGCCGCGCGATCAGGTGGCCGTCCTTGGTGGCCACGAGGTCGGGCTCGACGAAGTCGGCTCCGAGCTCGATGCCCAGTGCGTAGGCCTCGAGCGTGTGCTCGGGCAGGTAGCCGCTGCCGCCGCCGCGATGGCCGATGACCAGCGGGCCGCGCGGCGCGCCGTCGTTGCCGTCGTCGTGTCCGAACGCCAGACCGGCCGACGCCGCCAGCGCGCAAGCCAGCATGCCGGCACGCAGCCGGTGGGTGATCTTCATGGTTCGTCTCCTCTGGGGTGTGGCCCGGTGAATGCGCCGGACTCTAGGCAGCCCCCGTGACAGCGCCTTGACAAGGCCGGTCAGCGCTTCAGGGCCAGCACCGCCATCATCGCGCCGATCAGCACGGGCTGGTGGATCATGTAGAAGCTCAGGCTCCAGCGACCCAGCAAGGCCAGCGGCTGCATCGGCCGCAGCGCCGCACCGGCCAGCCAGCCGCGCCGATGCGCCAGCATCCACTGCCCGGCCGCCAGCCCCCACATCATCACACCGAGCCAGGGCAACAGCGGCGCGTAGTCTTCGGTGACTGGCTTGCGCGTGATGAGCCCGACCCAGTTGGTCAGACGCGAGTCGAAGAACGGGTGCTGCGCAAAATGGGGCAAGAGCACAGCTGCAAGACCGAGCGGCCACAGCCAGCGACCCAGGGGCGCCGCGAGCCGCGTGAGGATCAGCATCAGCGCGATGCCGTGCAACACGCCGAAGTAGATCCAGCTGCGCGGAAACATGATCCACGAGCCGATGCTCACCAGCACCGCGCAGCCCGCCACCTGCGCCCAGCGCCGCCAGAAGCGCCTCCAGGACTGGCCCTGCGCCAGCGCCACCGACTGGCCGAGGCCAGCGCAGAAGAGGAACAGGCTGACGATGCAGATGCGCTGCACCGTCCACACCGGGTCGCTGTAGAAGTTGGTCCGGATGAAACCGAAATGATTCAGGTCATAGGCGGCGTGGAAACACGCCATCCAGACGATGGCCACGCCGCGCAGGGCGTCGAGCCGATCGAAACGTTCGCCTTGGGGCACTGTGACCTGGGGAGTGTTGACTTTCGAACGATAGCGCATGCTCACCCGGACTAACCCCCGGTTATGCTCGCCGCTCCATGACCTTGACCAGGACCACCGAGGAAGAAGTCCGGCGCGAGTTGCTCGAACTCGCCTTGCACAACGCCGGCCGCAGCGTGTGGGCCCAGGCGATCGTGGTCGGCTTCATCGTCTGGCTGGGCTGGCGCGCCCAGAAGGTCGACGAAGCCATCATCGCCGGCGCGATCGGCTACCTCGGCACGGCATGGCGCTGGTGGCTGGCGCGTCGGTATGCCGACACCTCCCGGCTCGACGAACACGGCCTTCGCCACGCGAGCCAGTCGCTGCAGGGCAATGCCGCGATGGCGGGGGCCTTCTGGATGGCCGCGGTGATCGGCATCTATGCCCACCAGGCCGGCAGCGAGGCCACGGCGTTCATGGTGATGGCTTGCGGCTCCACCGCCGTCGCCGCGTATTTCATGTCCCTCGTCGGCCATTCGTTCCTGCTGCTTGCGGTCCCGCAGATCGGCGCGGTGATCGCGGTGTGCCTGCTGGTGGAGCAGGTGCGCTCGGTGCCGCTGGCCGTGCTGTCGGTGATCTACGGCCTGACGATGTACCGGGCCGCGCGCGAGTTCACGCTGGCCACCACCCGCGCGGTTCGCCATGGCCTCGAAGTCGATGCAGCCAATGCGTCGCTGCAGCGGGCCAAGGCGCTGACCGAGGCCGCCAATGCCTCGCTGCAGCGTGCCAAGGAGGCAGCCGACGCCGCCAACATGGCGAAGTCGCAGTTCCTCGCCACCATGAGCCACGAGATCCGCACCCCGATGAACGGCGTGCTCGGTGCGCTCGAGTTGCTGCGCGGCTCCAAGCTCGACCCCCAGCAGCGCCGGCTCGTCAAGACGGCAGCCTCGTCCGGCGAGTCGCTGATGACCATCCTCAACGACGTGCTCGACCATTCCAAGATCGAGGCCGGCAAGCTCAATCTCGGCCGTTCGCCGTTGTCGCTGCACTCCACCGCCGCCTCGGTGATCGCGCTGTTCCGCGCCAATGCCGAAGCCAAGGGCCTGGCGCTGGTGCTCGATCTCGAGCCGATGGTGGCCAACCACGTGCTCGGCGATGCGCAGCGGCTCAAGCAGGTGCTGCTCAATCTGGTGGGCAACGCGATCAAGTTCACCGAGCGCGGCGGCGTGTCGCTGCGCCTGAGCGCCGGCCGTGTCTCGACGGACCGCGCGCAAGTGCGCTTCGAAGTGATCGACAGCGGCATCGGCGTGCCGCGCGACGCGCAGAACCAACTGTTCCAGCCCTTCCATCAGGTCGATGGCTCGCGCAGCCGCCGCGCCGGCGGCACCGGCCTGGGCCTGGCGATCAGCCAGAAGATCGTCGAGGCGATGGGCGGGCACATCGAGATCGAGAGCCAGCCCGGGCGCGGTTCGTCGTTCCACTTCACGCTGGGCTTCGACCTCGACCCCAATCCGCCCTCCGGCGACGTCATCGACTCGTCGATGACGCCGCTGGACCCGCTGCCCTCCCGGCTGGCCGGTACGGTGCTGGTGGTCGAGGACAACCCGGTGAACCGCATCATCGCCGAGGAGATGCTCGAATCGCTCGGGCTCGATTGCATCGAGGCGCAGGACGGCGTCGAAGCCCTGGACGTGCTGTCGCGCCGCTCGGTCGACCTGGTCCTGATGGACTGCCAGATGCCGGTGATGGATGGCTACACCGCCACCCAGCACATTCGCGCCCGCGAGCTGACACAGCGCCTGCCGCGCACGCCGATCGTCGCACTCACGGCCAATGCCTACGAGGAAGACGCGGCCCACGCACTCGAGGTGGGCATGGATGCCCACCTGGCCAAGCCCTACACGCGCGATCAGCTGCGCGAGATCATCTCCACTTGGTTGTGAGCCGCAGGCTCACAGGGCGCCCCAGGCCGTGAGACCGGTGCCGCGCTCTTCGTCCCAGCCCGTGTTTCCGCTGCGCAGTTCGCCCCAGGCGGTGTCGAGCTCGATGCGCTTGAGCTCTTCGACCGCGCCGTCGTCAGCGCCGCCGGCCTTGCGCACTTGGGCCCTGGCCAGCCGTTCCATCAGGCGCAGGTCGCGGGTGGTCAGCGTCAGCGCCGTCTCGGCCCACAGTTCCACCACCTCGAGCAGCGACTCGTAGGTGATCGGCGCGGCCACGCGCTGGGCGTTCAGTGCCGCCAGCGTGCCGCGCAGCCGCGGGTCGACGGTGCGCACCACCTCGAGGATGGCCGCCTCGCCCATGCCGTCGTCGATCACCGCGTCGACCAGGCTGCGCCGCGCCAGCTGTTCGGCGGTGAAGAGCCGGCCGCTGAGGATCATGTCCTTGGCCACCGAGAAGCCGGCCTTGCGGATCGTCAACGGCCAGGCACCCATGCCCGGGAACAGGTTGAACAGCACCTCGGGGAAGCCGGCCTGCGCGCTGCGCTCGAAGATCACCTTGTGAAAGGGCAGCACCGACTCCAGCCCGCCGCCCAGCGTGTCGCCCTGCACCAGCACGGTGGTGTGCACGCCGCGCTGAGCGGCATGCTCGAGCCACCAGACCAGGTCGACGCAACGCCGGCCGTACATCTTCAGCGAGTCGACATCCTGCGCGCGGACCAGCAGCACGAACAACGCGAGGTCGCCACCGAAGTTGAACACGCCGGTGACGTCGGAACTGAGCACGAGGTGTCGCACCACGCCCGGGCTTTCGGCGATGTCGTCGAGCACGCGCTGCATCTCGGTCAGGCCGGCCAGGCTGTAGCACTGGATCGGCTTGACGCAGGTGCGCACGCGCAGCATGCCGAGTTCAGAGGTCCATTCGAGGCGCAGGTACTTGTAGGGGCGGGAGAGCAGCCGGGGCAATCCGGCGGGAGCGAGAGCCTGGGTCGTCATACCTGTTCGATGATGCGCGTGAAGTGGTGGAAGTTCAGCAGTGCCGCGTCGACGACCGCGTCGCATGCCGCCTCGTCCTCGAGGGTGTTGAGGATCTTGCGCAGGTCGGCCATGTGCTCGGCGTCCATCGTGGCGTGCGAATTGATGAACGACACCCCCCGCTCGCCCTCGAGCAGCAGCGATTCCTTGATCGCGGAGGCGAAGGGGCCGCCGTACACCGAGGCGATCACCTCCAGCGTGTAGAGCATGCCCAGCACCGAACAGGGGTTCAGGCGATCGGCCGCCCAGTAGTTGTAGCCCACCAGTGCGCGCGTGAAGGCCGATGGCGCGTAAGCCTGCGTGGTGGCGGCCGGCACGCCCACCGCATCGAGATCGTTGCGCACCCACTCCTCGTGGCCCGACTCCTCGTGCATGTGCTCGTAGAGGAAGTAGCGCACCTGCTTGTGGCTGTCACCCAGTCGGCTGGCCGCCGCGGCACTGACCGGGTTGAAATGCCACACGACGTGGTACAGCTCGAGCAGCAGCGTGCGGTAACGCTCCAGCGGCAGGCCATGGGCCACGGCGTCCAGCAGCACGGGGTGCGTCTCGAAGGCACGGCGTGCCTCATCGGTGCGGACCACCAGGTCCGCAAAGAACATCGACATCGGTTTTCTCCAACGACAGTTTTTGGCTGTCGCAAGGCGGCCCAGTGATCGCGCGAACCGCTGCGCGACCCGTCACCCTGCAACGCTTTGGCCGGATTGTGGCGGCGCTTTCGTTGCGGCACCAATGTCAAGGTTGACAGGTGCGCGAGCCCAGGCGATGGGTTGGAAGGGGTCAGTGTGTGCGGCGCTTGAAGAATCGCAAACGGCCTGGCGGGGCTTGGCGTGACCATGTGATCAAGGGCGCTGCCCAGGAGCTACAACATGGCCGAGAACCGTCGAATCCTCATCATTCAGGGGCATCCTGACGTCACCGAAGATCATCTGGGTCATGCATTGGCACATGCCTACGCCGGGGCGGCCACGACGGCGGGCCATCAGGTGCGCACCGCCACGCCGGCCCAGCTGGATTTCCCCCTGCTGCGCAGCCAGGAAGAATGGGAACACGGCCCCCTGCCCCAGGCCCTGCAGAAGGCGCAGGACGACATCGCCTGGGCGCAGCACCTGCTGCTGTTCTTCCCGCTCTGGATGGGCGACATGCCGGCCTTGCTGAAGGGCTTTCTCGAACAAGTGGCGCGGCCGGGCTTCGCGTTTCGCCGCGAGGCGGGCAGCCCCTTCGGCCAGAAGGGGCTGGTGGGCCGGTCGGCACGCGTGGTCGTCACGATGGGCATGCCGGCGCTGGTGTACCGCTTCTACTTCCGAGCTCACAGCGTGAAGAGCCTGGAACGCAACATCCTCGGCTTCGTGGGCATCTCGCCCGTGCACGAAACCTTGATCGGGCAGGTCGACACGCTGGACGAAGCCGGCCGGGCCAAGTGGCTGGCGACGATGGCTCGGCTCGGGCGCACGGCGGCGTAGCGCGCTATCGTGGCGCCATGAGCGCCACCCTGCCCCCGACGATCGGTTCGCTGCTGCGCGAGTGGCGCCAGCGCCGCCGGCTCAGCCAGCTCGAACTGGCCCTCGACGCCGAGGTGTCCACACGCCATCTCAGCTGCGTCGAGACCGGGCGTGCGCAGCCCAGCCGCGAGATGGTGATGCGCCTGGCCGCACGCCTGGAGGTGCCCCTGCGCGAGCGCAACCGGCTGCTCACCGCCGCAGGCTTCGCGCCGATGTACGGCGAGCGGCGCCTGGACGACCCGGCCCTGCACGCCGCGCGAGGCGGTCGACCAGGTGCTGCGCGGCCACGAGCCCTACCCGGCGCTGGCGGTCGACCGGCACTGGAACCTCGTCTCGTACAACCGCGCCGTACCGCCCTTGCTGGCCGGGGTGAGCGCCGAACTGCTGGTGCCGCCGGTCAACGTGATGCACCTCAGCCTGCACCCCCAGGGCCTGGCGCCTCGCATCCTGAACCTCGCGCAGTGGCGCGAACATGCCTTCGCACGGCTGCGCCAGCAGATCGCCGCCTGCGCCGACCCGCGGCTCGAAGCCCTGCTCGAGTCCTTGCAGCGGTATCCGGCGCCGGTGCGTAGCGCGGCACCGATCGAGGCGGCGATGGTCGTCCCGCTGCAGATCGAGAGCCCGGCCGGCGTGCTGTCGCTGATCGGCACCACCACCGTGTTCGGCACGCCGGTGGACGTGACCTTGTCGGAGCTGGCGCTGGAGACCTTCTTCCCCGCCGACGAAACCACCGCGACGGCGCTGCGCAGCCTGTACGCGCAGCACGCCACGGCCTGAGCCACGTCAAGCAGCCACCGCCGCCCGGTGCCACCATCGGCGCACGGCGGGCACGGGCCGCCCGGACCGAGGAAGTGAATGGACAAGCGGCAGGGTTGGCACGTCGGCTACTGGATCATCGCGCTGTCGCTGCTGATGCTCGCGCAGAGCTACTGGCAGGGTGCATCGCTCATCGAGGTGGTGCCCTACAGCGTGTTCGAGCAGGCCCTGTCCGAAGGACGCATCGCCGAGGTGACGGTGACCGACCGCAGCCTCAGCGGCCGCCTCAAGTCGCCCGAGGCCGGCAAGTCGCTGATGGTGGCCACGCGGGTGGAGCCCGACCTTGCCGCGCGGCTCGAGAAGTACGGCGTGCCCTACACCCGTGTCGTCGAGAGCCCGCTGCTGCGTGACCTGCTCTCGTGGATCGTGCCGGCGCTGGTCTTCTTCGCGCTGTGGTACTTCGTCATCCGCCGGCTGGCCGACAAGCAAGGCATGGGCGGCTTCATGGCCATCGGCAAGAGCCGCGCCAAGGTCTATGTCGAGACCGACACCGGCGTCGATTTCGCCGACGTGGCCGGCGTCGACGAGGCCAAGGACGAGCTCAAGGAGGTGGTCGACTTCCTGAGGCACCCGAAGGAATACGGCCGCCTGGGCGCGCACATCCCCAAGGGCGTGCTGCTGGTCGGCCCGCCGGGCACCGGCAAGACGCTGCTGGCCAAGGCCGTGGCCGGCGAGGCCGGGGTGCCCTTCTTCTCGATCTCCGGCAGCGAGTTCGTCGAGATGTTCGTCGGCGTCGGCGCGGCGCGCGTGCGCGACCTGTTCGAGCAGGCACGGCAACAGGCGCCGGCGATCATCTTCATCGACGAGCTCGATGCGCTGGGCCGCGCACGCGGCGCCTTCCCCGGCCTGGGCGGCCACGACGAGAAGGAGCAGACGCTCAACCAGTTGCTCGTCGAGATGGATGGCTTCGACACCTCGTCGGGGCTGATCATCCTGGCCGCCACCAACCGGCCGGAGATCCTCGACACCGCGCTGCTGCGCGCCGGCCGCTTCGACCGCCAGGTGCTGGTCGATCGGCCCGACAAGAAGGGCCGCGCCGACATCCTGCAGGTGCATGTGCGCAAGGTGAAGCTGGCCACCGGTGTGAAGCTCGACGAGGTGGCCGGCATCACCGCCGGTTTCAGCGGCGCCGACCTCGCCAACCTGGTCAACGAGGCCGCACTCGCTGCCACCCGGCGCCATGCCGACGAGGTCACGCTGGACGACTTCACGGTAGCGGTGGAGCGCATCGTCGCCGGGCTGGAGCGGCGCAGCCGGGTGCTCAATGCGAGCGAGCGCCGCGCCGTCGCCTTCCACGAGATGGGCCATGCGCTGGTGGCGCTGTCGCAGCCGGGCAGCGACCCGGTGCACAAGGTGTCGATCATCCCGCGTGGCATCGGCGCGCTCGGCTACACCATCCAGCGGCCCACCGAGGACCGCTACCTGATGACACGCGCCGAACTCGAACGCAAGATCGCCGTGCTGCTCGGCGGCCGCGCGGCCGAGATGCTCGTGCTCGGCGAGCTCTCCACCGGCGCCGCCGACGACATCGCCAAGGCCACCGACATCGCCCGCGAGATGGTCACCCGTTACGGCATGGATGCGGGGCTGGGCCACATGGCCTACGACGCGCCGCGCAGCCAGGCTGCCGAGTTCCCGTTGGCCTGGAGCGGCAATGCCCAGACGCTGTCGGAGGACACCCTTCGCCGCGTCGACGCCGCCGTGGCCGCGCTCGTGGCGGCCGGCTTCGAAACCGCGACGAAGCTGTTGACGGCACATCGCGCCGTGCTGGAGCGCGGCGCGCAGGCGCTGCTGGAGCACGAGACGCTCGACGAGGCGGCCCTGCGCGAGTTGACAGCCGACGTGCGCGAGACCTCTCAGCGGCCGACGACGCTGTAGTCCTGCGTGTGCTGGTCGAGCCACCTTGCCGACAGCGAGTCGTCCTGCTGGCGGGGGTGGAAGTCGGGCGTGAAGTAGGCCTTCCACGGCCGGTAGATCTCGCGCAGCAGCCCTTCGCGAGCGAACAGCAATTGCCAGCCGCTGCGCCAGGTGCGCGCCTTGAACAGCTCGCCGTCGTGCCACAGGTTGCGCAGCGTCTGGCGGAACACGTCGAGCAGGAAGTGCGTGGTGACGATGCGCATGAAGCGGCCGCGCCACAGCTCGCTGCCGCCGAGCGCGCGATACAGGTCGAAGGCCGTGCTGCGGTGCTCGGATTCCTCCGAGGCATGCCACATCCACAGCGTCTGCAGCCGCGGCTCCGCGCCGGCGAGGCAGTCGGGGTGGCGCAGCGTCCACTCGGCGAAGATCGCGGTGATGTGCTCGGTGGCCGCGGTGGCCGCCACCCAGGCGCGAGGGTCCACGCCGTCCAGCCGCCTGAGCCGCCGCGCGGCTCGATCGGCCCATCGGTTCTCGTGGCCCTGCCGTTCCAGATGCGCGTTGAAGAGCGCATGCAGCCGGCGGTGCGTCGCCTCCTGGCCAATGAAGCCCTGCACCTCGGCGGCCATCGCCTCGCGCTGGGCCTCGGGCAAGGCCTTCATGCCGAGTTTCACGGCATCGATGAAGAACTGCTCGCCGACCGGGAAGCTCATCGACAGCGCGTTGAACCACGCCGTGCGAAACGCATCGCCGCCGTTCCAATGGCGTTCGATCGGCGCGTCCAGGTCGATCAGCAGGCGGCGGACGGTCAGATCGGTCATGGCGCTCAGCGCGGCAGGCGCTTCTTCAGTTCGTCCTTCAGGCGAGCGTGCTCTTCGGGGCGCAGCACCTTCAGCAAGTCGAGGTCGGCGAGCAGGCGGCTGACACGCGCGGCGGCATTGCCGGCCTTGATCTCGGCGATCTCGTCGTTCATGGTGCGGAAATCGTCGAACCGATCGTCCGAACCCTTCGGGTCGCGCGCCTCCACCAGCACGGCCAGCGCCTCGCTGATGCGGCCGAGCTGGCGGCCGTAGCTGTGCTTGCCGACCACCTCGGCCTCGGTCTGCGGCGAACTGCTGTTGAAGGCGTTCACGTTCAGCGTCCAGCCGGGCAGGATGGGCTGCATCAGCGTGTTCGGCGCCAGCTGCATGGCGGCACTCCACTGCTTGAGCCAGCTGCTCGGGTCCCAGGTGGGGGTGGCGGTCTCGGCCATGGTCGGCTCCCTTCTCAGATGTCGAGGGTGAACACTTCGGCGCCGCGGCGCTCGCTGGCATTGTGGCCGGCCAGGGCCTTGTCCCAGTCCGGCGCATCGGCACCTGCTGCGGCGCGCAGCCCCTGGGTCATCACCGCGACCTCCTCCGACGAGGCGTCGAAGTCGCCCAGCGGGCGGCGTTCGGCGTCGAAGAGGCGGGCCGTCATCGCCCCGGAGGCGTCGATCAGGATCAGGTATCGGGCCGGTGTGCCGTGCATGCTGCGTGGGCTGAGTTCAGGCCGGCAGACTAGCACCGCCACCGCCCGTGTGCATTGACTGAAAGCACTCCGCCTGTCGCCGCCGCACCTGGTAGTCGGCCAGCAGCTCGGCCTGCGAGCGGCCCCGGTCCGGGCCGAACAGGGCCGCCAGCGCCACCAGCACGTCGAAATGCTCCCGCAACGTGGTGAGCAGCCAGTCGGCACGGCGCAGCGTCATCGGCGTGCAGGACTGGCCGTGCAGGTCGTCCGAGAGGTCGAGCACGTGCGAGCGCCAGTTCTCGGCCAGGTACAGCGCGGCTGCGTCGCCGCGCAGCGCCGCCCGCCAGCGTGTCGCGAGGGCGTCGAAGCGCGCGAGCATGGCCGGGCGCGCAGCGCGTTCGGCCAGCGCGGCGCGCAGCCGTTCGTACAGCGGCAAGGCCACTGCCTTCTCGCGCCGGAACGCCGCCAGCGCGGCGGAAGCGCCCTGCTTCTGCTCCATCTCCAGCAGCCACGCGCAGAAGTTGCGCGTCTCGAAACGCTCGACAGGGTGGAACATCGGCTCGCTCGTTCCGTCGCCAGCACTGTTGAACTGCGTCAGCGGGTCGAAGCGGTACATGTAGCCGAAGTCGAACAGCATGAGTTGCCGGCCGTCGTCGAGGATGTTGCCGGGGCACAGGTCCCATTCGAACAGGCCGGCCAGGTACAGCTCGACGAGCTGCTCGAACAACTGCCCGAGTGAACGTTCATCCCAGGTCTGCGCTGCCGCGCCTTCGATCCAGGGCGACAGCAGGATGCCGCGGCGCAGCGATGCGTATTGCGTGTCGACGATGCCGGCAAAGCGCTGTACGCCACCCGGCTCCGACTTCAGGCGCATCAGATCCGCGCGGCGCTGGATCTCGTTGAGGAACGAGGTCTGCCCGTCGACGTTGTGCACGCCGGCCCGCGCGCGGGCCTTCTTCAGGGTCCAGTCGCGCCCTGCAGCGTGGATGCGGAAGACCCGCGCGGTGAGCCCGCCGTCGAACACCTCGCGGACCCAGGGCTCGTCGCCGCGCACGGCCTCGAGCTGCTCGACCGGCAGCGGGCAGACATCCGGCGAGCCGACCTCGAGTTCGGCGCCGCCGGCCAGGAAGGCGAGCTGCTCCTGCTGGCGCCGCGCTTCCAGTTCAGCCCACCCAGCGCCGCGCATTGCGGAACATGCGCATCCACGGGCTCGCCGCGCTCTTGTCGCCGGAGCTCCAGCTCATCTGCACGTTGCGGAAGACCCGCTCCGGGTGCGGCATCAGCACGGTGAAACGGCCATCGGCCGTGGTCACTGAGGTCAGGCCGCCGGGGCTGCCGTTCGGATTGGCCGGGTACGCCTCGGTGGCCTGGCCGGCATGTTCGACGAAGCGCATCGCGCGGTGCACCGCCTTCGCGTCGCCGCGCTGCGAGAAGTCGGCGAAGCCTTCGCCGTGCGCCACCGCGATCGGGATGCGGCTGCCTTCCATGCCGGAGAAGAAGATCGACGGGCTCGGCAGCACCTCGACCAGCGACAGACGCGCCTCGAACTGCTCGCTGCGGTTGCGGGTGAACTTCGGCCAGGCCTGCGCGCCGGGGATGATGGGCGCGAGCGCCGCCATCATCTGGCAGCCGTTGCACACGCCCAGCGCGAAGGTGTCCGTGCGGTTGAAGAAGGCGGCGAACTGCTCGGCCAGCACCGGATTGAACATCACCGAGCGCGCCCAGCCCTCGCCGGCGCCCAGCGTGTCGCCATAGCTGAAGCCGCCGCAGGCGACGAAGCCCTGGAACATGTCCAGCCGCGCGCGGCCGGACTGCAGGTCGCTCATGTGCACGTCGAAGGTCTCGAAGCCGGCCTTCGCCATCGCGTAACTCATCTCGACATGCGAGTTGACGCCCTGCTCGCGCAGGATGGCGAGCTTCGGCTTCGCCTTCGCGATGAAGGGCGCGGCGACGTCCTCGGCCGGGTCGAAGCTCAGGTGCAGGTGCAGGCCGGGGTCGTCGGCGCGCCCCGCCTGCGCATGCTCGGCGTCTGCACAGGCCGGGTTGTCGCGCAGCGCGGCGATGCGCCAGCTGACTTCGTCCCAGGCCTGGTGCAGCTCGCGCAGTGGCGCACTGAACACCGCCTTGGTGTCGCGCCAGACTTCCACCACGCCGCGATCGTGGGTCTTGCCGACGAAGTGGCTGTGCTTGCTCAGGCCATGCGCACGCAGCGTCTGCATCACCTCGTTGCGCACGGCCGTGGGCACCTGCAGCACGACGCCGAGTTCTTCGTTGAACAGCGCCTTGAGCGTGAGCTCCTGGCGGCGTGCGCTGACCTGCGTGGCCCAGTTCTTCGAGTCGCCGTATTCGGCGCGGCTGTCGCCGATGCCGTCGCCCTCGGTGACGAGCAGGTCGACGTTCAGGCTCACGCCGGTGTGGCCGGCGAACGCCATCTCGCACACCGTGGCCCACAGGCCGCCATCGCTGCGGTCGTGGTAAGCGAGGATCCGCCCCTGGGCGCGCAGTTCGTTCACCGCCGCGACCAGCGCCTTCAGCTGCGACGGGTCGTCGAGGTCGGGCACCTCGTTGCCGAACTGGTTCAGCACCTGCGCAAGCATCGAGCCGCCCAGTCGGTTGCGGCCCTGGCCGAGATCGACCAGCACCAGCGTGGTGTCGCCAGGCTGCAGCTGCGGCGTCAGCGTCGGCCGCACGTCGGCAATCGACGCGAAGGCGGTGACGATCAGGCTCACCGGCGCGGTGACCTGCTTCGCGGCGCCGCCGTCGCTCCAGCGAGTGCGCATCGACAGCGAATCCTTGCCCACCGGCACGCTGATGCCCAGCGCCGGGCACAGTTCCATGCCGACCGCTTTCACCGTGTCGTACAGCGCTGCGTCTTCGCCGGGCTCGCCGCACGCCGCCATCCAGTTGCAGCTGAGCTTGACGCGCTCCAGCTCGAAAGGCGCGGCGAGCAGGTTGGTGATTGCCTCGCCGACCGCCATGCGGCCCGAGGCCGGCGCGTCCAGCGCGGCCAGCGGCGTGCGCTCGCCCATGCTCATCGCCTCACCGGCGAAACCGGCGTAGTCGGCCAGCGTCACCGCGCAATCGGCCACCGGCACCTGCCAGGGGCCGATCATCTGGTCGCGGTGGTTCAGGCCGCCCACGGTGCGGTCGCCGATGGTGATGAGGAATCGCTTGCTGGCCACCGTCGGGTGGCGCAGCACGTCGAAGGCCACCTTCTCCAGCGCCACGTCGTCGAGCCGCAGCGCGGGCAGCGTGCGCTCGACACGCTTCACATCGCGATGCATGCGCGGCGGCTTGCCGAGCAGCACGTCCATCGGCATGTCGATCGGCCGAAGTTGCGGATCACGGTCGTTGCCCGGCTCCTCGAGCACCAGTTGCTTCTCATCGGTGGCCGTGCCGACGATCGCGAACGGGCAGCGCTCGCGCTCGCACATCGCCTGGAACAGCGGCAGCGCGTCGGCGCGCACCGCCATCACGTAGCGCTCCTGGCTTTCGTTGCACCAGATCTCCTTCGGTGCCAGGCCGGTCTCTTCCAGTGGCACCTTCGACAGGTCGAAACGCGCGCCCTTGCCCGCGCCGTCGACCAGCTCGGGGAAGGCATTGCTGATGCCGCCCGCGCCGACGTCGTGGATGGCCAGGATCGGGTTGCTCTCGCCCAGCGCCCAGCAGTGGTTGATGACCTCCTGCGCGCGGCGCTGGATCTCCGGGTTGCCGCGCTGCACCGAGTCGAAGTCGAGTGCGGCGGCATTGGCGCCGGCGGCCATCGAACTCGCCGCGCCGCCGCCCATGCCGATGCGCATGCCCGGGCCGCCGAGCTGCACGAGCAGCGTGCCGGCCGGGAACTGAATCTTGCTCGTCTGCGTGGACGCGATCGTGCCCAGGCCTCCGGCGATCATGATCGGCTTGTGGTATCCGCGGCGCATCGCCTCGGCACCCGTGCCCACCGTCTGTTCGTAGACGCGGAAGTAGCCCAGCAGGTTGGGCCGGCCGAACTCGTTGTTGAAGGCCGCGCCGCCCAGCGGCCCGTCGATCATGATCTGCATCGCGCTGGCGATGTGCTCCGGCTTGCCGTAGGGCTGCTGCTCCCAGGGCTCGCTGGTTCCCGGCAGGTGCAGGTTCGACACCGTGAAGCCGGTCAGGCCCGCCTTGGGTTTCGAACCCCGGCCGGTCGCTCCTTCGTCGCGGATCTCGCCGCCGGCGCCGGTGGCGGCCCCGGGGAACGGCGAGATGGCGGTCGGGTGGTTGTGCGTCTCCACCTTCATCAGCACATGCGCCGTCTCGCGCCGCGCGGCGTAGGCCGGCGCGTTGGTGTAGCCCTGCGGCATCCAGCGCTCGATCTCGTGGCCCTGCATCACGCTGGCGTTGTCGCTGTAGGCGATCACCGTGTACTGCGGTGCCAGCTGGTGCGTGTGGCGGATCATGCCGAACATCGACTTCTCTTGCGCAGCGCCGTCGATGGTGAACTGGGCGTTGAAGATCTTGTGCCGGCAATGCTCGCTGTTGGCCTGCGCGAACATCATCAGCTCGACGTCGGTCGGGTTGCGCTTCAGTCCGGTGAAGGCCGCGATCAGGTAGTCGATCTCGTCGTCGCTCAGCGCCAGGCCGAAATCGGTGTTGGCCGCCTCCAGCGCGGCCTTGCCGCGGCCGAGAACGTCCACATGCTCCATCGGCTTGCCGGGCTGCTCGTCGAACAGGTGGGCGGTGTCGGCGCGGGCGAGCAGCACGCTTTCGGTCATGCGGTCGTGCAGCAGCGCGGCGCAGGCCTGCCATTCGTCGGCCGACAGCGCCTTGGCGGCGCCGAGCAGGCCGCTCTTGAGCGTGAGGCGGAACTCGGTGACACGCTCCACCCGGCGCACGGCCAGGCCGCAGTTGTGCGCGATGTCGGTGGCCTTGGAGGCCCAGGGCGACACCGTGCCCAGGCGCGGCGCCACCACCAGCAGCGCACCCTCGGCCGGGCCGCCGTAGGGATCGCCGTAGCGCAGCAGTGCCTCGAGCTTGTCTTGCTCGCCGCCGGCCAGCGGGTGGTCGCTCCACACCCAGTGCACATGGCGGGCGTGCACGGCACTGATGCGCGGCTGCACGGCCTGCAGGCGCGGCAGCAGCGCCTGCGCGCGGAAGGCGGACAGCGCATTGCCGCCCTCGAAGTGGGTCAGGTGCTTGGGGCTGGTGCTCACGCGTCGGTCTCGGGAGGGGAAGGCCGGCCTCGGGGCAGGGGCGCCCCGGTGGAAACCCGAGATTTTACGTGGCCGATGAGATAATCCCGGCCCATGACGATCACGATCAAGACCGCAGCCGACATCGAGGGCATGCGGGTCGCGGGGCGCCTCGCCTCCGAAGTGCTGGACATGCTCACGCCGCACGTGAAGCCCGGCGTCTCCACCGAAGCGCTGGACAAGCTCGCTCACGACCACATCGTGAACGTGCAAGGCGGCGTGCCAGCCCCGCTGAACTACGCGCCGCCGGGCTACACGCCCTACCCCAAGTCGATCTGCACCTCGATCAACCACCAGGTCTGCCACGGCATCCCGAACGACCGGCCGTTGAAGAACGGCGACATCGTCAACATCGACGTCACCGTCATCAAGGATGGCTGGCACGGCGACACCAGCCGCATGTTCGTGGTTGGCGAAGGTTCGATCGCCGCCAAGCGCCTGTGCCAGATGACCTACGACGCGATGTGGAAGGGCATCGCCAAGGTGCGCCCGGGCGCGCGCCTGGGCGACATCGGCCACACCATCCAGACCTTCGCCGAAACGAACGGCTTCTCGATCGTGCGCGAGTTCTGCGGCCACGGCATCGGACGCAAGTTCCACGAGGAGCCGCAGGTGCTGCACTACGGCCGCCCCGGCACGCTGGAAGAACTGGTGCCCGGCATGATCTTCACCATCGAGCCGATGATCAACGCCGGCAAGCGCGACATCCGCGAGATGGGCGACGGCTGGACCATCGTCACGAAGGACCGCTCGCTGTCGGCGCAGTGGGAGCACACCGTGCTCGTCACCGACACCGGCTACGAGGTGCTGACGCTGTCGGCCGGCAGCCCGCCGACGCCGGATTTCGTCACCGCCTGAGCGGCGAGCTGCGCTCGTGGCTGCGGCCGTCCCCGATCGCATCGAGCCGCCGGCTGCGGCCGCCGCCAGCGTGGCGGAGCTGCGCAGCCGCTTCCGCCAGGGCAAGGCCGAGCTGCTGAAGCACTTCGGCGAATCGCGTCCGACCGCGCCGGCGGCCACGCGGCTGCTCAAGGCACTGGCGCGCCATGTCGACGCCACGCTGATCGCCCTGTGGGATCGTGCCGGCATGCCCGCCGGCGCTGCGCTGCTCGCGGTGGGCGGCTACGGCCGCGGCGAGCTGTTCCCGCATTCCGACGTCGACGTGCTGGTACTGCTGCCGCCGGCCTCGGTGCGCCAGCCCGACCACGAAGCGGGCCAGACGCAGGCCGCGATCGAAGGCTTCATCACCGCCTGCTGGGACGTCGGCCTGGAAATCGGCTCGAGCGTGCGCACGGTCGACGAGTGCATTGCCGAAGCCGAGCGCGACGTGACGGTGCAGACGGCGCTGCTCGAATCACGCTACCTGTGCGGCTCGCGGCGCGTCTTCACCACCTTCCGCCATGCCAACACGCGGGCCATGGACCCCAAGGCCTTCCTGCGCGCCAAGACGCTCGAGATGCGCCAGCGCCACCAGAAGTACGAGGACACGCCCTACGCGCTGGAGCCCAACTGCAAGGAAAGCCCGGGCGGCCTGCGCGACCTGCAGGTGGTGATCTGGGTGGCGCGCGCCGCGGGCCTGGGCAAAAGCTGGAACGAGCTGGCCGCCAAGGGGCTGATCACGCCCTTCGAGGTCAAGCAGCTGCAGCGCAACGAGGGGCTGCTCAAGCTGATCCGCGCGCGGCTGCACATGATCGCCGGCCGACGCGAGGACCGCCTGGTGTTCGACCTGCAGACCGCCGTGGCCGAGAGCTTCGGCTACCAGTCGTCGCCGGGCCAGCGCGCCTCGGAAGTGCTGATGCGCCGCTACTACTGGGCGGCCAAGGCGGTGGCGCAGCTCAACCAGATCCTGATGCTCAACATCGAGGAGCATGTGGAGGGTTCGCAGCACGCGCCGATGCGCCCGATCAGCGAGGACTTCCTCGACCGCGCCGGCGTGCTCGAGGTGGTCAGCGACGACCTGTACCAGCGCAAGCCGCACGCGATCCTGGAAACCTTCCTGACGCACCAGCGCGCGGCCGGCATCAACGGCCTGTCGGCGCGCACGCTGCGCGCGCTGTACAACTCGCGCGACCAGATGGGCGCTGAGTTCCGCAACGACCCGGCGAACCGCGCGACCTTCATGCAGATCCTGCAGGAGCCCGAAGGCCAGACGCACGCCTTTCGCTTGATGAACCAGACCTCGGTGCTGGGCCGCTACCTGTGGGTGTTCCGCCGCATCGTCGGGCAGATGCAGCACGACCTGTTCCACGTCTACACCGTGGACCAGCACATCCTGATGGTGCTGCGCAACGTGCGGCGCTTCTTCATCCCAGAGCACGCCCACGAGTACCCGTTCTGCACGCAGCTCGCGCTCACCTGGGACAAGCCCTGGGTGCTCTACGTGGCCGCGCTCTTCCACGACGTGGCCAAGGGCCGCGGCGGCGACCACTCCGAGCTCGGCGCCACCGAAGTGCGGCGCTTCTGCCGCGACCACGGCATCGAGCGCGAGGATGCCGCGCTGATCGAGTTCCTGGTGCGCGAGCACCTGCGCATGTCGCGCATCGCGCAGAAGGAAGACCTGTCGGACCCCGACGTGATCGAGGACTTCGCACGCCGCGTAGGCACGCCGCGCTACCTGACCGGCCTGTACCTGCTGACGGTGGCCGACATCCGCGGCACCAGCCCCAAGGTCTGGAACGCCTGGAAGGGCAAGCTGCTCGAAGACCTGTACCGCCAGACCCTGCGCGCACTGGGCGGCGCCAAGCCGAACCTCGACGCCGAGATCGAGGCGCGCAAGGAAGAGGCGCGCCACCTGCTCAACCTGCACTCGATGCTGCCCGACACCGAGGGGCCGCTGTGGAAGACGCTGGAGGTGAGCTACTTCGCGCGCCATGACGCCGGCGACATCGCCTGGCACGCACGTTCGCTGTTCCGCCACGTGCAGGCTGCCGAACCGATCGTCAAGGCGCGGCCCTCCTCGCTGGGCGAAGGGCTGCAGGTGCTCGTCTATTCGCCGGACCGGCCCGACCTCTTCGCGCGCATCTGCGGCTACTTCGACGGCGCCGGCTTCAACATCCTGGACGCCAAAGTGCACACCACGCGCGCCGGTTATGCGCTCGACACCTTCCAGGTCACCAGCCCGCAGCTCGACGCGCAGGACAGCGCACACTATCGCGACCTGATCTCGCTGGTCGAGACGCAGCTTTCGCATGCGCTGGCCGCCACCGGGCCGCTGCCCGCGCCGAGCCGCGGGCGCATCTCCCGGCGGGTCAAGTCCTTCCCGATCACGCCGCGCATCACGCTGCGCCCCGATGAACGGGCGCAGCGCTGGCTGCTCGGCGTGTCGACCAGCGACCGCTCCGGCCTGCTCTACGCCATCGCGCGCGTGCTGGCACGCCACCACGTCAACCTGCAGCTCGCCAAGATCACCACGCTGGGTGAACGGGTCGAAGACACCTTCCTCATCGACGGCTCGGCGCTGCAGCAGAACCGCAAGCAGATCGAGATCGAGAGCGAGCTGCTCGACGCGATCAGCCCCTGATGCCCATCGTCTCCATTCCGGCGCCCGACGCGCTGCAGCGGCTGGCCGAGTTCGACGCGGTGATCGACGCGCGCTCGCAGAGCGAGTACGCCGAGGATCGCCTGCCCGGCGCGATCAACTGGCCGACCTTGAACGATGCCGAACGCGCGTTGATCGGCACCGAGTACAAGCAAGTCTCGCCCTTCACGGCGCGCAAGCGCGGCGCGGTGCTGGCGGCGCGCAACATCGCCGCGCACATCGAGCGCGAGGGCATGGACAAGCCCAAGGACTGGACGCCGCTGGTGTACTGCTGGCGCGGCGGCCAGCGCAGCGGCTCGCTGGCCACGGTGCTGTCGGCGATCGGCTTTCGCGTCCACCTGCTCGAGGGCGGCTACCGCGAGTACCGCCGCGCGGTGATCGCCGCGCTCGAGGCGCTGCCGCAGCGTTTCGACTTCCGCGTGGTCTGCGGCACCACCGGCTCGGGCAAGAGCCGGCTGCTGCAGCAGCTGGCCGAGTCCGGAGGCGTGCAGGTGCTCGACCTGGAACTTCTTGCCAACCACCGAGGCTCGGTGCTCGGCCTGGTGCCGGGCAGCCCGCAGCCGGGGCAAAAACAGTTCGAGTCGCGCGTGTGGGACGCCCTGCGTCGCTTCGACCCGGCGCGGCCGGTGATCGTCGAGAGCGAGAGCAAGAAGGTCGGCGACCTGCGCGTGCCCGAGAAGCTGATCGAGCGCATGCGCGCCTCGCCCTGCATCCGGCTCGAGCTGTCGCTGGAAGGCCGCGTGCAGTTGCTCATCGAGGACTACGACTTCTTCGTGCGCGACACCGACACCTTTTGCAGCCGCCTGGACGCGCTGCGCGTGCTGCGCGGGAACGATGTCGTGAACGGCTGGCAGGAAGCCGCCCGCGCCGGCCGCACGCGTGAGGTGGTTCGCGATCTGCTGGTCAGCCACTACGACCCGGTCTACCTGCAGTCGATGAAGCGCAACTTCACCGGCTTCGCGCAGCCGCTGCTGGACCTCGAATGGGACGGCAGTGCCGTTTCGCTGGACGCCGCCGCGCGGCAGGTGGCCGCGCTGGCCTAGGGCGCGAGGAAATGCTCGCGGTAGTACGCGAGTTCCTCGATCGACTCTTGGATGTCGGCCAGTGCGGTGTGCGCCTGCGCCTTCTTGAAGCCGGCGAGGATGTCCGGCTTCCAGCGCCGCGCCAGCTCCTTGAGCGTGCTGACGTCGAGGTTGCGGTAGTGGAAGAAGGCCTCCAGCGTCGGCATGTGGATGGCCAGGAAGCGCCGGTCCTGGCAGATGCTGTTGCCGCACATCGGCGACTTGCCCGCCGGCACGTAGCGCTTGAGGAACTCGATCAGTTGCGCCGAAGCCGCAGCCTCGTCGATGGTGGAGGCCTTGACGCGGTCGGTCAGGCCGCTGCGTCCGTGCGTGCCCTTGTTCCAGGCGTCCATCGCGTCGAGCGTGGCGTCGCTCTGGTGGATAGCGAACACCGGGCCCTCGGTGCGATGGTCCAGGTTCGCATCGGTCACGACCACGGCGACTTCGATGACCCGGTCTCGCTCGGGCACCAGGCCGGTCATCTCGAGGTCGATCCAGATCAGATTCTGGTCGCTGGGGGTCAGCTGGCTGTCACTCATCGAAACGTCTCTTCTCAGTGGCGGGGCGGGGGCATTCTCGCAGTTCTACACTTGCGACCATGCAAGCTTCCACCCTGACCCTGGTCTTCGTCGCCGCACTGCTCGGTGCCATGGCACTGAAGTACTGGCTGGCCACCCGGCAGATGCGCCACGTGGCCCAGCACCGTGACACGGTGCCGGCGGCCTTCGCGGCCACCATCCCGCTCGCCGCTCACCAGAAAGCAGCCGACTACACCCTCGCCAAGGGCCGCTTCGGGCTGCTGAGCACCGCCTTCGGCGCCGCCGTGCTGCTGGGCTGGACCCTGCTGGGCGGGCTGGATGCCGTCAACGGCACCGTGCGCGAGCTGGTTCATCCGCACCTGGGCGACATGGGCTACCAGCTCGCGCTGTTCGCCGCCTTCGCAGCGATCGGCGGCCTGCTCGACCTGCCCTTCGACCTGTACAGCACCTTCCGCATCGAGCAGCGTTTCGGCTTCAACCGCATGACCTGGAAGCTCTACCTGGCCGACGCGCTGAAGAACCTGCTGGTCGGCGTGCTCATCGGGCTGCCGATCGCCGCGCTGATCCTGTGGATCATGGGCGCCACCGGGCCGCTGTGGTGGCTGTGGGCCTGGGGCGCCTGGATGGGTTTCAACCTGCTGATCCTGGTGCTCTACCCGACCGTGATCGCGCCGCTGTTCAACAAGTTCGAGCCGCTGGCCGACGAGTCGCTGAAGGCCCGCGTGCAGGCGCTGATGGCGCGCTGCGGCTTCACCGCCCGTGGCCTGTTCGTGATGGACGGCAGCAAGCGCTCGGCGCACGCCAACGCCTACTTCACCGGCTTCGGTGCGGCCAAGCGCGTGGTCTTCTTCGATACGCTGCTGAGCAAGCTCTCGCCCGGCGAGGTGGAGGCGGTGCTCGCCCATGAACTCGGCCACTTCAAGCACAGGCATGTGATCAAGCGCATCGTGGCCATGTTCGGCCTCAGCCTGGCGGGTTTTGCGCTGCTCGGCTGGCTGTCGGGTCAGGCCTGGTTCTACCAGGGGCTGGGCGTGCAGCCCGGCATGGTCGCACCCAACGATGCGCTGGCGCTGCTGCTGTTCCTGCTCGTCGCGCCGGTGTTCGGCTTCTTCGTCTCGCCGCTGCTGGCACAGCTGTCGCGCCGCCACGAGTTCCAGGCCGATGCCTACGCCTGCGCGCAGGCCAGCGGCAGCGACCTGTCGTCGGCGCTGCTCAAGCTGCACGAGGACAATGCCGCCACGCTGACGCCCGATCCGGTCTACGTGAAGTTCTACTACTCGCACCCGCCGGCCTCGGAGCGCCTGGCGGCAATGCGAATCCAGGCCGCCTGACGCACGCCATGACGAACCTCCTGCACCAACGCTGCACGGCCCTGGAAGGCGGCTCGCCGATGAGCCCCGAGGCCATCCGCGACCATCTCGCGCAGGTCAGCGGATGGCATCTGGCCGCCGGCGCGATCGAGAAGACCTTCAACTTCCGCAACTACCACGAGACCCTGGGTTTCGTGAACGCGCTGGGCTGGATCGCCAACACCGAAGACCATCACCCCGAGCTGCGCGTCTTCTACGACCGCTGCGTGGTGCGCTTCGACACCCACTCGGTGGGCGGCATCTCGATCAACGACTTCATCTGCGCGGCCAAGGCCGATGCGCTGGTGGCCTTCGTCGCCTGAGCCCGGCCCGCATTGAACCGCGCCGTCGAACTCGACATCGGGCTGGTGGTCGCCGGCCATGGCCGCCACTACACCGTCGAAACGCCCGAAGGCGCACGCCTGACCTGCTCGCCGCGCGGCAAGAAGAGCGACTGCGTGGTCGGCGACCGCGTGCGCTGGATGCCTGCCGGCGGCGGCGAAGGCGTGATCGAGGCGGTGGAGCCGCGGCGCAACCTGATGTTCCGCCAGGACGACTGGAAGACCAAGTCCTTCGCTGCCAACCTCGACCAATTGCTCGTGCTGGTGGCCGCCGAGCCGGTGTTCAGCGAATCGCAGCTGGCGCGCGCGCTGATCGCGGCCGAGGCGGCCGGCATCCCGGCCGCCATCGTGCTGAACAAGGCCGATCTGCCGGCCATCGAGGCCGCGCGCAAGCGGCTCGCGCCCTACGCGGCGATGGGCATCGCGGTGCACGAGATGGCCCTCAAGGCCCGGCCCGGGCCGAGTCGCGAGATGCTGTCGCCGCTGCTGCAAGGCAAGGCGACCCTGGTGCTCGGCCCCAGCGGCACGGGCAAGAGCACGCTGATCAACCTGCTGGTGCCGCACGCGAGCGCGCAGGTCGGCGAGATCTCACGCGTGCTGAACTCGGGGCGGCACACCACCACGACCACGGCGTGGTACTGGATCGACGAGGCGCGCACCAGCGCGCTGATCGACTCGCCGGGCTTCCAGGAATTCGGCCTGCGCCAGGTCGACGCGCAGCAGCTGCCGGCGCTGATGGCCGACTTCCGGCAGCCGTCCACCCAATGCCGCTTCTACAACTGCACGCACGTGAAGGAGCCGGGCTGCGGCGTGCTCGCGGCGGTGGCGCGCGGCGAGATCACCGAGCAGCGGCACCGCATCTACACCGAGATCCTGGCCGAGTTGCAGCGCTCGCGGTACTGACGGCCCCTCGGCCAGCGGGTACGCCGGCCGATCCCCCGGGGGGGGATGCGGGCCGGCTTGGGAGCGGCCCGGCACTCGGCCCGCGGCGCTTCAGCCGATCAGGTTGGCCAGCGAGAGCAAGGCCAGTAGCAGCATCCAAAGCACCACCGAGCGCCAGACGAGGCCGACGACGCTGCGCAGGTGGCCGGCCACCGGCGGCAAGCCCGGCGTGGAGCCCTCCGCGCCGGCGCTCTCGGGCAGCGCACCGGCCTCGAAGGTCTTGGAGCGATCGGGCGTGATGCCCGGAGCGGCATTGCCGCCGAGTTGCACGCCCACCGCGCCGGCCGCAGCGGCGAGGATGATGCCTTCGTTCTCGTGCTTCCACAGCCAGGCGTCGCGGCGCCAGCAGGTGATGGCTTCCTCGAAGTTGCCCACCACCGCGAAGCCGAACGCCGTGAGCCGCGCCGGCACGTGGTCGATCAGGCCGAACAGCCACTGCGAGAGTTTCATCAGCCGTTCATTGACGGGCACGCCCACCGTGCGGCTCTTGAAAGCCCAGTAGCGGCTGGCCAGTTCGGCCATGCGGTACAGCACGGCGCCGGCCGGGCCGAGGCCGAGCGCGGAGAGCAGCACGAACCAGAAGAAGACGCCGAACACGTGGCGGTGCGCGGCGAGCAGCGAATGTTCGATGACGTGGCGCAGCAACTCGGTGCGCGGCAGCTCGCTCGCGTCGAGGTGGCGCCATTGCGCGAGCAGGCGGCGCGCCTCGTTCTCGTCGCCGCGGTCGAGCGCGTCGCGGATGTCGGTGAAGTAGTGGCTGAACTGGCGGAAGCCCAGCGTGAGGTAGAGCACCGCCACGTTCCAGCCCAGCGCCAGCAGCAGGCTGAAATGGCCGAACAGCTTGTACACCAGCAGCGTGGCCAGCGCCGGCACCAGCACCGTGATGCCCCACACCACCCACGCGTGGTGCTCGCGGCCGGCGTCGAAATTGCGACCCGCCCAACGCATCCAGCCAGTCAGCGTGTCGTGGATGACATTGCCGCGCGGCAGGGGCTTGAGTTGTTCGATCAGCAGCGCGAACAGGACAGCGAAGAAACTCATCCCGATCGATGATACCGGCCCCTGTGCGCGCCTCAGGCGGCCAGGAAGGCGTAGAGGTTTCGCAGCATGGCAGCCGTGGCGCCCCAGATGAAGTAGCGGCGCACCTGACCATCGGCCCCCGGGCCCTCCCAGGGCATGGACAGGAAGCGACGCTGCACGCCGGCGAACTCGAATTCGTGGCGCTGGTGGTGCGCCGGGTCCATCAGGAAGGCCAGCGGCACCTCGAAAGCCTCGGCGACCTCGAACTCGTCGAGCGCCAGCGTGAAGCCCGGCTGCACCAGGGCGACCACCGGCGTGACGATGAAGCCGGTGACGGTGGTGTAGACCGGCAGCGCGCCGATCACATCGACATGCTCGGCGGCCAGACCGACTTCTTCCTGGGCCTCGCGCAGCGCGGTGTGCACCACGTCGTCGTCGCTGTCTTCGGCGCGGCCCCCGGGGAAGCTGATCTGCCCGGCGTGGTCGCGCAGGTGGTCGGTGCGGCGGGTGAGCAGCACCGTCGGCCCGGCCTCGCGGGCCACCAGCGGCACCAGCACCGAGGCATGGGCCGGCACGCGGTCGGCGAACAGGCGCCCGTCGCCTGGGATCTCGGGCTCCCAGCCGGCCGCGCTGCCGAAACGCCGGCGCAGCGCCTCGGCGCACAGCCGCTCGCCTGGCACCGCGCTCAGGTGGGCGTCCGTGCCGAGAACGGGCACCGATTGCGGGTCGAGGATGAGCGGGCGTGTCATGCTGGGTTCAAACGACGAAGCCGCCCCAGGGGCGGCTTCGCGCTGCATCCGCAGGCCGACCGAAGGTCAGGCGAGCTTTTCCTTGATTCGAGCCGACTTGCCCGAGCGATTGCGCAGGTAGTACAGCTTGGCGCGGCGCACATCACCGCGGCGCTTGACTTCGATCGTGGCGATCAGCGGGCTGTACAGCTGGAACGTGCGCTCCACGCCTTCGCCGCTGGAAATCTTGCGCACGATGAAGCTGCTGTTCAGGCCGCGATTGCGCTTGGCGATCACCACGCCTTCGTAGGCCTGCAGGCGCTTGCGGGTGCCTTCGACGACTTTCACGCTGACGATCACGGTGTCACCCGGCGCGAACTCGGGGATCGTCTTGTTGAGACGGGTGATTTCTTCCTGCTCGAGGGTCTGGATCAGGTCCATGGTTTCTCCAATGATCGTGCCCGGGGGTGTTGGAATGTGGCGGCAACCTGGGCGCATTGCCCGGTGCCATGCCCGGCAGAGGATCGAAAAGCCTGTGATTATAGCCCGAGGCTGGCCAGGTACTTCTCGTCGGCCGGGCTGAGCCGCCCGGCGGACCGGGCCGCGGCGATGAGTTCGGGCCGGCGCCGGGCCGTCAGTTCGAGAGAACGCTGGCGGCGCCAGCGCGCGATGTCGGCGTGGTGGCCCGACAGCAGCACGGCCGGCACCGGGCGGGCCTCGTCGCCCTGCCCCAGCACTTCCGGGCGGCTGTAGTGCGGGCAATCCAGCAGGCCGTCGGAGAAGCTGTCCTGCTCGTGCGAGCGGGCGTCGCCGAGCACGCCCTCCTGCAGCCGCGCCACGCCGTCGAGCAGCGCCAGCGCCGGCAGCTCGCCGCCGGAGAGCACGAAGTCACCCAGGCTCAGTTCCAGGTCGACATGGCGGTCGAGCACACGCTGGTCGATGCCTTCGTAGCGGCCGCACAGGAGGACCGCACCGCTTCCCGCCGCGAACTCCTGCACCAGGGCCTGGTCGATGCGCCGGCCGGTGGGCGTGAAATGCACCACCGGCGCCGGAGCGGCCCGATCAGCGCGCAAGGCCGCCAGGGCACGCTCGAGCGGCTCGGCCAGCATCACCATGCCCGGGCCGCCGCCGTAGGGACGGTCATCGACGCGGCGGTAGTTGTCGTCTGCGAAGTCGCGCAGCGGCCAGAGCTTCACCTCGACCTGGCCGGTCTCGAAGGCGCGCCGTGTCACGCCCACCGTGAAGTGGGGCGCAAAGAGCTCCGGAAACAGCGTGACAACGTCGAAGCGCATGGCCGCGCCCGGCTCAGAAGTCCAGGCCCCAATCGACGCGGATGCGCCGTTGCTCGAGGCTGACCTCGTCGATGTACTGGGCCACGAACGGGATCAGCCGTTCGGCAGCTTCACCCTGGGCGCCTTCGGGTAGCACGCGCAGCACGCTGTGCGCGCCGGTGTCGATCAGCCCGACCACGCTGCCCAGGGGCTCGTCCAGCCGGTTGACCACGGCCAGGCCCATGAGGTCGACCCAGTAGAACTCGTCGGCACCGGGGGTCGGGAAGCTGGCTCTGGGCACGAAGACACGTGCGCCGCGCAAGGCCTCGGCGCCGCTGCGGTCGACCACGTCGACCGTGCGCGCCACCACCCATTCGCCGTGTTCGCGCGACTCGGCGATCTTCAGGTACTGGGGATACGCCGCGTTGCCGACAGGCCGGGCGACGCGCGGCTCTTCGGGCGGCCGCAGGAACCAGCGGCGGGAGGAAAACAGCGCCTGCGGCTCGGTGGCGAAGGCCTGCACCTTGAACCAGCCCTTCACACCCCAGGCGCCGATGATGCGCCCGACCTCGACGGCATCGTCGGGCCAGGCGGGCTCGGCAGCGGACGTCGGTTGCATCACGGCCGCGGCCGCGCCCACGTCAGCGCTCGAACTCAGGCCGCCGCCTTGGCCTGCGCGACGAGGCGCGCCACCGTCGGTGACAGCTGGGCGCCGTTGCCGGACCAGAACTCGACGCGGTCGAAGGCGACGCGCAGCGGCTGCTCGGCACCGGAGGCAACGGGGTTGTAGAAGCCCACGCGCTCGATGAAGCGGCCATCGCGGCGCTCGCGCGAGTCGGCGACGACGATGTTGTAGAACGGACGCTTCTTGGCGCCACCGCGGGAGAGTCGGATCACGACCATGACTGTTTCCTTGAATCTGGGGTGATCCGCCACGCCAGGAGACACGCTGACTCGGACAGATCGGGTGTTCGTCGACTTGCCGCCGTAGATACGCCGATCACCCGACCGACCAGCAGCAAAACCCGGCATTATAGACGCCCTCGCGAACGACCTGCCGCTTCGATGACCACCTCCCCTCTCGTGATCCGCCCCAGCGAGGCCGCCGACCTGCCCGCCATCACCGACATCTACGGCTGGAACGTGCTCCACGGCACCGGCACCTTCGAGCTCGATGTGCCCGACCAGGCCGAAATGTCCCGCCGGCGCGACGACGTGCTCGGCAAGGGGCTGCCCTGGCTGGTTGCCGAACGCGACGGCGTGGTGCTGGGCTATGCCTACGCCAACCACTTCCGGCCGCGCCGCGCCTACCGCTTCTGCCTGGAAGACTCGATCTATCTCGCCGACGCCGCCCGCGGCCAGGGCGTGGGCACCCTGCTGCTGGCTGAACTGGTGTCGCGCTGCGAAGCCGCCGGCGCACGCCAGATGCTCGCGGTGATCGGCGACTCGGCCAATGCCGGCTCGATCGGCGTGCACCGCGCGCTGGGCTTCGAGCACACCGGCATCCTGCGTTCGGCCGGCTGGAAGTTCGGCCGCTGGCTCGACATCGTGCTGATGCAGAAGCCCCTCGGCTTGGGCGATACCGGCGCGCCGGCGGATGCAGCATGAGCGGCGGTCACTACAAGTCCAAGACCCTGGCCACCTGGATCGCCGTCATCGGCGGCGGGTTCGGGCTGCACCGCTTCTATCTCAGCGGCTTTCGCGATGTGTGGGGCTGGCTGCACGGCGTGCCCACGCTGATCGGCCTGTACGGCGTGCAACGCATGACCGATTTCGGGCAGGATGACATGCTCGCCTGGGCCCTGATCCCGCTGCTCGGGTTCGCGCTGGCCGCAGCGATGCTGGCAGCAATCGTCTACGGCCTGACGCCCGACGAGAAGTGGGACCATCTGCACAACCCGGGCGCGGCGGTGCAGGCCACCGGCTGGGGCGCGGTACTCGGCGTGATCCTCGCTCTGCTGCTCGGCGCCACGGCGCTGATGGCCACGGTGGCCTTCAGCGGGCAACGCTACTTCGAGTACCAGGTCGAACAGGGCCGCAAGATCAGCCAGTGACGCAAGTTCGCGCCATCTTGCCCATCACTTGAACAGCACCAGGCCGACCCAGTAGAAGACGCCGGCGACGAAGGCCGAGGCCGGGATCGTGAAGATCCAGGCCCAGACGATGTTGCCCGCGATGCCCCATCGTACCGCCGAAGCGCGACGCACCGAGCCCACGCCGACGATGGCGCCGGTGATGGTGTGAGTGGTCGACACCGGGATGCCCAGCGCGGTGGCCAGGAACAGGGTCATCGCCCCGCCGGTCTCGGCACAGAAGCCGCCCACCGGCCGCAGCTTGGTGATCTTCTGGCCCATGGTCTTGACGATGCGCCAGCCCCCGAACATGGTGCCCAGGCCGATGGCGATGTAGCAGGTCCAGATCACCCAGGTCGGCGGCATCTTGTCGCTGGCCGCGGTGTAACCGGTGGCGATCAGCAGCATCCAGATGATGCCGATGGTCTTTTGCGCATCGTTGCCGCCGTGGCCCAGGCTGTACAGGCCCGCCGAAACCAGCTGCAGGCGCCTGAACAGGTTGTCCACCCGCAACGGCGAAGCTCGCCGGAACAGATGCGCCACCACCACCATCAGCAGCGAGCCGAGCAGGAAACCCAGCAGCGGTGAGACGAAGATGAACAGCACCGTCTTGAGCACGCCGCTGGCGATCAGCGCGCCAGCACCGGCCTTGGCGATCACTGCACCGACGATGCCGCCGATCAGCGCGTGCGAAGAACTCGACGGGATGCCGTACCACCAGGTCACGATGTTCCAGAAGATCGCACCGATGAGCGCGCCGAACACCACGTGGTGGTCGACCACGCCGGGCAGCACGATGCCCTTGCCCACGGTGGCCGCCACCTTGAGCTGGAAGAGGAAGATCGCCACGACGTTGAAGAACGCCGCGAACAGCACCGCCTGCTGCGGCTTGAGCACGCCGGTGGAGACGACGGTGGCGATCGAGTTCGCCGCGTCGTGGAAGCCATTCATGAAGTCGAACGCGACCGCCAGCACGACCAGCAGCGCGACGACCCAGAAAGCGGCCTGGATGTTCTCCATGAGGGCTCCGACCGGTCAGCGGCTCAGGAATTCTCGAGGACCACGCCCTCGATGAGATTGGCCACGTCTTCGCAGCGGTCGGAGATGGATTCGAGCTGCTCGTAGATCGTCTTCAGCTTGATCAGCTCGCGCACGTCGTTCTCTTCGCGGAACAGCTTGGACATGGCGCTGCGCATCACGCGGTCGGCGTCCGACTCGAGCCTGTCGATCTCTTCGCAGGTCTTGATGGCCGCTTCGGCCGTAGCCGGCTGGCTGATCTTGGGAAGCAGCGACACCGCATGCTGCACGCGCTCGCAGCACTTGGCCGACAGGTCGCCCAAGCGCAGCACCTCGTCGGTCATCGCGCGCACGTCGTACAGGGCCATGGTCTCGGTCGCGTCCTGCAGCAGGTCGAGGATGTCGTCCATCGCGTTGATCAGGCCGTGGATCTGCTCGCGGTCGATCGGCGTGATGAAGGTCTTGTGCAGCAGGCGGTTCACCTCGGCGGTGACGCGGTCGGCACTGCGCTCGGCGTTGCCGACCTCGTTGCCGTACTTCTCGCGCAGGGCCGGGTCGGCATAGTTCTGGATCAACAGGATGAATGCCCGGGCACCTTCGACGATGTGGTTGCCGTGTTGATTGAACAGCTCGAAGAAATTGCCCTCACGCGGCAGCAGCTTGCCGAACAGCATCCTCATCCCCTCGTGTTGTTGTCACGCGCATGTCATCCAACTGTCACGGGCGGGAGTGTAGCGCCCGCTCGAACGCGCGACCTCAAGCCCGGAAGATGAAATAAACGGCGCCAACCAGGCACAGCCCCGCCCACACGTAATCGAGCTTGAAGGGCTGGTGCATGAAGAGCATCGCGAACGGCACGAACACCGCCAGCGTGATCACCTCCTGCATGATCTTCAGCTGCGCCAGCGAGATGCCACCGGCGTAACCGATGCGGTTGGCCGGCACCTGCAGCAGGTACTCGAACAGCGCAATGCCCCAGCTGATCAACGCGGCGGTGTACCAGGGCTTGTCGGCCAGGTTCTTCAGGTGGCCGTACCAGGCGAAGGTCATGAAGACATTCGAGGCCACCAGCAACGCAACGGTCTGCAGCGGGATCGGAATGCTGTTCATGGTTCGACCTTCTCGATGGGCTGATCACGTACCTGCGCCAGCAGCTCGGCCACTCGGCCGCGCCCCGGAATCTGCAGCTGCGGCGCCAGCTCGGCCAAAGGCAGCAGCACGAAGGCGCGCTGGTGCAAACGCGGATGCGGCAGCGTCAACTCGGGCGTCTCCAGCGTGAGGCTGTCGTGCAGCAGCAGATCGAGGTCCAGCGTTCGCGGCGCGTTGCGGTACGGGCGTTCGCGGCCGTGGTCCCGCTCGATGGCCTGCAAGGCGTGCAGCAACTCGTGCGGCCCGAGCCCGGTGTCCAGCGCAGCCACGGCGTTCAGGTAGTCGGGTCCGCTCGATTCGATGGGCGCGCTGCGGTACAGCGATGACTGCCGCAACATGCGCGTGCCCGGCAGCGCCGCGAGCGCCAGCAGCGCCGCCGCCAGGGCCGCCCGCGAATCGCCGAGGTTGGCGCCCAGGCCGATGTAGGCGAGGTGCATGGCTGCGCCAGCGGGCTCACTCAGTGGCGGGTGCCGCCGGTCCTGCGTCGCCTGCGCCGCCGCCTGAGGGCTTGCGGCGTCGCCGGCGCTTCTTGCGCGCCGGGTCGGCACCCTCGGGTGCGCGCTCGCCGGCACCTTCACTCGAGACAGGCCCGCCACGGGACGCGGCGCCGGATCCGCGCCGCGCATGGTCGCGCTCGCGAGCGACGTCCATCAAGGCGACACGCTCTTCGTCGCTGCCCAGCGAGTAGTCTTCCCACCACTCGGCCAATTCGGCGTCGATCTCGCCTGCGTCCGCACGCAGGCGCAGGAAGTCGAAGCCGGCGCGGAAGCGCGGCTGCTCGACCAGCGCGGCCACGGTATTGCCGAAGCGCCGCTCGAAGCGCGGCTGCATCATCCAGATCTCGCGCATGTCGGCGGCCAGCTTGCCGCGGCCGGAGATGTCGCCAATGCGCGCGTCGAAGGCCGCATCGATGGCCTGCTGCAACGCCGGGAAGGCCGGCTCGCCGGTCGCCTTGAGCTTGTTCCAGCGGTCGAGCACGTCGTGCCACAGCATGCACGCGAGCATGAAGCTCGGCGCCACCGGCTTGCCCTCGCCGACGCGCCGGTCGGTGTCGGCCAGGGCGAGCTGCACGAACTTCTCGCGGCCGTCGTGGCGGTGGGCCTCGTCGAGCGCCACGTCTAGCACCGGGAACACGCCGCGGTGCAGGCCCTGCTTGCGCAGTTCCTCGATGCTGGCCAGCGCATGGCCGGTCTGCAGCAGCTTGATCATCTCGTCGAAGGTGCGCGAGGCCGGCACGTTGTCGAGCAGCGCCGCCATCTCCTTGATCGGCGCACGCGTCTTCGGCTCGATCTCGAAGCCCAGCTTGGCGGCGAAGCGCACCACACGGATGATGCGAACCGGGTCTTCGCGGTAGCGCGCGACCGGGTCGCCGATCATGCGCAGCAGCTTCTTCTTCGAGTCCTTGATGCCGCCGTGGTAGTCGATCACCACCTGGCGCTGCGGGTCGTAGTACATCGCGTTGACGGTGAAGTCGCGCCGCGCCGCGTCCTCGATTTGCGGGCCCCAGACGTTGTCGCGCAGCACGCGGCCGCTGGCGTCGACCACGCTGGTCTTGCCGGCGAGTTCGCCTTTCGAGGTTTTCTCGTTGCCGGCCACCTGGTCGGCGCTGGCGTCGATCAGCGCACGGAAGGTCGAGACCTCGATCACCTCGTGATCGCGGCCTCGGCCGTACACAACGTGCACGATGCGGAAGCGCCGGCCGATGATGAAGGCACGGCGGAACAGCGCCTTGACCTGCTCGGGCGTGGCATTGGTGGCCACGTCGAAGTCCTTCGGGCGAAGCGACAGCAGCAAGTCGCGCACCGCGCCGCCGACGATGTAGGCCTCGTGGCCCGCATCGGTGAGCGTCTTCACCACCTTGATGGCGCGTTCGTCGACGAGGCCGAGATCGATGCCGTGCTCGGCCTGGGGCACCTCCACGCGTTTGCCCAGCGGCGTTCCGGCGGCTGTCTTGGGGGTCTTGCCCAGCAGCTTGTCGATGAATTTCTTGATCATTCGAAGAGTCTCAGGATGCGCCAGCCGCGCTCGCGCGCCACGGTTTCCAGCGCGGGCGTCGGGTTGGTCGCGACAGGGTCGGTGGCTCGCTCCAGCAGCGGCAGGTCGTTGGGCGAATCGCTGTACACGCTGATGCGCTTGAAGTCGCCCCAGTCATGCCCGCCCTCGGCCAGCCACTGGCTCACCCGCACGACCTTGCCTTCCCGGTAGCTCGGCGTGCCGGCGATGCGGCCCGTGATGGTACCGCCTGGGCCTTGCTCGAGTCGCACGGCGATCAGCGCGTCGATGCCGAAGGCCCGCGCGATCGGCCCGGTGACGAAGTCATTGGTGGCGGTGACGAGCGCGATGCGGTCGCCGCGCGCCTGGTGCTCGCGCACCAGGGTCAGCGCCTGCGGGCGCAACGCCGGCTCGATCACCTCGCGCATGAACTGCGCATGCGCGGCCGCCGCCGCCGCCGGCCCGCGCTCGCGCAGCGGCTCGGTGGCGAAGGCGACGTAGGCGTGGATGTCGAGGCGGCCCGCCTTGTACTGGGCGTAGAACGCGTCGTTGCGGCGGCGGAACGTTGCCTCCTCGACCCAGCCGAGACGGATCACGAACTCGCCCCAGGCGTGGTCGGAGTCCAGGGGAATCAGCGTGTCGTCGAGGTCGAACAGGCACAGGTTCATGCAGCGCCCTCCTCGGCGAGCATCAGCTTGAGCATCGGCACGGTGATAGCGCGCTTGTTGGCCAGCGAGAAGCGATCGAGCCGCTCGAGCTGCGCCATCAGGGGCTGAAGGTTGCGTTCGAAGCGCGTCAGCAGGTAGTCCATCACCTCATCGGAAAGGAACACGCCACGTCGGTCGGCCTCGCGGCGCAGCGCTGCGCGCATCTCGGCTTCGGCCAGCGGCTGCAGCGCAAACACATGGCCCCAGCCCAGGCGCGTGCGCAGGTCCTCGCGCAGCGGCAGATCCACCGGCGGCACACGCCCAGCGGCCGCCACCGGGATGCCGAGCGTCGCTGCATCCACGAAGAGCGCAAAGGCAGCGTGCTGGCGGGCCTCGTCGAGTTCGTCGCAGTCGTCGATGACGACCAGTGACCAGGCTTCGTCCAGCTCCCAGGGCAGGCGGTCGGAGGCCGCGAACCAGCCGCTGCGCTGACCTTGCTCGTGGGTGCGGCGCACCAGCGCGCGCAGCAGGTGCGTCTTGCCGGTGCCGCTGGCACCCCACATGTACGACACCGGTGCACCGGCGACGCCACCCAGGCGCAAGTGGGCCAGCGCGGCGCCGTTCGTGCCCGGCACGTAGCTATCGAAGCTCTGCTCGGGGCCCGCCCCGATCGCACCGATGGCCAGTGGAAGCTGCTTCATCCGCGGTAAAGAGGGCTCGCGAGGTAGGCCGCGCGCAGCCGGCGCACCGCCACCACGAGCAGCGCGCTGACCGGCAGCGCGATCAGCACGCCGACGAAACCGAACAGGTGGCCGAAGGCGAGCAGCGCGAAGATCACCATCAGCGGGTCCATGCCGATGCGCTCACCCACCAGCCGCGGCGTGAGGAACAGGCTCTCCACCACCTGGCCGATGCCGAACACCACCGCGACCGCGATCACGCCGTACCAGCTGGCGAACTGCAGCAGCCCGGCCAGCAGCGCGAGCACCAGGCCCAGGCCGAAACCGAGGTAGGGAATGAAGATCGCCAGCCCTGTGAACACGCCCACCGGCAGCGCCAGGTCGAAGCGGAACAACGCCAGCCCGATGCTGTAGAAGGCTGCCAGGATGAGCATCACCAACAGCTGCCCGCGCAGGTACTGGCCGAGCACGGCGTCGCATTCGTCGAGGAATCCTGTGACCTGCGCGTGCATGCGCGGCGGCACCAGCCCCTGCGTGCGCGCCACCAGCTGCGGCCAGTCGCTGAGCAGGTAGAACAGCACCACCGGCACCAGCACCAGGTTGCCGATCACCGCCAGCACGATGCTGCCGCCGATGCGCGCCGAGCTCAGCGCCGTGGCCAGGCCATCCTCGAAGTTGGCGTCGAGGTACTTCAGAACGAAAGCCTTGATGCCGGGGATGTCCAGCGCCACGTTGATGCCGAACTGCGCCAGCCACGGCGAGACGCTGCGGTTGAGCTTGTCGGCCAGGATCGGGATCTGCTCTCGCAGCAGCGGCAGTTCCTTCGAGATGATCGGCACGATCAGCAACAGCACCGCGAGCACGGCGATCATGAACAGCACCTCGACACCCAGCACCGCCAGCAGGCGCGGGACGCGGCGAGCCGCCAGCCGCTCCACCGCGGGGTGCAGCGCATAGGCCAGCACCGCACCGACGATGAAAGGCGTGAGTACCGGCGCCAGCAGCCACAGCAGCAAGAAGGCAGCCAGCGCGAGGCCGGCCCAGGTGAGGCTGCGGCGTTGAGGGGGAGTGAGGTTCATGCGGCCGCGGATTCTACGTGGCGGCCCTGCGGCGGGCGTCAGTGCAGCCGCGGCGCGCCGCGCCGGCGAAGCTCGGACAGGCGTGCGGTGATGGCCTGGCGGTCCTGCGCGTCACCGGCGTGTTCGAGGTAGTCGGCCAGGTCGCCGACGGCGGCGGCCTCCTGGCCCAGTTCGGCGTAGGTCAGGCCGCGGTCACGCCGCTCTTCCCAGGCCTGCGGCAGCAGAACCACCAGCCGCTGCAGCACCGCCATCAGGCGTGGCCAGTCTTCGGCGCTGCGGTGGATCTCCTTGAGGTTGCGCAGCATGCGTGCCACCACGTCGCGCGGCTGCGCCGCCTGCAGGAACAGGCCCAGCGGCGCGTCGAACTCGCCGAGCAGGCCGCGGTTGCGCTTGTAGGGCAACAGCAGGTCGTCGAGTTCCTCGCGCGACAGCGAATGGCCGGTGAACGGATCGATCACCACCTCGCCCTGCGGCATCTTCAGCTTGACGAGGAAGTGGCCCGGGAACGACACCCCGCGTGCCGTCAGCCCGACTTGCGTGGCCAGCTCGATGTACAGCACCGCCAGCGTGATGGGAATGCCGCGCCGCGTGCTCAGCACGAGGTGCAGGTAGCTGTTGCCCGGGTCGTAGTAGTTGTTGACGTTGCCGCCGAAGCCGAGTTCCTGGAAGAAGAAGCGGTTCAGCCAGCGAAGGCGCTGCACCGGCACCGCATCGGCGGGGATGCGTCGCTTCAGCCGGTCGGCCAGCGCATCGATCTCGGCCAGCACGGCCTGCGTGTCCAGGCCCGGGTACTCGTCCTGGGCGATCGCGGCGGCCGCCTCCACGAGGGGCAGGCTGGCATCGTCCGCGACCAGCGACGTGAAGTAGTCGAGTGCGCTCGGTGCCTCGAAGCGGAGGGGGCCGGACATGGTTTCAGTTTAGCCGCGGCGGATGAATTGTCGAAGCTTCAGCCCGGTGGCCAGCAGGCAGGCGAAGTACAGCGCGATGGCCGCGATCAGGCAGGCGGCGAGCAAGCTGACGCGCTGCCACGGCCGATCGTGCAGTCCGATCCAGTCGACCGCCTGCGCGGCCCAGGCCAGGAACGCGCCGAGCAGGAGGCAGGCCAGCAGCACGCGCAGCGCGAAGGCCAGCCAGCCGGGCTCGGGCGTGTACAGGCCGGCGCGTCGCAGGCCGATGAACAGCCAGGCCGAATTGATGAGTGCCGCCACGCCGATCGACAGCGCCAGACCGGCATGCCCCAGCCATGGCACGAAGACGAGGTTCATCAGCTGCGTGAGCACCAGCACGACAATGGCGATGCGCACCGGCGTGCGGATGTCCTGCCGCGCGTAGAAGCCCGGCGCAAGGATCTTCACGCCGATCAACCCCATCAGCCCGACGCCGTAACCCATCAGCGCCGTGGAGGTGCGCTCGACATCGCGTGCGGTGATCGCGCCGTAGTGGTAGAGCACCGCCACCAGCGCCTGCGGGAACACCAGCAGCGCCACGGCGCAGGGCAGCGCCAGCAGCAGCACCAGGCGCAGGCCCCAGTCGAGCAGCCCCGAATAGCGCGCCGACTCGCCCTGTGCCTGCGCTGCCGAGAGCTGCGGCAGCAGCACCACGCCAAGCGCCACGCCGAGCAATGCCGTCGGGAACTCCATCAACCGGTCCGCATAGGTCAGCCAGGACACGGCGCCCACGCCCTGGTGCGAGGCGATCTGCGTGTTGATGAGCAGCGACAGCTGCGCGACCGACACACCCAGCAGCGCCGGCGCCATCTGCCTGAGCACGCGCAGCACGCCGGGGTGGTGGAAGGCCGAGCGCAGCGCGCCCGGCGTCATGCCCACGTGCGGCAGGCAACCGATGCGCAGCAGCGCGGGGATCTGTACCGCGAGCTGAAGCACGCCGCCGAGCATCACGCCGATCGCCAGCGCGTAGACCGGCTCGATGCCGTGCCGGCGCAGCACCGGGCTGAGCGCCAAGGCGGCGCCGATCACGCTCAGGTTCAGCAGCACCGGCGTGGCCGCCGGCAGGGCGAAGCGCTTCCAGGTGTTCAGGATGCCGGAGGAGAACGCGACCATCGACATGAAGCCGATGTAGGGGAACATCCAGCGCGTCATCACCACCGCGCCGTCGAAGCGCTCCAGGCCGGAGGCCATCAGCCAGACGACCACCGGTGCGGCCACGATGCCGATGCCGCAGGTCGCCAGCAGCGCCCAGAACAGCACCGTCGCCACGGCATCGACGAGGCGGTGGGTGGTCTCGTCGCCTTCGCGCGCGCGGGTCTCGGCGAGGATCGGCACGAAGGCCTGCGAGAACGCACCCTCCGCGAACAGCCGTCGCAGCAGGTTCGGGATGCGGAAGGCGACCTGGAAGGCGTCCATCCAGCCGCTGGCGCCGAAGGTGGCAGCCACGACCGCCTCGCGGGCCAGGCCGGTGATGCGGGAGGCGAGCGTGAACAGGGAGACGGTGGAGGCGGCCCGCAGCAGGTTCATGGGTCGGGCGGATTATAGGGAGCCGAACATCCTGCTATACTCGCAGTCTTTGCCCCACCCAGGACAGAAGCTACAGCATGGCAACGTCATCCAAAGCCAAGAAGAAGACCGTTCGCATCGCGTCGGGCCGCAAGCGCGTCCGTCAGGACGTCAAGCTCAACGCCGCCAACACCGCGCTGCGCTCGAAGTTCCGCACCGTGATCAAGAACGTGCAGAAGGCCGTCACCGCCGGTGACAAGGCCAAGGCGACCGAGATCTTCCAGGCCGCCCAGAGCGTGATCGATTCCGTGGCCGACAAGGGCCTGTTCCACAAGAACAAGGCTGCTCGCCACAAGAGCCGCCTGTCGGCCAAGGTCAAGGCGCTCGCCGCGGCCTGATCAGATTCCTGGGATGGACAGCCAAGGGCCCGCACTGCGGGCCCTTCGTCATTTCAGGTCGCGCTGCGCTCCAGCCTCGATGACCTGCAGGTGGTTGTCGCGGGCGAAGTGCATCACGAAGTCCCAGGCCATCGGCTCCACGCCGCGCAGGGCCTCGTTGACGAGGACGCACTTCACCCCGTCGACGACCCGCGGCACACAGTACGGCGAGTAACCGATGTAGGCGCCGATGCCGCCCTGCACGCCGTCGGGCCGGAAGCACGCCATCGCGCCGGCGAGCCGCTCGGCCCAGTCGCTCGGGCGGAATGTCTTGCCCTCCAGCGTGAGGCCCTGGATATAGAACTCGCGGGGTGGGTTCTCGGTCATGGGGGGAGCGTCGTGCCGGGCCTGCAGCCACCACGGCATTTCCGCCCACAGCAGCCGCTTGTCGGCCGGCGGTATTTTGCCTTCATGGTGCTGCAGTGCAGCAAGCCTGATGCCCGGTTCGATCGCGCCCATGGAGCGTTATCGGCGCCTTCGGGGCGACCCTTAGAATCCCGGCTCGCCCTCGGTGCTGGAGAAACGCGATGAATGCCCCGGAAAAGCTGCCTGTCAGCCGTGAACCGCACGTGATGAAGACTTACGGCCGCCTGCCGATTGCGCTGTCGCACGGCCGAGGCTGCTGGGTCTGGGACACCGAGGGCAAGAAGTACCTGGACGGCCTCGGCGGCATCGCGGTGAACACCCTGGGGCATGCGCACCCCAAGCTGGTGCCTGCGCTGCAGGACCAGGTCGCCAAGCTGATCCACAGCTCCAACTACTACCTCGTGCCGCTGCAGGAGCAACTCGCCGCCAAGCTGTGCGAATTGTCCGGCCTGAGCAATGTCTTCTTCTGCAGCACGGGCCTGGAGGCCAACGAGGCGGCGCTGAAGATCGCGCGCAAGTTCGGCCACGACAAGGGCATCGAGCGCCCGGAGATCGTCGTCTACGAGAAGGCCTTCCACGGCCGCTCGATCGCCACGCTGTCGGCGACCGGCAACCCCAAGGTGCAAGCCGGTTTCGGACCGCTGGTCGAGGGCTTCCCGCGCGTGCCGCTGAACGATGTCGGCGCCATCGAGGCGCTCGCGAAGACGAACCCGAACATCGTCGCCGTGTTCCTGGAGGTGATCCAGGGCGAAGGCGGCATCAACCCGGCCACCACCGACTACCTGCGCGCCGTGCGCAAGCTGTGCGACGACAAGGGCTGGCTGCTGATGCTCGACGAGGTGCAGTGCGGCATCGGCCGCACCGGCAAGTGGTTCGCGCACCAGTGGGCCGGCATCCAGCCCGACGTGATGCCGCTGGCCAAGGGCCTCGGCTCGGGCGTGCCGGTAGGTGCCGTGGTGTGCGGCCCGCGTGCGGCCGACGTGTTCGGCCCCGGCAACCATGGCACCACCTTCGGCGGCAACCCGCTGTCGATGCGCGCCGGCGTCGAGACGCTGCGCATCATGGAAGAAGAAGGCCTGCTGGCCAATGCGGCAACCGTCGGCGCGGCGCTGAAGGCCGGGCTGCAGCGGGAGCTCGCCGGCGTGGCGGGCGTGGTCGAGATCCGCGGCCAGGGCCTGATGCTGGGCATCGAGCTGGCCCGCCCCTGCGGCGAACTGCTCGGCCGTGCCGCCGAGGCTGGCCTGCTGCTGTCGGTCACCGCCGACAAGGTGATCCGTCTCGTACCGTCGCTCATCCTCTCGGCCGACGAGGCCGCGCAGATGGTGGCGATCCTCGCGCCGCTGATCAAGAGCTTCCTCGCCGAGCCGGCAAAGTGAATGTCATGAAACCCGGCATGAGCCTGATGAAGCACTACCTGCAGTTCAAGGACCTGCGTGCCGAGGAGTACGCCTACCTGTTCGAGCGCACGGCGATCATCAAGCGCCGCTTCAAGAACTACGAGAAGTACCAGCCGCTGGTCGACCGCACGCTGGCGATGATCTTCGAGAAGGCCAGCACGCGCACCCGCGTGAGCTTCGAGGCCGGGATGTACCAGATGGGCGGCTCGGTGGTGCACCTGACCACCGGCGACAGCCAGCTCGGCCGCGCCGAGCCGGTGGAAGACAGCGCCCGCGTGATCAGCCGCATGGTCGACATCGTGATGATCCGCACCTACGAGCAGAGCAAGCTCGAGGCATTCGCGGCGCATTCGCGCGTGCCGGTGATCAACGGCCTGACCAACGAATACCACCCCTGCCAGATCCTGGCCGACATCTTCACCTTCATCGAGCAGCGCGGCTCGATCCAGGGCAAGACGGTGGCCTGGGTCGGCGACGGCAACAACATGGCCAACACCTGGCTGCAGGCGGCCGACATCCTCGGTTTCACCCTGCACGTCAGCACGCCCGGCGGCTACGAGATCGACCCGAAGATGGCCGGCGTGAACAACCCCGACTGCGTGAAGACCTTCCGCAACCCGTTCAGCGCCTGCCAGGGTGCGCACCTTGTCACCACCGACGTGTGGACCAGCATGGGCTACGAGGCCGAGAACGAAGCGCGCCAGAAGGCCTTCGCCGACTGGTGCGTGGACCGCCAGATGATGGCCGTGGCGCAGCCCGACGCCCTCTTCATGCACTGCCTGCCGGCGCACCGCGGCGAGGAGGTCGAGGCCGAAGTCATCGACGGGCCGCAGTCGGTGGTCTGGGACGAGGCCGAGAACCGCATGCACGCGCAGAAGGCGCTGATGGAGTACCTGCTGCTCGGTCGCATCGGCTGAGCCATGAGACTCGCCCTCGTCACCGACCTGCACGCCAACCGCGAGTCGGTGGAAGCGGTGATGGCCCATGCGAAGGAGCAAGGCGCCGAGCGTTTCGCCTTCCTCGGCGACTTCGTCGGCTATGGCGCCGACCCGGGCTTCGTGGTCGATCTGGTGCGCGAGCACGTGGCCCGCGGCGCAATCGCGGTGATGGGCAACCACGATGCCGCCGTCGTGCAGGGCCCGCTGCCCACGATGATCCCCGAGGCGCGACAGGTCGTCGCCTGGACGCGCGAGCGCCTGGATCCCGAACAGCTCGCGTTTCTCGCCACGCTGCCGATGTCGGCCAGCGACGCCGACCGCCTCTACGTGCACGCCAACGCCTTCGCGCCCGCCGAATGGTGCTACGTGCTCGGCCGCATGGAGGCGGTGCGCAGCCTGCAGGCCACCTCGGCGCGCTTCACCTTCTGCGGCCACGTGCACGACCCGAAGCTGTTCCACCTCACGGGCACCGGCAAGATCGGCGACTTCGTGCCCAGCGCGGGCATGCCCATCCCGCTGTCGGAGCAGCGCCGCTGGCTGATCATCCCAGGCTCGGCCGGCCAGCCGCGCGACGGCAACCCCGCGGCCTGCTACGCCACCTTCGACACCAGCAGTTCCACCCTCACCTACTTTCGCGTGCCCTACGACACCGAATCGGCCGGCGCGAAGATCCGTGCGGCCGGCCTGCCGCAGCGCCTGGCCAGCCGTCTCGAACATGGCGAATGACGACGAGAACACCACCGCGCGCCGGCTCGAAGCCGGCCAGGTGATCGACGGCTTCCGGCTCGAGGAGCGCACCCACCAGGGCGGCATGGCCAACCTGTGGCGCGTCACGCGCGTCGAGGGCGGCGACGGCACGCCGCTGATGATGAAGGTGCCGCGCATCAAGGGCGGCGACGATCCGGCCACCATCGTCGGCTTCGAGGTCGAGCAGATGATCATGCCGACGCTGTCGGGCCCGCACGTGCCGAAGTTCGTCGCCAAGGGCGACTTCACGCGGCAGCCCTACATCGTCATGGAGCACGTGCCCGGCCCCTCGCTGCGCGCGCGCTTCGACGCCGCGCCGCTGCCGCTGGACGAAGTGGTGCAGGTGGGCATCAAGGTCGCCACCGCGCTGCACGACCTGCACCGCCAGCATGTCGTGCACCTCGACGTGAAGCCGAGCAACATCATGTTCCGCCGCAACGCCGACGGCAGCCAGGCAGAGGCGGTGCTGGTCGACTTCGGCCTGTCGCGCCACGACCTGCTGCCCGACCTGCTCGACGAGGAATTCGAGCTGCCCATGGGCACCGGCCCGTACATGTCGCCCGAGCAGGTGCAGTTCGTGCGCAACGACCCGCGCAGCGACCTGTTCGCGCTGGGCGTGCTGATGTACCACCTGGCCACCGGCGAGCGGCCGTTCGGCTCGCCCAGCACGGTGCGCGGGCTGCGCCAGCGCCTGTACCGCGAGCCGGTGCCGCCTCGCGCATTGCGCGCCGACATCCCGCCCTGGCTGCAGGAGCTGATCCTGCGCTGCCTCGAGGTCAAGCCGGAGAAGCGCCATCAGAGCGCGGCGCAGCTGGCTTTCGAACTGCAGCATCTCGATCAGGTCACCCTCACCGAGCGCGCCAGCCGGCTGGCGCGCAGCGGCGGGCTGACCACGCTCAAGCGCTGGTTCTCGGCGGTCGGCGGTGAGCCGGTGGCCAGCGCGAGCGCCGCCGAGCAGGCCGAGCGCAGCCCCATCCTGCTGGCGGCCGTCGACGTGGCCAACGCCACGCCAGCGCTGCTGGAAGCCGTGCGGCACACCGCGCAGCGCCTGCTGCAGACCGAGCCCGGCGCGCGCCTGGCCTGCCTGGCAGTGATGAAGACCAACCGCATCGCCACCGACGAGCTGATGGAAGCCGACGGCAGCAGCAAGCACGTCAACCTGCTGGTGCAGCTCAAGCACTGGGCGCATCCGCTGCAGCGCGCGCTCGACCCGCACCGCGAACTGCAGGCCGGGCGCATCACCTACCACGTGCTCGAAGCGCCGGACGCCGCCGACGCGATCGTCGAGTACGCGCGCAAGAACCAGGTCGACCATGTCGTGATGGGCGCGCGCAGCAGCGGCGGCCTGCGGCGCTACCTGGGCAGCGTGTCGGCGCAGGTGGCGGCGCAGTGCGACTGCACCGTCACCGTGGTGCGCGCCGCCGCCGAAGACTGAGCGGCTCGCATGGAAGACAACGCCTGCACGCGCTGCGGTGCCTGCTGCGCGAGTTTCCGCGTCGACTTCGCGCGCGAGGAGCTCGATGCGAACGGCGGCACGGTACCGCAAGGCCTGGCCGTCGACGTGACGGACTTCACCTGCCGCATGCGCGGCACCGACCACGCCGCGCCGCGCTGCGCCGCGCTGGTCGGCACGGTGGGCGTGCGGGTGCATTGCGGCATCCACGAGTGGCGGCCTTCGCCCTGCCGGGAGTTCGGCCTGCGCGCGCCGATGGGCATCGGCGACGAGGCCTGCACCCGCGCGCGGGCGCGACACGGTCTGCCGCCGCTGCCGCTTTGAAGCTCAGTCGACATGCCGCGGCGCCTGCGCCGGCAGCGGCCGGCGCCAGGCCTCGGTCCATTCGGCCAGCAAAGTGTCGCCAGGCTGCCCCTCCTGCACCTGCAATCCGAACTCGAGTTCGCGGCTCGATTCGTACCAGCCCGGGCCGCAAGCCTCGCGGTCGTCGCCAGGTTGCATCATGCGGAAGCGGCGCAGGAACAGTTCTTCGGCCGCGCGGTGGCGGCACAGGTCGGCAATGCGGGTGATGAAGCGGGCCATCGTGTCCTCCGGCGTGCTGGGTTTCGCTGGAAGCCAGTGTTCCGAGTCCCGCTCGCACCGGAAATCGCCCGGGAGTCGTCCCCCGACCGAAGCCCCCCGCCTTCGCCCCCTCCCGGGGGATCAGCCCTCGACGGGCATGACGCTGACGGCGACGTCCATCACCTGCGTGCCGCCGCCGAGGATGACGCCGCGCAGCGGCACCACGTCCGCGAAGTCGGCACCCCAGGCCAGCGTGATGTAGCGCTGGTCGGCGAGCTGGTCGTTGGTGGGGTCGAACTCCACCCAGCCGTGCTGCGGCGACCACGCCGCCACCCAGGCGTGGGAGGCATCCACCCCCATCAGGCGGGGCTGGCCGGGCGGCGGCTCGGTGAGCAGGTAGCCCGACACGTAGCGCGCCGCCAGGCCGAAGCCGCGCAGGCAGGCCAGCATCAGGTGGGCGAAATCCTGGCAGACGCCGCTCTTCTGGTGCAGCACCTCGTCGACCGAGGTGCTGACGGTGGTGGCACCCGGCTCGAACTCGAACTCATCGTGGATGCGGTGCATCAGCTCGCTCACCGCCGCCAGCCAGTCGCGCCCGCGCGCGAACGAGGGCGCGGCGTACTGGCGCGCCGCGTCCGACAGCGGAAGCAGCGCGGTGGGCTCGCACATGCGCGCCGGGTCCAGGTCGAGCGCCGTGCTGGCCTGGCGCAGCGCCGGCCGCGCCGACTCCCAGGCATGCGGCGCCTCGACGATCAAGGGCCGCGCGCCCACCTCCACCTCGCCATGCATGCGCACGCGCAGCCGGCGGTGCGCGCCATGCAGGCCGAAGTGGGTGACGGTGTTGCCGAAGGCGTCGGGCCCGTCATGCCGCTCGTCGGGCCGCGGATCGATGTCGATGGCGTGCACCAGCAGCTTCTGCCACGGCAGGGTGCGCGGCGTCAGTCGCGCACGCTGCCACGACTGCGACACCGGCGCGTCGTAGGCGTAGCGCGTCTCGTGCTCGACGCGGTATCGAACAGCACCGACCATCAGGCCACCAGCGACAGCACGCTGCGCGAGGCCGCGTGCGAGAAGAACTTCAGCGTCAGCTCGTCGGAGACGCCGCTGGCCACGCGCTGCAATTGGTCGAGCACGGCGGCCAGCGCCTCGCTCTCCGGCCGCAGGTCGGCCGCCGTCAGCGCCGCCAACGCCGCCTGGCCGGGCGCCACCACGTCGCTGGCGAAGCGGCCGTGCGTGAGCTCCAGTTTCGCGACGTACTCCGCCAGGCCCTTGACCTGGAAGGCCAGCGAACGCGGCACGAGCTCGTCGCGCACCAGCAGGTCGAGCACCGGCAGCCACTCCGGCGCCACCAGGTAGCGCGAGCGGTAGGTCACCGACGAGTCGGCCCATTGCAGCAGCCAGTCCAGGCCCTGGTCGCGGCCTTCGCGGGTGGCCGATTGCAGCGCGGCGGCGAGGTTCCACAGGCGCTCGATGCGCCGCCCCATCGACAGGAAGCGCCAGCCGGTACCGCGTGTCATGCCGTCGAGCACGAAGCCCGACAGCGTGACCATCGAGGTCACGGCGCGGTCCAGCCACGACAGCGCCAGCGGCAGGCGCATCGCCGCCGAAGAGGCATTGCGCTGGAACACCGGGTCGCCGATGAGCTGGTTGATGGTGCGCCAGTGGTCGGCCGACATGCGGTCGCGCAGGTTGAAGGCCACGCGCGAGAGCTGGCGCAGCCGTTCGGCCAGCGCACCCTCGGGGTGGGTGGCCGCGCGCAGCAGCGCCAGCGCCGGGTCGTCGTCTTCGTCGATCAGGCCAAGCTTGGCGCACAGCGCCAGTGCGGCCGCGCCGCCCTCGCCTTCGCCTTCGTCGAGCTGCGCCTCGATGGCCACGCGCAGCAGGCGCATCGCTGCATCGGCGCGCTCGCCGTAGCGGCCGAACCAGAACAGGTTCTCCGCCGTGCGCGAGGGCAGGTTGGCGCGCGAGCTCACCAGGTCGGCCGGCGTCACCGTGCTCGACAGCAGCGAGAAGGCGGCATTGACCGGCGCGTCCGACAGCACCCAGGTGTCCTTCGAGCGGCCGCCGCGCTGCATCGCGACGACACGCGGCTCCTCGTCGCCGGCCACGCGCGTGAGGCCGCCGGGCATCAGTCGGTAGCCGTCGGGCGTGGCCACCGCGAACACGCGCAGGCCCACGGTGCGCGCGCCGAGCGCCTCGCGGCCACCGACGCCGCCGCGCTCGAGCACCGGTGCCTGCGAGACATGCACCCACTCCTGTGCGACATAGCGCTGCGGCCGCGCGGCCACGCGTGCCTTGAGCAGCGTGCGCGCATCGGCATCGAGGTCGGCGCCGAACACCGCCGGTTCCTTCGACGAACGCTCCAGCGGCTTGATGAGCACCTTGTCGAGCCGCTTCCAGGCGTCGTCGAAGGCTGCGGGCTCGCCCAGCCACCAGGTGGCCACGGAAGGCAGCTTCAGCGGCTCGCCGAGCAGTTGCTCCGACAGTCTCGGCAGGTAGCCGAGCAAGGCGCCGGATTCGAGCACGCCCGAGCCCAGCGAGTTGGCGATCAGGACGGTGCCGCGCCGCGCGCATTCGGTCAGCCCGGCCACGCCGAGCGCGGAATCGGAGCGCAGTTCCAGCGGGTCGCAGTAGTCGTCGTCCTGGCGGCGCAGCAACGCATGCACGCGCTTGAGGCCCTCGACCGTCTTCATCCACACGCAGCCGTCGCGAACGGTGAGGTCGGAACCCTCCACCAGCGCCACGCCGAGGTAGCGCGCCAGCAAGGCATGCTCGAAGTAGGTTTCGTTGAACGGCCCCGGCGTGAGCAGCGCGACCAGCGGCGTGCCGTCGCCGGGGCCGCCGCGCGGCGCCCAGCGCAGCAGCGATTCGCGCAGCGCGGCGAAGAACGAGGCCAGGTGCTGCACGCGCAGCTCGCGGAACATCTGCGGGAACACGCGCGAGACGACGAGCCGGTTCTCCAGCGCATAACCTGCGCCCGAGGGCGCCTGCGTGCGGTCGCTGACCACCCACCAGCGGCCGTCGGGCGAGCGCGCCAGGTCGGCGGCATAGTGGAACAGATGCCTGCCGCCCGGCGGCCGGATGCCCTGTGCCGGCGACAGGTAGCCGCTGTGGCCGAACACCACCGCCGGCGGCACCGCGCCGCTCTTCAGCAGCTCCTGCGGGCCGTAGATGTCGGCGAGCACGCGGTTGAGCAGTTCGGCGCGCTGCGTCACGCCTTCCTCGATGGCCTGCCATTCCTGCGCCGACAGCAGCAGCGGCAGCGGGTCGACTTCCCAGGGCCGGTCCATGCCCTGCGGGTCGGCATAGACGTTGTAGGTGATGCCGTTCTCGCGGACCTCGCGTTCCATCAGCGAGAGCATGTCGCCCAGGCCGCCGGCGCCGCGTGCGGCCAGCGCGCGCAGAAAGGCGTCCCAGTGCGGCCGCGGCGCGTGCGGCGACGCCAGCAGCTCGTCGTAGCGGCCGGGCTGGGCGGCGTAACCGGCGAGCAGGGACTTCAGCATCGGGGTCGGTGGTTGGACATCGGCCCCGCGATTGTCATCGCTGGGCGGACATCGCAGCCGCAACGACGCCGGGAACGCGGGGCATCGTTTACACCGTGGCGCGCCGCAGGTCGAGCGTGAACGGGAAGTCCGGATTGCGCTCGTCGCGTGGCGTGTGCATCGGCCCCGGCGTGTGGCCGACGCGGAAGAAGCGCGCCAGCCGGCGTGCCTCGGCCTCGTAGGCGTTGACGGGGAAGGTGCTGTAGTTGCGTCCGCCCGGGTGCGACACGTGGTACTGGCAGCCGCCCATCGAGCGGCCCATCCAGGTGTCGAGCAGGTCGAAGGTGAGCGGCGCATGCACGCCGATGGTCGGGTGCAGCGACGAGGCCGCGTTCCAGGCCCGGTAGCGCACCGCGCCGACGAACTCGCCCACCTTGCCGGTGGGCTGCAGCGGCACCACACGGCCGTTGCAGGTCAGCGTGTGGCGGTCGCCCACCAGCCCGGTGACCTTGAGCTGCAGCCGCTCCACCGACGAGTCGACGAAACGCACCGTGCCGCCGGGCGCGCCCTCCTCGCCCATCACGTGCCACGGCTCCAGCGCGAGGCGCACTTCCACGTCGACGCCGCGCGCGCTGAAGTCGCCCATCAGCGGGAAGCGGAAGTTCAGGTGCGGCGCGAACCACTCGGCCTTCATCGCATAGCCGAAGTCGTTGAGCTCCTCGACCACGTCGCACAGGTCTTCCCACACGAAGTGCGGCAGCATGAAGCGGTCGTGCAGCTCGGTGCCCCAGCGCTTCAGGCGCGCCGGCCGGTACGGGTGCTGCCAGAAGCGCGACACCAGCGAGCGCATCAGCAGCTGCTGCGTCAGGCTCATGCGCGCGTGCGGCGGCATCTCGAAGGCACGCATCTCGAGCAGGCCGAGGCGGCCGGTCGGGCCGTCGGGCGAGTACATCTTGTCGATGCAGAACTCGGCGCGGTGGGTGTTGCCCGACACGTCGATCAGCAGGTTGCGCAGCAGCCGGTCGATCATCCACGGCGGGCAGGCCTGCGGGCCCAGCGCCGCCTGGCGCTGCAGTTCGGCGAAGGCGATCTCGATCTCGTAGACCGAGTCGTTGCGCGCCTCGTCGATGCGCGGAGCCTGGCTGGTCGGGCCGATGAACAGGCCCGAGAACAGGTAGCTCAGCGCCGGGTGGTTGTGCCAGTACGCCACCATGCTGGCCAGCAGGTCGGGCCGGCGCAGGAAAGGCGAGTCGGCCACGGTGGCGCCGCCGAGCACGAAGTGGTTGCCGCCGCCGGTGCCGGTGTGGCGGCCGTCGAGCATGAACTTCTCGGTCGACAGCCGTGTCTCGTGCGCCGCCTGGTAGAGGTGCGTGGTCTGCTCGACCAGCTCGCCCCAGCTGTGCGCGGGGTGGATGTTGACCTCGATGACACCCGGGTCCGGCGTGACGCGCAGCGTCGACAGGCGCGGGTCCTTCGGCGGCTCGTAGCCTTCGAGGATCACCGGCAGCTTCATCTCCAGCGCGGTGTCTTCGACGGCGGCAACGAGTTCGAGGTAGTCCTCCAGCGCCGACATCGGCGGCATGAAGACGTACAGACGGCCCTGCCGCGGCTCGGCGCTGATCGCCGTGCGCGTCACCCAGCCGGCAGACTCGTCGCGTTGCGGCACGCGCAGCTCGGGCGCCGGCGCGGCCGTGCGCGCATCGCCTTCACCGCGCAGCGCGGCGCGGGAGCGCTCGCCAAAGCTGCCGAACTGCGACGGGCTCTCGGCGGGCAGCGCCTCCGGATGCAGGTTCGGGAAGCGCAGCCGCTGGTACGGCGGCAGCGCGGCGAAGGGCTGCGACTGGTCGGGCGCATGCACCCAGGGCATGTCGGTGGACGCGGCCCAGGGCTGAGAATCCAGCGGCAGGCGGTAGCCCAGCGCCGAGTCGCCCGGCACCAGGTAGCAGCGCTCGGCACGCAGGAACCACGGGCCCGTCTGCCAGCGCGGCCCGGCGGCGTTCTGGGCGGGGTGCCGCGCCACCGGCAGCACATGGCCGACGATCTTGTCCAGGCCCTGGCTGAACACCTTGCGCACACGCTCGCGCTCGAGCGGATCGGCGAGCCGGGCATCGAAGGGGTCGACATTGGTGGGCAGCTTGCGCTCGCGCCACAGGTAATACCAGACGTCTTCGTAGGCCGGGAACACGTACTTCGGGTCGAGCGCCAGCCGCTTCGCCACGCCCTTGAGGAACTGGCGCGCCTGCACGTCGGTGACGCCGTAGTCCCGGTGTTCGCTGGCAAACAGCTCGGGATGCGTCCACACCGGCTCGCGGTCCTTGCGCCAGAACAGGTTCAGCGACCAGCGCGGCAGTTGTTCGCCGGGGTACCACTTGCCCTGCCCGTAGTGCAGCAGGCCGCCATCGCCGTACTTGGCGCGCAGCTTGTCCATCAGGTCGGCGGAGAGCAGCCGCTTGGTCGGGCCCATGGCCTCGGTGTTCCACTCGGCGCCGTCGCGGTCGTCCACCGACACGAAGGTCGGCTCGCCGCCCTGCGTGAGGCGCACGTCGTTCCTGCGCAGGTCTTCGTCGACACGGTGGCCGAGCGACTCGATCGCGCCCCACTGGTCGTCGGTGTAGGGCAGCGTCACGCGCGGCGCCTCCCACACGCGCGAGACCTTCATGTGGTGCTCGAACTCGGTCTCGCACTCGTCGAGCGCGCCGGTCACCGGCGCGGCCGAGCCGGGGTCTGGCGAGCAGGCGAGCGGAATGTGGCCCTCGCCGGCGAGCAGGCCGGAGGTCGGGTCGAAACCGATCCAGCCGGCGCCGGGCAGGTAGACCTCGCACCAGGCGTGCAGGTCGGTGAAATCGACTTCGGTGCCGCTCGGGCCGTCGAGCGACTTCACGTCGCTCTTCAGCTGGATGAGGTAGCCCGACACGAAGCGCGCCGCGAAACCCAGGTGGCGCAGGATCTGCACCAGCAGCCAGCCCGAGTCGCGGCAGGAGCCGCTGGCATTGGTCAGCGTCACCTCGGGCGTCTGCACGCCGGGCTCCATGCGGATCAGGTAGGCGATGTCCTTCTGCAGCTTCTGGTTCAGCTCGACGAGGAAGTTCGTCGTCTGCTTCTTCTCGCGCGGGATGGCCGCGAGGTACTTGGCGAAGGCCGGCGTCAGCTCGCTCTTCAGCCGGTACGGCGCGAGCTCGTGCGCCAGAGACGGGTCGTACTCGAACGGGAAATGCTCCGCCGACGGCTCGAGGAAGAAGTCGAACGGGTTGAGCACCGACATCTCGGCCACCAGGTCGACCTCGATGCGGAAGCTCGTCGTCTTGTCCGGGAACACCAGCCGCGCAAGGTAGTTCGACTGCGGATCCTGCTGCCAGTTGATGAAGTGCGTGGCCGGCTCGACGCGCATCGAGTAGCTCAGGATGCGGGTGCGCGAGTGCGGTGCCGGGCGCAGGCGGACGATCTGCGGGCCGAGGTTGATGGGCCGGTCGTACCGGTAGTGGGTCACGTGGTTCAGCGCGACGTGGATGGACATTCAGGGCTCCAGGGTGATCTTGTCGCTGGTCTCGTCGACCAGCACGCGCACGCTCATCAGTTCGTCGCCGCCGCCTTCGCGCACACCCCGCACCGGCGCACAGGCCGCGTAGTCGGGGCCGACGGCCAGCCGCACGTGGCGCTCGTCCATCGTGCTGAGGTGGGTGATGTCGATGCTCAGCCAGCGGCGCGCGGCGATGTCGAGGCAGACGTCGGCCCAGGCATGACTGGCCAGCTCGGGCGACGCAGGCGAATGGAAATAGCCGCTCACGTAGCGCGCCGGCCAGCCGCTCGCGCGGCACGCGGCGATGAAGACATGCGCCTGGTCCTGGCACACGCCGGCGCCGAGCGCGAGCGCCTGCTGCGCGGTGGTCGCCACGTCGGTGACGCCGGCGCGGTAGGCGATGCGCTTGCACACCGCGGCGGCGAGGTCGAGCAGCGACGCTTCATCGGCGCCGCCGGCGAGGCTGGCGCGGCCCAGCGCGGCGATGCCGGCATCGGCGGCGGTCAGCGGCGTGGGCCGCAGGTACAGCGCCGGGTGCGGCGCGGCCAGGTCGTCGACCAGCCAGGCCGACGGCTGCGTCATCACCGTGCCCTGCGCATGCACGCTGCCGCGGTACACATGCCGGCCGCCGGCCGCGCGCGTCATGCTCCAGCTGTGCGAGAGGTTGCCGTAACCATCGCGCTGCGCGTACAACTGCGCCGGCGCACTGACCTGCCAGTCGATCACCGACTGGTGGTCGTTGGCCTGGGGCGTGAGGCACAGGTGCTGCAGCGCGTACTTCAACGGCGCGCTGTACTCGTAGTGCGTCTCGTGGCGGATGCTGAGTTTCATGGCTCAGCGCGCTGTCACTGCACGGGCACGAGGAAGTCGCGGCTGATGCCCACGCCGATGGTGTTCACGCGGTCGAGGAACTGCGTGAGGAAGGCGTGCAGCCCGGTGGCCAGGATCTCGTCGATGCGCCCGTACTGCAGGTCGGAGCGCAGCCGGCCGGCCTGGCGCAGCGTCTCGCCCGACTGCTCGTTGGCCACCATGTGCAGGTTGCTCACCACCTCGTGCATGCAGGCCGCCAGCGATCGCGGCATGTCCGGGCGCAGGATGAGCAGCTCGGCCACCTTCTCCGGCAGGATCACGTTGCGGTAGGCCTTGCGGTAGACCTCGAAGCCAGAGACCGAGCGCAGGATCGCCGACCAGTGATAGAAGTCGTACTCGACGTCCTTGGCGGCGCCCTGGCTCTGGCTCTGCATCGAGCCGAAGAACTCGCTCTCGACGGCATGGAACTTCACGTCGAGCAGCCGCGCGGTGTTGTCGGCGCGCTCGAGGAAGCTGCCGATGCGCAGGAAGTGGAAGGCCTCGTCCTGCAGCATCGTGCCCACCGTCACGCCGCGCGACAGGTGCGAGCGGAACTTGACCCACTCGAACAGCGCGCTCGGGTCGCGATGCAGGTTGTTGTCGCCGACCATGCGCTGGAACTCGAGCCAGGTCTGGTTCTGCGTTTCCCACACCTCGGTGGTCAGCGTGCCGCGCACGGCGCGGGCGTTCTCGCGCGCGGCCATCAGGCAGGAGCGGATGCTCGACGGGTTCTGCGCGTCGACCACCATGTACTCCATCACCTGGCGCGGCGTCACCTCGCTGTGGCGCTTGGCGTAGTCGCCGGTGAGCTCGGAGATGCCGAGCAGGCCCTTCCAGCCCTTCTCGGCATCGTCGGCGGATTGCGGCAGCAGCGAGGTCTGGTAGTTGACGTCGAGCATGCGCGCTGTGTTCTCGGCCCGCTCCATGTAGCGGGACATCCAGAAAAGATGGTCTGCAGTGCGTGACAGCATGTGGTTCTCCCCTCAGGCCTCCAGCACCCAGGTGTCCTTGGTCCCGCCGCCCTGCGACGAGTTGACCACCAGCGAGCCCTCCTTCAGCGCCACGCGCGTCAGGCCGCCGGGCACCATCTGCACCGTCTTGCCCGACAGCACGAAAGGCCGCAGGTCGATGTGGCGCGGCGCGATGCCGCTCTCGACGAAGGTCGGGCAGGTCGACAGGCTCAGCGTGGGCTGCGCGATGTAGCCCTCGGGATGCGCCTCGACGGCCTTGCGGAACTCGGCGATCTCGGCATTGGTGGCGGCCGGGCCGACCAGCATGCCGTAGCCGCCGGCGCCGTGCACCTCCTTCACGACCAGCTCGCCTAGGTGGTCGAGCACGTACTTGAGGTCGTCGGCCTCGCGGCAGAGGTAGGTCGGCACGTTGTTCAGGATGGGCTTCTCGCCGAGGTAGAACTCGATCATCTTCGGCACGTAGGGGTAGATCGACTTGTCGTCGGCCACGCCGGTGCCGATGGCGTTGCACAGCGCCACGTTGCCGGCGCGGTAGACGCCCAGCAGCCCGGCGCAACCCAGCGTGGAGTCGGGGCGGAACACCAGCGGGTCGAGGAAGTCGTCATCGACGCGGCGGTAGATCACGTCCACGCGCTTCGGGCCCTGCGTGGTGCGCATGTAGACGAAGTTGTCCTTGACGAACAGGTCCTGGCCCTCGACCAGCTCGACGCCCATCTGCTGCGCCAGGAAGGCATGCTCGAAGTAGGCGCTGTTGTACATGCCCGGCGTGAGCACCACCACCGTGGGCTCGTTGACGGCCGCCGGCGCCACGGCACGCAGCGTCTCGAGCAGCATGTCGGGGTAATGCGCCACCGGCTCGACGCGGTGCTGGCTGAACAGCTCGGGGAACAGCCGCATCATCATCTTGCGGTTCTCGAGCATGTAGCTCACGCCGCTGGGCACGCGCAGGTTGTCTTCCAGCACGTAGTAGCTGCCGCTGCCGTCGGGATTGGCGGCGCGCACGATGTCGATGCCGGAGATGTGCGAGTACACGCCGCCGGGCACGTCCACGCCCATCATCTCGGGGCGGAACTGCGCGTTCTTGAAGATCTGGTCGGCCGGCACCAGCCCGGCGCGGATGATCTCCTGGTCGTGGTAGACGTCGTGGATGAAGCGGTTCAGGGCGGTGACGCGCTGCGCCAGACCCTTTTCCATCTCGACCCATTCGTGCGCCGGGATCACCCGCGGGATCAGGTCGAAGGGGATCAGGCGCTCGGTGCCGGAGCCGTCTTCATCCTTCGCGCCATAGACGGCGAAGGTGATGCCGACACGGCGGAAGATCATCTCGGCCTCTTCGCGGCGCGACTTCATCACGTCGCGCGGCTGCTGGGCGAGCCAGCGGTCGTACCCGCGGTAATGCTCGCGCACCGTGGTGCTGGTGGCCTGCATCTCGTCGAAACTCGGTCTCATCGGCAACGTCTCCTCGCAGGCAGGGGTAGCAAAAAGCAGGCCACTCACCCGCCGGCGGGCGGATCGGCGGGCCTGTGATGCCAGTAGCGCCGGGCCAGTTCCCGCTGGCAGCTGCCCGCTCCGGTCTCGTCGGAGCGCCAGCGCCAGGCGCCGCAGACCGGACTGTTGACCCATGTCAGTCCGCGTTCGCGGTAGCGGTGCTCCACGTCCTCGGCCGGATGGCCGAATCGATTGCGGTAACCCGATTGGACCACGGCCACCCGCGGCCGCACAGCCTCGATGAACACCGGGGTCGAGGAGGTTCGGCTGCCGTGGTGGGGCACGACCAGCACCTCGCTGCGCAAGGCTTCGCCCAGGCGGCCGACCAGCGCCCACTCCTGCTCGCGCTCGATGTCGCCGGTGAGCAGCGCGGCCGGCTGGCCGGCGGCGCTGATTCGCAGCACGCACGACAGCGTGTTCGGGCGCTGCGCCGTGCCGGCCACGCCCGGCGGCGGGTGCAGCATCTCGAAGCGCACGCCGTCCCACTCCCACGCCTGGCCGGTGGCGCAGGGCGTGTGCCGCGGAGCCCGCGCCAGCAGAGGATGATCGGGCTCGAGCGAGCTCGAAACCTCGGCCACCGGCAGCGCCGAGAGCAGCGCATTGGCACCACCGACATGGTCGAGGTCGCGGTGGCTGAGCACCATCCGGTCGATGCGATGCTCGCCGGTGGCGCGCAGCAACGGCAGCAGCACGCGCTGGCCGGCGTCGCTGTCGCGCGAGTACTGCGGGCCGGCGTCGTAGACGAGCAGGTGGCTCTGCGTGCGCACCAGCACCGCCGTGCCCTGCCCCACGTCCACCGCGAGCAGCTCGTAGCGGCCCGGCAGCGGGCGCTCGACTGGCGTGGCCAGGAACGGCAGCACCAGCGGCAACGCGAGCGCACGCAGCCGCCACGGCAGCGGCATGACGAGCAGCGCGCCGGCGAGCAATGCCGCAGCCTGCGCCCAGGCCGGTGCCACCGGCACGTGCCACACGGCCAGCGGCAGCACGGCCAGCCAGGCGAGCCAGGCGGCAAACGGCTGCAGCAGCCACGCCGCCAGCGTCCACAGCGGCGGCAGCAGCGTGCCCAGCAGCGCCAGGGGCGTGACGACCAGCGTGATCAGCGGGATCGCGACCAGGTTGGCGACGAAGCCGACCAGCGAAATCTGCTGGAAGAAGAGCAGCGTCAGCGGCGCGAGGCCGAAGGTGGCGACGAGTTGCGTTCGCAAACCGCCGCGCATGGCCTGGATCAGGCGCTGATGCACCGACGGACGGGCCGCTGAGTCGTCGCGCCGTTCGTCATGCACCGGCTCCGAGGCCATCAGCAGCCCGACCGCCGCGAACGACAGCCAGAAGCCCGGCTGCAGCAAGGCCCAGGGGTCGATCGCCGCAACCACCACGGCGGCGAGCATCAGCACCAGCGGCCAGGGCCAGCGCGCTCCGGCACTGCGCAGCAGCACCACCGTGGCCAGCATCCACACCGTGCGCTGCGCCGGCACCGCCCAGCCGGAGAACACCGCGTAGAGCAAGGCCACCGCCAGGCCGCCCCAGCGCGCGGCCAGTGGCGCGGGCAGGCGCAGCATCGCGCGCGGCGAGCCTCGCCACAGCCGATCGATGAGCAACGACGCCAGCCAGGCGAACATGGTGATGTGCAAGCCGCTGATGGCCATCAGGTGCGACAGCCCGGTGCTGCGGAACAGATCCCAGTCCTCGCGCTCGATGGCGCCCTGCTCGCCCACGGCCAGCGCGGCCAGCACTCCGGCCGCACGGCGATCGGCCACGCGCTCGAAAATTGCATCGCGCAAGCGCTGTCGCAACCGCTCGACCGGGTAGGCGGCGGCATCGTCCAGCCGCTGCGGCGGTGCGTCGCGCACGTAGCCGGTGGCCCGCACGCCCTGCTCGAACAGCTGAAGCTCGTAATCGAAGCCGTGCGGGTTCAGGTTGCCGTGCGGGCGGCGCAGTCGCACGTTGAGCGTCCAGCGCTGGCCGGCGCGCATCTCGCGCTGCGGCTGCGACAGCACCGCGTCTTCGTGGAAGCCGCTGTACCAGCCCAGCGACAGCAGCCGCGGCACCGTGACCGGCTCGCCGGCCAGCGTGGCGCTCTCGACCTCGAAGCGGAAGCGCAGCCCGTTCACCCCGGCCTGCGGCAGGCTGGCGACGATGCCGGTGAGCCGGATGTCGCGGCCTTCGAACGCAGCCGGAAGTTCTTCGGCGAGCCGATGCGCAGCACGCCAGCCGGTGCTGCCGAAGCCCAGCATCGCCAGGCCGACGAGCAGCAGCACGAACGCGCGCCGCCAGCGCCAGCCGGCCACAATGCACAGCACGCCGCCGGCCACCAGCGCGAGATGAACGCCCTCGCCCGGCAGGCTGCGCTGCTGCAGCTGCCACAGCACGCCGGCGAGCGCCGCCGCCATCGCCGCCATCCAGCGCATGGCGCTCGTCGGTGCTCCCATGGCCGCAGTGTAGGATTTGCGCCCTGTCTTCCGAGCACCGACCGCCATGTCCACCACCTCCGTCTACGACCGTCTCGCTTCGATGGGCATCACGCTGCCGCCGGTGGCCGTGCCGGCCGCCGCCTACGTGCCCTTCGTGCGCACCGGCAACCTGGTCTTCATTTCCGGCCACATCGCCAAGCGCGACGGCAAACCCTGGGTCGGCCAGCTAGGCCGCGACATGGACACCGCCACCGGCGCGCAGGCCGCGCGCGCCATCGCCATCGATCTGCTCGGCACCCTGCACGCCGCAGTGGGCGACCTGAACAAGGTCGAGCGCATCGTCAAGGTGATGAGCCTGGTGAACAGCACCGGCACATTCACCGAGCAGCACCTCGTCACCAACGGCTGCTCCGAGTTGCTCGGCGCGGTGTTCGGCGACAAGGGCGCCCATGCACGCAGCGCCTTCGGCGTGGCGCAAATCCCGATGGGGGCCTGCGTCGAAATCGAGCTGATCGCCCAGGTGGCCTGAGGCGCACGCCCATGAGACTGACTCAACGAGGCGGCTTGCTGGCGCTGTCGCTGCTGTGCTTCGCCCTCGTCGGCGCGGCGCTGGTGTCGCAGCATGTGTTCGACATGCAGCCCTGCCCCTGGTGCATCCTGCAGCGCATCATCTTCCTGGTGATCGCGCTGCTGCTGCTGGCCGGCGCCTTCCTGCCGGGGCGCGCGGTCTTCATCGTCGGCTCAGTGGCCTTCGCGCTGGCGGGCATCACGACCGCGCTGTACCAGCACTTCGTCGCCGCCAAGTCCTCGTCGTGCAATCTCACGCTGGCGGACAAGATCATCAGCGGGCTCGGCCTGGACAAGGCCGTGCCCGCGATGTTCGAGGTCAAGGCCAGCTGCGCCGACGCGGCCGTGGACATGCTGCACGTGCCCTACGAGTTCTGGAGCCTGGGCTTCTTCGTCGTGGTGGCAGTGGCGGCCACCTACACCTTGAGCCGCCACTGAGCCGCTGCACGCGGCCCGCTCATCCGGCCGGCACCACCCGCTGCGCCTTCATCCCCTCCACCGCCTTGCCCTTGCGGGCACGCTTGCCAGAGTAGGCGTTCAGCCCGGCACCCTTGAGCGTCTCGTCGCGCGGCTTGCCGCCGCGCAGCGCGATGCCCAGCACCTGGAGCGACTGCGTGAACGCGGCGACGCTGACCAGCGCGTCCTTCGCGTCGAGGTCCATCAGCGTGAGGCCGCGGCCGCCGTTGGGCTGCAGCTTCAGCTCGTCGATGCCGAAGGTCAGCAGGCGGCCGGCCAGTGACAGGCAGGCGACCTGCGTGGCACCGTCGGCCGGCGTCGGCGGCAGCGGCTTCTCGTCGGCCTCGAGGCTGAGGAAGCTCTTGCCGCCCTTCTGCCGGGCGACCAGGTCGCCCAGGCGCGCCAGCAGGCCGAAGCCGCCGGTGCCGGCGAGCAGCAGCGTCTGCGTTGCCGGCCCGGCGAAGTAGTGCGAAGGCTGCGTGCCGGTCTCCAGCTCGATCAGCGTGGTGATCGGCTGGCCGTCGCCGCGCCCGCCGGGCAGGCCGGCCACGGCCGTGGAGTAGACGCGGCCATTGCTGCCGAACACGATCAGGCTGTCCACTGATCGGCAGGGGAAGCTGCCGTACAGGCCGTCGCCGGCCTTGAAGCCGAGCGTGGCCGCGTCGATCTCGTGGCCCTTGAGCGCACGCACCCAACCCTTCAGGCTGACTACCACCGTCACCGGCTCGTCGATCACCTTCACCTCGGCGACCGCCTTGCGCTCTTCCTGGATGAGGGTGCGGCGCGCGTCGCCGAACTGCTTCGCGTCGGCCTCGATCTCCTTGACCACCGTGCGCTTCAGGCTTGCCGGACTGCCCAGGATGTCCTCCAGCTTGCCCTGCTCGGTGCGCAGTTCCTTGAGCTCCTGCTCGATCTTGATGGCCTCCAGCCGCGCCAGCTGGCGCAGCCGGATCTCGAGGATGTCCTCGGCCTGCCGGTCGCTGAGCCTGAAGCGCTCGATCAGCGCCGGCTTGGGCTCGTCGGCGTTGCGGATGATGCGGATCACCTCGTCGATGTTCAGCAGCACCTGCTGCCGACCCTCGAGGATGTGCACGCGGTCGAGCACCTTGGCCAGGCGGTGCTGTGTGCGCCGCTGCACGGTGGCCTGGCGGAAGGCCAGCCACTCGACGAGCATCTGGCGCAGGCTCTTCTGCGTCGGCCGGCCATCGGCACCGATCATCGTCAGGTTGATCGACGACGAACTCTCCAGGCTGGTGTGCGCCAAAAGCACGTTGATCAGTTCCTGCTGGTCGACGGTGCGCGTCTTCGGCTCGAACACCAGGCGCACTGGGGCGTCCTTGCTCGATTCGTCGCGCACCGCGTCGAGCACCGCCAGCATCGTGGTCTTGAGCTGCGTCTGCTCGGTCGACAGCGTCTTCTTGCCGGCCTTGACCTTCGGATTGGTGAGTTCCTCGATCTCCTCCAGCACCTTCTGCGAGCTGGTGCCCGGCGGCAGCTCGCCCACGACGAGCTGCCACTGGCCGCGCGCCAGGTCCTCGATCTTCCAGCGCGCGCGCACCTTCAGGCTGCCGCGGCCGCCGGCGTAGGCGGCGCGGATGTCGTCGGCGCTGCTGATGATCTGGCCGCCACCCGGGAAGTCCGGGCCGGGGATCAGCGCGGCGAGTTCGTCGTCGGACAGCTTCTCGTTCTTCAGCAGCGCCACCGCGGCGGCGGCCACCTCGCGCAGGTTGTGGCTGGGCACCTCGGTGGCCAGGCCCACGGCGATGCCGCTGGCGCCGTTGAGCAGCACGAAGGGCAGCCGCGCCGGCAGCAGCCGCGGTTCCTGCGTCGAGCCGTCGTAGTTGGGGATGAAGTCGACCGTGCCTTCGTCGATCTCGTCGAGCAGCAGGCGCGAGATCGGCGCGAGGCGTGCTTCCGTGTAGCGCATCGCCGCGGCACCGTCGCCGTCGCGCGAGCCGAAGTTGCCCTGGCCGTCGATCAGCGGGTAACGCTGGCTGAAGTCCTGCGCCATGCGCACCAGCGCGTCGTAGGCGGCCTGGTCGCCGTGCGGGTGGAAGCGGCCGAGCACGTCGCCGACCACGCGGGCGCTCTTCACCGCCTTCGGCCCGCTGGCCGTGGTGAAGGCCAGGCCCATGCGCTCCATCGCGTAGAGGATGCGGCGCTGCACCGGTTTCTGGCCGTCGCAGACGTCGGGCAGCGCGCGGCCCTTGACCACGCTCAAGGCGTATTCCAGGTACGCCTGCTCGGCATACAGCGACAACGCGATGGCGTCGCCTTCGGCGGGAGGGGGAGGATCGAAGAGGTCGTTCATGCTCGGGAAAGAATGTCCGGCCGCTCCAGGGCGCGGCGGGCGCCGGGCAGGACCGAAGGGCGGCATTCTCGCCCAAACGCGGGGTCACCCCAGTCGGGCGCCGCCCGGGCATTCGTTACCATGCGCGCCAAACCCCGCCGTACCCCAGGGAGCCCCATGCAGTCGGACATCGAGATCGCGCAGAGTGCGCGCCTGAAGCCCATCCACGCCATCAGCGAGGCGTTGGGCATCCCCGAGGAATCGCTGGACCCGCGCGGGCGCCACATCGGCAAGGTGGCGCAGCCCTGGCTGGACACGCTGGCCGACCGGCCCGACGGCAAGCTGGTGCTGGTGACGGCGATCTCGCCCACGCCGGCCGGCGAAGGCAAGACCACCACCACCGTGGGCCTGGGCGACGCGCTCAACCGCATCGGCAAACGCGCCATCATCTGCCTGCGCGAGCCTTCGCTCGGCCCGGTGTTCGGCATGAAGGGCGGCGCGGCCGGCGGCGGCTTCGCGCAGGTGGTGCCGATGGAGCAGATCAACCTGCACTTCACCGGCGACTTCGCGGCCATCGCGCTGGCGCACAACCTGCTCTCGGCGCTGATCGACAACCACATCCACCACGGCAACGCGCTGGGCTTCGACCTGCGCCGCATCACCTGGAAGCGGGTGATGGACATGAACGATCGCGCGCTGCGCGACAACGTCATCGGCCTGGGCGGCCCGGGCAACGGCATGCCGCGCGAGAGCGGCTTCGACATCGTCGTCGCCTCCGAGATCATGGCCATCCTGTGCCTGGCCACCAGCCTGGGCGACCTGAAGGAGCGGCTGGCGCGCATCGTCGTCGGCGAGGACTTCCAGCGTCGCCCGATCACCGCAGCGCAATTGAAGGCGCATGGCTCGATGGCCGCGCTGCTCAAGGACGCGATCTCGCCGAACCTTGTGCAGACGCTGGAGAACAACCCGGCCTTCGTGCACGGCGGGCCCTTCGCCAACATCGCGCACGGCTGCAACACCGCCATCGCCACGCGCGCCGCGCTGAAGCTGGGCGACTACGTGGTCACCGAGGCCGGCTTCGGCGCCGACCTCGGCGCCGAGAAGTTCATCGACATCAAGTGCCGCAAGACCGGGCTGCGCCCGTCGGCGGCGGTGCTGGTGGCCACGGCACGCGCGCTCAAGTACCACGGCGGCATGGCGGTGGCCGACGTGTCCAAGGAAGACGTGGGTGCGCTCGAACGCGGCCTGCCCAACCTGGAGCGCCACTTGCGCAACGTGCAGGAGGTCTACGGCCTGCCCTGCGTGGTGGCGATCAACCACCGCTCGCACGACACGCCCGCCGAGATCGAGTTGCTCACCCGCCGCGTGGAGGCGCTGGGCGGCACCGCCGTCGTCGCGAAACACTGGGCCGAGGGCGGCGCCGGTGCCGAGGAACTCGCGCGGCGCGTCGTACAGGCCTGCGAGAAGCCCAGCCAGTTCAAGTTCGTCTACGAGGAGTCGCTGACGCTGTGGCAGAAGGTCGAGGCGATCGCGACCAAGGTGTATGGCGCCGCCGGCATCAGCGCCTCGGCGGCGGTGAAGGAGCGCATCGAGAAGCTGCAGGCCGACGGCTACGGCCACTTCCCGGTGTGCATCGCCAAGACGCAGATGAGCTTCTCGACCAACGCCGCCTCGCGCGGCGCGCCCAGCGGCCACGTGCTCGACATCCGCGAGGTGCGGCTGGCGGCCGGTGCCGAGTTCGTGGTGATGGTCTGCGGCGACATCATGACCATGCCGGGGCTGCCCAAGGTGCCGGCGGCGGAGCTCATCGACATCGACGCTCAGGGAAGGATCAGCGGCCTGTCCTGATCACCGCGGGAAGCGCTCCCGCAGCTTGAGCTTCCAGAACTTGCCGGTCGAGGTGCGCGGCACCGCGTCGATGATCTCGTAGCGCTCGGGCAGCTGCCACTTCGCGAAGCCGTGCTTGAGCAGGTGCGCCGAGAGCGCGGCCGGCTCGGCGGCCTGCCCCGGCTTGAAGGCCACGCAGGCCAGCGGCCGTTCGCTCCACTTCTCGTCGGGGATGGCGATCACCGCCGCCTCGGCCACCGCCGGGTGCGCCATCAGCGCGTTCTCCAGGTCCACCGAGCTGATCCACTCGCCGCCGGACTTGATCAGGTCCTTCGTGCGGTCGGTGATGCGCACGAAGGCCAGTTCGTCCATCGTCGCGACGTCGCCGGTGCGCAGCCAGCCGTCGCGGGTGAACTTGTCCTCGCTCACCGGAACCTCGTGGTACGAGCCGGTGATGAAGGGCCCGCTCACCTGGATCTCGCCCATCGCCTTGCCGTCGTGCGGCGCATCGCTGCCGTCGTCGGCGCGAATGCGCACGTCCACCAGCGGCACCGGCACGCCAGCCATGGCAGCACGGCGGTAGCGCTCGTCGGCGCTGACCGCACCCAGCTCCGCGCGCGGGTACGACACGGTGGCCAGCGGCGATGTCTCGGTCATCCCCCAGCCTTGCAGCAGCCACACGCCGTGCCTGTCGAAGGCGCGGATCAAGGATTCGGGCACGGCCGCTCCGCCGACCAGCGAGCGCATGCCCTGCGGCATCTTCCAGCGGCCGGGCTGCTCCGCCAGGCTGCGCTCGTAGGCCTGGATCAGGCCGAGCCAGATGGTCGGCACGCCCAGCGACAGCGTCGGCGGCTCCTGCTGCATCAGGTCGAGCAGGTCGTCCGGATGCAGGTGCGGACCAGGGAAGACCAGCTTCACGCCCATCATCACCGCGGCATACGGGACGCCCCAGCAGTTGGCGTGGAACATCGGCGTCACCGGCATGAGCACATCGGTGCCCTTCAGGCCCCAGAAGTCGGCCAGGCAGCCCACCAGCGTGTGCAGGATGGTCGAGCGGTGCGAGTAGGCCACGCCCTTGGGCCGGCCGGTGGTGCCGGACGTGTAGCACATCGCCACCGGGTCGTTCTCGTCGTGCGGCGGGTAGACGAAGGCGTCGGCATCAGCCCCTGCGATCAGCTGCTCGTAGTCGTCGAAGCCCTCGGGCACCGGCGCGCCGGAGAACGGGAAGACGATGACGCGTTCGAACGGGTGCAGGTCGGCGAACTGCCGGTACAGCGGCAGCAGGATGTCGTCGACGATCAGGAAGCGATCCTTCGCGTCGGCGGCGATCCAGCCGATCTCGGCGGGCGCCAGGCGCAGGTTCAGCGTGTGCATCACGCCGCCGGCGGCCGGGATGCCGAAGTAGGCCTCCAGGTGCGCATGGTGGTTCCAGCACAGCGTGGCGACACGCTCGCCCTTCTCGAGCCCGAGCGCCGTGAGCGCGGCGGCCAGCGCGCGCGTGCGGCGGTGGTACTCGGCGTAGCTGTGCCGGCGCAGCGTCTTGTCGGGCAGCCGCGAGACGATCGTGCCGCCGCCGAAGATGTGCCCCGCCCGGTCCAGCAGGTGGTTCAGCGAGAGCGGCACGTCCATCATCGTCGAGCGCATGTGTGTCTCCGGTCGTTCTTGTGGTGATGAATGCTCAGCGCGCCGGCTGCATCTGCATGCCGGTGGCGCGGCGCGACTGGCGGTCCTGCAGCAGCGCCCAGTACAGCTCCAGCACCAGCTGCACGTGGGCGCGCGTCTCGTCGATCGGCGGCACCTTGCCGCCATGGCGGCGCACCGTCGCCTCGCCGGCGTTCCAGGCGGCCAGCGCCACGTCGATGCCACCGTAGCGGCGTGTGAGATCGGCGAGCATGCGCGTGCCCGTGTGCACGTTGATGCGCGCATCGAGCAGCCGTGTGGCCGCCGGCCGCTTCAGTTCGGCGGGCGTGGCGTAGCGGTCGGCCGTGACGGGCGTGATCTGCATCAGCCCGACGGCACCGCGCGGCGACACGGCCTTGGCGTTGAAACCCGACTCGACGGCGATCACCGCCTTGAGCAGTTCCTCGTCCACGCCGTGGGCCTCGGCGGCTTCGCGCAGCACGGGCCGCAACGCCTTCACCTCCGGGGCGATCTCCAGCCACAGCAGCAGGCTGTCGGTGCGGTCGGTCTTGCCGGGCACCTGCTCGGCGCCGTTGCCGCCCGGCGCGTCGCCGAGCACGCGGCGATAGCGCGAGTCGAGCTGCGCCGGCGCCACGTGCGCCACACCCGCGCCGTCGACGAAGGCCCAGAGTTCGGCGCGCACCGCCCCGCCGAGGCTGGCGGCCAGAATCAGGCCCGCCAGCATCGCCTTCACACGACCCCCGGCTCCCGCGCCCTCACGAGCGCCGCATGCTCGGGCTCGAGCAGCGACATCACGATCAGCGAGTCGTAGCCCTCTCCGCTGCGCACGCTGTCGCGCAGCCGGCCTTCCTCGACGAAACCTTCGCTGCGGTACAGCGCCAGCGCGCGTTCGTTCTTCGACTTCACGTCAAGCCAGAAGCGGTGCGCGCCGAGGTCGCGGAAGGCCATCTGCGCCAGCAAGCGCACGCAGGCGCGGCCCAGGCCGTGGCCCTGGTCTTCCGGCAGCAGCACGATGCGCTTGAGCTCCACCGAGTGGTGCGGATTGCGGCAGCCCTGCAGGATGACGAAGCCGGCGCGCTCGTAGTCGGGGTCGGTCTCGACGATGAAGTGGCGGAAGTCGGGGAAGCGCACCGCGCCTTCGTGCTGGGTGCGCTCCCAGGGCGTGATGAAGGGCCGGTTCGACGTGTCCTGCTCGACCGAGATGACGAAGTCCAGATCCGACAGCATCGTCGGTCGCAGCCGCAGGTTCATGACGACCCCTCGCCCGGCGGGTACGCCGGTCGATCCCCCGAGGGGAACGACGGCCGCGGCTCCATGCCCGCCTGCGCGGGCATGGACGGCCGGAGTGCCAGCCCCGTCTCGGGGCTGGCGTGGGCCGGCTTGGGAGCGGCCCGGCGCTCGGCCCGCCTCATGGCGGCGCCTTCACACATCCACCTCGACGTCGTCGCCGCGCAGTTCCATCAGCTCGCGGCGCGCCTGTGCCTCGCCCTTGCCCATCAGCTTGGTCAGTGCCTCGACGGTGGCCGCGAAGCCGTGCGCGCCGAAGCTCACCTGCAACAGGCGGCGCGTGTCGGGGTTCAGCGTGGTGTCCCACAGCTGCTCGGCGTTCATCTCGCCCAGGCCCTTGAAGCGGCTGATGCTCCACGAGCTCTCGCGCGCGCCTTCCTTGCGCAGCTTGTCGAGCGCGGCAGTGAGCTCGCCCTCGTCGAGCGCGTAGATCTTCGCCGCCGGCTTCTTGCCCCGCGCCGGCGCGTCGACGCGGAACAACGGCGGCTTGGCGACATGGATGTGGCCGTGCTCGATCAGCTTCGGGAAGTGGCGAAAGAACAGCGTCAGCAGCAGCACCTGGATGTGCGAGCCGTCGACGTCGGCATCGCTGAGGATGCAGATCTTGCCGTAGCGCAGCCCGCTGAGGTCGGGCGTGTCGTCGGGGCCGTGCGGATCGACGCCGATGGCCACCGCGATGTCGTGGATCTCGTTGTTGGCGAACAGGCGGTCGCGCTCGACCTCCCAGGCGTTGAGCACCTTGCCGCGCAGCGGCAGGATGGCCTGCGTCTCCTTGTTGCGGCCCATCTTGGCGCTGCCGCCGGCCGAGTCGCCCTCGACGAGGAACAGCTCGTTGAGGTTCAGGTCGCGGCTCTCGCAGTCGGTCAGCTTGCCGGGCAGCACGGCCACGCCGGAGCCCTTGCGCTTCTCGACCTTCTGGCTGGCGCGCTGGCGCGTCTGCGCCTGGCGGATGACCAGTTCGGCGAGCTTCTTGCCGAGGTCCACATGCTGGTTGAGCCACAGCTCCAGCGCCGGCTTCACGTAGGTCGAGACCAGCCGAAGCGCATCGCGCGAATTCAGCCGCTCCTTGATCTGGCCCTGGAACTGCGGGTCCAGCACCTTGGCGCTGAGCACGAAGCTGGCGCGCGAGAACACGTCCTCGGGCATCAGCTTCACGCCCTTGGGCAGCAGCGAATGCAGGTCGATGAAACCCTTGATCGCACCGAACAGGCCGTCCTTCAGACCCGACTCGTGCGTGCCGCCGGCCGAGGTCGGGATCAGGTTGACGTAGCTCTCGCGCATGACGTTGCCGTCTTCGGTGAAGGCCACGCACCAGGCAGCGCCCTCGCCTTCGGCGAAGTTCTCGGTCTCGCCGCCGTCGGCGTAGTGTTCGCCCTCGAACAGCGGGATCACCGGGTCGGCCGTCAGCGTCTGCATCAGGTAGTCGCGCAGGCCGCCCTTGTAGAGCCACTGCAGCTTCTCTCCCGACTTTTCGATGGACAGCGACACCGTCACGCCGGGCATCAGCACGGCCTTGCTGCGCAGCAGGTGCATCAGCTCGTTCTTCGGCAGCTCGGCGCTCTCGAAGTACTTGGCGTCGGGCCAGGCGCGCACGCTGGTGCCGGCCTTGCGATCGCCCGCGGCGGCCTTGCGCGTCTTCAACGGCTCTATGACATCGCCCCCGGAGAACACGATCGTCGCCACCTGGCCTTCGCGGTACACCGTGACTTCGAGCCGCTTCGACAGCGCGTTGGTGACGCTCACGCCCACGCCGTGCAGGCCTCCTGAGAAGCTGTAGGCACCGCCCGACCCCTTGTCGAACTTGCCGCCGGCGTGCAGCCGCGTGTAGACGATCTCGACCACCGGCACCTGCTCTTCCGGATGCAGGCCGATGGGAATGCCGCGGCCATCGTCCTCGACGCTGACCGAACCGTCGGCGTGCAGCGTCACGTCGATGCGCTTGCCGTGGCCGGCCAGCGCCTCGTCGGCCGCGTTGTCGATCACTTCCTGGACGATGTGCAGCGGGTTGTCGGTGCGCGTGTACATGCCCGGTCGCTGCTTGACGGGCTCGAGGCCCTTGAGCACGCGGATCGACGCTTCGCCGTACTCGCCCGGAGTCTTGCCTTTGGTTGCCATGGCGGCGGATTCTAGGCGCCGCCTGCAGGGCCCCGGCGCTTCCGCTAGAGTGCCCGGATGTCTTCGCCTGCCGCCCCTGCCCGCCTTTCCATGACCCAGGTGCTGCTGTGCGGCGCCGCCATCGTCACCCTCTCGATGGGAATCCGCCACGGCTTCGGCCTGTGGCTGCAGCCGATCACGATGGAGCGCGGCTGGACGCGCGAGACCTTCGCCTTCGCACTGGCCGTGCAGAACCTCGCCTGGGGCCTGGCCGGGCCCTTGGCCGGCGGGCTGGCGGATCGCTTCGGCGCCTTCCGCGTGCTCGTCGTTGGCAGCCTGCTGTATGCACTCGGGCTGGTGCTGATGGCAGTGTCGACTTCGGGCCTGGCCTTCACCGGCAGCGCCGGTCTGCTGCTCGGCATGGCGCAGTCGGGCACGACCTACGCGATCGTCTACGGCGTGATCGGCCGCAACGTCGACGCCTCCAAGCGCAGCTGGGCGATGGGCGTGGCGGCTGCGGCCGGCTCGTTCGGCCAGTTCCTCATGGTGCCGGTGGAGAACTGGCTGATCGGCGGCATCGGCTGGCAGTCGGCGCTGTTCGTGCTGGGTTGCCTGGCGCTGGCGATCATGCCGCTCGCGTTCGGCCTTCGCGAGCCCGAACGTGCTGCCGCCACGGGCCACCAGCAGAGCGTGGGCGCCGCCTTGCGAGAGGCCTTCGGCTACCCGAGCTTCCGCTTGCTGATGGCGGGTTATTTCGTCTGCGGCTTCCAGGTGGTGTTCATCGGCGTGCACATGCCCAGCTACCTGAAGGACCACGGCCTGACACCCGATGTCGCCACGACGGCGCTGGCGCTGATCGGCCTGTTCAACGTCGTGGGCACCTACGCCGCGGGCTCGCTCGGCCAGCGCATGCCGAAGAAGTACATCCTGTCGGCCATCTATGCGCTGCGCTCGGTGGCCATCGTCGTCTTCCTCAGCGTGCCGCTGACGCCCTGGAGCGTCTACATCTTCTCCTCGGTGATGGGCGTGCTGTGGCTGTCGACGGTGCCGCCGACCAACGCGGTGGTGGCGCAGATCTTCGGCGTGCAGTACCTGTCGATGCTCGGTGGCTTCGTGTTCCTGAGCCACCAGATCGGCAGCTTCCTCGGCGTGTGGCTGGGCGGCAAGTTGTACGACAGCACCGGCAGCTACGACGTGGTGTGGTGGATTGCGGTGGCACTGGGCGTGTTCGCCGCGCTGATCAACCTGCCGGTCAAGGAGCGCGCCATCGAGCGCCCGCTCGTGCCGGCCGGCGCATGAAGCTGCGCCGCGCTCTGGCCTTCGTCCTCGCCGGCGCGGCGTTGCTGCTGGTTTTTGCTGCCTACCAGCGGCCGGACCTGGTGATGACGTTGGCCAACCAGCTCTGGGCCTGCTTCTGATGACGCCGAACGCCGCGCACGCCGGCATCGCCGCCTCGCCCTGGGTGCAGCGCTGGTCGGCGCTGGTCCCCGCCGGCGCCAGCGTGCTCGACGTGGCCTGCGGCTCGGGTCGACACCTGCGCTGGCTCGCCCAGCGGGGCTGCCGCGTCACCGGCGTGGACCGCGACACCGCGGCGATCGAGTCGCTGCAGGGCGTGGGCGAGTTGCTCGTCGCCGACATCGAGAACGACCCCTGGCCCTGGCCGGGCCGGCAGTTCGATGCGGTGGTGGTGACGAACTACCTGTGGCGCGCGCTGCTGCCGACTCTCATGGCCAGCGTGGCGCCCGGCGGCGTGCTGATCTACGAGACCTTTGCGCTGGGCAACGAGAGCGTGGGCAAGCCGTCGAATCCGGCCTTCCTGCTGCGCCCCGGCGAGTTGCTTCAGGCGGCACAGGGCCTGCGCGTGCTCGGCTACGAAGACGGATTCCTCGCCGCGCCCGAGCGCTTCGTGCAGCGCCTGTGCGCCGTCCGCGAGGCGCCGACATCCGGCGTTGCGGCCCGCTACCCCCTCTAAGCCGGGGCTTCCCGCCCCGCCCGGCTAAAATCGCGCGATTCGAAGGATCGTCCCATGAAACCCATTGTTGGCAGCATCGTCGCGCTCGTGACGCCGATGCACGATGACGGCAGCGTCGACTACCCCGCGCTGCGCCGGCTGATCGACTGGCACATCGCCGAAGGCACCGACTGCATCGGCGTGGTCGGCACGACCGGCGAGTCGCCCACGGTCTCGGTCGACGAGCACTGCGAGATCATCCGCGTCTCGGTGGAGCACGCCAAGGGCCGCGTGCCGATCATGGCCGGCACCGGCGGCAACTCCACGCGCGAGGCGATCGAGCTGTCGCGCTTCGCCAAGAAGGTCGGCGCCGACTGCACGCTGTCGGTCGTGCCGTACTACAACAAGCCTTCTCAGGAAGGCATCTACCAGCACTTCAAGGCGATCGCCGAGGCGGCCGACATCCCGATGGTGCTTTACAACGTGCCCGGCCGCACCGTCGCGGACATGCAGCACGACACCGTGCTGCGTCTGGCGCAGGTGCCCGGCGTGATCGGCATCAAGGAAGCCACCGGCAACATCGAGCGCGCGCAGTGGCTGATCAAGCAGGCGCCCAAGGGCTTCTCGATCTACTCCGGCGACGACGGCACCGCCGTGGCGTTGATGCTGCTCGGCGGCCACGGCAACGTCAGCGTCACCGCCAACGTGGCGCCCAAGGCGATGCACGAGCTGTGCATGGCGGCCATCGCCGACCAGACACGCGACGCCGCAGCGTTGCAGATGCGCCTGCTGCCTCTGCACAGGAGCCTGTTCTGCGAATCCAGCCCGGCGCCCACCAAGTGGGCGATGCAGCGGCTGGGCCTGATCGGCGGCGGACTGCGCCTGCCGATCACGCCGCTGACCGCGGCAGGCCAGGCGCAGGTCGAGCAGGCCTTGCGCGACGCCGGCCTGCTGTGAAATCGGCCGCCAATTGCTTCCCTTGAACACCGGCGCCGCGCGGGCATGCTGCCCTGCCGCGGCCACCTCGGAGACGTCCCCCGTGACCCTGCCTTCTGACCACCTTCCGCTGCGCGGCCTCGTCCTGTCCCTGGCCATCGTGCTCGGCGGCTGCTCGTCGATCGAGAACCTGGTCGCCGGCGACAAGATCGACTACCGCAGTTCTGGCACCAGAACGCCCGGGCTGGAAGTGCCGCCCGACCTGACCCAGCTCGCCCGCGACTCGCGCTACCAGCCCACCGGCGGCGCCATCAGCGCGGCGACCTTCCAGTCCGGCGCATCGTCGCCGGCCGCCGTGCAGACCGCCGCCACGGTGGCGCCGACACAGATCGGCGAAGTGCGCATCGAGCGCCAGGGCAACCAGCGCTGGCTGGTGACACCGCTGACGCCCGAGCAACTCTGGCCGCGCCTGCAGGCCTTCTGGAAGGACAGCGGCTTCACGCTCGTGATCGACCAGGCGGCCACCGGCGTGATGGAGACCGAGTGGAACGAGAACCGCGCCAAGCTGCCGCAGGACATCGTTCGCAACACCCTGGGCAAGGTGATCGATTCCTTCTACTCCACCGGCGAGCGCGACAAGTTCCGCACCCGTGTCGAGCGCACGACCAACGGCACCGAGGTCTACATCAGCCACCGAGGCGTGGAAGAGGTCTACGTCAACACGCAGAAGGACTCCACTGTCTGGCAGCCGCGGCCGGCGGATCCACAGCTCGAGGCCACCTTCCTCGCGCGCCTGATGGCCCGCCTGGGCGTCACCGAAGAGGCCGCCAAGGCGACGGTCGCCTCGGCGCCGGTCCCCAACGCTCGCGCCCGCGTGCTCGCCAACCAGCCCGGCGCCACGTTGCAGGTCGATGACAGCTTCGACCGCGCCTGGCGCCGTGTCGGCCTGGCCCTGGACCGCAGCGGCTTCACCGTGGAAGACCGCGATCGCACGCAGGGCCTGTACTTCGTGCGCTACGTCGATCCGAAGGAAGTGGGCAAGGCCGAACCGGGATTCTTCGCCAAGCTGTTCGGCGGCAAGGACGACGCGGTGGGCCCGGTGCGTTATCGCATCCAGGTGAAGGCCGAAGGCGAGCGTGCCAACGTCACGGTGCAGAACGCGCAGGGTTCGCCGGAGCCCGGCGAGGCCGGCCAGCGGATCGTCAAGCTGCTGCTCGACGAACTGAAGTAGGCGCTGCGCCGTCGATGCGCTTCTGCAGCCTCGGCAGCGGCAGCGGCGGCAATGCCACCATCGTCGAAGCGAGCGATGGCAGCGGCGTCAGCCGCATCGCCATCGATTGCGGTTTCTCGCTGCGCGAGTTCGAGTTGCGGCTGGCACGCGCCGGCCTGTGCTGCGACGAGCTCGACGCGATCTTCGTCACCCACGAGCATGGCGACCACATCGGCTGCGCCGTCTCGCTGGCAAGGCGCCATGGCATCGCGCTGTGGATGAGCCGCGGCACCTGGCGCGCCATCGGCGCCCCCGAAGCAGACGGATTGCTCCACTTCGCACGCGATGGCGAGGCCGTTGCGCTGGGCCGGCTGCAGCTGACCCCCTACACCGTGCCGCACGACGCCATGGAGCCGCTCCAGCTTCGCTGCAGCGACGGCGCCTCGCACCTGGGCGTGCTGACCGACGCCGGTTCGATCACGCCGCACTTGCTGGCGCACCTGCAGGGCTGCCAGGCGCTGCTGCTGGAATGCAACCACGACGCGCAAATGCTCGCGCAGTCGCGCTACCCCGCCTCGCTGAAGGCACGCATCGGCGGCCGGCTCGGCCACCTGTCCAACGACACGGCTGCGCAGATCCTCGCGTCATGTGCGCACGCCGGTCTGCAGCATCTCGTGGCCGCGCACCTGAGCGAGCAGAACAACAGCCCCGAACAGGCCCGCGCGGCCCTGGCGCCGGCCTGTGGCGCAGCGCCCGACGAGATCATCGTGGCGGACCCGGCCGCGGGCTTTGGCTGGCTGGACATCCGCTGAACGGGCAAAAACGCGTCACCCATGCAAAAGGCCGCCTCGCGGCGGCCTTCTGGAAGCAACTCGGTACGAAACCGATTACTTCTTGACAGCGTCGGCAGCCTTGTTGGCGGCGTCCTTGACGGCGTCGGCAGCCTTGCCGGCAGCGGCGGAGGCAGCGTCGGTCACGGCAGCAGCAGCTTCCGAAGCGGCACCGGCCACGGCGGCGGTGGCACCAGCGGCGCCCGAAGCGGCGGCGTCAACGGCAGCCGAAGCGGCGGCGGCGACCGGGGCGGTCACGGCAGCAGCGGGAGCGGCGGCGGGAGCAGCTTCTTCCTTCTTGCCGCAAGCGGCCAGGGCGAAAGCGGCAATCAGGGAAGCCAGCAGAACGGTCTTCTTCATACTTGTATCCTCAAATCAAAGAGTCGAACAATTACCAGTAATTGTGGGATCCCTCCGATCGACAGAGGCCCATCCAGCATGGCCTGGAGAGCTCGAGCATCCCCATATGGCCAAGCCCATCATTATAGCCAGCATTAGGGAAGTCCCTAGAGTCCCAAGGTAGTGGCTGGAAACGCTTCCTCGGAGCGTTGCAAAACCGCATCAATCGCTTCCCGCCACTGCACCGCGTCGGCGGTCTCGCGCGACGCGATGCCACGGTAGTGCACCCGGTCGAACAGACGCACCGAAAGCAGGCCCGGCGCGAGCAGGATGGTGGGCATCTGTCCCGCTTCGAGATCGTTGTTGGTGCGGCAATGCACCACATGGGCGAACTGGCGGCGCCAGGTCACCCAGCGCACATGGCGGCGCGCGATCTCGTCGAAGTTGCGCGCCACCACGGTGAAGCTGCGGTGCGCCTGCACCCAGTGGGTCAGGTCGTCGATCACCTCGCGCTCGCTGATCGGCCAATCGGCGAAGTCGTCGTCGATCAGCAGGATCTCGCGGCAACCCACCAGCGCCGCCTCGGCAAAGGCGCCGCGCACGGCATCATGGAAGTTGCCGCGCGAATCGATCGGCGCGCGGGTCGGTTCGTCCTGGTTCATCGCATTCCTCCTTCGTCGTCGGCATGCAGCCAGCCGGCCCGGGCCCATTGATCGAGAAGCGCCAGGGCATCGGCGCTCAACGAAGCCATGCGGGCTGCATCGAGTTGGCGGCGGTCGGCCAAGCGGCGCATCAGTGTCGCATCGCGCCCGCCGGCCCGGAACGCCTCGCCGTTGATGAACACATGCCGCTTGTCGTAGATCATGCGGGTACGGCGATCGAGCCGCGCCGCGCATCCGCGAGGCAGCGGCGCGCCGGCGTCGAACCACACCCCCGGTTTGGGCTCGCTGAGCACCTCGCCGAGCGCGAGATCGAAACCGCCCTGGCGCTCCAGCCAGGCACGCATGGCGTCCAGGCCGAAGGCATGCAAAGCCTCGGGGATGCGCCCCGGTGCCGACGTCGCTTCCTGCGCCGGATCGCGGTAGATCGTGTCGCCCGCTTCGTCTTCATCGCTGTCCAGCGCGCGCTGCAGCAGTTCGCGACCGAGTTCGCGCGCGCCGGCCGACCGGAAGCCGATCGAGCAGGTCATGCACTCGCCCTCGGCGATGCCGTCGTGGGCCCAGCGCGGCGGCAGGTAGAGCATGTCGCCGGGCTCGAGCAGCCACTCCTGCTCGGCGACGAAGTTGGTGAGGATCTTCAGCGGCACGTCGGGTTGCAACTCGGGCCGGGGCAGCCGGCCGATGCGCCAGCGCCGACTGCCGTGAATCTGCAGCAGGAACACGTCGTAGGAATCGAAGTGCGGGCCGACGCCGCCCCCGTCGGTGGCATACGAGACCATCACGTCGTCCAGCCGCGCGTCGGGCACGAAGCGGAAGCGCTCGAGCATGTCGCGGGCAAGGTCCAGGTGCAGGTCCATGCCCTGCACGAGCAGGCTCCACTGCGACTGCGTGAGCGGCGGCAGAGCGCGTCGCGCGAAAGGCCCGTGGCGCAGAGACCAGTCCTTGCCGTGGCGCACGATCAGGCGCGATTCGACGCCCTCGCCGGCGGCCAGCGCGAACAGCTCGGCGCGGCCGACGAAGGGCTTCGCCATCGGCACGGCCTGCCGCACCAGCAGCGGCTTCTTCTGCCAGTGGCGGCGCATGAAAGTGGCGGGCGTCAGGCCGCCCAGCAGGGGTGTCGCGGCGTCGATGTCGATGGGGTTCATGGGAGCGATTGTGCGATCATCTTGCGCATGCTCATCACGTCCCCCTGCGTCGTCACCCTGACCTGGCGCCTGCAAGACACCCTCGGCAACCTGATCGACGAGCTGGCCGATCCGCTGGAGTTCTTCTACGGCGGCAATGACCTGCTCGAGAAGGTCGAGGAGGCGCTTGTCGACCAGACCACCGGCTTCGCCGCCGAACTGCACCTCGAGCCCGAGCATGCGTTCGGCGACTACGATTCCTCGCTGGTGTTCTTCGAGTCGCGCGCGGTCATGCCCGAGGGCATCGAGGTCGGCATGCAGTTCGACGGCCCGCCGCCCGGCGCCGCGACGCCGGACATGCCGCAGGAAGCGATCTACACCGTCACCGAGGTCTACCCCGAGCACGTGGTGCTCGACGGCAACCACCCGCTGGCCGGCATCGCGCTGCGCCTGAATCTGGTGGTGCGCGACGTGCGCGAAGCCACCGAAGACGAGATCGAAGCCGGCAGCGTCGGCTCCTCGGCCTTCACGGTGCTCAACACCGTGCCGCCGGACACGCCGCTGCACTGAGCGCTTCAGCGGCGCCGAAGCCGCGCGTCAATGCTTGCCGGTCGAGCCGAAGCCGCCCTCGCCGCGCTTCGAGGCGCCGAACTCGTCGACACGGCGGAACGCCGCCTGCACCACCGGCACGATGACGAGCTGCGCGATGCGCTCCATCGGCTGCACGGTGAACTCGGTGTGGCCGCGGTTCCAGCAGCTCACCATCAGCGGGCCCTGGTAGTCGGAGTCGATCAGGCCGACCAGGTTGCCCAGCACGATGCCGTGCTTGTGGCCCAGGCCCGAGCGCGGCAGGATCATCGCCGCCAGGACGGGGTCGCCGATGTGGATCGACAAGCCGGTGGGGATCAGCTGCGTCTGGCCCGGGGCCAGCACCAGCGGCGCATCGAGGCAGGCACGCAGGTCCAGCCCGGCACTGCCCGGCGTGGCGTAGGTCGGGATCTGCTCGGCCATGCGCGGGTCGAGCACTTTCAGATCGATCGTGGTCATGTGGATTCGGGGCTGAGGCGGGCGGCGATCTCGGCGACGAGCGTGCGCGCCAGGGTGAGCTTGTCGGCACGCGGCAGATCGCGGTGGCCGTTCGCGTCGACGAGGGTCAGCGCGTTGTCGTCCTGGCCGAAGGTGGCCGGACCGAGGTTGCCGACGATCAGCGGTACGTTCTTGCGCACCCGCTTCTCGCGCGCATGCCTGAGCAGGTCGTGGCTCTCGGCCGCGAAGCCGACGCAGTAGGGTCGATCGGGCAGCTTCGCCACCGCGGCCAGGATGTCCGCGTTCTCGGTGAGTTCGAAGCTCCGCACCGCCTTGCTGCCGTTCTTCTTGATCTTCTGATCGGCGAGCGTCGCCGGGCGCCAGTCGGCCACCGCGGCGGTGGCGATGAACACGTCGTGGCGTGGCGCAGCCGGCAGCACCGCGTCGTACATCTGCTGCGCCGTGCGCACGTCGATGCGCTTCACGTGCCTGGGCGTGGCCAGGTGCACCGGCCCGGCCACCAGCGTGACCTCGGCCCCCGCGTCAGCGGCGGCACGTGCGATCGCGAAGCCCATCTTGCCGCTGGACAGGTTGGTGATGCCGCGCACCGGGTCGATCGGCTCGAAGGTCGGCCCGGCGGTGATCAGCACCTTCTTGCCCAGCAGCGCCTTGGGCTGGAAGAAGGCGATCAGCTCGTCGAGCAATTCGTCCGGCTCGAGCATGCGCCCGTCGCCGATCTCACCGCAGGCCTGGTCGCCGGCCGCGGGGCCGAGCACGGTGGCGCCGTCGGCGCGCAGCTGCGCGAAGTTGCGCTGCGTGGCCGGATGCGCCCACATCTCCCGGTTCATCGCCGGCGCCACCAGCAGCGGGCAGCGTTCGATCGGCCGGGCCAGGCAGAGCAGGCTGAGCAGATCGTCGGCACGGCCGTGCAGCAGCTTGGCGACGAAGTCGGCGCTGGCAGGGGCAACCAGCACCGCATCGGCTTCGCGCGTCAGGTTGATGTGCGCCATGTTGTTCGGCGCCCGCGGGTCCCACTGGCTGGCGTAGACGGGCCGGTTCGACAAGGCCTGCAGCGTCACCGCGGTGATGAACTGCTCGGCCGCGGCCGTCATCACCACCTGCACCGTGGCGCCGGCCTTGACCAGCGCACGCGTCAGCTCGGCCGCCTTGTAGCAGGCGATGCCGCCCGACAGGCCGAGCACGATGTGGCGGCCGGCGAGCGCGCCGTTCGGGGTCACAGGGGTGTCCATGCGCGCGACAGGTCGGAGAAGTTGAAGAGCACGCGCACTGCCTTGCCGTAGACCTGCTCGTGCGGCAGGAAGCCCCAGATCCGCGAGTCCATCGAGTTGTCTCGGTTGTCGCCGAGCATCAGGTACTGGCCGGCCGGCACGACGCAGCGCCATGCGCCTGCGCGCGGCACGCTGCAATGCTCGGCCAGCGCCTGCAGCGGCATGCGGCCCTGCACGAAGGGGTTGACCTTGATCGCGTGGCTGCGGCCCTCGATCGTCTCGCGCAGCAGCCACTGCCCGCGGTCTTCTTCGGCGGTGTCGGGGCCGACGCCCTCGCCGATCAGCTGCACCTGCGCTGGCGCATCGCCCAGGCTGACCACGCCGTTCTCGAAGCGCACCACGTCGCCGGGCAGGCCGACCAGGCGCTTGACGTAGAACTGCGAAACGTCCGGCGGGAAGCGGAACACCACCACGTCGCCGCGCTGCGGCTGCCCGAGCTCGATGGCCGTGTTGGTGAACGGCAGCCGAGGGCCGTAGACGAAGTGGTTGACGAGCAGGTAGTCGCCCACGCGCAGCGTCGGCTCCATCGAACCCGACGGCACCTTCGGCCAATCGGCCACCGCCACGCGGCAGGTGAACATCAGCGCGACCACGACGAACAGCTCCGCGCCGAAGTGCACCCACCAGGGCTTCTTCGCCGGCACGCTGCCGAGGCGGCGCAATCGCAGCCGCCAGGCGACCCAGCAGGCGCCCGTGGCCAGCGTGGCCAGGAAGAGGCCCTCGTTGATCGAGAAACCGATCAGCATGCGATCCCGCTCAGGCGATCTCGCGTGCCGTGATGGTGTACTTGAAGTTGTCGGGGTCGAGCGCGTCGTAGCGGCCCTGCGCGCTCTCGGCCTGCGGATACATCAGGAAGCCGAGCTTGTCGCCGACGGTCGAGCCCGGCAGCGCCACGTCGTGCGCGGTGTTGAAGGCCATCCAGTTGCCCTCCCAGCCGCCGAACAAGGCCTTCTTCACCGGCGCCACCACCGGGTGGTTGACGTCCTTGATCCACTCCGCGGTCTCCAGGCGCATGACCTTGCCGACGTCGGCCGGGTCCATCGCCACCCAGCCATGCGAGGCCAGGAACACCTCAGCACGGCAGTGCTGCGCGCCCTGCAGCTTGGCCGGGTTGCCGCCGAGTTCGCGGTAACCAAAGGCCGAGGGCACGAGGCGGATGCCGTAGACGTCGCGCGCAGGCACGCCGACCGAGCGGCACAGGCCGACGAACAGCGCGTTGATGTCGCCGCACTTGCCGCCCATGTTGCCCGTCTCCAGCATGGCCTTGATGTCGCCGACGCCGCAGCCGCGCACCTTCGGCTCGCGGTGCGTGTTGGCCACCACCCAGTCGTACAGGCGCTGCACCTTGTCGAGGTCGGTCTTCGCGCCCTTGGTGGCCTCCATCGCGGTCTGGCGCACGATGCCGTCGATCGGCATCAGGTCGGTGGCCGCGGTCCAGGCCTTCAGCGTGGCCGGGTCTTCCTGCACCGCCACCTTGTGCGACCAGTCGGTGGCGCGGCTGCGCGTCTGCACGCGGCTGGTGAGCTGCAGCACCGGCGCGTCCGTGCCCGCGGGGAACTCGGCGTAGAGCATTTTCGCGCCATAGCGGCTGTCGGCGACGACGCGGGTGACGGCGGCATTGCCCGTCCAGTCGTTGTCCAGCGATCGCTGGTACTCGGTGTCGATCGAGGGGATGGGCAACCAGGCCCGCGCCGCACCGGCCGGCTTGATCAGCTCGATGCGCGTGGTGAATTCAAAGCTTCGCCAGGCCCCGGGCTCGGGCGCGAAGCGGCGCTCCTGGCCTTGGGCAAACGACGGCACAAGACCGGCTGCGGCCGTGGCCGCAGCGGCACCGAGAAACTCACGTCGAGTGGAGTGGTTCATGCTTTTCATCCTTGCAACGCTCACGACATGCGGCGGCTGCGCATTATTCATCACACCGCCAGGAGGGATTCGATCAGGCGCTGGCCGTCGGCGCCGTTCCATTCGACCTCGCCGCGCACGATGCCCACCGGCGCGCCGCGGCGCGAGATCAGCAGCGTGGTCGGGAAAACGTTCACGCCCCAGGCCTTGGCGACCGCGCCATCGCGGTCCATCAGCACCGGCAGCGACAGCGGCACCGCGTCGAGGAAGCGCCGCACGGTCTGCGCGCCATCCTTGAAGTTGATCGTCAGCACCGCCAGCCCCTCGCGCTCGTACTTCAGCGCCATCAGGTCGAGCGAGGGCATCTCGGCGCGGCAGGGCTCGCACCATGAAGCCCAGAAGTTCAAGACCACCGGCCGGCCGCGCAAGGCCTGCAGCGACCAAGGCCGACCTTCCAGGTCGGTCAACGACAGCGCCGGAACCGCGCGCGAGGGCAGCCATGGCAGCAACTCGAACGAGGCCTGCGCAGCACCCGCAGGCAGCAGTGCCGCCGCAGCGATCGCACGCAGCGCGACCCGCCGATCGATGGGCTTGGCAAACGTCATGCAATGCATTCTGGACCAGCCCGCAAAGCCCACGCACCCCGCTGCGGCATCGACCCTTTCGCCGGAACCGATGGTCACCACCGATGCACCAAGCTGGGCTACATTGCGCACCCTGATGCCGACGCAAGCCAACGCCGCCACCGCCGTCGCCCACGCCGCGTCGGCGCCGCTGTGGACACTCGACGGCCTGCGCGCCGCCGACCCGGTGCTCGGCTTGGCGCTGCTGATGCTGGTCGCCCTGCTGCTCGCCGAGATGCTGCACCGCACCTGGCGCATCCCGCGCATCTGCGGCCACATGCTCACGGGCGCGATCGCCGGGCCGGTGATGCTGCGCCTTTTCGATGGGCTGGAGCTCGACCCCTGGAAGCCGCTGATCGACCTGGCGATCGGCGCGCTGCTGTTCGAGCTGGGCACGCGCATCCGACCGCGCTGGCTGCTCGACAACCGCTGGCTCGCGGCGAGCTGCCTGCTGCAGTCGTTGCTGTGCGGCGCCCTGGTGACGGGCGCGCTGGTGTGGCTCGGCGCCCCTTGGCTGACGGCGGCAGTGGCGGGCACCGTGGCGCTGTCGACCTCGCCGGTGATCGTGCTGGCTACCACCCATGAATCACGCTCGCGCGGCCAGGTCACCGAACGGCTGCTGCTGATGGCCGCCGTCAATGCGGTCATCGCCGTCATCGGCCTGAAGGTGCTGCGCATCATGCTCGCCTCCGACGCCGATTCGCCGACCGAAGAATTCACCCGCGCCTCGATCAGTGCGCTGCGCGTCATCAGCGGCTCGTTCCTGCTCGGCGTGGCCTGCGGCTTCGCGCTCGACCGGCTCAGCCCGCTGGTGCGCGGCACGCCCGCGATGCCGGTGCTGCAGATCGCCCTGGTCATCATCGCCAGCATGCTGGCCGCGCAGTGGACGCTGTCGCCGCTGCTCGCGCTGCTGGTGGCCGGCATGACGGCACGCGCACGCATGAAGCACGGCCTCACGGTGGAACCCCATCTGGGCTCGGCCGGTGCGGTGCTGAACGTGCTGCTGTTCATCTGCCTTGGGCTGCTGTTCTCGCTCGAAGGCATCGGCCGGCTGTGGCCCTGGGTGCTGGTGATCGTGCTGGCGCGACTGGCGGGCTCCGCGCTGGCGGTCGGCGCCCTGGCGCGGCGCAGCGGGCTCGGTTGGCAGCAGGCGGCCGGCCTCTCGCTGGCACTGCAGCCGATGAGCAGCCTGGCCGTTCTGCTGGCCGCCGACACCTTCGGCTGGACCACCCACCTGCCCGGCGCGCACACGCCCACCATCCAGGCGCTGCTGCTGGCCACCACGCTGATGCAGGTGACCGGCCCGATCTGGACCCAGCTCGCGCTGCGCCACCTGGCGCACGAGACCAACGAGGGCTGACCCGATGTCCCTTCAGCCCTTCACCACCTCGCAGCCGCTGACGCTGGGCGTCGAGCTCGAGCTGCAGCTCGTCAGCACGCACGACTTCGACCTCGCGCCGCAGGCCGAGGACCTGCTGCGCGTGCTCAAGAACCACACGGGCACCTGGGACGTGAAGCCCGAGATCACGCGCAGCATGATCGAGATCGGCACCTCGATCCAGCGCCAGCATGCGGTGCTGCTGGCCGAGCTGCAGGACTTGCGCGACCAGCTCTCGCGCGGGGCGCGCAAGCTCAACATCGGCATCGCCGGCGGTGGCACGCACGCCTACCAGCACTGGAGCCAGCAGAAGATCTTCCCGGGCGAACGCTTCCACTACATCAGCGAGCTGTACGGCTACCTGGCGAAGCAGTTCACCGTGTTCGGACAGCATGTGCACGTGGGCTGCGAGGACGGCGACCGCGCGCTGTGGCTGCTGCACGCGCTGTCGCGTTACGTGCCGCATTTCATCGCGCTGTCGGCCTCGTCGCCTTTCGTGCAGGGGGTGGACACCGGCTTCGACTCCGCACGCCTGAACTCGGTGTTCGCCTTCCCGCTGTCGGGCCGCGCGCCTTTCTGCCTCGGCTGGGACGAGTTCGGCAAGTACTTCGACAAGATGACCAGCACCGGCGTGGTCAACTCGATGAAGGACTTCTACTGGGACATCCGCCCCAAGCCCGAGTTCGGCACCATCGAACTGCGCGTGTGCGACACGCCGCTGACGGTCGAGAAGGCCGCTGCGCTGGCCTGCTATCTGCAATGCATCTGCCGCTACCTGCGCGAGCAGAAGCCCTTCGAGCCGGCGGAAGACGACTACCTCGTCTACACCTTCAACCGCTTCCAGGCCTGCCGCTTCGGCCTGGACGGCGAGATCGTCGACCCGAAGACGAAAGAGCGCACGCGGCTGCGCGACGACATCCTGCGCACGCTGGCGCGGGTGGACGAACACGCGCTCGACCTGCAGGCGCTGGACGCGAGCAACCTGATCCGCGAGAGCCTGTTCGCCGGCAACGACGCGCAGTGGCTGCGCGCCCAGCGCAGCGCCGGCAGGCCGCTGTCGGCGGTGGTCGAGGCCGCGACGCAGCGCTGGATGGGCGAGAGCTGAGCCGCCGAAGCGAAGCGCCTGTGCAACTGCGCAGCGCAGGCAGCTCACTCAGGCAGACGCTGGCCAGCTCCGCAGGGCCTTCGCTCTGGCCTGAGGCCTAAGTGCGCTGAGCGGGCAAGGTCGGCGGGTTCGGGTGCAGGCGCGCCATCGCATGGCTGTCGACATAGGCACCGTCGCGCATCGCGAAGGCCCGGTTCGTGCCCTCGATCTCGAAACCGAACTTGCGGTACAGCGCGATCGCCGGTTCGTTGTCGACATAGACGTTGAGCTCCAGGCGCAACACGCCGGCCCAGTTGTCGGCGTAGTCGCACATCGCCGCCATCAGCGCGCTGCCCACGCCGCGCCGCTGCGCCGAAGGCGCCACCGAGATGCCCAGGTACATCACGTGCCGCCGGCGCAGCTGCGGCCCGGCCGGGTGCAGCCCGCTGGAGCCCACCACCTCGCCGTCGAGCTCGGCGCTGAGCAGCAGGTCGGGCTTTCCCGGCGCGGTGGACTCGGCCAGGCGCGCGTGCCACATCTCCTCGTTGGGCATCGGCAACTGCATCAGGTTGCCGAACACCGACGGATGCGACATCAGCCGCGCATAGGCGGCGGCATCTCTGGGGGTGGCGCGGCGGACGGAGATGGTCATCGGGCGTGCTCCTCGAGCCGCTATCGTATGCTGGACTCATGACATCCCACCGATTCGGCGCCGCCGCTGTGCTGGCGCTCCTGCTTGGCGCCTGCGCGTCGCCGATGCCGCCGCTGCCCCCGCTTGCCGATGCGCAGGTGATCGTGTTCGGCGAGCAGCACGACCAACCCGACCACCAGCTGCAGACCGAGCAGGCGGTGCGCCGACTGGCCGCGGACGGCGAGCTCGCCGCGCTGGTCATCGAGATGGCCGAGCAGGGGCGCAGCACTGCCGGCCTGCCGCGCGACGCCGACGCCGCCAGTGTGCGCGGCGCGCTCGCCTGGGCGGGCTGGGAGTGGCCGGTCTACGAGGGCGTGGTGATGGCCGCGGTGCGCGCCGGCGTGCCGGTGCTCGGCGGCAACCTGCCGCGCACGAAGATGCGCGAGGCCATGGGTGACGCGGCGCGCGACGGCCTCGTCGATGCCTCCGTGCGCGAGCGCCTGGCGGTGGCGGTTCGCGAGGGCCATTGCGGCATGCTGCCGACCGCACAGGAGCCGGGCATGGTGCGCATCCAGATCGGCCGCGACCAGGCCATGGCCGACACCGTGGCCGCGGCCCTGAAGCCAGGCCAGCGCGTGCTGCTGCTCACCGGCGCGCAGCATGCGTCGCGCGATCGCGGCGTGCCGCTGCACCTGGCGCTGCGCCCTAGCGCACCGCGCGTGCACGTGGTGATCTTCGGCGACCCGTCGCTCGGCCTGGCGGCCGACGAACTGCGCAGCGCGAAGTTCACGCCGCGGCCGGACCCCTGCGAGGGCCTGCGCGAGCGGCTCGCGAAGCCGCCCGCGAAGACCTGAGCCCGGCGCTCAGGCGCGCTCGGCCACCCAGGCCGGCACCGAGGCCAGCGCCGCGCCAATCCGGCTCGGATCGGTGCCACCGGCCATCGCCATGTCGGGCTTGCCGCCGCCCTTGCCGCCGACCTGCTGGGCGACGAAGTTGACCAGCTCGCCGGCCTTCAGCTTGCCGATGCGGTCGGCGGTGACGCCGGCAGCGATCTGCACCTTGCCGCCCTCCACCGTGGCGAGCACGATGGCGGCGGATTTCAGCTTGTCCTTGAGCTTGTCGAGCGTGTCGCGCAGCGTCTTGGCGTCGGCGCCGTCGAGCAGCGCGGCCAGCACCTTCAGGCCGTTCACGTCGACCGCCTGGGCAAGCAATTCGTCACCCTGCGCCGACGCGAGCTTGCCCTTCATCGCGGCCAGCTCCTTCTCGAGCGAGCGCACCTGCTCGAGCACCTGGGCCAGCCGCGCCGGCACCTCCGCCGGCGCCGCCTTCAGCGTGCCCGCGATGCGGTTCACCGTGCCCTCGAGCGACTGCAGGTAGGCCAGCGCATTGCCGCCGGTCACCGCCTCGATGCGGCGCACGCCAGCGGCCACGCCGCTCTCGGCGACGATCTTGAACAGCCCGATGTCGCCGGTGCGCTGCACGTGCGTGCCGCCACACAGCTCGCGGGAGCTGCCGATGTCGAGCACGCGCACCTCGTCGCCGTACTTCTCGCCGAACAGCATCATCGCGCCGGTCTTCTGCGCGTCGTCGATGCCCATCACGCGCGCCTGCGTGGCCGCGTTGGCGAGGATCTCGGCGTTTACGATGGCCTCGATGCGGCCGACCTGCTCCGCCGTCACTGGCGCGTTGTGCGCGAAGTCGAAGCGCGTGCGCTCGGCATTCACCAGCGAGCCCTTCTGCTGCACGTGGCCGCCCAGCACCTCGCGCAGCGCCTTGTGCATCAGGTGGGTGACGCTGTGGTTGCGCATGGTCTTCGCGCGCTGCTCGGCATCGACGCGGGCCGTGAACACGTCGCCCACCTCCAATTCGCCCTCGACGACGCGGCCGCTGTGGCCGTGCACGCTGGCCTGCACCTTGACCGTGTCTTCGACGAGCACGCGCGAGCGCGCGTTGCGCAATTCGCCGGTGTCCCCGACCTGGCCGCCGCTCTCGGCGTAGAACGGCGTGTGGTCGAGCACGACCACCACGTCGTCGCCCGCGCGGGCCTTCGTCACCGGCGTGCCGTCGACGTAGATCGCCGTCACCTTGCTGTGCTCGCACACCAGGTGCTCGTAGCCGTGGAAGGTGGTGGCCGCGCCGTCGTACTCCAGGCCGGCGGCCATCTTGAACTTGCCGGCGGCACGCGCCTGCTCGCGCTGGCGGTTCATCGCCGTCTCGAAGCCGGCGGAGTCGACCGTCACGCCGCGCTCGCGGCAGACGTCGGCCGTCAGGTCGAGCGGGAAGCCGTAGGTGTCGTGCAGCTTGAAGGCGGTTTCGCCATCGATGGTCTTGGCGCCGCCGGAAAGCGCGGCTTCGAGGATCTCCATGCCGTTGGCGATGGTCTGGAAGAAGCGCTCCTCTTCCTGCTTCAGCACCTCGGTGACGCGCAGCTTCTCGCGCTTGAGCTCGGGGTAGGCCTCGCCCATCTCGTCGACCAGCGGGCCGACCAGCGCGTGGAAGAAGGGCTTGCGCGCGCCGAGCTTGTAGCCATGGCGGATGGCGCGGCGGGCGATGCGGCGCAGCACGTAGCCGCGGCCCTCGTTGCCCGGGATCACGCCGTCGGTGACGGTGAAGGTGCAGGCACGGATGTGGTCGGCGATGACCTTCAGCGACGGCGACTCCTTGTCGCAGTCACCCGCTCCCGCCGCATCGACCGCCGACTTGGCCGCCGCCAGCAGCGCCACGAACAGGTCGATCTCGTAGTTCGAATGCACGTGCTGCAGCACCGCGGTGATGCGTTCCAGGCCCATGCCGGTGTCCACGCTCGGCTTGGGCAGCTTGTGCATCACGCCCGCTTCGTCGCGGTTGAACTGCATGAACACGTTGTTCCAGATCTCGATGTAGCGGTCGCCGTCTTCCTCGGGCGATCCCGGCGGGCCGCCGGGGATCTCGGGGCCGTGGTCGTAGAAGATCTCGGTGCACGGACCGCAGGGGCCGGTGTCGCCCATCATCCAGAAGTTGTCGGAGGCGTAGCGCGCGCCCTTGTTGTCGCCGATGCGCACGATGCGCTCGGCCGGCACGCCCACCGTCTTGTTCCAGATCTCGTAGGCCTCGTCGTCCTCGGCGTAGACGGTGACCCAGAGCTTGTCCTTGGGCAACTTGAATTCTTCGGTGAGCAGTTGCCAGGCGAACTGGATGGCGTCGTGCTTGAAGTAGTCGCCGAAGCTGAAGTTGCCCAGCATCTCGAAGAAGGTGTGGTGCCGCGCGGTGTAGCCCACGTTCTCGAGGTCGTTGTGCTTGCCGCCGGCGCGGATGCACTTCTGCGAGGTCGTCGCCCGCTGGTAGGGGCGCTTGTCGAAGCCGAGGAAGACGTCCTTGAACTGGTTCATCCCGGCGTTGGTGAACAGCAGCGTCGGGTCGTCGCCCGGCACCACCGGGCTGGAGGCAACGATGGCGTGGCCCTTGGACTCGAAGTACTTGAGGAACCGGGAACGGATTTCGGAGGCTTTCATGCCGGGCATTTTACCGGGCGCTCCCCGGGGGCCATCGCCGCCGCAGTAAAGTGGCGGGCTGCACCCCGGAGACGCGACCATGGACATGAAGACTTCGCCGCTGGCCACCCTGGCCGACCCCACCCTGCTGAAGACGAACGCGCTGATCAACGGCGAATGGGTCGCCGGCAGTGCCCGCTTCGGCGTCAACGACCCGGCCACCGGGCTGAAGCTCGCCGATGTCGCCAACCTCGGCGCCGCCGAGACCGAAGCCGCGCTGCAGGCAGCGAACAAGGCCTGGCCGGCCTGGCGCGCCAAGACCGCGAAGGAACGTGCGGCGATCCTGATGAAGTGGTTTCACCTGCTGCACCAGCACGCCGACGACCTGGCGCGCATCATGACCGCCGAGCAGGGCAAGCCGCTGGCCGAGGCCAAGGGCGAGGTTGGCTACGGCGCCAGCTTCATCGACTGGTTCGCCGAAGAGGCCAAGCGCGTCTACGGCGAGACCATCCCGACCACCGACAACAACAAGCGCTTCCTCGTCATCAAGCAGGCGATGGGCGTGTGCGCGGCGATCACGCCGTGGAACTTCCCGATCGCGATGATCACGCGCAAGGTGGCCCCGGCGCTGGCTGCCGGCTGCCCGGTGGTGATCAAGCCGGCCGAGCAGACGCCGCTGTCGGCGCTGGCCGTGGCCGAGCTGGCCTTGCGTGCCGGCATGCCGGCCGGGGTGCTCAACGTGATCACCGCGGACGGCGACAACTCCATCGCCGTCGGCAAGGTGCTGTGCGCCAGCGACATCGTGCGCCACCTGTCCTTCACCGGATCCACCGAGGTCGGCCGCATCCTCGCCGCGCAATGTGCGCCGACGATCAAGAAGCTCAGCCTGGAACTCGGCGGCAACGCGCCCTTCATCGTCTTCGACGACGCCGACATCGACAGCGCCGTCGAGGGCGCGATGGTCAGCAAGTACCGCAACGCTGGCCAGACCTGCGTGTGCGCGAATCGCCTGTACGTGCAGGACAAGGTCTACGATGCCTTCGTCGCCAAGCTGGCCGAGAAAGCCCAGGGCATCAAGGTCGGCAACGGCTTCGAGAGCGGCGTGAACCAGGGCCCGCTGATCGACAGCGCGGCCATGGGCAAGGTCGAGCGCCATGTCGCCGATGCGGTGAGCAAGGGCGCCAAGGTGATCGTCGGCGGCACGAAGATCGGCGAGCGCTTCTACACGCCCACGGTGCTCGCCAACGTGACCGGCGAGATGCTCTGCGCGAAGGAAGAGACCTTCGGCCCGGTGGCGCCGGTGTTCCGCTTCAAGACCGAAGAGGAAGTCATCGCCGCGGCCAACAACACCGAGTTCGGCCTGGCGAGCTACTTCTACAGCCGCGACATCGGCCGCATCTTCCGCGTCGGCGAGGCGCTGGAGTACGGCATGGTGGGCATCAACACCGGGCTGATCTCCACGGCCGAGGTGCCGTTCGGTGGCGTCAAGCAGTCGGGCCTCGGGCGCGAAGGTTCGCACCACGGCATCGACGACTACGTCGAGATCAAGTACCTCTGCCTGGGCGACATCCTCAAGTAGGACAGGCCGCGCTTCAGCCGTCGTTGGCCGCCGCCGCGCTGTGGCGGCCTTCGGCGTGCGCCGAGGCGGCCAGCGCGGTGGCGCGCGCCAGCAGCGCTTCGGGCTGGGCGCCGTCCTGCAGGTGCAGCGCGATGCCCAGCGCGGTAGCCACCGCCACCCCCTGGCCGGCGATCTGGAACGGCGAACGCAGCGCGGTAAGCAGCTTGGCCCCCACATGCGCGGCGTCGCCCGGCGCGAGCAGCGCGGCCAGCAGCACGGCGTAGCTGTCGTCGCCGAGTGCCGCGACGACATCGCTGGAGCGCACGCCGGCGCGCAGCCGCACGGCGATCTTGCGGCGCAGCACGTTGGCCGCCTCGCGGCCGAGCCGCGCGCCGGCGAGTTCCACCCCTTCGATGCGCAGCACCAGCACCGCCATCGGGGCCGGTTGCCGCTCGCGCAGCGCGATCAGGTGGCTCATGTGCTCGACGAGCTGCTGTCGGTGCGGCAAGCCGGTGGCGAGGTCGGTGGCATAGGCCTGGCGCGCCTGCCGATCGATGCGCCGCCGCTCCACGGCGACGCGCAGGCGCGCGCCGAAGCTCGGCGAGCGCAGGTCGTGCGGCGTGACCACGTCGGCAGCACCCTGGCGCAACCAGTCGAGCAGCGAGGGGGCAACCCCCTCGCCTTCGCAGACCATCACCAGTGCGGTGGCGGCCGAGTGGGCCGGCAAGTCCGTTTCAGCGGCCGAGAACTCCAGCAGCACGGCGTCGAAACCGGCGGCGTCGAAGGGTGCCTCCCCGCGCCGCACCACCACCTCGAAAGGCGCCGCGGTCGAGACCGCCAGCACCGCCTGCACGGGTTCGGCGAGCGACTCAGGCACCAGGATGCGCAGGGGATCGAAGCTCAAGGCAGGCCGGCCTCCGATGCGACGAAGGGCCCACGGGGGCCCTTCAGGATTGAGTTGGAGCGGGTGAAGGGAATCGAACCCTCGTATGAAGTCGGGTAGGAAGGATACCTCGCGGTATCCCTCCCCCCTAAGAACCGGACGTGCAGGTTTCCCCGCATCCGGCTCAAGCAGCCTGAACCGTCCACCCACTCCCGGGTACGACGGCCGCCGCAAAGTTTACTCACTCGGATCATTCAGAACCAGCGTCGAGTTGGCCGCGGGCGTCAGTTGCCGTGCGAGCCTTTCCTTGTCCGGATGATCGAACAGGATCGCCCACATCAGCCGCCGTTCCAGCGCTTCCCGCTCGCCGTCGATGACGACGGGTTGCGGGTCATGCCGGGCCGCCCGGGCTTCTTCATCACTGGCCATCGTTCTCCTCGTGTTTGTGAAGCTCACTCGTTGACATGGTGCTGCCTGTGGCAGTTCGGGTGCAGCAACTCAAGGTTGCCCATCTGATCCGACCCGCCAGCCGACCGCTTGATGACGTGGTGGATGTGCCACCCCGTCTCCTTCGTGATCTTCTGGCCGCACTTCGGACAGAGCCCGTCCTGCCAGTACCACAACCATGCCAGTTTCCGGCGCCCCTTCAAGTCCGACTCCATCTTGCGCGCCAGGCGCGCGTCGAAGTAGTCCTCGTCGTCGGGGCTGTAGGGATTCCGGCTGCCATCCACCTTGATGTGCGGCTTCTTGTGGAAGCTCGCCAAGGTCAGCAGCGCCTTGTCCTTCTCCGCGAATCGCCAGTCGCGACCCTTGATGCACCGGAAGTACCGGGCCTTGATCCACCGTTCACCCTTGTTCGGATGCCGGCGGCGGGCCCAGCGCCACAGCGCCCGCCAGATCGCATGGTCGGCTTTCGCAAACGTGCGCGTCGCCATCTGGCTTCGGTGATACCCGGCCCAGCCCCGAATCACCGGGTTGAGCTTGTCGATCACGTCAGCCTGCCGGCTCGTGCACATGTCCCGCAGTGTCCCGCGGACCTTTGCCAGGAAGTTCTTGACGTTCTTCCTGGACGGCTTCGTCAACAGCATGCCGCCTTGCCAGCGGACCGTCCACCCCAGGAAGTCGAAGCCATCGGTCACATGCGTGACCAGCGTCTTCTTCTCCGAAAGCTCCAGGTCGCGCTCGAGCAGGAATTCCTGCACCAGCGGTTTGACCCGGTCCTCCAGCAGTTCGCGTGAACTGCCCGTGATGATGAAGTCGTCGGCGTAGCGAACGAAGTTGACCTTGGCCGACCGTGCTTCGCGCACCGTGCGGAAGAGCCCCGCCAGCACGTCTTGCAGGCCGTCCAATGCCAGATTCGCGAGCACGGGCGAGATGATCCCGCCCTGCGGTGTCCCGCTCTCTGTCGGGAAGAGGTTATTCCCCTCGAAGTACCCGGCCTTCAGCCACTTGCGCAACACGCCTTTGTCCATGGGGACGTGGGCGATCAGCCAGTCGTGACTGATGTTGTCGAAACAACCTTTGATGTCCGCCTCCAGCACCCATTGCGGCGAGTGCTTTCGACCAAGTGCGTTGCGCACCTGTTCGATCGCGTCTGCCGTTGAGCGCCCACGGCGGAAACCGTAGGAGTGGATGTCGCCGGTTGTCTCGGCGGTGGGGTCAAGCGCCAGCAAGTGCAGCGCCTGCATGGCCCGGTCGCGCATGGTGGGGATGCCCAGGGGGCGCCGATCACCGTTTGCTTTCGGGATGTAGACCCGTCTCATCGGCCGTGGTCGGTAGCCCTTGTGATGCAAGGACTGCACGGCCTGCCACTTCTCGTCCGGAGTACTCCAAGTCTGCCGGTCGATGCCCGGGGTCTTGCGACCCTGGTTCTCGGTGACCCGTTTGACCGCCAGCGCTTTCGCGCTGATGGAGCGGGTCAGGAGCTTCTGCAAACGCCTGGCCTTGCGCCAGTCGCCTGCCTTTGCTGCGTTCGCGATGCGTGCCTGCAGCCTGCCGACCACCTGGTGCGCGTCCTGCCACGGTATCCCGTGCCAGTGCGACCAGTTGGTGGAGGCGACATCACAATCGCTTGCGTCCATATCAACCTCCGTTGAAATGGAGCGGGCGAAGGGAATCGAACCCTCGTCATAGGCTTGGGAAGCCTCAGCTCTGCCATTGAGCTACGCCCGCCCGGTCCCGAAGGATGGACGTCTGCCCCGAAGGGCAAACAACCCTCCGGGCGGTAGGACTCAGACCTGTCTCGCGACAGACCACCATGCGGAAGTCAGCGCCCTTTCGGGCCGGGGCAATCGTTGCATCCCCTATCCGGGCCATTACAGCCCGGCCTTCGCTTTTTCCGCGATCCTCTACCCACAACAGATGCGCGTCAGTTTACACCGCCGCTTGTCGCGCCTTGCGGCGCGACACCGCTATGGGCTTACCCTGTTCCGTGCGGTGAGCACGGGCCAGGAGGGCCTCGCCTTTCTGCCGGTGACCGTCATGTCAGCGTGCCTCCACCAAGCAGGGGGGCAACCGGTCACGTACCGTTTTGGTTCGAGCCTGTCAGTCGATTTGGCTCGTTCATGCTTGACGACATTTATCAGCGATTCACAGATGTTGGCCCTTTGGCCCAGCCTTGCGCCTCATCCGGATTTCGACTTCCAGAATCGCACGGCAGACCTCATGGCCGCCGCGCACCCGCGAGGGGCGGCTACGTTGTCGATGCGCTCGGCACGGGGTCGTTACCAACCCCGCACTGCACCTAGGCTACGGGCGGCTGAACGCCCGGTTGCACGCAGGCTCGCGCCTGAGCAACAACTCATCACACGGCTATCGCCGCGTTCACAACCCAACCCCGGTTTCCCGAGGCTTTCGGCCTTTCGACCGTCTTCGATCAGGCTTTCACCTGACCATGTGGCCCCGAAGGACCACGCTAGAGGGCTGCTTTTCCACACTTGAACGATGCTCTCGCATCAGCGGTGTGGCCGGCCCAGCTGGCCGGACGCGACTCTCAGGTCGCACGCTTGGGAAGCTGCCGTTCTACCATTGAACTACACCCGCGTCGGCGGGAATTCTAGCCCGTGCCGGCAGCAGCCTCGCCCACTGCCTGCCCCTGGTGCCGCCCCCGCAACCAGGGTGACCCCTAGATCGTGGTCCGGGCATCGAAACACGCAGCCCAGCGGCTAGCATCCTTCGACCCCCATTCGAGCACTCCGTTGCGGCTTCGCGTGCATCCACGTTTCCCCGATCACAAACATTTCGACGCCGTCTCCCGGCGCGGCTTCTGCCGGCTGCCCTTCGCGGCGGCCGCATCGTCGCTGCTGCCGGGTCTGGCACTTGCCCAGGGCTCCGAAGTCGCGCTGGCTGGCTTGGCCTACTCAGGCGACGCGGCCTCGCTGTCGCAGCGCTTTCCCTTCTCGACCGCCTACGAAAAGGTGCTGAAGGCCGGCGGCAAACCGGCCCACGCCATGCTTCGCGAGGCCATCGCGCAGGCGCCGGCCGGCAAGCTCAAGCTCGTCACGCAGATCGACGAGCTCAAGGGCCGCGACCAGGCCGTGGCGGTGGCGCTGGTGGTCGGCGCCGAGACCGTTTCGGTGGAGCAGCTCGCCGGGCTGCACAAGCTGTTCGTGCTGATCCGGGCGCAGGCCCTCTTCTTCGACTTCAAGTCGATGTCGGTGATCCGTGCCTACCCGATCAGCTTCGGCCACATCGACATCTTCGATCGCCGGCCGACCGACGCCGAGGTGGCCGTGCGCGTGCGCGGCGTCTACGAGGGCGCGGCGGGCAAGCCGGGCATCTTCACGCGGTTCGCCACCACCCTGGCGGGCGCCAGCCTGCCGGCGGCCACTTCGCGCACGCTGCAGATCACCCGCGTAACGCTCAAGCCCGAGGCGACCGGCAGCATCCCCGAGTACCTGCGCAGCGCGAGCACCGTCACCGAAACCTGGGCCGCCGATCTGGTCGGCGAGGCGCTGAGCACGCGCGCCGGCGTGCCGATCGTGCCCTACGCGAAGGGTTATGCCGTGGGCAACGTGATGTCGATGCGCATCTCCGACGGCGACGTCTACAACCTGAAGCTGCCCAAGCCCGACTACGAGATCGGCGTCGAGCTCTCGGCCCTGCGCAAGGTCAAGTACGGCGGCGCCGCCGCCGGCGAGAGCTTCATCTACGGCAGCTACGCTTCGCTGCGCATCGAGGAGCCGCTGTCCGGCAAAGTCTACATGAACACCGCGCTGAAGAACGGCGAGGTCAAGCTGGTGCCCTCGACGCAGACCTACGTCGACGACTTCCCGGCCTTCTACGACTCGGTCAACGGCCTGTTCGTCAAGCTGGCCGAGGCGATCGACGGACGCGACGCCAAGTGGGTCAAGGCCGCTGCGGCCGCACCCGACATCGACAAGCAGATCAACGACACCCGGGAGCTCTTCAAGCTATGCAAGTGATTCGATGGTTCATCTCCGCCCTGCTGGCGGTGGCGTTCGCGCTGCCCGCGGCAGCCCAGGTGCAGCAGGCGCGCGGCAAGGCCAGCCTGCCCTACACCGGCAAGTCCGCTCCTGCCGACGTCAAAGCCAAGGCCCTGCAGAACGCGCAGCTCAAGGCCGTGGAGTTCTACTACGCCGAAGCCGGCGAGTCGGAGGCGGCCAACTTCGATGCGATGCGCACGAAGATCATCGAGAACCCGGACCGCTACATCCTCGAGACCACGGTGCTCTCGGAGGACGACAACGCCGGCAGCAAGCAGTACACGGTGGCGGTGAAGGTGTCGCTGAACGTGGCGAATCTGCGCAACGACATCAAGGCGGGCTCGGCGGTGGGCAAGGCCACGCGTGCCGAGCGCTCGGCGCTGGCGTTCCTGTTCGTCTCGCGCGAGGTCGACTCGATCAAGTCATTCGACACCCGCGTGACCAAGCGGGCCGACGCGTCGCTGAAGGCCGACGGCACGCTCGCGGCGTCGCAGAAGGGCACCGAGGGCGAGTCGATCAAGCGCGGCCAGGTGTCCACCAACGCCTCGGTGAACGAGAGCGTCTCGGTGAATCGCAACGTCTCGGTCACCACCGAAACCGGCGGCACGCAGACGCGCCGCGCCGCGGAGTCCACCTACCGGCTGTTCCCCAGCGCCAACCTGAACCAGGTGTTCACGCAGACCTTCTCGCGCGCGGGCTTCCGCGTCAACGAGGCCTCGCTGGTCGAGCCCTACACCGGCGGCAAGTTCAAGGTCGCGCAGGTGGAAGACGACTACAAGGCCGGCAACGACCTGAAGGCCGCGACGATGCAGTCGATCGCGCTGGGCATGCGCAACGCGCAGGTGCCCTACGTGGCGCTCGGCACGCTGGACCTCGGCCTGGCCGACAAGGACCCGGCCACCGGCATGGCGCGCGTGGCCGTGACCGTCAACGCCCGCGTGCTCGACGTGACACAGCCGATCCCCGACACCATCGCGTCGGTGGGCCCGGTGCAGTACGCCGGCGTCGGACCGACCGAAGACGAGGCGCGCACCAACGCGCTCAAGCTGGCTGCCAACAACGCAGCCCGCGAACTCACCTCCCAGCTCACCAACCTCGGCGTGAAATGAACATGACCTCCATGAAAGACCTGACCCCTTCGCTCCTGCTCGCCGCGCTCCTCGCCCTGCCCTTCGCCGCGCAGGCCCAGCTGCCCTCGCTGAAGAACCTGCCGGGCCTGGGAGCCCTGGGCAGCTCGAAGAGCGATTCGGGCAACGTCACAGGCCAGAACGATGCACTCGTGCGCGGCTACGTCGCCGCCAACAAGGACGTGCTGCTGGCCAACGCGCTGATGGCCGAATCGCTCGGCCTGAAGGACCAGGCGGCCACCGCCCGCGCCACCGCCGAGGCACTGACCGACGGCGCCACCAAGGGCAACCTGGAGGATTCGAACAAGGCCGTGAGTGCATCGACCGAGGCCGTGGCCGCCGAGATCGCGAAGAGCCCGAAGCTCGACGCGCAGTCCAAGGCCACCTATCAGTCGGGCCTGGCCAAGCTGGCCCAGGGCCTGCTGAAGTACGTCAACCTGCGCCAGCCTGCGCAATCCTTCGCCACCGGCCTGAAGGAAGCTTCGCCGATGGTGTTGCCCAAGCTGCAGTCCGGCGCCTACATCGTCGGCCAGTTGCCCAACGGCATCTCCAACGTAGCCACCTCGGTCAAGAACGCCAGCGCCTTCGCCAAGAGCAACGACATCCCCGTGCCGCCGGACGCCACCCAGGCGCTGGCCGCGCTCTGAGCGAGATCCGCGCCATGGTGTCGACCCGATTCTGCGCGGGGCTGCTGCTGGCCGTGTGCCTGGCAGGGGCCGGCTGCGACCGCAAGGCGCCGCAAGCGGTCGCCACGCCGCCTGCGTCCGGCGATGTCGTCGCGCAGGCACCTGCCGCGGCGCCCTCGCCTGCGCCGACGCCGGCGCCGCTCACGCCGGAAACCGCGACCATCCCGCCGCCCGACGTCGGCAAGCTCGAGACCGTCAAGGTCACGGCCGACGGCTTCGGCGCGAGCGCGTCCGAAGCGGTGGCCGAGGCGCTGCGCCTGGCCATCCTGCAGGTCAACGGGGCCACGGTCGACGTCGACACCGTCAACGCCCGCCTGGGCATCGATGCCACGTTCAACCAGACGCCGGTGTCGCTGCGCGCGTCGGCTTTCGCCGAGGCGGTGTTCCAGAAGTCCGGCGGCGTGGTGCAGAACTTCCGCATGCTCGAGCTGTCCGAGCCGCTCACGCCACTGGGCAAGTACAAGGCCAGCATCGAAGCCGGCATCGCCAAGTTCAGGCCGCCGGAGTCGCTCAAGAAGATCAAGCTGGTGGTGGCGCCGCTGCGCTTCGACAAGCCCTCGATGCCGATGGGCGACCGCCAGGTGCCGGCGGCCGAGGCCGCGGCGCAGTTGCGCCAGCTGATCGTCGATGCGCTCGTCAACACCGGGCGCTTCGCCGTGCTCGACCGCGAGTTCAGCCCCGAACTGCAGCAGGAGCTCGACCTGATCGAGGGTGGCCAGGCGCCCGCGGCCGAGACGGCCAAGCTGCGCCAGGCCGCGAGTGCCGACGTGTTGTGGATCGGCAAGGTGCACACGCTCGCCTACAACCGCCACGCCAGGCAGCTGCGCACCTCCGACCGAGAGCTGGTCAGCTATTCGGGCGGCTGGTCGATGTCGCACAAGCTGGTCAACGTGGCCACGCGGCAGGTGATGGCCTCCGAGTCGCTGCGCGGCGAGGCCCCGGCCACGGCGCCGACCACGCTGGGCACCGGGGTCAACTCGGCCAAGGTGTTCGAGGGCATGACACGCGAACTGGTCGACCAGGTGGTGGCTTCGATCATCGGGCGCACCTTCCCGATCACCGTGGTCGCCCTGGAGGGCAACAACGTCGTGCTCAGCCAGGGCGGCCAGGCGCTGCGCGCCGGTGCGCGCTACGCGATGGTGACCATGGGCACCGAGATGAAGGATCCGCAGACGGGCCAGAGCCTGGGTCGGCTCGAGTCGCCCTGCTGCCAGCTGGTGATCGATCGCGTGACGCCGAACCTGTCGTACGGCCACCTCGAGAACGTGCGCGGCCCGCTGGACAAACTGCTGCCCGGCGCGCTGCAGGTGCGCGAGGGGCTGCCTGCCGCCGGCAAGGCGCAGGCTCAGGCGGAGGCACCCGCTGCCGCAACGCCCCAGGCCGCCACGAAACCGGCCGCCAAGGCACGCCCTGCCGCCGAGGCCACCGCGCCGCCGGCAGAGGCTGGCAAGAAGCAGGACGACAAGTGGTGAGCGGCCTGCGCCACCCCCTGCCCACCGACCCTCCGAAAGGTTTTCCGATGACGTCTCGCCGCCTCCTGATCGCGCTGATTCCCTTGACGCTGCTCGCCGGCTGCGTCACGGCGCCGAAAGCGCCGCTGCAGGTCAACGTGGCCAGCGTGCAGCGCATCGAGGGTGCGGCGATGGAGTTGCGCTTCAATGCCCGCCTGCGCGTGCAGAACCCGAACGATGCGCCGGTGTCCTACACCGGGGCATCGGTGGAGCTGAAGCTGCTCAACGGCGCGACCATCGGCACCGGCGTCAGCTCGGCCGGCGGCAGCGTGCCGCGGCTCGGCGACGTGTTCATCGACGTGCCGGTGACCGTCAGCGCGCTCGGCGAAGTGCGGCGCGCAATCGGCCTGTACGGCGCGGCGGACCGCAAGCTCGACGTGTCGCTCAAGGGCCGCCTGAGCGGGCCGTTCACCGAAGCGCTCGGCTTCGACTGGCGCGGCGAACTGGCGATGCCCCTGCCCGCCGGCTCCTGATCATCCCGGTCAGCGCGCCGGAGCCGACGCGCCCTGCCCCCAGGTCGGCACGCTCGCGACCTGGCCGAGCGCCGGCCCGGCATAACCCGGCACGGGCGCCGCGGCCGGCGCCTTGACCACCGGTGGCGGCATGGCCGGCGGCTCGCCTGTGCGCTGGCTCCACACCCAGGCGGCTGCCACTGCAGCCACGCTCAGGCCGACCGCCCCGGCGACCCAGGGCCCCAGGCGGCGCGCGGTGGCCGAAGAGGCCGTCTCGGCCGCCACCGCTGGCGAAGTTGCCGCAGCCGCTGCCACGGCCTTCTGCGGCACGTACAGCGGGGGCGGCGCCCCCGGCGGCGTGGCCTTCATCGGCGGGCCCTTGCCGGGCGGCCCAGGCCGCTGCGGGCGTGGTGTCAGCTGGGTCGGTTGATGGGCCGTGTCCAGCCGCGTCGGCTCGGCGTAGCGCCCGCCGTCGGGAACCGTCGGATCGAGGATCTGCGTGGCCTCGCCCGCAGCCGCCGAGGAGCCGGCTTCCTGGACACCGTCGTGGTGGACCGCAGGCACGGCGCGCTGCCCGTCCAGCACCGCACGCAGCTCGGCCACGCTCTGCGGCCGGTCCTGCGGCCGCACACTGAGCATCCATCCGACGATCTGCACGAAGCGCGGCGACACCTCTGCCGACTCGTGCAGGTCGAGCATGTCTGCGCCAGGCTGCACTGCCCGCGCCGTCGAGGGCATCGGCGGCTTGCCGGTGAGCAGGAAGTGCATCACCGCGCCCAGCGCGTACAGGTCGGTCCACGGGCCCTGCCGCATGCTCGACATCTCGGCGTACTGCTCGATCGGCGCGTAGCTGGGCTTGAGGATCGCCGTGAACGCCTGCGTGTGGTTGCTGATGACGCGGCGCGCAGCGCCGAAGTCCAGCAGGATCGGCGCGCCTTCGCGGGTGAGCAGGATGTTGTCGGGCGCGATGTCGCGGTGGAACACACCCTCCTGGTGCAGGTGCTCCAGCGCGTCGAGCACGGCACCGAGCACGCCGCGCAGCCAGGCCTCGTCGGGCGGGCCTGTCATGGCGCGGCGCGTGTCGCGCAGCGTGGCGCCCTGCAGGTAGGGCATCACCATGTAGGCGGTGCCGTTGTCTTCCCAGAAGCGGTAGACCTTCAGCAGCGAAGGGTGGTCGAAGCGCGCCAGCAGCCGCGCCTCGTTGACGAACGAACGCAGCCCGGCGGCGTAGGTGTCGGCATAGGCGCTGGTGCGCAGCGTGATCTGCGGCCCGTCGCCGCGCACCGCCAGCGACGAAGGCATGTATTCCTTCAGCGCGACCTGCCGCTCGAGCGAATGGTCCTGCGCCAGGTAGACAACGCCGAAGCCGCCGATGCCCAGCACGCCGAGGATCTCGAACTCGCCGAAGCGCGTGCCCGGCGGCAAGGCCTCGGCGAGCTTGTCGGTGCGGGGGGCGGCAGGGGCTTTGGCGGGCGGTTCGGCGCTCATGGGTTCGGGCGCGTGAGGCGCTGCAGGCAAGCATAACGGGCGCGACGGGCGGGCTGTCGCGCTTCGGGCACAATCCGCGCCCTCGCCTTGTCGACGGCCCTTCGATGACCGCCCCGCCCCCCGATCAAGCCGGCCGACGTGCCGCCATCCGCAGCTATGTCGTGCGTGCCGGCCGCATGGGCAGCGGCCAGGTGCGCGCGCTGGCTGAACTGGCGCCACGCTATGTGCTGCCGTTCGAGCCGCGTCCCGCGGATTTCAGCGAAACCTTCGGTCGCAAGGCGCCGCACATCGTCGAGATCGGCTTCGGCATGGGCGACGCCACCGCTCAGATCGCGCAGGCCCGGCCGGAACTCGACTTCATCGGCATCGAGGTGCATCCGCCGGGCGTCGGCGCGCTGCTGCAGCGCATCGAGGAACGCGCACTGAGCAACCTGCGCATCTTCCAGCACGACGCGGTCGAGGTGCTGGAACAGATGGTGGCGCCTGCCTCGCTGGCCGGTGTGCATGTGTTCTTCCCCGACCCGTGGCACAAGAAGCGGCACCACAAGCGCCGCCTCATCCAGGCCCCGTTCGTGGCCTTGCTCGCCAGCCGCATCGCTCCCGGCGGCTATCTGCACTGCGCGACCGACTGGCAGCCCTATGCGGAGCAGATGCTCGCCGTGCTGTCGGCCGAACCGGCCCTGCGCAATCGCTTCGACGGCTATGCACCGCGGCCCGACTACCGGCCGCTGACCAAATTCGAGAACCGCGGCCTCAAGCTCGGCCACGGCGTGTGGGACCTGGTGTTCGAGCGCCGCGATGCGGCGTCGCCGGTCAATCCGCCCAGGTCACCCAGCCCATCTGCGCGGTGACCAGCACGACGACGCCGAAGGCGATGCGGTACCAGGCGAAGGGCGTGAAGGTGTGGCTGGCGATGTAGCGCAGCAGCCAGCGCACGCAGATCCATGCAGAGATGAACGAGAACAGCAGCCCGACGCCGAACAGCGGCAGGTCGGCCATCGACAGCAGCGCGCGCTCCTTGTAGAGGCTGTACGCGCCGGCGCCCACCAGCGTCGGGATGGCCAGGTAGAAGCTGAAGTCGGTGGCGACCTTGCGGTCCAGCCCGAGCAGCATGCCGCCGATGATGGTGGCGCCGGATCGGCTGGTGCCGGGGATCATCGCCAGGCACTGCACCAGGCCGACCTTGAGCGCATCCAGCGTCGTCATGTCGTCGACGGAGCGCACGCTCGCGGCCACCGTACGCCGCTCGGCCCACAGGATGACGAAACCGCCGACGATGAAGGCGCTGGCCACCACCGTGGGCGTGAACAGGTTCGCCTTGATCGCCTTGCCGAAAAGCAGCCCGAGCACCACCGCCGGTGCGAAGGCGATGGCCACGTTGAGCGTGAAGCGCCGCGCCTGAGCACTGCCCTGCGCCAGCCCCGCGGCGGTGTCGCGCAGGCGCTGCCAGTAGACGATGATCACCGCGACGATGGCGCCGGTCTGGATGGCGATGTCGAAGACCTTGCTCTTGTCGTCGGTGAAGCCGAGCAGCGAGCCGGCCAGGATCAGGTGCCCGGTGCTCGAGATCGGCAGGAACTCGGTGAGCCCCTCCACCACGCCCATCACGGCCGCCTTGGCCAGTACCACCCACAGCGCAACGTCCAAACCGCTCTCCGGATCCCGAGGTGGCGCGGATGATACCGGCCGGCCGCGGCGCTACTCGTAGCGCAGGGCCTGGATGGGCAGCAGCGCGGCCGCGCGGCGCGCCGGGTAGTAGCCGAAGAAGACGCCCACGGCGGCCGAGAAGCCCACCGCCAGAACAATGGCCGCCGGGCTGAGCGCCACCTGCCAGCCCGCGAAGGTTCCCACGACCCAGGTGGCGATGGCGCCGAGCACCACGCCGATGGCGCCGCCGATCAGGCTCAGCGTTACCGCCTCGATGAGGAACTGGCCGAGGATGTCGCGCGAGCGCGCCCCCACCGCCATGCGCAGCCCGATCTCGCGCGTGCGCTCGGTCACGCTGACCAGCATGATGTTCATGATGCCGATGCCGCCGACCACCAGGCTCACGCCGGCCACCGCGGCAAGCAGAAGCGTCATGACGCGGCTGGATTCTTCCTGCGCGGCGAGCATCTCGGTGAGGTTGCGGATGCTGAAGTCGTCGTCCTGGCCGGCCTGCAGGCGGTGGCGCTGGCGCAGCAGCTCGCGGATGCCGTCTTCGGCCGACTTCATGCTCAGGCCCTCGCGAACCTTCACCGTCACCGAGCCGATGCGCTTCAGGCGACCGCCGCTCATGCCCTGGATGCGGTTGCGGAAGGTGGCCAGCGGCACGATGACGACATCGTCCTGGTCCTGCCCGACCGAGTTCTGGCCCTTGCGCGCGAGCACGCCGACGATGGTCAAAGGCACCTTCTTGACGCGGATGGTCTGGTCGATCGGGTCGGCCCCGCCGAACAGCTGCTCGGCGACCGTCTGGCCGACGATCGCCACCTTGCCGGAGCCGGCGATCTCGCCGGACTCGAAGACGCGGCCTTCGGCCAGCGGCCAGTCGCGCACCTCGAAGTAGTCGCTCCAGGTGCCGAACACCTGCGTGTTCCAGTTGGCGTTGCCCGCCACCACCTGCGCGCCGGTGCGCAGCGAGGGCGCCGCGGCCTGCACCTCGGGCACTTCGAGGGCGATGGCCTTCGCGTCTTCCTCGGTCAGCGTCTGGCCGGTCTGCGCCCCCAGGCGCACGCCGCCCTGCGAAACCGCGCCGGGCAGCACCAGCATGATGTTGGAGCCCAGGCCCTTGATCTGTTCCTCGACGCGCTTCTGCGCCCCACCGCCGACCGCGATCATCGTGATCACCGCGCCGACGCCGATGATGATGCCCAGCATCGTGAGGATGCTGCGCAGCAGGTTGGTGGTCAGTGCGCGCCAGGCCGAGCGCAGCGCGGCCAGGGCGTTCATGCCTGCGCCTCGGCAGGCGCAGGCCGCACCGGCTGCTGTCGAATGTCTTCGACGATGCGCCCGTCGCGAAACACGATGCGCCGTGAGGCCCAGGCCGAGATGTCCTGCTCGTGGGTGACGATGACGATCGTCATGCCCTGTTCGTTCAGCGCGGTGAGCAATCGCATGATGTCTTCAGAGGTCTGCGAGTCCAGCGCGCCGGTGGGCTCGTCGGCCAGGATCAGCTGCGGACGGTTGACCAGCGCGCGCGCGATCGCGACGCGCTGCTGCTGGCCACCGGAGAGCTCCGACGGCGTGTGCAGGCCGCGCTCGCCCAGGCCCACGCGCGACAGCGCTTCCAGCGCCCGCGCGCGCCGCTCGGCCGGCTTCACGCCGGCATAGACCATCGGCAGCTCGACGTTCTCCAGCGCGCTGGTGCGCGGCAGCAGGTTGAACTGCTGGAACACGAAGCCGATGCGACGGTTGCGGATCGAGGCAAGCGCGTCGCCCTCCATCGCATCGACCTCCTCGCCGGCCAGCCGGTAGATGCCCGCGGTCGGCCTGTCCAGGCAGCCGAGGATGTTCATCAGCGTGCTCTTGCCCGAACCCGAGGCGCCCATCACGGCGACGAACTCGCCTTCTTCGATGCGCAGCGACACGTCGCGCAGCGCGTGCACGGTCTGGTCGCCCATCGTGTAGGTCTTGATCAGGCCGTCGGCCTCGATGAGTGCCATGCGCCGCGCCTCAGAACATCGGCCGCGGGCCGGCCGTGCCGCTGCGCGGGGCGGCGCTGCCCGGCGCGTTCACGCCGGTGATCACCGTGGCGCCTTCGCGCAGCACGTCGGCGTTCGGCGATCCGGGAGAGACGACCAGCTCGGTGGACACACCGTCGGTGATGCCGAGGCGCACGTTGTAGGCCGCGGGCTTGCCCTTGGCGTCGAGCAGGTAGAGGCGGCCGCGCGCAGGCTGGCGGCCGGCCGATTCGGCCGCGATCTGCTGATAGCGCGCCTTCTGCCCGGTATCGAGCAGTTCGGCCACACGCGCGCGGATGTCGGCCACGATGCGTTCGCGCGCCCTGGCCCGTTCATCTTCAGGCAGGCCGCGCAGTTCGGCGAAGCGGGGTCGGGCCTGGGCGATCACGGCGTCGACCTTCTCCAGTTGCGCCGGCGTGAGCTGCAGTTCGCCGGCAAGCCGGTTGCGCAACTCCGCGAGCGGCCCGCCGCCCGCGGCCGCGGAGGCCGGCGCACCCGGCGCGGACTCCTGAGCGTTGGCTGCAGGCAGCCACTGCCAGGCCGAGCCCGTGCGGCTGGCACCACCCGCATCGGCCGACGAGGCCGGCGCCGCCGCCGGCTCGACGCCGGCGATGCGCACGCGCAGCGCCGCATTGGGCACCTTCAGCACGTTCTCGCGCGTCTCGGTGACGATGCGCACGTTGGCCGTCATGCCCGGCAGCACCGTGCCGCCCGGATTGGAGAAGCCGACGACGACGGTGTAGGTGACGACGTTCTGCGTCGACACCGCCGCCTTGCGGATCTGGCTGACTCGGCCTTCGAAGCTGCGGCCCGGGAAGGCGTCGATGGTGAAGCTCACCGCCTGCTGCGGCTTGACGCGCGAGATGTCGGCCTCGTCGATCGAGGCCTCGACCTGCATGTCCTGCAGGTTACGCGCGATGATGAACAGCTCCGGCGCCTGCAGGCTCGCCGCGACTGTCTGGCCGACGTCGACGCTGCGCTTGATGACCACGCCGTCCACCGGCGAGCGGATCTCGGTGCGCTCCAGGTCGACCTTGGCCTGCGCCAGCGCGGCATCGCGCTGCTTGACCACCGCCTGCGCGCTCACCGCCTGCGCACGGGCCACGTCGGCCTGGGCCTGCGCCACCTTGAGCGACTCGGCCAGCGACGACGCGGTGTTGCGCGAGTTGTCGTAGTCCGCCTGCGAGATGAAGTTCTTCGCCAGCAAGTCCTGCTTGCGCTGTGCGTCGCGCTGCGCGTTGTCGGCTTCCAGCCTGGCCTTGGACACGCCGGCCATCACGGCCGCCACGTTGGCCTGCGCATTGAGCACCGCGGCGCGCGCCGACTCCAGGTCGGCATTGGCCTGACGCACCTTGTATTCGAAGCTCTCGGGGTCGATGCGGGCGATCAGCTGGCCCTGCTTGACCTCGGTGTTGAAGTCGGCGCGCATTTCCTTGATCTGGCCCGACACCTGGCTGCCGACGCTGACCTGCGACACCGGGTTCACGGTGCCAGAGGACGACACGGCCGCGATCAGCGCGCCGCGTTCGATCTTCGCGGTGCGGTAGCTGGTCGCCGAGTCGGCGTCGCGCTGCGTCCACCACCAGGCGGCACCGGCAGCGCCCAGCACGACCACGCCACCCACCCACCACCGCATGTGTTTCATGGCCGCGAATTCTAGGCAGCGCGCCGCTCGCGGCCAGTTCAGATACGCGGCGTTCATGCTTCTTTACGGCGGCATGGCATGCTTGACCCACCTTACCCGGACCGGTACATTACTGACCGGTCAGTCATTATGTCGATTCCCAGCCTCGCCACCGCCCCGCCCCATGCACCGCGACAGCGCCGCAAGGAGGCCCGCCCTCAGGAGCTGATCGACGCTGCGCTCGAGCTGTTCGCCGAGAAGGGGTTCGCGGCCACCCGCTCCGAAGAGGTGGCAGCACGAGCCGGTGTCGCCAAGGGCACGCTGTACCTGTACTACCCGAGCAAGGAAGAGCTGCTCAAGGCGGTGATCAGCCAGCGCTTGTCCAGCGAGATCGCCGCGGTGGCCGAGTATTCCGCACAGTACGAAGGCTCCTGCGCCTCGCTCCTGACGGAGGTGTTCACGCAGTGGTGGAGCCGGGTCTTCGACAGCCCCACTTCCGCGGTCTTCAAGCTCGTCATCACCGAGGTGCGCAACTTCCCGGAGATCGCCGAGTTCTACCGCAGCGAAGTGGTGGGGCCGGCCACTCAGCTGGTCGGCGGCATCCTGGAGCGCGGCGTCAAGCGCGGCGAATTCCGCCCGATCGACGTGCCCTCGGCGGTGCTGTCGCTGGTCTTCCCGATGGTCATGCTCTGCCTGCACAAACATTCCCTGGGCGCCTGTGCGCCGGCGGTGGAGATGGTCGATCCGCATGCCTTCATCCGCCAGCACGTGCAACTGGTGCTCTACGGCCTGCGGGCCGATGCGGCCCCCGCTGCGCGGAGCCGCGCATGAAGCGCCACCTGAAGTGGATCATCCCGCTGCTGGTGCTGCTGGTCGTCGGCGCGCTGGTCGCCCGCGCGCTGCTGGCGCGCAAGGCCGAGCAGGCCGCGGCCGCCCCCTCGGCGCGCTCGACGCTGGCGCTCGACCTGGCTCCGTCCGACGTGGTGGTGGCGCGCTCCGTGGCGCTGGGCCGCACGCTGGAAGTGTCGGGCGGGCTGAAGGCGGTGAACAGCGCGCTGGTCAAGGCCAAGGTCGCCGCCGAGTTGCGCAGCCTCAGCGTCCGTGAAGGCGACCGCGTCAAGGCCGGCCAGGTGCTGGGCCAGCTCGACACCACCGAGCTCGACTGGCGGCTGCGCCAGGCCGAGCAGACCGCTTCGTCGGCGCGCGCGCAGCTCGACATCGCCAAGCGCACGCTGGAGAACAACCGCGCGCTGGTCGCACAGGGCTTCATCTCGCCGACCGGGTTGGAGACCTCGGTGTCCAACGAGGCCGCAGCGCAAGCCAACCACCTGGCCGCGATGGCCGCGGTGGAACTGGCTCGCAAGGCGCGCGCCGACGGCACGCTGGTCGCGCCGATTTCCGGCCTGGTCTCGCAGCGCCTGGCGCAGCCGGGCGAACGCGTCGCGGTGGATGCGCGCATCGTCGAGATCGTCGACCTGTCGCGGCTCGAGCTCGAGGCCGCCGTCGCCCCCGAAGACGTGGTGGCGCTGGCGCTGGGCCAGACGGCTGCGCTGCAGGTCGACGGCCTGATCGAGCCGGTCAATGCCCGCGTCGCCCGCATCAACCCGAGTGCGCAGACGGGCAGCCGTTCGGTGCTGGTCTACCTCGCCATCGATGCGAACCCGGCACTGCGCCAGGGCCTGTTCGCGCGCGGGCGCATCGCGGTGTCGCAGAGCCAGGTGCTGGCGGTGCCGCTGGCCGCCGTGCGCACCGATCTGTCGCAGCCGTACGTGCTGCAGGTCGAAGGAGGCAAGGCGGTGCTGAAGACGGTGACGCTCGGCACCCGCGGCGATGTCGGCGGCCAACCCTGGGTGGCGATCGCCGGCGGCCTGAGCGAGGGCGCGACGGTGCTCACGGGTACCGCCGGCTCCGTGCGCGACGGCACGCCGGTGCGCCTGGTCGGCCCGGCCGCCGTCTCGGCCGCCCGCTGACGCCGGGGCGAACGCAGCATGTGGTTCACCCGCATCTCGATCGGCAACCCGGTGATGGCCGTGATGGTCATGCTCGCCTTCGTGGTGCTGGGCTTGTTCAGCTACCAGCGCCTGGCGGTCGACCAGTTCCCGAACATCGACTTCCCCACCGTGGTGGTGCAGATGGACTACCCCGGTGCCTCGCCGGAGATCGTCGAGTCCGAGGTCACCAAGAAGGTCGAGGAGGCGGTCAATACCGTCGCCGGCATCAGCTCGCTGTACTCGCGCTCCTACGAGGGCAGCTCGGTCGTGATCGTCGAGTTCAACCTCGACATCGACGGGCGCAAGGCGGCCGAAGACGTGCGCGAGAAGGTGGCGCTGATCCGCCCGCTGCTGCGCGACGAGGTCAAGGAGCCGCGCATCTCGCGCTTCGACCCGGCCAGCCAGCCGGTGTTCAACGTGGCCATCCTGTCGGCCGACGGCAAGAAGTCGCCGCAGGAACTCACCACCTGGGCGCAGCAGGTGCTGCAGAAGAAGCTCGAGAACGTGCGCGGCGTCGGCTCGGTCAGCGTCGTCGGCGGGCTGCAGCGGCAGATCAACCTGTACGTGAAGCCGGCGGCGCTGGAAGCCTTCGGCATCGGCGTCGACCAGATCGTCGCCGCCGTGAAGAGCGAGAACCAGGAACTGCCGATGGGCGCGATCCGCTCGGCCGACCAGGAGCGCGTGGTGCAAATCAACGCGCGGCTGAAACGGCCGGAGGATTTCCGCGAGATCGTGGTGGCCCGCCGCAACGGCAACCCGGTCAAGCTCTGGCAACTCGCCGACGTGACCGACGGCCCGCAGGAAGTCGAGAGCCTGGCCCTGTACAACGGCCAGCGCACCGTGCTGCTGTCGGTGCTGAAGTCGCAGGGCGAGAACACCATCGCCGTGGTCGACGGGCTGATGAAGGCGCTCGACGACGCCAAGGCCCTGACGCCGCCGGGCGTGAAGGTCGAGGTCAACCGCGACAACTCGCGCTCGATCCGCGTCTCGGTGGCCAACGTGCAGCGCACGCTGATCGAAGGCGCCGTGCTGACCGTGCTCATCGTCTTCCTGTTCCTGAACAGCTGGCGTTCCACCGTCATCACCGGCCTCACGCTGCCGATCGCGCTGATCGGCACCTTCCTGTTCATGTACCTGTTCGGCTTCACGATCAACGGCATCACGATGATGGCGCTGAGCCTGTGCGTGGGCCTGCTGATCGACGACGCGATCGTGGTTCGCGAGAACATCGTTCGCCACGTTCAGATGGGCAAGTCCGCCCACCAGGCGGCGCTCGACGGCACCGCCGAGATCGGCCTGGCGGTGCTGGCCACCACGCTGTCGATCGTGGCGGTGTTCCTGCCCATCGGCTTCATGGGCGGCATCGTCGGCAAGTTCTTCCATGAGTTCGGCCTGACCATCGTGGCGGCGGTGCTGATCTCGATGTTCGTCAGCTTCACGCTCGACCCGATGCTCTCGAGCATCTGGAACGACCCGCAGGCGCACGGCGTGCACCGCGGCCCGCCAGTGACTTTGTACGACCGTACGATCGGCCGCGTCACGCTGCAGTTCGACCGCCTCACGCAATGGCTGTCGGATGCTTACCAGCACATCCTGGGCTGGTCGCTCAAGCACAAGCTCACCACGCTGGTGCTGGCCTTCGCCACCTTCGCCGGCAGCTTCTTCATCATCCCGCTTCTCGGCGCGGAGTTCGTGCCCAAGGCCGACTTCTCCGAGACGCAGGTCAACTTCTACACACCGGTGGGCTCGTCGCTCGAAGTCACCGAGATGCGCGCCAAGCAGGTCGACGCCGCACTGCGCGAACTGCCCGAGGTGCGCTACACCGTCACCACCATCAACAGCGGCTTCGCGGCCGGCAAGATCTACGGCTCCACCTACGTTCGCCTGGTCGACCGCAAGGACCGCCAGCGCAGCGTCAACCAGATGGTGCTGCCGCTGCGCGAGCGGCTCGCGCGCATCCCCGGCATTACCGTCACCAACATCGGCCAGACCGACCTGGGCGGCAGCAAGAGCCTGCAGTTCTCCATCCAGGGCACGGACCTCGCCGAGCTGGCACGGCTGTCGCAGGCGATCACCGCGAAGATGCGCGAGATCCCCGGCCTGGTGGACCTGGACAGCACGCTCAAGCCCGACAAGCCGACGGTGGCCATCGAGGTCAAGCGCGACGCCGCCGCCGACGCCGGCCTGAACGTCAACGCGCTGGCCGGCACGCTGCGCACGCTGGTCGCCGGCACCACGGTGGGCAATTGGCGCGCCCCCGACGGCGAGAACTACGACGTCAACGTGCGCCTCACGCCGGCCGGCCGCGACGCGCTGGGCGACCTGCAGCGCCTGCCGATCACCGTGGCCGCTGCCGCCGACGGCTCGCCGCGCGTCGTGCGGCTGTCGCAGGTGGCCGACATCACGCCCTCCACCGGGCCGAACCAGATCAACCGCCGCGACCTCAACCGCGAGATCAACATCGACGCCAATGCGCTGGGCCGCAGTTCGGGCGACGTGTCGGCCGACATCAAGAAGCTTCTCGACGGCGTCGCCTGGCCGCCGGGTTACCGCTACGTGTTCGGCGGCTCGACGAAGAACATGAACGAGTCCTTCACCTACGCCGTGGGCGCGCTCGGCCTGGCGGTGGTGTTCATCTACATGATCCTGGCCAGCCAGTTCCGCAGCTTCCTGCAGCCGCTGGCGCTGATGAGTTCGCTGCCGCTGACGCTGATCGGCGTGGTGCTGGCGCTGCTGATGTTCCGCTCGACGCTGAACATGTTCTCGATCATCGGCATCGTCATGCTGATGGGCCTGGTGACGAAGAACGCCATCCTGCTGATCGACTTCGCGATCCGCTCGCGGCGCGGCGAGCACACCGGCGAGCACGGGCTGGACCACGACGTCGCGCCGATGGGCCGCGAAGAGGCGCTGCTGCACGCCGCGCAGGTGCGGCTGCGGCCGATCCTGATGACGACGCTGGCGATGGTCTTCGGCATGGTGCCGCTGGCCTTCGCGCTGACCGAGGGCTCGGAGCAGCGCGCCCCGATGGGCCAGGCGGTGATCGGCGGGGTGATCACCTCGTCGCTGCTCACGCTGGTGGTGGTGCCGGTCATCTATTGCTACCTCGACGACCTGTCGAACTGGCTCAAACGCCGGCTGATGCCGCGCCCGCCTGCGACAGGTCAAGCCGCCGGCATGGCGCCTGCCGAATAAAATCAGGGGTTACCCGGAGGACTCCACCATGAACATCGAACAAGCCCGCTTCAACATGATCGAGCAGCAGATCCGCCCCTGGGAGGTGCTCGACCCCGCCGTGCTCTCGCTGCTGACCGTGGTCAAGCGCGAGGATTTCGTGCCTGCCGCCTACCGCGCGCTGGCCTTCGTCGACACCGAGGTGCCGCTGCCCGGCGGCCAGTGCATGCTGGCGCCGCGCGTCGAGGCGCGCCTGCTGCAGGAGCTGGGCGTGCACAAGCACGAGCGCGTGCTCGAGGTGGGCGCGGGTTCGGGCTACATGGCCGCGTTGCTGGCCCACCGCGCACAGCACGTGACCACGCTGGAGATCCTGCCGGAGCTGGCCAAGATGGCGGCCGACAACCTGAAGCGCGCGGCGATCGTCAACGCCACCGTGCGCCAGGCCGACGGCTCGCGCGGCCTGGCGGCGGAAGCACCGTTCGACGCCATCGTTCTGTCGGGCTCGGTGGCCGAGGTGCCGCAGGGCCTGCTCGGCCAGCTGAAGGTCGGTGGCCGGCTGATCGCCATCGTCGGCCAGCAACCGATGATGCGCGCCACGCTGGTCACTCGCAGCGGCGAGCATGCCTTCGCCAGCGTCGAGCTGTTCGACACCGTGGCGCAGCGCCTGCAAGGTTTCGAGGAACCGGCACGCTTCACGTTCTGAGAATGAAGCAGATCGCCGTCACCGAGGTGAAGCGCTGGATCGGCGAAACCGGGCCGGCGCTGCTGCTCGACGTGCGCGAGCCGTGGGAATACGGGCTGGCGGCCATCCGGCTCGACGGCGCCACCACGCTGAACCTGCCGATGCATCTGGTGCCGCTGCGGCTGGCGGAACTCGATCCGGCGCAGCCCATCCTCTGTATCTGTCATCACGGGGTGCGATCGGCGCAAGTCGTCGCATTCCTCGAGCGATCGGGCTACGACTCGGTCTACAACCTCGCTGGCGGCATCGATGCCTGGTCGACCAAGGTCGACCCGGCCGTGCCGCGCTATTGATCGTCGCCCACGCGTTTCGCAGCCATTCCCCCAGAGGATCCACCATGTCCGTCGAGCGTTCCCGCCTGCCCTTCGCCCCTGCCGCCCTGGTGCTCGCCGTGGGCCTTGTTTTCACCGGCGTGGCGCGTGCGCAGAGCCTGCAGGAGCTGTACGAGGCGGCGCGCGGCTACGACGCCACCTTCCAGGCGGCGCGCGCGCTGCTCGATTCGGCGCAGTACCGCACCGAACAGGCCAAGGCGCTGAACCGGCCATCGGTCGGCTTGCAGGTCGCGGCCACGCGATCGAGCAGTGACACGCCTTACTCCAGCACGCTGAACTCCGACACCAATTCGGTGAGCGCAGGCATCAGCGGCTCGCAGAGCCTGTTCAACCGCGCCAACAGCGCCACCATCGACCAGGCCGACAAGTCGCTGTCCGTCTCGCGCGCCGAATTCGAGGCGGCCGAGCAGGACCTGATCGTGCGCGTGGCGCAAGCCTACTTCGACGTGCTGGCAGCGCAGGACACGCTGGGCACCACGCGCTCCAACAAGACCTTCATCAGCGAGCAACTCGCGTCGGCCAAGCGCAATTTCGAAGTCGGCACGGCGACGATCACCGACACGCGCGAGGCGCAGGCCCGCTTCGACCTCGCCACCGCGCAGGAAATCGCAGCCGAGAACGACCTGCGCACCAAGAGCATCGCGCTGGACGTGCTGGTCGGTCGCAGCAATGTCACGCCCAAGGGCCTGGCCGTGCCGGTGGTGCTGCCGCCGGTGCTGCCGCCGGCGGTCGACGAATGGGTGCTTCGTGCCGATGCCGAGCACCCGACGGTGCGCCGAGCTGCGCTCGGCCTGGACGTGGCCCGCCTGGAGACCGAGAAGGCCCGTGCCGGCAACCTGCCCACGGTGGCACTGAACGGCAGCATCGGCAAGGGCCGTGTGTCGAGCAGCGGCGACCTCGCCGCGCCGCCGTTCTCGTTCAACAGCTCGGGCAACTCCACCAACACGAGCATCGGCGTCACGCTGAACATGCCGCTGTTCGCCGGCTACGCGATCCAGAACCGCATCAAGGAGACGCTGGCACTGGAAGAGAAGTCGCGCAACGATCTCGACGCCGCGCGCCGCGGCGTGGCCCAGGGCACGCGCCAGGCCTTCTACGGCGTGCAGTCGGGCCTCGCACAGGTGAAGGCGCTGGAGGCGGCCGAGTCATCCAGCCAACTGGCGCTGGAAGCCACGCAGCTCGGCTACAAGGTCGGCGTGCGCGTCAATCTCGACGTGCTGAATGCGCAGACCCAGCTCTTCAGCACCAAGCGCGACCTCGCCAAGGCGCGCTACGACGTGCTGCTGGGCAGCCTGCGTCTGCGCCAGGCAGCCGGCCAGCTCAAGCCCGAAGACGTGGCGGCGCTGAACCAGTTGCTGGCGCGCTGAGCGCCACGCGATTCGCCGTTCGACCCGGCCGTCAGTCGGCCGCCAGCGGGCCGCGAACGTCGGCCACTCGGCCGAGCGCATCCAGGCGCAGCAGCAGTTGCAGTTCGGGCTCACCGGCGAAACCGGCATCGATCGCCTGCGCCGTGTGCAGCAGTTCGCCCAGCGCGACCAGCGCCGCCTCCTTGTCGAGCGGTGCCGCGAGGCCGAGCGCCCTCGCCTGAAGCGCGCGACCCAGCGCCGCGTCGGCCTCCACGGCGGCGCGCAGACTCTCCATCGCGCCGCGCAGCACCGCCGCGGCCGAAGGGGCTGCCTCGCCCAGTGCCAGGCGCAGCGCGTGCCAGCCGGCCAGCATGCGCGCGGCGCAGCGCGCCAGACGCCTGCGAGACTCGTACTCCTGCCACAACGCAGCCCAGTCGGCCGCGGCGCTTGCGTCGAAGGGTTCGAGGGCGAGCTGCGACTGCAATCGGCCGCGCAAGGCGCCGACGGCGTCGATCGCCGCGCGCCATGACGCCTCGGCCTGCACGCAGAAGTCGGCCACGCGGGCCACGAACACCGGCTTGCGGATCACGCCGGCATGGTTTTCCTCCACCTCGCGCAGGTAGCGGGTCAGGTCCTGCAGCAAAGCCTTGAGACGGTCGTCGCCCGGCGCCGGGCGCTTCAGAATCACGCCGGCATCGGCCTGGATAGAACCTACCCGCGAGCGCAGCGAGCGCAGGTAGACCGGCGCGCAGCGCAGCGCCAGCACGATCGCCGCCAGCGGCGCGGCGCGCGCGGAGTCGAGCGACTGCGCCGGCTGGGCGCGCAGCGTGCCGCCCGGCGCCGAAGCGATCTCGCCACGGGCCAGCGCCAGCGCCGTGCCGGCACGCAGCCGCAGGCAGTAGAGATCGGCCTCGGACGGCGGCACGGACGGCGCCAGCAAGGACGCATGAGCAAGCGCCGCGGCCAGGGTCTCGCGCTGCATCGGCGTGCAGTGCACCGCCGGCGCATGCTCCCAGGCGGAGGCGCAGGCGCGCTCCAGGGTCAGCACCGGCTCTGGCGTACCGTCGCGCAACTCATAGCGCCGCGCCCGCGCCGCCACCAGCGTGGTGGGGGGCTTCACGGCGGGCGGCGCCACCAGCGCAGCGACCGGGTTGCCCTGGGGCGCGCCGGCCGCCGGCTGCGGTGCCAGCACATTGGCCACCGAGGCGGTGCCTGCCGATACTGCAACCGATTTCGCGGCGCCCTGTCTCGCCAGGACGGCCGCCGCGTCCGGCTTCCCCGCACCCGGCCCGGGGGGCCCGACACGCGGCTTGCGCAGCAGCATGGCGGCCAGCACGGTGCAGACCACCGCGAGCACCATCACCAGCCACCAGAGCGCGTCACCCGTCATGTCCATCTCCAGGACGCCATCGTGCCACGAACGCTGCCCCGCTGCGAGGTCGGTCAAGCGCTTGCTGGATTCGCTTGTTCAGCTTCTCGCGGCGGTTCGCCCGGTGCGATCACCTTCGTCGAGCCGGCCGTCGACACCGTGCTGCACGACTTCTTCGAGAGGTACTGGAGCGATCGGCGCTGGACTGCTCGCCTGGGCGCACTGAAAAGCGGCTGATCAGCCCTTGGCAGCCGACTTGCGCGCCAGCGCCTCGATGGCCATCACGTAGCCGTCGACGCCGAAGCCGACGATGATGCCGGCCGCCACCGGGGAGAGCCACGAGTGGTGGCGAAAGCTCTCCCGGGCATGCACGTTGCTGATGTGCACCTCGATCACCGGCACCTCGATGGCGCGGATCGCGTCGTGCAGCGCCACCGAGCTGTGCGTGTAGGCACCGGCGTTGAACACCACCCCGGCCACGCCGCCGGCCTTGTAGCCGCGTCCGGCCTCGTGGAGCGCGTCGATCAGCACGCCTTCGTGGTTGGACTGCCGGCACTCGACCGCGAAGCCGAGCTTCTGGCCCGCGGCCTTGCACAAGGCCTCGACGTCGGCGAGGGTCGTGCTGCCGTAGGTGGCCGGCTCGCGCGTTCCGAGCAGGTTGAGGTTGGGGCCGTTGAGGACGAGGATGGTGGGCATGGGGTTCTCGCGGTCAGGCCGGTGACGTCACCCTCGTTTGTACCTCAGTCCAGAGCGCGTCCACCTGAGCGGCCATGCGCCCGGCGGCGCCACGGTGCTCGGCAGCGAAAGCGCGGCAACGTTCGCCGGCCTCGGCCAGGCGCTGCGCATCGCCGAGCAGCGCGAGCGCCTGCGTCAGCGCGGCCTCGATGCCGTCCACGCGCAAGGCGGCACCGGCGGCCGCGGCGAGCTCGGCGGCCTCGGCGAAATTGAAGGTGTGCGGCCCCATCACCACGGGGCAGCCGCAGGCTGCGGCCTCGATCAGGTTCTGGCCGCCCAGCGGCGCGAAGCTGCCGCCGAGCAGCGCCACCTGCGCCAGGCCGTAGTACAGCGGCATCTCGCGCATCGAGTCGCCCAGCCAGGCATCGGCGGCCAGCACCGCATCGCTCGGCATCTCCGCCCACTCGCTGCGCCGCGCGAGCGTCAGGCCTGAAGCCCGCATCAGCGCCGCCACCTCGTCGAAGCGCTGCGGATGGCGCGGCACGATCACCAGCAACGGCCGCACGGCTAACGTGCGCCGCAGACGCGCCCAGGCGCCGAGCAGCGGCGCCTCCTCGCCCTCGCGCGAGACGGCGAACAGCAGCACCGGCCGCGCCAGCGCCGCACGCCAGGCCTGGCCGCGCGCGAGCAGCGCCGCATCGGGCGCCAGGTCGTACTTGAGGTTGCCGCACACGTGAACCTCGCGCGCCCCGGCGCTGCGCAGGCGCTGCGCATCGGCCTCGCTTTGCGCGAGCACCAATGACAAGGCCTCTACGGCCGGCCGCAGGATGGCGTCGAAACGTTCGCCGCGCCGGCGGCTCTTCTCGCTCAGCCGAGCGTTGGCCAGCACCAGCGGGATGCCACGCACCTGTGCAGCCGGCAGCAGGTTGGGCCAGACCTCGGTCTCCATCAGCACGCCAATGGCGGGAGTGAAATGCGCGAGGAAACGTCGCACCGCTCCGGGCGTGTCGAAGGGCAGCCAGGTCTGCCGGTCGCCTTCGCGCAGCAGTTCCTGGCCGGCGGCGCGGCCGGTGGCGGTGCTGTGCGTGAGCAGCAGGCGCAGGCCGGGCCGGCGTGCGCGCAAGGCCTCGATCAGCGCCGCGGCCGCACGCGTCTCGCCGAGCGAGACGGCGTGCAGCCAGAGCCAGCCCGAACTCGGCGTGTCGCGGTAGTGGCCGAGGCGCTCGCCGATCGCCTCGCGGTACATCGGCTCGGCGCGGCCGCGCCACCACAGACGCAGCAGGTACAGCGGTTGCGCCAGTACGAGCAGCGCCGAATACAGCGAACGGGCGGCGCGCACGCGCCACGGCAGGGTCACGAGGCCGCGACCAGCACGTTGCTCCAGGCCAGCCAGGTTGCCTGGACGGTGGGAATCGGCCGCCCTTCCAGCGCCACCTGGTGCCGGTGGCCATGGCTCGGCTGCGGGCCGGTGCGCCAGGCGGTCGGGTGGTTGTAGAGCTGCACATGCGGCATGTCCAGCGCCACGGCGATGTGGCTCAGGCCGCTGTCCACGCCGATCACGCCCTGTGTCAGCGCGAGGCGGTCGAGCACGGCGTCCAGGCCGAGCGAAGGCCAGACGTCGACGAAGAAGGCCTTCTCGAACTGCAGCCCGGCGGCGATCATCTCGGCGCGTGTCTGCTCCATCTCGTTGCCCTGCGGTAGCGCGATGCGCCAGCCGGCGTCGATGACGCGCTTGCCCAGTTGCACCCAGTGGTCGGTGGGCCAGAGCTTGTCGTCGCGCGAGGTGCCGTGCACGAAGGCCACCGTCGGCGTGGCGGTGCGGAAGACACGCTGTTTCGGATTCAGGCCGTACTTCGGCGGCCCTTCCGGCGGCTTGCCCAGCACGGCGGCCACCAGTGCGCGCGAACGGTCCATCGCATGGATGTGCGGCTCCATGCGGATCGCATGGTCGACCAGCCAGCCGGCCGGTGCCTCGTAGCTCGAGCCCTCGGTCTGGTTGCCCAGGCCGAAGCGCGTGCCGCGCGCCAGCCGCGCCACCAGGGCCGACTTGGTCAGGCCCTGCAGGTCGATGATGGCGTCGTATTGCTCCTGCTGCAAGGCAGCGCGAAAGGCGCGCCACTCGGCGCGCACGCTGGGCATCCACCAGCCGCGGCGCCAGCGGCGCAGCGAACACTCGATGACGCGGTTCACACCGGCCACTCGGCGCACCAGCGGCGCGAAGGCCGGCTCGACGACCCAGTCGATCAGCGCATCGGGGTGGGCGGCGCGGATGTCCTGCACCGCCGGCATGGCGTGCACCACGTCGCCCAGCGAGGAGAGCTTGACGATGAGGACCTTCATGCGCTCGTCCGGCTTTCAGTGCGCCGCCGCCGCGACATGGGCATCGGGCTTGACGGCACGCAGCGCGGCCATCACTTCGGCCTCGATGCGCTTGAGCGCTGCGGGCGTGTGGCCCTCGAAGCGCAGCACCAGCACCGGCGTGGTGTTGGAGCTGCGGATCAGCCCGAATCCATCGTCGTACTCGACGCGCAGCCCGTCGATGGTGATCACCTCGCGCGCGCCGGGGAACCTGGCCGTCTCGAGCAGCTTCTGCACGACACGTTTCGGTTCACCCTCGGCACAGGCCACGTTCAGCTCGGGCGTGCTGTGGCTGGTCGGCAGTGCATCGAGCACGGCACTCGGGTTCTTCGAGCGCGACAGTATCTCGAGCAGCCGCGCCGCGGTGTAGGTGGCGTCGTCGAAGCCGTACCAGCGTTCGCCGAAGAAGATGTGGCCGCTCATCTCGCCGGAGATCGGCGAATCCAGCTCGCGCATCTTCGCCTTGATCAGCGAGTGCCCGGTCTTCCACATGAGCGGCACGCCGCCGGCCGCACGGATCGCCGGGGCCAGGCGCTGGCTGCACTTGACGTCGAAGATCACCGTGCCGCCCGGCCGGCGCTTCAGGATGTCGGTCGCGTAGAGCATCAGCTGACGGTCGGGGTAGATGATGTGGCCGTCGACGGTGACCACGCCGAGCCGGTCGCCGTCGCCGTCGAAGGCCAGTCCGAGTTCGGCGCCGCTGGACTTCACGGTGCGGATCAGGTCGGCCAGGTTTTCCGGCTTGCTCGGGTCGGGGTGGTGGTTGGGGAAGTCGCCGTCGACCTCGGAATACAGCTCGATCACCTCGCAGCCCAGCGCGCGCAGGATCGCCGGCGCCGAGGCGCCCGGGATACCGTTGCCCGAGTCGACCACGATCTTCATCTTGCGCGCGAGCTTGCAGTCGCCGGCGATGCGCGCGAGGTACTCAGGCCCTAAGTCCATCGCCGCCGAGCGACCCGGGGCACGCGTGTAGTGCTGCGTCTCGATGCGACGGCGCAGCGCCTGGATGGCGTCGCCGTAGATGGCCTTTCGGGCCAGCACCATCTTGAAGCCGTTGTAGTCCTTCGGGTTGTGGCTGCCAGTGACCTGGATGCCGCTGCTGCAGCCGTGCGCGCCGCGCGTGGCGGCCACGTAGTAGAGCATCGGCGTGGTCACCGCGCCGAGATCGACCACATCGAGCCCGGTGGAGGCCAGGCCGCGGATCAGCGCCGCGGCCAGCCCCGGGCCGGACAGGCGGCCGTCGCGACCCACCGCCACCGCCCGTTCTCCGGCGTTGATGGCTTCGCTGCCGAAGGCCCGCCCCAGGTGTTCGGCGAAGACTTCGTCGATGCTCGCGCCGACCACGCCGCGGATGTCATAGGCCTTGAAGATGCTGGGGTCGACGTGCATGAAGTCGTCTGGGCTGAGAATCGGCGCATTGTAGGGAGGCTGCGCCTGGATACCGCACTGCTCGTCATCGCGTTCGGCGCCGCCCTCGCCGGCTTCGTTCAAGGCCTGTCGGGCTTCGGTTTCGGGCTCACCGCGATGGCCGTCTGGGCCTGGGCGCTGGAGCCGCGGCTGGCCGCCGTGCTGGCCGTGCTGGGTGCGCTGACCGGCCAGCTGCTGGCCGCCGCGACGGTGCGCCGCGGCTTCGACCTGCAGCGCCTGTGGCCCTTCGTGGCCGGCGGGCTGGCCGGGCTGCCGCTGGGCCTGTGGCTGCTGCCGCGGCTGGACGTGCCGCTGTTCCGCGCCGTGCTCGGCGGCCTGCTGGTCGTCTGGTGCCCGTTGATGCTGATGGCGCCGCGGCTGCCGCGCATCCAGCGCGGCGGGCGTCTGGGCGACGCGGTCTCGGGTGTCGCGGGCGGCGTGATGGGCGGCCTGGGAGGCTTCACCGGCGCGATCCCGACGCTGTGGTGCACGCTGCGCGGCTTCGACAAGGACACCCAGCGCGCGGTGATCCAGAACTTCAACCTGGCGATGCTGACGGTCACCTTCGTCGCCTACCTGGCGGGCGGCATCGTCACGCGCGAGATGCTGCCGATGATCCTGCTGGTGCTGCCGGCGATGCTGCTGCCGGCGCTGATCGGCATGCGGGTGTACATCGGCATCAGCGAGGTGGCCTTCCGGCGCATCGTGCTGTGGCTGCTCACGGCCTCGGGCGTGGCGCTGCTCTCGGCGGCCCTGCCGGTGCTGCTGAAGCATTAGGCATGCGTCACGCGAAGCGGCCGTGCAGGAACCAGCCCGCGGCCTCGCGGCCGGGCAGCCGCGCGCGGTAGATCCACACCAGCGCGCCTTCGGCGTCTTCGGCGATGAAGTAGTCGCGCTCGGCCAGGGCGTGATCCCACCAGCCGGCCTCAATGCGCTCCGGGCCGCTGAGCAACTGCAGCGCGCGCCCCGCCAGCAGCGGCTGCGCTGCACGCTCGGGCAGCGGCTCGGGTGGCGCGAGCAGCCACACCGGCCGCAGCGGCGCGGGCGGCACCGCCACCGCGGCGCCGCGCTGGCCCACGCGCGCCGCGTCGGCCGGCCGCGTGGCGCTGGCGCACTCGGGCCGGTGGTCGTGCACGGCCTGCAGGCGCTGCACATGCTCGGCCCCGAGCCGCGCCTGCAGGCGCTCGACCAGCCGCACCAGGCCTTCGCGCTCGCTCGCCGCACTGGGGAACAGTTCGCCGCTGGGCGCCTCGCCGGGCACGATCTCGCGCGCCGCCAGGCGCAGCTCCAGCGTGGGCGCGGGCAGTTGCAGTTGCGCCAGCCGTTCGCGCAGCAGCACCTGCAGGTGCGCCGCGTCGCGCGAGGGCTCGGCCAGCGAGACGGACAGCAGGGTCTGCGCCGGCACCTGCGCATCACTGCGCCAGCGTGGCTCGTGCTGCATGGCCAGCACGAAGCCGCGCACGAAGGCGTGCTGCGCGGCCAGCCAGGCGGCCAGGCGCGCCAGCAGCAGACCGGCGGCGTGCAGCACCTGCTCGGTGCTGTCGGCACGTGCGAACAGCTCCAGCCGGCTCTCGAACTGCGGTGGCAGCGTGATCGGCACGCGCGGGTCGGGCCGCTCGCCATAGGCGCGGTCGAGGTCGGCCAGCAGCGCCGGCCCGAAGCGCCGCGCCAAGCCGGAGCGCGGCAGCCGGCGCAGGTCGGCGAGCGTGCCCAGGCCCATGCCCTGCAGCGCCTCCCAGTGCTCGCGCCCGGGGCCGAGCAGCCACACCGGCGTGGTGTCGAGCGCACGCTGCATCTCGGCTGCCTCGCTCGCATGCACGCGGCGCGGCCCGCGCGCGAGCAGCGCGGCGCCCAGCGGCGTGGGTGCGCTCGCGGCATGCACGCGGTGGCCCAGCGGTGCGACCGCCGCGCGCAGCCGCTGCAGCAGCCGCGCGTGCCCGCCGAAGTAGCGCAGGCTGGCGCGCACCTCGAGCAGCACGGCGTCGGCGCCGCGAGACGGGTCGTGCGAAGGCTGCACGCACACGCTCGGCGTGAAGGCCAGCGCGGCGTGGGCGATGGCCGTCAGCGCGGCCGCGTCACGCGCCGCATCGGCCTGGCCGATCAGCAGGTCGGGCGCGAGCGCCAGCGCGGTGGCGCGCTTCTGGCCGGGCTCGACACCGAGCGCCTGTGCCGCGGCGTTGACGGTGGCGATGTGGTGCGCATCGACGAGCGCGAGCGGCGATTGCGCCTGCACGCCCGTCAGCGTGGCGGCGAACGATTCGAGCGACAGCAGCGGCAGGTGCAGGGCGATCCAGAGCACGGTTCTTGTCCATGCCTGCGGTCAGCCGAGATCGACGAAGGTGGCCACCGTCAGTGCCGGAGCCGGCAGCACACGCTCGGCGCTGCGGCGCTGCCGCGCCGCGTCGGACAGCACCGGCGGCAGCGCCAGCGTGATCGGCGACTCCAGCGGCGGGCCGCGGCGCTTGAGCACGCGCAGCGCCAGCATGTCGGGACCGGCCGCGCGCAGCGCCAGGCGCAGCGGCGCGGCGCTGGGCCGCTGAGCGGCGGCGGTTTCGCGCAACACGAAGGCGGCGCCGTCGTGGGCCTGCGCTGCGAGCTGCAGGCGGCGCAGCCGCTCGGCGCGCAGGCGCGGCGGCAGCCAGGCGACCAGCGCGCCGACGTGGCCGCTCTTGAGCGCCTGCTCGAAGGCCCACAGGCTGTCGCTGCCGGGCACGACGCGGGTGCGCGTCTGCACCACCAGCAGCTGCTCGACGTCCAGCCCGAGCTGCGCGAGCGCCCAGGCCGAGAGCTGCGCAGGCGGGTCGAACAGCATCACCAGCCGGCCGCCGCGCTGCGCCGCAGCGAGGCTGGGCGCGAGCAGGCGCACCTCGCCCACGCCAGGGTGAGGCAGCAGCAGTTCGGTGAGCGTGCGGCGCGGCCAGCCGCCGCCGGGCAGCTGTGCATCGAGCGCCGCGAAACCGCTGGCCACGCCGTCGCCGCGCGGCCGGCCGAGCTGGTGGCCGAGCCACAGCGCGGGATGCAGATCCTGCAAAGCGAGTGCGGCGGGCAGGCGGTCCATCTGGATACTGTACTTTTATACAGTATCTAGTTCAATAAGTGCCTGAAACACGCAATTACTTGTCTGAAGCAACTGATTTGCCCAGAATCACCGCCATGACTTCGCCCACACCGGACGACGCCCGCATCGATGCCGCACGGCGCTTCGCCCGCTTCTACACCCGCCACATCGGCGCACTGCACGAAGGCCTGCTCGAGAGCCCCTTCACGCTGACCGAATCGCGACTGCTGTGGGAACTCGCCCACCGCGAGCACTGCAGCGCCGCCACGCTGGCGCGCGAGCTCGATCTCGATGCGGGCTACCTCAGCCGCCTGCTGCGCGGGCTGAAGGAACGCGGCCTGGTGCGCAGCACACGCTCGGCGCAGGACGCGCGCATCGCCGAGCTGAGCCTGAGCGCCGCCGGCCGGCGCGCCTTCGCGCCACTGGAGCAGCGCTCGCGCACGCAGATGCAGGCGCTGCTCGCACGGCTCGACGACGGACAGCAGCAGCAGGTGCTGCGCTCGATGGCGCAGATCGAACGCGCGCTCGACGACAGCGAAGGCCGCGCGCCACCTGCCTGTGTGCTGCGCGCCCATCGCCCGGGCGACATCGGCTGGATCATCGCCCGCCACGGTGCGCTCTATGCCCAGGAGTACGGCTACGACAGCCGCTTCGAGGCGATGGTCGCACGCATCGGCGCCGACTTCCTCGAGCGATTCGACCCGGCGCGCGAAGCCTGCTGGATCGCCGAGCGCAACGGCGTGAACGTCGGCTGCGTGGCGCTGGTCCAGGCCCGCGACGACATCAGCGGAGCCGTCATCGAGGCCACGGCGCAGCTGCGCCTGCTGCTGGTCGAGCCCGCCGCGCGTGGCCTCGGCCTGGGCGAGCGGCTCACGGCCGAGTGCGAACGCTTCGCACGCGACAAGGGCTACCGGCGCATCGTGCTGTGGACCAACGCCAGCCTGGCGGCCGCACGTGGCATCTACCGCAAGGCCGGCTACCGGCTCACCGGCAGCGAGTCGCACCGCAGCTTCGGCCTGGACCAGGTCGGCGAAACCTGGGAGATGACCCTGGCATGACGACTGCGAACGCCCCCTGCCCCTGCGGCACCGGCCAGCCCTACGCGCAGTGCTGCGGCCGCTACCACGCCGGCGCGCTGCACCTGCAGGCGCCGGATGCCGAACGGCTCATGCGCTCGCGCTACAGCGCCTACACGATGGGACTGGCCGACTACCTGCTTGCCACCTGGCACGCCAGCACGCGCCCAGCCGCGCTGGAGCCCGATCCGCCGGGGTTGAAATGGCTGGGGCTGGACCTGCGCCGCCACGCGCAGCAGGACGAGGACCATGCCACGGTGAGCTTCGTCGCGCGCAGCAAGCTCGGCGGGCGCGCCCATCGCCTGCAGGAGACGAGCCGCTTCGTGCGAGAACTCGGGCGCTGGTACTACGTCGACGGCGACGTGGCCTGAAGCCTGCGCTTCAGGCGAATTCCTGCCGCACGCCGGCCGACATCAGCCGGTGGATGATCCAGCCGAGCAGCGCGCAGGCCACCAGCGTCATCGCCGCGCCCATCGCGCGCGCTGCGGTGACGAAGCCGCCGAACACGCCCAGCGCCTTCTGCGGCAGCGGCGCGCTGCTCAGCGTGGCATCGACCACCGACTGCACCACCTCGTGCTGGAACCACAGGCCCAGCAGGTTGGCGACGATGGCCAGCACCAGCATGCCGATGAAGACGCGGCGCGCCCAGTCCAGGCGCAGCAGCAGCCCGATCGCCGAGGCCAGCGTGGCCAGCGAGACCACCAGCCCGGCACCCACCACCCATGGCAGGTAGGCGATCAGCAGCCCGGTGAGCAGCGGCTGCGGGTGCTGCGCGCCGCTGGACTGCCAGCCCGGCAGCAGCGAAGCCACGGCAGCGTTCTGCACCAGCGCCGACGCGCTGGCCAGCAGCGCCAGGGCGATGAACACCCAGGCCACGGTGGTGACGAACAGGGATCGGGATCCGACGTTGAAGGTCTGCGGCATGGTGGTGGCTCCGGGCGCGCGGTGCACTGCACCGTTGCGTCCGATTGTGCGAATCGATGTGTGACAGGACATCCCACACCCGCAGGCATCCCCCCCGAGCACGGGATGGTTTGTGCGTTCGCCGCCACAGGGCCGTGCGGCCCGATCGTCAGACCGTCTCGGGCACCATCGTGATCGCGCCGCAGGGGCATTCGGCGGCGCACAGGCCGCAGCCCTTGCAGTAGTCGAGGTTGAACTCGAAACGTTTGCCGGGGCCGAGCTTGATGACGGCGTTGTCGGGGCACACGCCGTAGCAGTTGTCGCACTCGAAGCAGTTGCCGCAGCTCAGGCAGCGCCTCGCCTCGAACAACGCGTTGCCCTCGTCCAGCCCGCCCTGCACCTCGTCGAAGCTGGTCTGGCGCCGCGCCAGGTCGAGCAGCGGCCGCACCGTGGCTGGCGCGTCGCTGTAGTACCAGGGGTTGAGCTTGTCGAAGCTCGCCGTCTCGTGCTTCTTCGTCACGGGCAGGCTGGCGCCGCGCAGCCAGGCGTCGATGTGCTTCGCCGCCTTCTTGCCGTGGCCCACCGCCACGGTGACGTTGCGCTCGGCCGGCACCATGTCGCCGCCGGCGAACACGCCCGGCCGGCCCGTCATCATCTGCGCGTCGACCTGCACCACGCCGTCGTGGACCGCCAGGCCCGGCACACCGTCGAGAAGCGAGAGGTCGACGTCCTGGCCGAGGGCCAGCACCAGCGAGTCGGCCTGCAGCGTCTCGAACTCGCCGGTGGGCTGCGCCTTGCCCTCGGCGTCGAGCACCATCTTCTCCACCGTCAGCTCGCCGGCGTCGGCCTGGCGGATGGTCGACAGCCACTTGATCGTCACGCCCTCCTGCAGCGCCTCCTCGACCTCGAAGTCGTGCGCCGGCATGCGGTCGCGCGTGCGCCGGTAGACGATCACCGCCTCGGTGGCGCCCAGGCGCCGCGCGGTGCGCGCCACGTCGATCGCGGTGTTGCCGCCGCCGTAGACGACGACGCGGCGGCCGAGCATCGGCTGCTCCTCGCCCTCCATGCTGCGCAGCACAGACACCGCGTCGAGCACGCGCGCCGAGTCGCCGGCCGGGATGAAGCTGCGCTTGGCGATGTGCGCGCCGACGGCCAGGAAGGCGGCGTCCAATCCCTCGTCGCGTATCGTCGCCTGCAGGTCGGCGACCTTGGTGTCCAGGCGGATCTGCACGCCCATCGCGACGATGCGCGCCACCTCGGCGTCGAGCACCTCGCGCGGCAGCCGGTACTTGGGGATGCCGAAGCGCATCATGCCGCCCGGCCGCGGGCCGGCCTCGAACACGGTGACGCGGTGGCCGAGGCGTCGCAGGTGGTAGGCAGCGCTCAGGCCCGAGGGCCCGGCACCGACGATGCCGACATGGCGACCGGTCTCGGCCGCCGGCGGCTCGAACTGCCAGCCCTGCTTCAGCGCCTCGTCGCCGAGGAAACGCTCGACCGCGTTGATGCCCACCGGCGCGTCGATCTGGCCGCGGTTGCACACGCTCTCGCACGAGTGATAGCAGACGCGGCCCATGATGGCCGGGAACGGGTTGTCGCGCACCAGATGCCGCCACGCTGCCTCGTAGTGGCCAGCCTCGGCATGGAACAGCCAGCCCTGGATGTCTTCACCGGCCGGGCATTGCTGGTTGCACGGCGGCAGGCGGTCGACGTAGACCGGCCGGCTCGAGCGCCACGAGCCGGTCTTGTTGGCCAGTGAGGAGCCGACGTCGAGCGTGATCGCGAAGGGCTTGTCCATGGTCACACCGCTTCCGTGGCAGGGTCGAGCAGGCCGTACTGGCGGATGTTGCGATCGGCCAGGGCCTGCAGGTGCGCGATGACGTCGTCGCGCCGCTGCGGCGCGAACAGGTGCGCGAAGCGCTTCTGCGGCTTCAGGTAGTCCTCCACCGGCACGCGGCGGCGGATCTTCGAGACCGCCGTCACCTCGCCGTGCTCGGCTTCGAACACCGGGAAGCTGCCCGACTGCTGGGCCAGCCTCGCCAGCCGGATGGTGTCGTGCGAGGCCGAACCCCAGCCGAGCGGGCATGGCACCAGCACGTGGAGGTAGCGCGCGCCGCGCAGCGTCATCGCGTGCTCGACCTTCGCCTCCAGGTCGTGCAGGTCTGCCACCGTCGCCGTTGCCACGTACGGGATGCCGTGCGCCATCGCGATGCGCGGCAGGTTCTTGCCCTGGCCGAACACGTTGCCCGGCTGGTCGCCCACCGCCGGCGTGGTGGCGGTGCGCGCCGCGGCCGGTGTGGCCGACGAGCGCTGCACGCCGGTGTTCATGTAGGCCTCGTTGTCGTAGCAGATGTAGAGCACGTCATCGTTGCGCTCGAACATGCCCGAGAGGACCCCGAAGCCGATGTCGGTGGTGCCGCCGTCGCCGCCCTGTGCGAGCACGCGCACGTCGGTGCGGCCCTTCACCTTCATCGCCGCCGCGATGCCGGTGGCCACCGCCGCGGTGTTGCCGAACAGCGAGTGGATCCACGGCAGCTGCCACGATGTCTCCGGGTACGGCGTGGAGAACACCTCCAGGCAGCCGGTGGCATTGGCCGCGATGAGCTTGCCGCTGGCCGCGCGCATCGCCGCATCCACCGCATAGCGTGCGCCGAGCGCCTCGCCGCAGCCCTGGCAGGCGCGGTGGCCGGAGTTGATGGCGTTGCTGCGCTCGGTGCTCGCCTGCACAGTGCGCTGCTCGGGGGCAAGCAGCCGGTTGCCGACGGTGAAGGTGCCGGTCTGGTAGAACTTGATCGTCTGTGCTGTCATGGGTTGGCCCTCAGCTGACCCGCGACGCGACGGTGCCGACGTCGCGCAGCATGGACTCGGCCGCCGGCCCGGTGCGCTCGCCGCTGCGCTCGCGTTCGAGCTGGCGCTCCACCACCTTCCAGTCCATGTCGAGGAAGGTCAGCGGCTCCAGCATGTCGGCGATCGCCTCGGTGAAGATGCGCTGCAGCGAGGCCTGCGTGATCGCGCGGCCGCCCAGCCCGGCGATCACCGTGTAGCCGTTGCGCCGCGTGCCCGACATCGCCATGCGCACGTCGTTGGCGAGGATGCCGCCCAGCCCGACCGAGAAGCTCTTCTCCAGCACCACCACCCGCTCGGCATGCACCAGCGCCTCGCGCACCGCCGCCAGCGGGAACGGCCGGAACGAGGTGATGCCCAGCACGCCGATGCGCTCGCCGTCGTCGCGCATCGCGTCGACCGTGTCCTTGATGGTGCCGAGCACCGAGCCGAGCGCCACCACGATGGTGTGAGCGTCCTCGCAGCGGTAGCAGTGCAGCAGCCCGCCGCTGTCGCGGCCGAACTGAGCCTTGAACTCCGCGGCGATCTGCGGGATGCGCTCCAGCGCGCGCATCTGCCGCGCGTGCGCCAGGTAGCGCACCTCGGTGAAGGCCTCCGGCCCGACCATCGCGCCGATGCTCACCGGCTCGGCCGGGTCCAGCACCTGGCGCGGCACGTAGGGCGGCAGGAAGGCATCGACCTGCGCCTGCGTGGGCATGTCCACGCGTTCGTAGGCGTGCGTGAGGATGAAGCCGTCCATGCACACCATCACCGGCAGGCTCATCTCCTCGGCGATCTTGAAGGCCTGGATGTGCAGGTCCAGCGCCTCCTGGTTGGTCTCGGCGAACAGCTGGATCCAGCCGCAGTCGCGCTGGCTCATCGAGTCGCTGTGGTCGTTCCAGATGTTGATCGGCGCGCCGATGGCACGGTTGGCCACCGTCATCACGATCGGCAGGCCCAGGCCCGAGGCGTTGTAGACCGCCTCGGCCATGAACAGCAGGCCCTGGCTGGCGGTGGCGGTGTAGGCGCGCGCGCCGGCCGCGGAGGCGCCGATGGCCACGCTCATCGCGGCGAACTCGCTCTCGACGTTGACGAACTCGCAGGGCGATAGCGAGCCCTCCTTCACCAGCTCGCCGAGCGCCTCGACGATGTGCGTCTGCGGCGAGATCGGGTAGGCGCAGATCACCTCCGGGCGCGACAGCGCCACGGCTTCGGCGACCGCGCGCGAGCCTTCAGTCTGCTTGAGCATGCGACAGCTCCTGCATTTCATTGCTGACGTATTCGAAGGCCTCGGCCGCTGCAGCCACGTTGCCCTCGGCCACCTTGCCGCTGAACTTGTCGCGGATGGCATGCGCCACCGCGTCGAGCGTGATCAGCCCGCTGATCGCCGCGAAGCCGCCGAGCAGCGCCGCATTCGGCAGCGGCCGGCCGACATGGCGCAGCGCGATCTCGCTGGCGGGCACGTTGCAAAGGCGTTCGCGGCAAAAGCGCTGGGCGAATTCGCCCACGCCCAGTTCGTCGAAACTGCGCGTCGAGTTGATCAGCACGTAGCCCTCGGGCTTGAGGCCCTGGAACACGTCGACCTGGTGCAGCAGCGTCGGGTCCTGGATGATCAGCGCGTCGGGCGCCATCACCGGCTCGCGCAGCCGGATCTCGCGGTCGGCAATGCGGCAGAAAGCCACCACCGGCGCGCCGGTGCGCTCGGAGCCGAAGCTCGGGAAGGCCTGCGCATGGCGGCCCTGCTCGAAGGCCGCGATCGACAGCATCTCGGCGCCGGTCACGACCCCCTGGCCACCACGGCCGTGGATGCGGATCTGGAACATGCCTCCTCCTGCGCTGCAGTGACTGCATTCTTCGGGCCGCCCCCGCCAGAGGGCTTGTCCTGCATCAAGCGCCGGGCGCGGCGACAATGTCGCTCCGCCTCGCGCGCCGCGCCGCCTTCATGCATCCCGGAATCCTCTACGCTGCCTCCGCCTACGTGCTCTGGGGCCTGTTCCCGCTCTACTTCAGCCATCTCTCCACGGTGCCCGCCACCGAGGTGCTGGTGCACCGCGTGGTGTGGTCGCTGGTGTTCGTGCTCGCCGTGCTGGCCTGGCGCCGGCAATGGGCCTGGCTCGCGCCGACGCTGCGCCAACCGAGGGTGATCGGCGCCTTCGTCGCCAGCGCGCTGCTGCTGTCGTGCAACTGGCTGACCTACATCTGGTCGGTCAACCACGGCCATGTGGTCGATGCCAGCCTGGGCTACTTCATCACGCCGCTGGTCAACGTGCTGCTGGGCTACACCGTGCTGCACGAGCGCCCGCGGCGGCTGCAATGGGCGGCGCTCGCGCTGGCCACGCTCGGCGTGGTCTGGCTCACCGTGGCCGCCGGGCAGCTGCCGTGGATCGCGCTGGTGCTCGCCGCCAGCTTCGGCGGCTACGGCCTGCTGCGCAAGATCGCGCCGCTGGGCGCGCTCGAAGGCCTGTCGCTGGAGACCATGCTGCTCGCCCTGCCCGCGCTGGTGGCGCTGGCCCTGTGGTGGGGCCGCGGACCGGCGAGCTTCCCGTCGCCCGACCTCGCCACCAACCTGTGGCTGATCGGCGTGGGGCCGCTCACCGCCGTGCCGCTGCTGCTGTTCGCGGCCGGCGCGCGGCGCATCTCGATGACGACGCTGGGCCTGCTGCAGTACATCGGCCCGTCGATCCAGTTCGCACTGGGTGTGTGGCTGTTCAACGAGCCGTTCGGCGGCCAGCGGCTGATCGGCTTCGGGCTGATCTGGGCGGCGCTGCTGGTCTACAGCGCTGATGGCTGGCGGGTGTCGCGCCGCGCGGTGCCGGCCCCGGCCTGAACCCGCCTGCTCGTCAGCGCAGGTCGCCCGCCAAGCTGGCCAGCGACTCGGCTGATATCACCACGTGCGCCGGATAGTTCGTGTGGTCGCAGCCGAGCTTGACACTGGCGCCGGCGCGCACCGCATCGCGCGCGGCCGCCGGGAACTCGAAGCGCACGAAGTGCACTGACGACGTCTTCTCCTCGTTCTCGCGGTCCAGGTCTTCGTCGGCGATGGCGTAGATGCGCGCATGGCCCTCGACCTCGACGAACATGCGGTCCTCCACGCCGATCAGCCGCGCCAGTTCGCGCTTGCGCTCGTGCGGATCGGGGTACTCGATGAGCATCGTCGCCTTCCAGTTGCTGCCGTCGGGCACCAGCGGCGCGTAGGCGTCGATCTCGCTCTGGATGCCGTCCTCGTCGAAGATCTTCTCGATGTGCAGCATCTCCTGGATCTGGCGGCGGATCGTCTGCTCGTCCTCGAACTGCACGCTGATGTGTTCGCCCAGGTGCACGGTGCGCAGCCGCCGGTGCGCGATCACCTCGGGCTTGCTGGACTTGCGGATCTTCGAGTACGCCTCCAGCGTCAGGAGGCTTTCGCGGGTGATGGTCATGAGCTTCTCCATCAAGGGGTTCAGATTCCGTAGGCGATGCGCAGCAGGCTCAGCGGGTGCGCGATCTTCGCGGCCGGCAGCGCGTTGTTGGCCATGCCCTGCGCGATGTGGTGGCCGGCCATCGGGCAGTCGGAGCCGATGTAGTCGGGCTCGTCCTTGGCCATTGCCTTGAACACCGGCTTGCCGATCTTCATCGCCGTCTCGTGGTACGGCTTCTTCACGCCGTAGGTGCCCGCGTGGCCGGAGCAGCGCTCCACGGTGTTGAGCTGAACCGTCACCGTCTGGCCGATCAGCTTGAGCAGTTCTTCGGTCTTCTTGCCGATCTTCTGAACGCGGCCGTGGCAGGGGATGTGGTAGCTCACCTTGCCCAGCGGCTGCTTGAAGTCGGTCTTCAGCAGGCCGTCCTTGTGGCGCGCCATGAAGTACTCGAAGGGGTCGAACATCGCCGCCTGCACCGCCTTCACGTCGGCGTCGTCGGGGAAGAGCAGCGGAATTTCCTGCTTGAACATCAGCGTGCACGAGGGCACGGCAGTGACGATGGCCCAGCCCTCTTTCGCGTACCTCGCGAGCACCGGGATGTTGGCGTTCTTGTGCTTCTCCACGCCCTCCAGGTCGCCGAGCTCGAGCTTGGGCATGCCGCAGCAGGATTCCTTCTCGACGATCACGTAGGGGATCTCGTTGTGCTCCAGCGACTTGACCAGGTCGTGGCCGATGCCCGGCTCGTTGTAGTTGACGTAGCAGGTCGAGAAGATCGCCACCTTGCCGGGGCTGCGCTCGCCGTCCTTCACGTCGCTGGCGCTGCCCTTCTTCTTCGCGCTCCAGCGGAAGCGGCTGGCCGCCAGCTCGGGCATCCAGGCATCCTTGTGCACGTCGAGCACGCTCTCCATGACGCCGCGCGCCGCCTTCGTCCTGTTGATCGCGTTGACCGCCTGCACGACGATCGGGATGCCGGCGAACTGGCCGTGCACGTCGGTGGAGGCGAGGAACTTCTCGCTGGCCTTCACCTCGCCCTTGCGGAACTTGATCGCCTTGGCGCGCAGCATGGTGTGCGGGAAGTCGAGGTTCCATTCGTGCGGCGGCACATAGGGGCACTTGGTCAGGTAGCACAGGTCGCACAGGTAACACTGGTCGACCACCTTCCAGTAGTCGGACTTGGCCACGCCGTGCACCTCGCCGTCGTCGGTCGCATCGACCAGGTCGAACAGGTTCGGGAACGATTGGCACAGGCTCACGCAGCGGCGGCAGCCATGGCAGATGTCGAAGATGCGCTCCATCTCCTTGAACGCCAGATCCTCGTTGTAGAAGTCCGGGTTCTTCCAGTCGACGGGGTGGCGGGTCGGGGCCTCGAGGTTGCCTTCGCGAGTGGCCATGGCGGGTTCTCCGTGCAGCGTGATCGCGGATGGGCCGGTGCCGGCACATTCGCGATCCGCCAAAGAACAAGGGGCACGAAGCCCCCTGTTCATCGAGCGCAGGCGTCGATCAGTCCACCAGCGCGTCGAGCGCCTTCTGGTAGCGGTTGGCGTGCGAGCGCTCGGCCTTGGCCAGCGTCTCGAACCAGTCGGCGATCTCGTCGAAACCCTCTTCGCGGGCCTGCTTGGCCATGCCCGGGTACATGTCGGTGTACTCGTGGGTCTCGCCGGCCACAGCGGCCTTCAGGTTCTGGCGGCTGTTGCCGATCGGCAGGCCGGTGGCCGGGTCGCCCGAGCCGTTCTCGAGGAACTCGAGATGGCCGTGCGCATGGCCGGTCTCGCCTTCGGCCGTCGAGCGGAACAGCGATGCCACGTCGTTCTGGCCTTCCACGTCGGCCTTGTTTGCGAAATACAGGTACCGGCGGTTGGCCTGGGATTCGCCTGCGAAGGCGTCCTTCAGGTTCTGCTCGGTCTTCGATCCTTTCAAGCCCATGTCGCTCTCCTGTCGTTGAGATGAACCGAAACGTCCGCCTGCACCGTGGCGCATCCAATGGCGGCACTCGGATACGCTAACCCACCGCCTGGGCCGCGGCAAATACAAATGGTCAATGCAGGGGATTGGCAAAGGCTATGCCGGCGATCGCCACGATTGATTGACCAGGCTCAGCGCGTCTCGCCGCCCGGCAGTCCGAGCAGCCCCCGGGCGACGCGGTGCAGCCGCGAGCCGGCGTCGGCCAGGTCGTGCAGCACGTTCAGGTGGTTGGTGCCGGGGATGGCCTCGCACACCGGCACGGCGGCTTCGCCCCAGGCCTGGCGGATCAGGCTGTTCTGGCGCAGGAACTCCTCGCTCTCGTCACCGCCCACCAGCGCGGCCAGCGTGCCCTGGGGCGCAGGCATCAGCGCCGGGCTCAGGCGCTTCGCCGACTCGGCCGTGAGGCGCAGGTCGGGTGCCAGGAACGGCGTGTGCCGGATCGGCTCCAGTTCGAACAACCCCGAGATCGACAGCGCCGAGTTCACCAGGTCCGCCGGCAGATCGCGTGCGACGCGTTTCCATTGGCAGCTCAGCATCATCGCAGCGAGGTGGCCGCCCGCCGAGTGGCCGCCGACGACGATGCGCCGCGGGTCGCCGCCATGCTCGCGGGCATGGCGGTATGTCCAGGCCAGGGCCTGCACCAGTTGCAGCGTGATCTGCTCGATCGTCACTGCCGGGCACAGCGCGTAGTTCGGCACCACCACCAACGCGCCGCCATCGACCAGCGCCGGCGCCACGAAGGACAGATCGCGCTTGTCCATGGCCCGCCAGTAGCCGCCATGGATGAACACGAACACCGGCGCATCGGGCCGGTCGGTGCGAAACACATCGAGAGTCTCGTTCGGCCCGCTACCGTACGGCAGGTCGAGGGCACAGTCGGACTGCTCGCGCGCCAGCGCCGAGGCGTTGGACCAGCGCTCGAAGATCTGCGCGTGCTCGGCGATGCGGGCGCGGTTGTTGTACTGCGCGTCCAGCCACGCGGGGTCGAGTCGGGTCATGGCAAGCCTGAGGGTCGCTGCGAGGCCCCGTTTCTACCCCGTCGCGCCGGTGCGCGCCATCCGGTCGACCCGTCGAGACCCTGCCGCGGACTTTGCTAAACTACGCACGTTCGTGGGGGGGTAGCTCAGCTGGGAGAGCGTCGCGTTCGCAATGCGAAGGTCGGGAGTTCGATCCTCCTCCTCTCCACCAAACGATCCAAAGGCCTTGCACTGCAAGGCCTTTTTCTTTGGCCGGGCCACGAAGGCCGCTGCGGCCCGACGCGGCGCTCAGACGACGGCGCCGAACCAGGCGCCCACGCCGGCCGTGAGGGCCATCGCCAGCGCACCCCAGAAGGTGACGCGCCAGGCGCCCATCCAGGGCCCGGCGCCACCACGCGCGCCGCCACCGCGCCCAGCAGCGCGAGGAACAGCAGCGAGGTGCCGACCACGCCGGGCATCAGCTGCGTTGCAGGCATCAGCGCCACGACGGCCAGCGGCAGCGCGGCGCCGACGCCGAAGCTCGCAGCCGACGCGAGCGCGGCCTGGATCGGCCGGGCGCTGAGCGCGTCGGTGTTGCCCAGCTCGTCGCGCGCATGCGCCCCCAGCGCGTCGTGCTTCATCATCTGCTCGGCCACCCGCGCGGCCAGCGCCGGCTCGATGCCGCGGGCCGTGTAGATCGCCGCCAGTTCGCGGCGCTCGGCGGCCGGGTCGGCATCGAGTTCGGCCTGCTCGCGCGCGAGGTCGGCCTTCTCGGTGTCGGCCTGCGAATGCACCGAGACGTATTCGCCGGCCGCCATCGACATGGCCCCGGCCACGAGCCCGGCCACCCCGGTGGTCAGGATGGACGCATGGCTGGCGCTCGCCGCGGCCACGCCCACCACCAGGCTGGCGGTGGAGACGATGCCGTCGTTGGCTCCCAGCACCGCCGCACGCAGCCAGCCGATGCGGTCGGTGCGGTGACGTTCGGTGTGGTGTCGGCGCATGAGGGTCATGCCCGAGTGTCGCCAATCGTTCAGCTGGCGTGTGGCGTCACGCGGGCGATGCGGCCTCCGGAAGGCCGGCCACAGGCGCTACGCTTCGCCGCATGCACAAGCACCTTGCCGCCTACGCCGCCACCGCCCTCGCGATGCTCGTGCTCGACGCACTCTGGCTCGGCCTGATCGCCGCACCGCTGTACCAGCAGGGCATCGGCCACCTGATGGCGCCGCAGCCGCGGCTCGGCGTGGCGGCGCTGTTCTACCTGCTCTACCCGCTGGGCATCGTGATCTTCGCGGTCGCCGCCCGGCCGGCCGGGGCCTGGCGCCCGACGTTGCTGGCCGGGGCGCTGTTCGGCTTGTTTGCCTACGCCACCTACGACCTCACCAACCTGGCCACGCTGAAGGGCTGGCCGATCTGGCTGTCGGTGATCGACGTCGCGTGGGGCTGCGTGGTCAGCGCCGCCTCGGCCGCTGCGGGGCGCTGGGCGATGGACCGCTGGCGCACCGCCTGACGAAGCTCCGGCGCACGGCCGATCACCGGCTTCGGCCTGCCGCTGGATCAGGCGGGCGTCTTCACAGGCCGCTCGTCGCTCTCGACGCGGCCGTCCACCAGCTCGATGATGCGATCGCAGCGCTCGGCCAGGCGCGGGTCGTGGGTGACGATCAGGAACGAGGTGTTCAGCTCGGCGTGCATGCGGCGCATCAGCGCGAACACCTCGTCGGACGAGGCGCGGTCGAGGTTGCCGGTGGGCTCGTCGGCGAGCACCAGCGGCGGCTGCATGACCAGCGCGCGCGCGATCGCCACGCGCTGCTGCATGCCGCCGGAGAGCTCGCCCGGGCGCTTGCCCATCGCCTCGCCCAGCCCCATCGCGGCGAGCACGGCGCGAGCATGCTCGCGCTGCGCGGCGCTGACGCTGCCGTCACGCATCAGCGCGGGCAGCGTCACGTTCTCCAGCGCGGTGAAGGCCGGCAGCAGGTGATGGAACTGGAACACGAAGCCCAGCGCCGCGCGGCGGCGCAGCGTCAGGCCGGAATCGTCGAGCCCGGCCACCGGCTCGCCCTGGATGGTGTAGCTGCCCGCGGTCATCGGCTCGAGCAGGCCGATGATGTTCAGCAGCGTGCTCTTGCCCGATCCCGACGGCCCGATCAGCGCCGCGAACTCGCCCGTGCCGATCTTGAACGACACGCCGTGCAGCACCTCGGCCTCGTTGGGGCGGCCCAGGTTGTAGCTCTTGCGGACGCCATCGAGCTCGATCAGCGGCATGGAAGAAGCGTTCACCGGCGGCTCACATGCGGATGGCTTGCGCCGGGTCGAGCGCCGCTGCGCGCCGCGCCGGCGCCACCGCGGCGAGCACGCCGCACAGCGTGGCGACCGCGGCGATGCGCAGCGCCAGCGCGGGGGCCAGCGTGATCGAGAACAGCGGCAGCCCGTCGGAGCCGCGCACGAAGCTGGTGAAGGCCCAGATCAGCACCACGGCGAGCAGCACGCCGAGCATCGAACCGAGCGCGCCGACGATCGCGCCCTGCAGCAGGAACACGCGCAGGATCTGCCCGCGCGTGGCGCCCATGGCGCGCAGGATGCCGATCTCGCGGCGCTTCTGAACCACCGACACCACCAGCACGCTGGCGATGCCCAGGATCACCACCACCATCACCACGCCGCGGATCAGCCCGGTGCTCACCGACTGCGCGTTCAGCGCCGACACCAGCTGCGCATTGGCCTGCTGCCAGCTCTCCACCTTGTACGGGTAACGTTGCGCGAGGTCGTCGGCCAGGCGCTGCGCGGCCCACACGTCGACCAGCGCGAGGTCGAGGTTGGTGGCGCCGCCGGGCAGGCCGACCAGGCTCTGCGCGGCGCGCAGCGGCACGATGACGGTGCGCCGGTTCAGTTCGCGCACGCCCAGATCGACCAGCGCGGTGACGCGCAGCGAATCGCCGACATTGCCGGTGACGATGCTGACGCGATCGCCGACGCGCACGCCGAGGTCGACGGCGAGGTCGCGGCCGATGATGCCCTCGCCAGGCCCGAGCCGCGCCACGCCGTCGACCACCTTGGATCGCAGGTGCACGATGCGGTCGTAGCGGTCGAGGTCGACGCCGACCAGCGCGATCGACTTCGAGGCTTCGCCGCGCAGCGCCAGGCCGGCGCCGGCGACCATCGGCGAAACCGCAGCCACCTCGGGCAGGGCCTCGAGCACCGGCACCAGCGCGGCCCAGCTGGGAATCGAGCGCGGGCGCTGCGCGCGCGGCTGCGTCTGCGCCAGCGTGGTGGCGCCGGAGGCGGGCCGCCCTGGCGCCACGACCACGTCGTCCTGCGCGCTCACCGTCACGTGGGCCTGTGCGCCGAGCGTCTTCTCCAGCGTGTTGCTCTGCAGCCCGGAGATCAGCGCCGAGATGTAGGCCACCACCGCCACGCCGGCGGCCACGCCGACGATGATGAGCAGCGTCTGCATGCGCCCTTCGCGCAGGAAGCGCATGGCGACGCGTCGTTCGAAACCGAGCCAGCTCAACATGGGGTGCGCGTCAGCGGCCCATCGCGTTGCCCAGCGCCGAGCCGACGTCTTCGCGGCTCGCCTGCGCTGCGCGCTGCGCGGTAGCGCTGGTGTCGGCATGCACCCGGCGGCCGGCTGCGGGCGCTGGCCCGAGCAGCAGGACGTCGCCGGCCGACAGGCCTTCGAGCACCTCGACCGCCTCCAGCGTGGCCAGGCCCAGGCGCAGCCGGCGCTGCTCGACACGGCCATCGCGCGCCACGAGCACGGTCGCCGTGCCGTCCGAGCGCGCCTCGCGATCGCCGCCGAGCGCCTGCACCGGCACGACGAGCGTGCGCTCGCGGCGGCCCGTCTCCACCTGCACCGACAGCGTCATGTCCTCGCGCAGGTAGGCCGGTGGCGCCTGCGGCAGCGACAGCTTCACCTCCACCGCGCCGCGCTGCGCATCGACCAGGGGCGCGATGCTGAGCAGCCGCGCTTCGAAGTGCTGGCTCGGGAAGGCGTCGGCGCTCACGCGGGCCGGTTGGCCGACGCGCAACTGTTCGAGATACCGCTCGTCGACCTGGCCCTCGAGCTGCGCCGCACCGGCCAGCGCCAGGGTGAGCAGCGCCCGCCCGGGCTGCACGATCTGCCCCGGCTCGACAGCCCGCACCAGCACGCGCGCATCGCTGGGCGCGGTGAGCACGGCCTGCTCCAGCCGGGCCTGCGCCGCCGACACCGCGGAGCGTGCCAGCGCGAGCTGCGCCTGCGCCTGCGTGACATCGGTGCCCTGCTCGTCGTTGGCGGCGCGCTGCGCGCTGGCGCCAGCGAGCTGCGCCTGCGCCACCGCCACCGCGCGCCGGGTTTCATCGAGCCGCGCCTCGCTGAGAAAGCCGCGCGCCACCAGCTCCTGCGTGCGCTGCAGTTCGGCCTGCGCGGCTTGCAGCACCGAGTCGGCCTGCGCCACGCCGGCCTGCGCGGCCTTGCGGCCCGAGCTGCGCAGCCCGTTCAGCCGGGCGGCGGCCTGGCGTTCGCTGGCGCGGGCTTGCTCGAGCGCTGCGCGCAGTTCCTCGCTCTCCAGCCGCACCAGCACATCACCCTGGCGCACCGTGGCGCCTTCGGCCACCAGCACCTCGCGCACGCGGCCGGTGAGCGTGCTGCCCAGCTCGACACGCGACGCGGCGGCCACACGCGCGGAGAAGAGCAGCGTGCGCACCAGTGGCGCTGGTTGCACCGTTATCGCGGCGACCACGGGCGCGCGCATGAACCACCACGCGAGCACGGCGGCAAGAACCAGCGCCGCAGCGGCCAGCGTGAACATCGATCGTCGGGACATGGCGTCCATTGTTTCACTTCATCATGGTGGCCGGCCTGACCTGCGGTTGTAGGACAGCATGCGCCCGGGGCGCTCATCGGTGCGGTGATCGGCGGAATCCTCGGCCACCAGGTCGGCGGCGGCACCGGTCGCGACATCGCCACCCCACGCGCCTGACGGCGAGGAGCCGCGCCGGCCTCAAGCAGCTGGATCTGCGGCCATGTCACGCTCGCGCAGCATCACCGGCTCGATCGAACCCGCGGCGATACGCCGGCGCACGGCCGCGTCGATCTCGCCTTGGTGCAGCCGATAGCAAGCCAGCGCTTCGGTGCCGGCGAAACCGCTCTTGAAGCGGTAATGCAACGCCTCCTTCGAGACGCTGGCGCCGACGAATTGACTGGCGTCGTTCAGCACCCAGAAGCGCACGGCCCCGGAGTCCTCGTGGAAGAAGGGCTGGGGCGATGTGTCGGAATCGGCAGGTGAGCTCACCATCGCATGCTAACCGGCCAGCGCGGTGATGCGCTTGCAGCCATGCAAGGCTAGTGCAGCACGGTCAACCGGTTGTCCACCGAGCCCACGCCCTGGACGGCCGCGGCCACTTGCGTCGCCAGATCGCGCGACGCCGCATCGGGCACCGTGCCGCGCAGCGACACGCGACCGTTGTGGGTCTCCACGCTGAGTTCCTTCAACCCGAGTTCAGTGTTGGACGACAGGTGGTACCTGACGGTCGAGGTGATCGTGGTGTCGTCGACGGCATTGGCGGCGGCATGCACTGCGGCGGCAGTCGCCTTCTTCGAGTCAGCGACGGCCTGATCGGCTGCTGCGCGCGCAGATGCCGCTTCGGCCGGCGCAACAGCCGCTACGGTGTCGTCGCGCCGTTGGCAGCCTCCGAGTGCAGCCGCCACGAGCAAGACGCAGAGTGCGGCGACGCCGCGAGGGGTCTGGAAGGGATTCATCGCCTTGATTGTCCCTGACTGCCGCTTGGAGCGGCACGCATGCCTCACTCGGCGGGCACGAAGATCCACATCAGCACGTAGGCCAGCAGCCCTGCGCCACCGAACAGCAGCAGCAACGCGAAGGCCAGCCGCCACACCCAGGACTCCACGGCGGTCGACTTGGCGAGGCCGCCGCACACGCCGGCGACCCAGCGGTCTTCGCGGCTGCGGCGCAGCGCATTGACAACCGCCAGCACGGGCGGCGCCTGCGATCCCTCGCCAGGGTGCAGCAGCCGCTCCTTGGCGCGGGTGTACTCGTCGTCCGTCAGCGCACCGCGCTGGTGAAGTTCAGACAGCTTGCCCAGTTCGTCGCTCAATGACATGGCCGGCTCCTTTCGGATCGATGCAGCGCGAGAGTGTCACCTCCGCAGATGAGGCCGGCGTGATCTGAGACAAGAGCTTCCCGCCCGATCGGAATATCATCGTAGACTGATACAACGCTCCCGAAACCGCACCATGGCCCGCTCCGCTGCTCCCTTCTCGCGCCGCATCCTGCTCAAGTCGTTGGCCGCCCTCGGCCTGCTGGGCAGCTTGGTGGCGGCGGATGCTTCCGATGCCTTGTCGGTGAGCCTGGACGAGGCGCGTGCCGAGTTCGAAGCCGGGCGAGTCGTGATGATCGACATTCGCGAGCCCAACGAACACGCCACCGGCGTGGCACGCGGCGCGCGGCTGCTGCCGATGAGCCAGCTCGGCCAGCGCCTGTCGGAAATCCCCGCCGACCCGAAGCAGCCCGTGCTGCTGATCTGCAACACGCAGAACCGCTCCAGCCGAACGCTGAAGGCGCTGCGCGAGCGTGGCTACGCCAACGTGCGCTTCGTCGAAGGTGGCATGAGCGAATGGGCCCGCCGCGGCTGGCCGCTGGTCAAGCCGGGCCTCTGAGCCCGCCAGTGGCCGCTGCCCCGGCTTATGCCTGGGACGAGAAAGCATAGAAGCTCTGCGTCGTTGCCGGTCGCCAAGGGCATGCAGACAATGCCCGATTGCCTTCGGCGACCCGACCATGAACTTCCAGCAACTTCGCGCCGTCCGCGAAACCGCCCGCCTGGGCTTCAACCTGACCGAGGTGGCGGCGGCGCTGCACACCTCGCAGCCTGGCGTCAGCCGGCAGATCCGCGAGCTGGAAGACGAGCTGGGCATCGAGATCTTCGTGCGCGCCGGCAAGCGCCTGACCGGCCTCACGCCACCGGGCAACGCGGTGCTGCCCATCGTCGAGCGGCTGCTGCTCGATGCCGACAACCTCAAGCGCGTCGGCGAAGACTTCACCGCGCAGAACGCCGGGCGCCTGTCGATCGCAGCCACTCACTCGCAGGCGCGTTATGCGCTTCCCACGGTGGTGCGTGACTTTCGCCAGGTTTACCCGCAGGTCACGCTGGAGCTGCACCAGGGCTCGCCGCGGCAGGTGGCAGCGATGCTGCTTTCCGGCGAAGCCGACATCGGCGTGGCCACCGAGGCGCTGGCGCAGTACGAGCAGCTCGTCGCCCTGCCCTGCTACCGCTGGACGCACAGCATCGTGGTGCCGCCCGGCCACGAGCTGTTGAAGGTCGAAGGCCCAGTCACGCTGGAGCAGCTGGCGCGCCACCCCATCATCACCTACGAAACCGGCTACACCGGCCGCACGCACATCGACGAGGCCTTCGCCAAGGCCGGCCTGAAGCCGAGCATCGTACTCAGCGCGATGGACGCCGACGTGATCAAGACCTACGTCGAGCTCGGCATGGGCGTGGGCATCGTCGCCTCCATCGCCTTCGATGCCGAACGCGACCGCACGCTGAGGGCGCTCGACGCGCGGCACCTCTTCGAAGTGAACCTCACGCGCTTGGGCATCCGCCGCGGTACCTGGCTGCGCGGCTACGTGTACGCCTTCATCGAATCGTTCGCGCCGACGCTGACGCGCGACGCGGTGCAGCGCGTGCTGGCCGGCGAGGCGATCGAGGACTGAGCAGCGCGCTCAGATCATCGCCGCCGGGTCGTGCAGCTGCTCGCCGGCAAAGCGCGTGATGCGGCGCGGCCGCAGGTGCACCGCCGAGCCGGGCTTCAGGCCGAGGCGGTCGCGCAGCGCCACGTACTCGGCACGCGGCAGCTCCACGTCGACATAACCCGACTCGCTTCCATCCAGGTTCAGGCGCTTGAACTCCAGCCGCGTGTTCGGGCCCACGGTCAGCGCCTGCGCCAGCGTCACCGCCAGCGAGCCCTCTTCCGCCGCCTCGACGATCTGCAGCTCGTGCGGGCGCACGTAGCTCACCTCGCCGTCCCTGGCGCCAGGCCCGTGACCGAAGCGGCCGTGGAACAGGTTCACGTCGCCGAGGAACTGCAGCACGAAGGGCGTCGCCGGGTTGTCGTAGACCTGGTCGGGCGTGCCCTGCTGCTCGATGCGGCCCTCGTTCATCACGACGATGCGGTCGGCGACTTCCATCGCCTCTTCCTGGTCGTGGGTGACGAACACGCTGGTGACATGCACCTCGTCGTGCAGGCGGCGCAGCCAGCGGCGCAGCTCCTTGCGCACCTTGGCATCGAGCGCGCCGAAAGGCTCGTCGAGCAGCAGCACCTTGGGCTCCACCGCCAATGCACGCGCGAGAGCGATGCGCTGGCGCTGGCCGCCGCTGAGCTGGTGCGGGTAGCGGTCGGCGATCCAGTCGAGCTGCACGAGCTTGAGCAGCTCGGTGACCTTGGCGCGGATTTCCTTGTCCGACGGACGCGTCGACTTGGGCCGCACGCGCAGGCCGAAGGCGACGTTCTCGAAGATCGACATGTGCGCGAACAGCGCGTAGTGCTGGAACACGAAACCCACCTGGCGCTCGCGCACGTCGGTGTTTGTCGCGTCGGCGCCGTGGAAGAGCACGCTGCCCGAGTCCGGCACCTCGAGCCCCGCGATGATGCGCAGCAGCGTCGTCTTGCCCGAGCCCGAGGGCCCGAGCAGCGCCACCAGCTCGCCGGCCGGGATGTCGAGGTTGAGGTTGTCGCAGACGACGGTCTGGCCGAAGCGCTTGTTGAGATTGCGGACTTCAATCGACATGGTTCATTCGCTCCGTTCGCCGGCCGCGCGCCGGCTCGCCTTCACGCGCTGCTCCACCGCGTACTTCAACACCAGCGTCACCAGGGCCAGCAGCGCGAGCAGCGAAGCCACTGCGAACGCGGCAGCGAACTGGTACTCGTTGTAGAGGATCTCGATGTGCAGCGGCATGGTGTTGGTCTGGCCGCGGATGTGGCCCGAGACCACGCTGACCGCGCCGAACTCGCCCATAGCCCGCGCATTGCACAGGATCACGCCGTAGAGCAGCGCCCATTTCACGTTGGGCAGCGTGACGCGCCAGCAGATCGGCCAGCCGCCCGCGCCGAGCACGCGCGCGGCCTCTTCCTGCTCGGTGCCCTGCGCCTGCATCAGCGGGATCAGCTCGCGCGCGACGAAGGGAAAGGTCACGAACACGGTGGCCAGCACGATGCCGGGCACGGCGAAGATCACCTTCAAGTCGTGGTCGCGCAGCCACTCGCCGAACCAGCCCTGCAGCCCGAACACGAGCACGTAGATCAGGCCGGCGATCACCGGGCTCACCGAGAACGGCAGATCGATCAGCGTGAGCAGCACGTTCTTGCCGCGGAACTCGAACTTGGCGATGCACCAGGCCGCGGCGATGCCGAACACCAGATTCATCGGCACGCTGATGGCCGCGGCGATCAGCGTGAGCTGGATGGCCGACAGCGCATCGGGCTCGACCACGGCGGCAAGGTAGACGTCCCAGCCCTTCTTCAGCGCCTCGGCGAAGACGATCGCCAGCGGCAGGAACAGGAAGAAGCCAAGGAAGGCCAGCGCCACGCCGATCAGCGTCCACTTCACCCAGGGCGCTTCGGTCGTCGCGGCGCGGATCGGGCGCGGCGACACGCCGGCGCTCCGCGGCAGCGGCAAGGCGGATGCGGGCGTGCTCATCGGCCTTGCCTCGCACGTGTCCAGGCTTGAAGGGCATTGATCGCCAGCAGCAGCACGAAGGCGGCCACCAGCATCACCACCGCGATCGCCGTGGCGCCCTGGTAGTCGTACTGCTCGAGCTTGGTGATGATGAGCAGCGGCGTGATCTCGCTGACCATGGGCATGTTGCCGGCGATGAAGATCACCGAGCCGTACTCGCCGAGCGCGCGCGCGAAGGCGAGCGCGAAGCCGGTGAGCAGCGCCGGCGTGAGCACCGGGAAGATCACCTTGGTGAAGGTCTGCCAGCGGTTCGCGCCCAGCGTGGCGGCGGCCTCCTCGATCTCCTTCTGCAGATCCTCGAGCACCGGCTGCACTGTGCGCACCACGAAGGGCAGGCCGATGAAGGTCAGCGCCACGAACACGCCCAGCGGCGTGAAGCTCACCTTGAACGGCAGGACTTGCCCGATCCAGCCGTTGCCGGCGTACAGCGCCGTCAGCGCGATGCCGGCCACGGCCGTGGGCAGCGCGAAGGGCAGGTCGACCAGCGCGTCGATCACGCGGCGGGCCGGGAACTCGTAGCGCACCAGCACCCAGGCGACGACGAGGCCGAAGAAGGCGTTGACCAGCGCGGCGGCCAGCGAGGCGCCGAAGGTCAGGCGGTAAGAGGCCAGCACGCGCGGCGAACTCACCGCGTCCCAGAACGCCGGCCAGCTCATCGTGAAGGTCTTGAGGACGGCCGCGCTCAGCGGGATCAGCACGATGAAGCTGATGTACAGCAGCGTGAAGCCGAGCGCCAGGTCGAAACCCGGCAGCACGCTGTGCCGCGTGCGAAGCAGGCGAGAGAAGATCACTTGCGCGTGTAGACCTGATCGAAGCTGCCACCGCCGGCGAAGTGCGTCTTCTGCGCCTTGGCCCAGCCGCCGAACACGTCGTCGATGGTGAACAGGTTCACCTTCGGGAACTGCCTGGCGTACTTCGCCGCCGCGGCCGGGTCGATCGGGCGGTAGTAGTTGTGGCCGGCGATGTCCTGCCCCTCGGGCGAGTACAGGTACTCGAGGTAGGCCTGCGCCACCGCGCGGGTGCCGCGCTTGTCGACCACCTTGTCGACCACCGTGACGGGCGGCTCGGCGAGGATCGACAGCGAGGGCGCGACGATGTCGAACTTGTCCGGCCCGAGCTCCTTCAGCGCCAGCAGCGCCTCGTTCTCCCAGGCCAGCAGCACGTCGCCGATGCCGCGCTCGACGAAGGTGGTGGTGGCGCCGCGCGCGCCGGTGTCGAGCACCGGCACGTTGGCGAGGATCTGGCCGACGAACTGCTGCGCCTTCTTCTCGTCGTTGCCGAACTTCTTCAGCGCATAGCCCCAGGCCGCGAGGTAGTTCCAGCGCGCGCCGCCGGAGGTCTTGGGGTTGGGCGTGATCACGCCGATGCCGGGCTTGACGAGGTCGTCCCAGTCCTTGATGCCCTTCGGGTTGCCCTTACGCACCAGGAACACGATGGTCGAGGTGTACGGTGCGCTGTTGTGCTTCAGGCGCTTCTGCCAGTCGGCCGGGATGAGCTGCGCCTTGGCCGAGAGTTCGTCCACGTCGTAGGCCAGCGCCAGCGTCACCACGTCGGCCTCCAGGCCGTCGATCACCGAGCGGGCCTGCTTGCCCGAGCCGCCGTGGCTCTGCTTGACGGTGACCACGTCGCCGGTCTTCGCCTTCCAGTGGGCCGCGAAGGCCTTGTTGAAGTCGACGTAGAGCTCGCGTGTCGGGTCGTACGAGACGTTCAGCAGCGTGACGTCCTTGGCCGGCGAGGCCAGGCTCGCGGCCGCGAGGCCTGCGGCGAAGAGCGAGTTGCGTAGAAGACGGGTGCAGCTCATGGGGTTTCCGTGGCGGGCACACGGCCCGTGATGCGATGGGCTCATCGTAGGAAGCGGGCTGCCCTTCGCGAACGAATCAAATCGCGCTAGCAAATTCGCGCAGCGCATGAGCGGGCCGCGGGCACGGCTTCTGCAATGGGCTCTACGGCAAGCGGCGCGCTGGCAATGCGTGGTCGCGTTTGTCGAGAACCCGACGATGACCCAGCTCACCGACCTGCAACGCTGCCTCGCGCAGCCCCGCCTCGATGGCCCCTCGGCCGAGCAGGTGGCCACGCTGACGCTGGCGCGCGTGGGCGGCTCGCTGGCGAAGCTGTCGCCCGCCGGGCGCTGGGCGCTGCTGGCCAGCGCGCTGATGACGCCGCAGCCCTCCTGCGCCTTCGAGGCGCTGCGCCGCTCGCGCGTGCTGGCGCTGTGGCTGCCCGAGGCCGAGGCGCTGTTCGGCGTGCCGCAGCTCTCCGACAGCCCCGTGTGGGTGGACGTGGGCACGCACCAGTGGCGCTTCATCGACGAGACGGCGCTGGCCGGCGCGCCGTTGCTGGTGCGCTTTGCGGCGCTGGTGCACAAGCTCGGCAAGGCCGGCACGCCGGCGCAGATCTGGCCGCACCACCCGCGCCACGAAGACCGTGCCCATGCGGCATTGGCCACGTTGGCCACGCACACCGCCGTGCCGGCCGAGACGCTGGCCTTCGCGCACCTGGCCATCGACGAATGCGACAACCTGCATCACGCCAGCGAGCTGCGCGCCGGCCCGATCGCCGCCCTGCTCGACCGCGTGCAGGCGCGCGAGCGGCCCGAGCGCTTCACGCAGTTGCTGCAGCTGTGCGCCTGCGACTGGGCCGCCTTCGACGGCCACCACCAGGGTGAGTACCCGAAGGCGCTGATCTGGCGCCGCGCGCTGCAGGCCAGCGTGGCGGCCGACGTGAGCGGGCTCGATGCCGACGCGGCGTGTGAGGCACGCGCACTGGCCGTGGCCAAGGCGCTGGGCAGCCGGGTGCGGCGATGAGCCTGCGGCCGGATCAGCCGCGCGTGCCGCCTGGCTGGAAGAAATCCACCGCCTCGGCCATGGCCGTGCCGTTGACGCGGCCCGGGTAGCTCAGCCACGTCATCGCGATGTTGAGATCGCGGATCAGCACCGGCGCCTCGAGGCGCAGGCCGTCGTCGGCCTCGCGGGTGGCGGTGGTGTGCGCGTCGGCGACGAGCGTGAGGTCGTAGCCGCGCTCCAGCGCGGCGTACGCGGTGGCGCGGATGCACCAGTTGGTGGCCGCACCGGCCAGCACGATGTGCGTGGCGCCCAGGCCCGCGAGCGCCTGCTCCAGGCCTGTCTGTTCGAACGAGGAGTTGTGCTGCTTCTGCAGGCGCGGCTCGCCCTCGGCCGGCACCAGCGCGCTCACCCATTGCCACGCCGGGCTGCCCACCACCAACTCGTCGTCGCCGTGCTGCACCCACAGCACCGGCACGCGCTGCGCGCGCGCCCGCTCGACGCAGCGCGCCACGTTGGCGACGATGCGATCGGCCTGCCACGCATCGGCCACCACACCCACCTGCACGTCGACGACGATGAGCACGGGCCGGTTGCCGGAGCGGATGGTGGCCATGGGGAAGGTTCCTTTCAGCTGGAGGCGGGACGAAATCGCGCCGCGTGAGCCGGCGTGTACTCGGCCAGCGGCCCGACGTGCACCACCTCGCTGCGCAGGCGCGCGGCGCTGCCGAAGTAGACCATCGCACGCAGTGGCGCCGCGCCCGGCGCAGCCCGCGGCCGCACCCGGATCTCGCCACGCGCATACCAGCCAGGCTCGGTGATGCGCTCGAGCGCATCCATGCGCTGCAGGCCCTCGGGGCTCACCTCGTAGAGCTGGCCGACCACAGGCTCGCCCTGCCCCGGGGTGCACACCAGCCAGGGCAAGTACCAGGGGCCGATCACGTAGAGCGGGTAAGGCTCCACGCTGACGAACTCGCCCGGCACGCGCACGCCGGTGTTGACGTGGGCGTTGCGGAAGCCTTCCTTGAGGGTGCCGTAGACGAAGACGACGGAGTGCACGGGCAAGCTGGAGTCCGAGTTGAGCGGCCTTGCGGCCAGGATGCCATGCCGGTGGAGGCCCCCGCTCGAGCGAAGGCCCAGGTGCAGGCAGACTGACGATTCACTATCTCATGCCTCGGCACCCTCAGCCTCGCAGCGGACCTTCCCTCACCCCACGCGCAACGCCCCGATCCGCCCCGCCAACCCCACCAAGGCCGCATCCCTGACCGGCAGCAACTGCCCCTTCAGCGCACGCTCGATCAACTGCCGCGCCGTCTGCGCATGCGGCAGCACCGGCCCGAGGAAGTGGATGGTGTCGCCCTCGGCGATCAGCAGCGTCGGGAAGTCCACCACGTCGAGCTCGCCGAGCGCGACTTCGTGGTCCTCGATGTCGACGGGCACGAAGCGCACGCGCGGCGCGAACTCTCGTTCGAGCTGCTCGAAGGTGGGGGTGTAGGCGTCGCAGGTGCGGCACCAGGCGGCGCACAGGCAGGCCACCAGCCAGGGGCCGCCCGGCGCTTCGGCCTTCGTCATTCGAGCACCTTCATGCGGCGCAGTGTGCCGCAGCGCGCGGCCCGGTGCTCACGCCGGGTTTGCCGATTCGCGGCACGGGGGTGATGATGCGTGCCTTCGCTGCCTCGGAGGCTTCATGACGCACGGCACGGCATCCATCCTCGCGGCCCTCGTGATGCTCTGCGCCACGGCGCTGCCGCCGTGCGCCGTCGCCGCGGATCTCTCGGCCGAACAGGTCACTGCCCTGCTCGCCGCGGCCACGCCGGCCTCGCCCGCCAACCTGGCCGGCAAGGACTTGTCCGACCTCGACCTCAGCCGGCTCGACTTTCGCGGCGCCGATCTGCGCGGCGCCAGCTTCTTCGGCAGCCGGCTGGTCGAATCCGATCTGCGCGGCGCCAACCTCGAAGCGGCCAACCTCAACGGCGCCTGGCTGATGGGCACCGACTTCAGCGGCGCGCGGCTGGCCGGTGCGAGCCTGCTCTCGGTGGTGATCCTCGGCGGCACGGTCAAGAAGATGCCGGTGTTCCGCAACGCCGACCTGAGCGGCGTGAAGATGATCGCCGACCTGCCGGGCGCCGACCTCGCCGGCGCGAACTTCAGCCGCGCGATGGTGGGCGTGAACATCAAGAACCAGGGCATGGGCCAGATGCGCACCGACCTCTCCAACGCCCGCCTGGCCGGCGCGACGCTGGCCGGCGCCGACTTCAACCGATCGCTGATGAACTTCTGCGACCTGCAGGGCGCCAACCTGCGCGGCGCGAACTTCTTCCGCGTCAAGCTGGTGGGTGCCGACCTCAGCGGCGCCGACGTGACCGGCGCCGACTTCACCGAGGCCGACCTGAACGCCACCGTGCTGCGCGGTGCCGTGGGGCTGGCCGAGGCCAAGGGGCTCGACAAGGCCGAGAACGCCGACAAGATCGTGCGCTGAGCTCCGGCGCGGTTGCGGGCAACAAACGAAACCTGCCGCCCCACCCGATGAAGCGCGACTGATACGGAGCCTGCCGACACTGACCTCACGCCACGCCCCACAGCGTGCCCCCAAGTCAGAGCCCAGGACACCGATCATGAAGAGCTACCTCGCCATCGCCGCCCTCGCCATCGCCGCTGCCGCCGTCTCCACCCCGAGCCAGGCGCAGAGTTTCGTGCAGGTGAAGGAGTGGGACGTCTACGTCGACCTGCCGACGCGCTTCGCCTACGTGAAGACGCCGATGGGCTGGAAGTTCATCCGACAGCTCGACGAGTCGCAGATGGACCAGCTGCACCCGAGCACGCTGACCGCGCTGCTGCCCGTCGAACAGCCGGAGATCCACTACGCGCATCCGGCGATGGAGCTCTCGCCGCGCGTGATGGCGCTGCGCGCCGGCGGCACGCGCGTGGCCGCCAACCCGGCGGGCGCACGCGCGCAGTGAGCAGGCGCGCTGCGCGCGCTCAGGCGTGCGCCATGCCCGGCGCGAGCTTGAAAACCTGCACCATCTCGGCCAGCCGGGCGGCCTGCTGCTGCAGGCTGTCGGCGGCGGCCGCGCTCTCTTCCACCAGCGCAGCGTTCTGCTGCGTCACCTGATCGAGCTGCGTCACCGCATCGTTGACCTGGCCGATGCCGCTGGTCTGCTCGAGGGCCGAGCTGCTGATCTCGCCGATGAGGTCGGCCACGCGCTGCACCTGGTTGACCACGTCGGTCATCGTCGCGCCGGCATCGGCCACGAGGTGGGCGCCGTTCTCGACCTTGGCGACGCTGTCGCCGATCAGTGACTTGATCTCGCGGGCGGCCTCGGCGCTGCGCTGCGCGAGGCTGCGCACTTCCGACGCCACCACCGCGAAGCCGCGGCCCTGTTCGCCGGCGCGCGCCGCTTCCACTGCGGCGTTGAGCGCCAGGATGTTGGTCTGGAAGGCGATGCCGTCGATCACGCCGATGATGTCGGCAATGCGCTTGGAGGCGGCGCTGATGTCGTCCATCGTCGTCACCACCTGGCCCACCACCTCGCCGCCCTTGCGCGCCACGGCGCTGGCCGAGGTGGCCATCTGGGTGGCCTGGCGCGCCGTGTCGGCATTGTTCTTCACCGTCGAGTTGAGCTGCTCCATCGAGGCGGCCGTCTGCTGCAGGTTCGAGGCCTGCTCCTCGGTGCGCTGCGAAAGGTCGGCGTTGCCGGTGGCGATCTGCGCGGAGCCGGTGGCGATGGAGTCGGACGCAGCGCGCACCTGGCCCACCACGCGCGCCAGGCTGGTCTGCATGTCGGCCAGCGAGGCGAGCACGCTGCCCTTGGGTGCGTGCGCGGCGCCGGCCACCGGGTTCAGGTCGCCGGCGGCCACACGCTCGGCGGTGCGGCCGAGGTCCGCGGGCTCGGCGCCCAGCGCGCGGGTGAGGCTGCGCGTGATGCCCACGGCCAGGATCGTGGCGGCGCCGAGCGATGCGGCGCAGATGGCCAGCAGCGTGTTGCGGGCCGACGCGAAGCTCGCCTCGGACTCCTTCACTGCCTTGGCAGCGGCGCCATTGGCCTCGCCGATGTAGGCATTCGCCGCCTGCAGCAGAACGGCCAGCAAGGGGCGGCACTCGGCATTCATTCGGCCCACGGCCTCGTCGCGCTTGCCGACGAGCGCGAGTTCGACGATGCCCAGCGCCACCGGGCCGTACTTGGCCTCGGCGCGTTCCAGTTCGGCAAAGATCTTCTTCTCCTGCTCGTGGGCTGCGCCGGCCTTGGCCAACGACGCCTTCAGCTTGGCAATCGTGTCCTGCAGCTTGGCGTGCGCCTGGCCGACGGCAGCCTTCTCGGCATCGCGATCTGCCGCGCCGACGAGCACCAGGTTGCGAGCGCCGATGGCGCGGGCGTTCGCGGCGTCGAGCACGTCGTTCGCCAGCGAGATGCGGGCGGCGTCATCTTCGACGTAGGTCTGGAAGTCGTCGTGCGACGCTTCCAGCGACCGCAGCGACATTGCGGACACGCACGTGACCACGAGGGCAAGCAGGCCGAAACCGGCGCCGAGCTTGGCTTTGACAGACAGGTTCGAGAGGTTCATGGCTTCCTTTTCGGCAAGTGATCAACGTCAATAGTGACGTCATTGACGGATCACTTTCGGCCGAAAAGAGGCCACATTTAGGTCATTAATGACCCTAACATATGTAACAAATCTCGAACCGGCCTGCTCAGGCGTACAGCTTGGCCTGCGCCTCCAGCGGCACCGGCTTGATGCGCGAGGCCATTCCTGCGCAGCCGAAGGACTGCATGCGCGCGATGCAGACGTCGCGCGCCGCGGCGGTGGCGTCCTTGAGGAACTTGCGCGGGTCGAACTCGCTGCGATCCTTGTTCATCGCCCGGCGCATCGCGCCGGTCATCGCCAGGCGGATGTCGGTGTCGATGTTGATCTTGCGCACGCCGTGGCGGATGCCTTCCTGGATCTCCTCGACGGGCACGCCGTAGGTCTCCTTGATGTCGCCGCCGTTCTCGCGAATGATCGCCAGCCACTCCTGCGGCACCGACGAGGAGCCGTGCATCACCAGGTGGGTGTTCGGGATCTTCGCGTGGATCTGCTTGATGCGATCGATGGCGAGGATGTCGCCGGTGGGCTTGCGGCTGAACTTGTACGCGCCGTGGCTGGTGCCGATGGCGATGGCCAGCGCGTCCACGCCGGTGAGCCGGACGAAGTCGGCGGCCTGGTCGGGGTCGGTGAGCATCTGGTCGTGCGTCAGCGTGCCTTCGGCGCCCACGCCGTCTTCCTCGCCGGCCTGGCCGGATTCGAGCGAGCCCAGGCAGCCGAGTTCGCCCTCCACCGACACGCCGATGGCATGCGCCATCTCGCACACGCGCCGCGTCACGTCGACGTTGTACTCGTAGCTGGCCGGCGTCTTGGCGTCCTCGCGCAGCGAGCCGTCCATCATCACGCTGGTGAAGCCGGAGCGGATGCTCTGGATGCACACCGAGGGGCTGGCGCCGTGGTCCTGGTGCAGCACGATCGGGATGTCGGGGTACATCTCGGCTGCGGCCTCGACCATCTTGCGCAGGAAGGGCTCGCCGGCGTACTTGCGCGCGCCGGCCGAGGCCTGCAGGATGACCGGGCTGTCGGTCTTCTGAGCGGCCTGCATGATGGCCTGGATCTGCTCCAGGTTGTTCACGTTGAAGGCGGGCACGCCGTAGCCGTGCTCGGCCGCGTGGTCGAGCAGTTGTCGAAGGGAGATCATCGCCATGGGGGGCTCCTGAAGTTCAGTTCAATGCGGGACGAGTTCGGGCTTCGTGGCCGCGCCGACGAGCCGGGTGGCGCGCACCGCCACCATCTCGGCGGTGATGCCGAACAGGCGGAACAGGTCGCCCGCGGGTGCAGATTCGCCGAAGCGGTCCAGCCCCACCACGTCGCCGTTCTCGCCCACGTGGCGCCACCACAGGCCGGTGCTGCCGGCTTCCACCGCCAGGCGCGGCAGGTGGCGCGGGATCACCTCGGCGCGGTAGGCCTCGCTCTGGCGCTCGTACAGGTCCAGGCAAGGCACGGAGACGACACGCGCGGCGATACCCTCCTCGGCCAGCAGCGTGGCCGCAGCCAGCGCCACGCCCACCTCGGAGCCGGTGGCGATCAGCACCACCTGCTCGTGGGCCGGCTTGCGAAGCACGTAGCCGCCCTTGGCGATGGCGTCGATGCGGTCGGCGCCGTCACCAGCGTGCGGCAGGCCTTGCCGGCTGAGCGCCAAGGCACTGGGGCCGTCGGTGCGGCGCAGCGCCTCGCGCCAGGCGACGGCGGTCTCGGTCGCGTCGGCCGGGCGCCACACGTCCAGCCCCGGGATCAGCCGCAGGCTGGACACATGCTCCACCGGCTGGTGCGTCGGGCCGTCTTCGCCCAGGCCGATCGAATCGTGCGTGAACACGTGCACCACCGGCAGCTTCATCAGCGCCGACATGCGCAGCGCATTGCGCGAGTAGTCGCTGAAGGTCAGGAAGGTGCCGCCGTAGGGGCGGAAGCCGCCGTGCAGCGCCACGCCGTTCATGATCGCCGCCATGCCGAATTCACGCACGCCGTAGTGCACGTGGTTGCCGGTGCCGGCACCGAGCAGCGGCTTGTGGCCCTTCCAGTCGGTGAGGTTGGAGCCGGTCAGGTCGGCCGAGCCGCCGAGCAACTCGGGCATCGCCGGCGCCACCGCGTTGAGCAGTTCCTGCGAGGCCTTGCGCGAGGCCACGGTGGCTTTCTTGCTCTCGGTGTCGGCGATGGCCTGCGCAAAGGCGCGTTCGGCCTTCGCGGTGGGCGCGCCGGCCGCGGCATGGCGGCGCAACAGCTCATGCGCAAGCTCCGGGAAGGCTTCGGCATAGGCACTGAACCGGCCTTGCCACGCGCGCCGCCGTGCCGCGCCCTGCTCGCGCGCCGACCAGGCGGCCTGCACGACCTCGGGGATCTCGAATGGCGGCCAGCTCCAGCCCAGTTGCTCGCGGGTGAGCTTGATCTCTTCGGCGCCGAGCGCCTCGCCGTGCGCCTTGGCGGTGCCGGCGCGGTTGGGCGAGCCGTGGCCGATCTGCGTCTTGCAGCAGATCAGCACCGGGTGGTCGGAGGTCTTGGCCGCGGCGATGGCGGCGTCGAGCGCGGCGCGGTCGTGGCCGTCGACGTTGCGCAGCACCGTCCAGCCGTAGGCCTCGAAGCGCGCCGGCGTGTCGTCGCCGAACCAGCCCTTCACGTCGCCGTCGATCGAGATGCCGTTGTCGTCGTAGAAGGCAACCAGCTTGTTCAGCCGCCAGGTGCCGGCCAGCGAGCAGGCTTCGTGGCTGATGCCTTCCATCAGGCAGCCGTCGCCGAGGAACACATAGGTGCGGTGGTCGACCACCGTGTGCCCGGGGCGGTTGAACTCGGCGGCGAGCAGCTTCTCGGCCAGCGCCATGCCCACCGCGTTGGTGATGCCCTGGCCGAGCGGGCCGGTGGTGGTCTCGACCCCCGGCGTGAGGCCGTGCTCGGGGTGGCCCGGCGTGAGCGAGTGCAGCTGCCGGAAGCGCTTGAGCTCGCTCATCGGCAGTGCGTAGCCGCTCAGGTGCAGCAGCGCGTAGAGCAGCATCGAGCCGTGGCCGTTGCTGACGACGAAGCGGTCGCGGTCGATCCACTGCGGGTCGGCGGGGTCGTGCTTCAGGTGATGGCGCCACAGCGCCTCGGCGATGTCGGCCATGCCCATGGGCATGCCCGGGTGGCCGGAGTTGGCGGCCTGCACGGCGTCGAAGGACAGCACGCGCAGGGCATTGGCGCACAGCGTGCGCAAGGCGGTGGCGTCGAGCGTGGGGGTGGTCATGGTCGTACCCTCCGCCTCAGTTCGCCAGGGCCTTCTTGCGGCGCTCCACCAGCCGCAGGATCATCGGCGTGAAGATCAGCTGCATGGCCAGTTCCATCTTGCCGCCGGGCACCACCAGCGTGTTGGCGCGCGACATGAACGAGTCGTGCAGCATGCTCAGCAGGTAGGGGAAATCGAATCCGGCCGGGTTGGCGAAGCGGATCACCACCAGGCTCTCGTCGGCGGTGGGGATGGTGCGGGCGATGAACGGGTCGGAGGTGTCGACCACCGGCACGCGCTGGAAGTTGATGTGCGTGCGCGTGAACTGCGGGCAGATGTAGTGCACGTAGTCGGGCATGCGGCGCAGGATCACGTCGGTCACCGCGTCGGTGGAGTAGCCGCGCATGTTCTTGTCGCGGTGGATCTTCTGGATCCACTCGAGGTTGATGACCGGCACCACGCCGATCAGCAGGTCGGGGTAGCGCGCGATGTCGACCTTGTCGGTGGTCACGCCGCCGTGCAGGCCCTCGTAGAACATCAGCTCGCTCTTGGGCAGGTCCTGCCAGGGCGTGAAGGTGCCCGGGTCCTGCTTGAAGGGCGCGGCCTCGTTGGCGTCGTGCAGGTACTTGCGGCTCTTGCCGGTGCCGCTTTCGGCGTAGTCGCGGAACAGCGACTCGAGCTCCTCGAACAGGTTGCCCTCGTGGCCGAAGTGGCTGAAGTTGCGGTTGCCCGCGGCCTCGGCCTCGGCCATCTTGGCGCGCATGGCCAGGCGGTCATAGCGGTGGAAGGAGTCGCCCTCGATGATGGCGGCGTCGACCTTCTCGCGGCGGAAGATGTTCTCGAAGGTGCGCGTCACCGAGGTGGTGCCGGCGCCCGACGATCCGGTGATCGCGATGATGGGGTGCTTGGCGGACATGGGAGTTCCCGGAAGTGAAGAAAATCGTGGCGAGCGTGCGGGTACTCCTTGATCCCGCCCGCGTGGATGGCGCGAGCCTTTGTGGCGCTCAGACCGGCGTGGCGAACAGCCCCCGCTTGCCGAACAGCGGCGACTTGAAGGTGTCCTGCGGCTCCTCGTGGTGGTAGCCCTCGATGCGCGAGACCTCCTCCGACGAGCCGAAGATGAAGCCGATGCGCTGGTGCAGCGAGTCGGGCTTCACTTCGAGCATGCGCTTGCGGCCGGTGCTGGCCTGGCCGCCGGCCTGCTCGATCAGCATCGAGATCGGGTTGGCCTCGTAGAGCAGGCGCAGGCGGCCGGTCTTGGCCGGGTCCTTGTTGTCGCGCGGGTACATGAAGACGCCGCCGCGCATCAGGATGCGGTGCGTCTCGGCCACCAGCGAGGCAATCCAGCGCATGTTGAAGTCGGCGCCGCGCGGGCCGGTCTGGCCGGCCAGGCATTCGTCGACGTAGCGCTTGACGGCCGGCTCCCAGAAGCGGCTGTTCGAGGCGTTGATGGCGAACTCGCGCGTCTTCGCGGGGATCTTCAGGTTCGGGTGGCTGAGCACCCATTCGCCGAGCTGCGGGTCGAGCGTGAAGGCATGCGTGCCGTTGCCCATGGTCAGCACGAGCATGGTCGACGGGCCGTAGATCGCGTAGCCGGCGCAGACCTGCTGAACACCGGGCTGCAGGAAGTCTTCCGGTTTGGCATCCTGCCCCGGCGTGGCCGCGCGCAGCACCGAGAAGATGCTGCCCACCGACACATTGACGTCGGTGTTCGAGGAGCCGTCGAGCGGGTCGAACAGCAGCAGGTACTTGCCGCGCGGGAACTCCTTCGGCAGGTGGTAGACCTCTTCCATCTCCTCCGACACCATGCCGGCGACGATGCCGCCCCACTCGGCCGCGCGCAGGAACATCTGGTTGCTCACCACGTCGAGCGTCTTCTGCTCTTCGCCCTGCACGTTGACGGTGTTGTCCTGCACGTGGCCGAGCATGTCGGCCAGGGCGCCGAAGGCGACCTTGCGCGAGATCGCCTTGCAGGCCAGCGACACGTCGGTGACCAGCGCGTTCAGGTCGCCGGTCGCATCGGGGTGGCGGCGGCGTTCCTCGATGAGGAACTGGGTCAGGGTGGGTCTTCCGCCAGTGGGCATGACGGTCTCCTACGAGTTGAAAGAAGGTTCGGCGGCGCCGCGCGTGGCGAGCAGCACCTGCAGCAGTTCGTCGGGGCCGGACACGCGCAGCGGGTCGAGCCAGTTGGGCAGCGTGTGGTGGCCGTAGCCCCAGGGCACCAGCACCGCGCGGCAGCCGGCGGCGTGGGCCGACTGCATGTCGGGCGCGCTGTCGCCGACCATCAGCAGCTGCTCGGGCGCGATGGCCAGTTGCTGCGCGGCGGCCAGCAGCATGCCGGGCGCGGGCTTGCGCAGCGCGGCGGTGTCGGCGCCGAACACGGCGTCGACGAAGGGCAGCACGCCGGCCGCGTCGAGCACGGCGCGCGCCAGCGGCGTGGGCTTGTTCGTCACCACCACCATCGGCATCACACGGTGCAGGCCGCTGACCAGGTCGAGGATGCCCGGGTAGACCACGCCGTGCGCCAGCGGCGCGGCCAGGGTGTCGACGTCGAACCAGCGGCGCAGGCGCGCGCGCAGCTCGTCTTCGGCATCGCCAAGGCCCTGGGCGGCCAGCGCGCGGGCGATCAGCACATCGGGGCCGTCGCCGATCCAGCCGCGCACGGCGTCGAGGTCGAAACGCTCGAGGCCGGCCTTCTTCAGCGCGGCGTTCAGGGCATGCTGGATGTCGGGCGCACTGTCGACCAGCGTGCCGTCGAGATCGAAGGCAACGGCCTGGACTTGGCGCAGCGAGTCCTTCACACGGTCTCCAGGGCAAGCCTCTGCTGGCCCGCCAGCGCCTCGTCGCGGATGCCGGCGATCGCCTCGGCATACGCGGCGGTGTTGCGCGCACCGGTGAAGACCGCCGAGCCAGCCACCATGGTGTCGGCGCCGGCCTCGGCGACGCGGCGCGCGTTGTCGCGCTTGACGCCGCCGTCGACCTCGAGCCAGATCTCGCGGCCGGTGTTCTTCATCGCGGTGTCGACGAGGCGGCGTGCCTTCTCGAGCTTGGGCAGCGTGGACTCGATGAAGCTCTGCCCGCCGAAGCCGGGGTTCACCGACATCAGCAGCACCAGGTCGAGCTGCTCGATCACATGATCGAGCACGTGCAGCGGCGTCGCCGGGTTGAGCACCAGCCCAGCCTTCACGCCCAGCGACTTGATCAGCTGGATGGTCCGGTCGACATGCTCGCTCGCCTCGGGGTGGAAGCTGATGATGCCGGCACCGGCCTGCGCGAACATCGGGATCAGCGCGTCCACCGGCTTGACCATCAGGTGCACGTCGATCGGCACCGTGGCGTGCGGCTTGATCGCCTGGCACACCAGCGGGCCGACGGTGAGGTTGGGCACGTAATGGTTGTCCATCACGTCGAAGTGGATCAGGTCGGCGCCGGCGGCGATCACCGCCCTGACCTCTTCGCCAAGGCGGGCGAAGTCGGCCGACAGCAGGCTGGGTGCGATGCGGATGGTGTTGCTCATCATGCGGCCCTCGGGGCGTACAGCGCGGCCACTTCGCAATGCGGCCGTTGTTCGACGCGGCGCACCAGCTCGGCGTGTGTCAGCCAGGCGGCGTCTTCCAGCTTCGAGCCGGGCTCGCCCGGGATCGGCTTGGCGGGGTCGCCCAGGCTGGGCAGCACCAGGTCGGCGCCGCTGAAGTCGTGCGACTCGGTCCAGTAGGTGGGCGTGATCACCGTCCACAGGCCGGCGCCCGTGGCGGCGAGCAGGCCGTTGTGCGAGTCCTCCAGCGCCACCGCCTGGTCGGCGTCGACGCCCAGGTGCTGCAAGGCCAGCTTGTAGATGTCGGGCGCGGGCTTCTTGGCCGGCACCTGGTCGCCGCAGGCGATGACGCTGAACATCTCCAGCCCGCGCGGGCCGAGCGTGGAGCCGAGCAAGGCGTCGATGTTGGCGGCGGTGGTCGTGCTGGCGATGCCCAGGCGGCAGCCGGCCGTCAGCGCTTCTTCCATCAGGCGCGCCACGCCTTCGCGCAGCGGCACTGCGCCGTCGGCGACGAAGGAGCTGTAGAACTTCGTCTTCTCGGCGTGGATGGCCGGGATCAGCTCGGCCAGGCGCTTGCGGTCGGAGGGGCTCAGCGTCTTGCTGGCCAGGTAGGCGGCGATGCGCTCCTTGCCGCCGGTGGTCTTGAGCAGTTCGCGGTAGGCGTCCTGGCTCCACTTCCAGCCCAGCTTGTAGCGCTCGAAGGCGTTGTTGAACGCCACGCGGTGCGCTTCCTCGGTGTCGGCCAGCGTGCCGTCGACGTCGAAGATCAGGGCCTGGACGCTCATGCTTGCTTTCCTTGCTGGGATTGTGTGAAGACGCGGCTGGCCAGGATGTCCTGCGCGTGCAGCGTGACGAGCTCGTCGCGGCTGAGCGAGGCCTCGGCGGAAAACAGCCGCGTCGCATGGCGCAGGCGGATGCGGTCGAGCGCGTTGCGGATCGAGCGCGCGTTGGCGAAGTGCGGCTGCTGGCGGCGCAGGTGCACGTACTGCTCGAAGGCCGGCAGGGCATCGCTGCCGAAGCGGTAGTTCAGCTTGCCGAGCATCAGCTGGGCGATCTGCATCAGTTCGGCTTCCGAGTAGTCGGGGAAGTCGATGTGGTGCGCGATGCGCGAGGCCATGCCGGGGTTGCTGCCGAAGAAGGTGTCCATGCGGTCCTTGTAACCCGCCAGGATCACGACGAGGTCGTCGCGGTTGTTTTCCATGACCTGCATCAGGATCTCGATCGCCTCCTGCCCGTAGTCGCGCTCGTTCTCCGGGCGGTACAGGTAGTAGGCCTCGTCGATGAAGAGCACGCCGCCCATCGCCTTCTTGATGATCTCCTTGGTCTTGGGCGCCGTGTGGCCGATGAACTGGCCGACGAGATCGTCGCGTGTCACCGCCACCAGGTGGCCCTTGCGCACGTAGCCGAGCTGCTTGAGCACCTCGGCCATGCGCAGCGCCACGGTGGTCTTGCCGGTGCCGGGGTTGCCGGTGAAGCACATGTGCAGCGTCGGCGGCTGCGACTGCAGCCCCTGCTCGGCACGCAGCTTGTCGATCAGCAGCAGTGCCGCGATGTCGCGGATGCGGCCCTTCACCGGCGCCAGGCCGATCAGCTCGGCATCGAGCTGGTCGAGCAGCGCTTTCACGCCCGAGGATTCGAACAGCGCTCGTGGCGCGGTCGAAGCGGGTGCGGCGGGGGAAGAGGCGTCCATGGCGCGGCGTGGCACTGCGTGCCCGATCAGTACCGGGCGCCTTCGGGCTTCGCCTGCACGGCGTAGCTCTCGATGCTGTAGCGGATCGTGCGGCCGGGCTCCTCGGAGCGGATCAGGCGGAAGCCGGGCTCGTTGGTCGGCCGGTTGACGATGAAGGACATCACCACCGACTCCGTGCCATGCGTCGAGTCGAAGGCCGTGACGCGGATGTACTGCTGCGGGAAGGTCTTGCGGCAGGCGTTGATCTCCATGAGGATGCCGGCGGCGTCCTTCATGTCGAACATCGGGTTGCCGTACATCTCCCAGAAGGTGTTGCGCGGGTGCGGGTCGTCGGTGTATTCGATGCCCAGCGCCCAGCCCTTGCCGAGGCAGTAGTCGATCTGCTTGGTGATCTGCGCGTCCGTCAGGTCGGGCAGGAAGGAGAAGGTGCCTTGGGTAATTCGCATGTCGATGCTCCAGATTAGTTCAACGGTGCGCTCGGCCGGCGCCGGGCCGCCCCAAGGCGGCCGAGCAACCCGCCCGGCGGGTGGCGGCACGTACTCGTGGCGCCGGGTGCTCCATGTCAGGCGACCGACGGCGTCGGCACGTAGTCCGAGGTGTCGGTCGAGGTGTAGTTGAAGGTGATGTCGCCCCAGGTGTCGAGCGCGGCGGCCAGCGGGGTGCACCACTTGGCGGCGTCGCGCAGGATCTGCGGGCCTTCTTCCTTGATGTCGCGGCCCTCGTTGCGCGCCAGCACCATGGCTTCGAGCGCGACGCGGTTGGCGGTGGCGCCGGCCTGGATGCCCTGCGGGTGGCCGATCGTGCCGCCGCCGAACTGCAGCACCACGTCGTCGCCGAACAGGTCGAGCAGCTGGTGCATCTGGCCGGCGTGGATGCCGCCGGAGGCGACCGGCATCACCTTCTTCAGCGCGCCCCAGTCCTGGTCGAAGTAGACGCCGCGCGGCAGGTCCACCTGGGTGTGGGTGTCGCGGCAGATGTTGTAGTAACCCTGCACCGTCATCGGGTCGCCTTCGAGCTTGCCGACCGCCGTGCCGGCGTGGATGTGGTCCACCCCCGCCAGGCGCATCCACTTGGCGATGACGCGGAAGCTCACGCCGTGGTTCTTCTGGCGCGTGTAGGTGCCGTGGCCGGCGCGGTGCAGGTGCAGCAGCATGTCGTTCTGGCGGCACCAGTGGGAGAGCGACTGGATGCCGGTGTAGCCGACCACCAGGTCGACCATGATGATCACCGAGCCCAGGTCCTTCGCGAACTGCGCGCGGCGGTACATCTCTTCCATCGTGCCGGCGGTGACGTTCAGGTAGCTGCCCTTGACCTCGCCGGTGGCGGCGCTGGCCTTGTTGACGGCGTCCATCACGAACAGGAAGCGGTCGCGCCAGTGCATGAAGGGCTGGGAGTTGATGTTCTCATCGTCCTTCATGAAGTCCAGGCCGCCGCGCAGGCCTTCGTAGACCACGCGGCCGTAGTTGCGGCCCGACAGGCCGAGCTTGGGCTTGGTGGTGGCGCCCAGCAGCGGGCGGCCGAACTTGTCCAGGCGCTCGCGCTCGACCACGATGCCGGTGGGCGGGCCGGCGAAGGTCTTGACGTAGGCGACCGGGAACTTCATGTCCTCCAGGCGCGCGGCCTTCAGCGGCTTGAAGCTGAACACGTTGCCGATGATCGACGCGGCGACGTTGGTGATCGAGCCTTCCTCGAACAGGCTGAGGTCGTAGGCCACGTAGGCAAAGAACTGGCCCGGGTTGTTGGGCACCGGGTCGACGCGGTAGCACTTGGCGCGGTACATGTCGCAGGCGGTCAGGCGGTCGGTCCAGACCACCGTCCAGGTGGCGGTGCTCGACTCGCCGGCCACCGCCGCACCCGCTTCGATCGGATCCACGCCGTCCTGCGGCGTGATGCGGAACAGCGCCAGGATGTCGGTTTCCTTCGGGACGTAGTCACCGTCCCAGTAGCCCATCTGGGCGTACTTCAGCACGCCGGCGGAGTAGCGCTTCTTGGCGTCGGTGATCTGCTGGACGTCTTTCATGTGACCCATGGAGCTTCCTCGTGCGTTGCGGATGGGCTCAATGTAGGCAAGTGCGATAAATTAGGAAAATTAAATCTTTTGACTCAGACATGTCTTTTTCCTAATATCTCACCATGCCGCTGACCAAGAACGCCACCTTCCGCCAGCTCGCCACCTTCCACGCCGTGGCGCGGCTGGGCAGCGTGTCGGCGGCCGCCGACGAGATGCACCTCACGCAGCCGGCGGTGTCGATCCAGATCGCCGCGCTGGAGGAGTCGGCGCGTTCGCAGCTGCTGCAGCGCACCGGCCGCGGCATCCGCCTGACCGAGGCCGGCGAGCTGCTCGACGGTTATGCGCGGCGCATCCTCGAGCTCTGGCGCGAGGCCGGCGAGGAGATGGCGACGCTGCAGGGCGTGTTCTCCGGCACCCTGCGCGTGGGCGCGATCACCACCGCCGAATACCTGCTGCCGCCGATGCTGGTGACCTTCGCCAACGAACACCCGCAGGTGAAGGTGAAGCTGCAGGTCGGCAACCGCGACGAGATCGTGCAGATGCTCGCCTCGCAGGAGATCGACCTGGCCATCATGGGCCGGCCGCCCGCCGAGCTGAAAACCGATTCGACGCCCTTCGCCAAGCACCCGATGGCCTTTCTCGCCGCACCAAACCACCCGCTGATGGCCGGCCCGCGCGCGACCATGGCGATGCTGTCGGACCAGCGCATCCTGGTGCGCGAGCGCGGCTCGGGCACACGCTCGACCATCGAGCGCCTGTTCAAGGACGCCGGGCTGCCGCTGCGCATCGGCTCCGAGCTGTCGAGCAACGAGGCCATCAAGCACATGTGCGCGGCCGGCTTCGGCGTGGCCTTCCTGTCGATGCACACCTGCGTGCTGGAACTTCGCGCCGGCGTGCTCGCCCTGCTGCCGATGGACCACAACCCGATCGAGCGCGACTGGCATGTCATGCACCTGGCTTCGCGCCAGCTGCCGCAGGTGGCGCTGGCCTTCGAGAAGTTTCTGTGCACACGCGGGCAGGCCGAGATCGCGCGGCAGCTCGGTGATGCGCCGGCCTCGCCGCGCCCCAGGAAGACCCGGCGCACCGCCGCGCGCGCCTGAAGGCAGAATCGGCGCACACGATGGGCCGCTGCCGGCCCGGCGCGTCATGCAGTACCACCCGCCGTCCCACCCGCTGTCGCACCACGAGATCCTCGGCCTGGCCGCGCCGTTCGCGCGGCGTGGCCTTCACGTGGATCTGGCCGCGAGCCAGCGCCTCGAGCGGCGCCTGGTGTTCAAGGAGGTGCCGGGCCCGGACGGGCTGCGCGAGGGCCTGCGGCTGGAGAACCCCGCCGAGGGGCGCTACCTGCTCACCCGCACGCTGATGCGGCCCGACGGCCTGCAGGTGGAACTGCAGACCTCAGGTGCCGACCCGGCGGTGCTGCTGGCGCGGCTGGACACCGTGCCACCGGCGTCGCAATGGCACACCGGCCCGGGTTTCGTGCTGGCCGTCGGCATGCGCGTGGAGCCGCAGGGCAACGTGGCATCGGCCGACGCGCCACTGCGCACCTTGGCGACAAGGCTCGAACTGCACTGCGACGCGCTGGTGCTGCGCCTGCAGGTACCCGCGACGCCAGGCATCCCGGCCGACCTGGAGGTGGAAGCGCCGCAAGGCGATGTGCACGAACTGCCCGAAGACCTGCTCGCCGTGCTCGGCCAGGGCTGGTCGAGCCTGTGGCGCGTGGGCCCCGGCTGGCGCGGCAGCTTCCGCCTGCCGCGGCGCGAGCCGGCGCGCAGCGAGCATGCGCGGCGCCAGATGGAGCGTGCCGGCGCGCACCTGGCGGCCACGCTGGCCGAGCCGCCGGCGCAGTTCCATGCGCGGCTGGCGACGGCGCGCTGGAAGGTCGCCGCGCGCCGCTGCGTGCCGCTGCTCGGCGTCGCCGCGCTGATCGGCGCCTCGCTGGCGGTACCGAGCTTCGAGATCGCGAAGAACTCGGTGTTCCGCATGCTCATCTTCAACGCCCCGCCGCTGCTGCTCGCGCTGGGCCTGTGCCTGCAGGAGCTGCCGCGCTTCGAGCTGCCGCGGCGGCCCCGCCCCTCCACCGCGTTGTCGTGGCGCAGTGCCGCGGCCGCGATCCGACCTCCAGGGTGAACGATGCTCGGCAACCCGATGAACATCCCGCCGATCTCGATCGCCGCCGCCAAGGCCGCGCTGATCGAGCAGTATGCCGACGCCACGCTGCGCCGGCGCGCCACCATGCTGTGGGGCACGCGCGGCGTCGGCAAGTCGTCCGTCGTGCGACAGGTGGCCGAGCATTTCAAGGTGCCGCTGGTCGACCTGCGCCTGACCACCATCGAGCCGGTGGACCTGCGTGGCGCGATCTTCGCCGACGACCGGCAGGCGAAGACGGTGTGGTTCCCGCCGGAGTTCCTGCCCACGCCGGACATGCCGGCGGGCATCCTCTTCCTCGACGAGCTGACCGCCGCCGACCAGCGGCTGCAGATCTCGGCCTACTCGCTGATCCTCGACCGCCGCGTCGGCAACTACCGCCTGCCCGACGGCTGGCAGGTGGTCGCCGCGGGTAACGCGAGCTTTCATGGCGCGGTCAGCCACGACATGGGCACGGCGCTGGCCGACCGAATGTTCCACTTCAACGTGCAGACGGTGATCGACGCCTTCCTCGCCCACGCGCTGGCGATGGATTTCGCGCCCGAAGTGATGGCCTACCTGAAGGTGCGCCCCGACAAGCTCGACGACACGCAGGCGCAACTCGCCAACGACCACCTGATCGGCGCCAGCCCGCGCGGCTGGGAAGACATCTCCAACGTGCTGCGCTCGGGGCTGTCGGACGAGGCCAAGCGCGTCTTCGTGCAGGGCCGCATCGGCGCGCCCAACGCGGCCGAGTTCTTCGGCGTGCTGCGCGAGCTGCAGTCCGCCGTCGACGTGATGAAGCTGCTCGCTGCCAAGCCCGGTGCCGAGACGGCGGCGCTGCTGCCGCGCACGCTCGACGGGCTGTATGGCATGGTCTACGGCCTGCTCGCCGCCAGCCGCGACGGCCAGACGCTGGCGCGTGCGCTGGAGATCGTCGAACAGCTGCCCGATGTCGGCAGCGCGGCCGGCCTGCCGGTGCGCGAAGGGCAGACGCTGGCGATGGAGCTGCTGATGCAGCGCGCGCTGGAGAGCGGCCTGGAGACGGCCATCCTCGACAGCGCCTCGTACCGCCGCTACAGCGAACGGCGGCGTGCCGAGGGGCTCGATGGCTGAAGCCTTCGGCCACCGCGGCACGCGCGCCGTGCAGCGCATGGTGGAGTACGCGCCCTCCACCGGCGGGCTGGCGCTGTGGGTGCGCCATCACGACCTGCGCGACGACGAGACGCGCAGCGACCCGGAGGGCGACGCGCCAGTGGTGGCCACCGACGGGCTGACGATCTTCTATGCGCGCGGCTTCGAGGCGCTGCCGCTGGCCGAGCAGGTCGGCTGGGTGGCGCACGAGGTGCTGCACATCGCGCTGCGCCACACGCAGCGCTTCGTCGAACTGCAGCAGCTGCTGGGCACGGTCGACCTGGACCTCTTCAACCGCTGCGCCGACGCCATCGTCAACAGCACCTTGTCGCACCTGAGCTGGCTCGATCTGCCCGAAGGTGCACTGCAGCTCGACACATTGCTGCGAAGCGCGCTGGAGGTGGAGCAGCCGGTCGAGGCCTCGCTGCTCGAATGGGACGTGGAGCGCCTGTACCGCGCCCTCGTCGAGCGCAGCCGGGCGGGTTCCGCCCGCGGCGCGCGCCCCGAGCGCGGCCGGCGCGGCGCCGCGGACGAGCGCACGCCGGCCGAGAAGGCGCGCGCGATGGGCCGCGAAGAACATGCCGATCTGCGGCCCGCGCCCTCGCAGCAGCAGGCGCCGGAGCAGGAAGCGCAGGCGGCGCGCGAATGGGCCGAGCGCATCACTCGCGCACATGCCGGCGATGGCGCGCACTCGATGCTGCGCACGCTGATCGCCGACCTGCCGCGCGTGCGCACGCCCTGGGAGCAGGTGCTGCGCACGCAGCTCGCACGTTGCCTGACGCCGCAGCCGGAGCTGTCGTGGTCGCGGCCTTCGCGCTCCTACCTTGCCAACCAGGGCCGCATCGGCGCGCACCGGCGATTGCCCTTCGAGCCGGGCATCGGCCCGACGAAGGCGGCGCCGCGGCTGGTGGTCATCGTCGATGTGTCGGGCTCGATCGACGAGGCGCTGATGGAGCGCTTCGCGCGCGAGATCGAGGCCATCACGCGGCGCCTGCATGCGGCGCTGACGCTGGTGATCGGCGACGAGCGGGTGCAAAAAGTGCAGCGCTTCGAGCCCGGCCGCGGCAGGCTGGGCGAGATCGTCTTCCAGGGTGGCGGCGGCACCGACTTCACGCCGATGCTGGAAGAGGCCGACCACCACGACCCCGACCTCACCGTCGTGCTCACCGACCTCGACGGCCCGGCGCGGCACCGCCCGCGCGCGCCGGTGCTGTGGGCCGTGCCCGAGGCGAACGCGCGCGCCGAGCCGCCCTTCGGGCGCAAGCTGGTGCTGGCCTGAAATGCGCACATGAGACACCCTGTGTTAACCCGGTCGCTGCGGGCCGAGCGCCGGGCCGCTCCCAAGCCGGCCCGCGCCCCCGCGGGGGGCCGGCCGCCGTACCCGACGGACGGGGGGCTGTCATGACCGCACCGCCGCTGACCCACCACGACATTCTCGCGCTGGCCGAACCCTTCGCGCGGCGCGGGCGGCGTGTCGATCTCGCGGCCAGCGACCGCATCGCGCGGCGCGTCGTCTTCCAGGAAATGCAGCGCGGCGCATTGCGCGAGGTGCTGCAGCTCGACGACCTGGGCACCGGCACGCGGGAACTCACACGCACCCTCACCCACCCCGGCGGCCTGCAGACCACGCTGGAGGCGATGGGGCCGTCGCCGCAGGAGTTGCTCGACCGCATCGAGGCGGTGGCGCCGGACTCGCAGTTCAGCGAGGGCGAGGGTTTCGTCGTCGCGCGCAGCTATGCCGCTTCGGGTGTCGGGCAGGTGCTGCGGCTGGGACTGGTGCAGGTCGATGGCCTGAAACTCGCGATGACCATCTCGCCGGTGAGCGGCGTCTCGGCCGACATCGTGCTTACCGAGACCGCCGAGCATGGCCTCGCCCTGCCCGAGGACACGCTGGCCGTGCTCGGCTGGGACTGGGCGAGGCTGATCCGCCAGAAGGACGGCTGGAAGAGCAAGCTGCGCCTGCGCGGCCGGCCCGACCGGCGCACGCGCACCGCCGAGTCGGCGCTGGCATGCGCGGCGGCGCACCTGGCGCGCACGCTTGCCGAGCCGCCTTCGCGCTACCACGAGCAGAACCTGAAGGCGCGCTACGGCGTGGTGCTGCGGCGCGCCATCCCGCTGCTGACGCCTATCGCGCTGGTGATCACGGTGCTGTCGCTACCGCGTTTCGACGTCGAGGCCAGCCCGCTGTGGTGGCTGATGTACCACGTGCCCACGGTGCTGATCGCGCTGAGCTTCCTGCTCCAGGAGCTGCCGCAGTTCGAGATCCCGCCCTGGCCGCGGCCGCGCAGGGATTCGTCGTGGCGGGTGCCGCGCGACGCTAGTGGCGCGGCCGGTCGATCGCCGGGTCGCGCGGCGGCACGGTGAACGCGCGCGAGATGATCAGGCCCGACTGCAGGTACAGCGCATTGAGCAGGCGCCGCACGCGGGACGGCTGCAGCACCGTCCAGCTGGAGAGCTCCTCCAGCGAAGCCGGGCTGCCCTGCAGGTGCTGCAGCAGCGGCATGTCGCACTTCTCGATCGGCAGGCCTCGCGTGGCCACACCAGGCGCGAGGCGGTAGCGCACCGTGCCGGCAATCTCGGGCAGCAACTCGCTGCGCGCGCCGTTGAGCGCGAGCAGCCACAGCAGCGGCGCGAGTGCGCCGAAGTTCAGCGAACTGCTGCGCGAGCCATCGGGCGCGAACGGCGCGAGCAGCGCTTCGGGCTCGACATGCACGAGGCGCAGGCGGGCGAGCTCGAAGCTCGGCAGCGCGCACAGGTTCTCCGGGCAATGGAACAGCTGGTCGCGCGGGAACACCGACAGGCGCAGCACGTTGCGGCCATGCTGGAGGTGCAAGGCCAGCGGCCGGGCGTGGCGCACGCAGGCGGCGAGCACGGGCAGCAGCTCGGTGCCGCCGGGCTCATCGGCGAAGCGCTTCAGGTCGGACAGCAGCGACGGGCTCAGCGTGGTCGTGTAGGTGCTCGGCTGCAGTTCGTCCGCTTCGCCGTCGAAGATCGTGCTGGCCACGTCGGTGGGCCGGAACTGGGTGGTGTCGCTGAAGGGAACGGTGGGGTTGTCCATGCGGGTCTCGGGCGGAGTGTCGGCCCTGGGCGCGACCTAGGTCGCAAGCCTAAGGGACACCGGCACCGGCCCGGCGGGCGCAATTGCATCCGGCCGTTTCACGCGGCGGCAGCATGCCGCGGGCAGTCATGCCCGCGCGGGAATCATTGGTTTCAATCTTGTGGGACGAGCGCCGGACCCTGCCGCAGCCCCGGCAGCAGCTCGAACGCATCGGTCGGCACCGGCCGGCTGAACAGATAACCCTGCAACTCGTCGCAGCCCATCGAGCGCAGCACCTCGGCCTGCGCCTCGGTCTCGATGCCCTCGGCCACCAGGTGCAGGCGCAGCGAGCGGGCCAGCGCGACGATGGCGCGCGTGACCGCCATCGCGCCGTCATCGGTGCCCAGGCCGACCACGAAGGACCGGTCGATCTTCATCACGTCGATCGGCAGCTGGCGCAGGATGGACATCGACGAGTAGCCGGTGCCGAAATCGTCGAGCGCGATCGTCACGCCCCAACGGCGCATCTCGGCCAGCTGCGCGCAGGCCTCGCCGGGGTCGCCCATCAGCAGGCTCTCGGTGACCTCCAGCTCCAGCGCCTCGGCGGGCAGTCCGCTGCGCGAGAGCGCATCGCGCACATAGCCCGTCAGCTCACCCGAGCCGAGCTGCCGGGTCGACAGGTTGACCGAGATGCGCCGCAGCGGCATGCCTTCGCGGCGCCACGCGGCCGCTTGCACGCAGGCGGCTTCGAGCACCCAGCGGCCGATCTCGTCGATCAGGCCCGAGGACTCGGCCACGTCGATGAAGGCGCCCGGGTACAGCAGCCCGCGCTCGGGGTGCTGCCAGCGGATCAGCGCCTCGGCGGAGAGGATGCGGCCATCGCGTGGCTGCACGCGCGGCTGGTAGTGAACGACGAATTCGTCGCGCTCCAGCGCCCTGCGCAACTCGGCCTGCAACTGCACGCGTTCGCGCGCGGCACGGTCGAGCTCGGGGGTGAAGGCCATGTGCTGCGCCCGGCCCGCGGCCTTGGCGGCGAACAGCGCGATGTCGGCGCAGCGCAGCAGCTCCTCGCGGGTGCGGCCGTGCTGCGGGTGCATGGCGATGCCGACGCTGGCACCGAGCCGCTGCTCGACGCCGCGCAAGGTGAACGGCCGGCCGAGCGCGGCGATCGCCAGCCGGGCCAGCGTCGCGGCCGCGGCCGGGTCGGCACCTGGCAGCAGCATGATGAACTCGTCTCCACCGGGCCGCGCCACCAGGGCACCCGCTGGCGCACAGGACTTCAACCTGCGGCTGGCGGCGCACAGCAGCTCGTCGCCGGCCTCGTGGCCGAGCGTGTCGTTGACGTCCTTGAAGTGGTCGAGATCGAGCGACAGCACGGCCAGCGTTGCGTCGTCGGCAACGCGGTCGAGCGTCTGCTCGAGCTTCTGGTGCAGTCCATAGCGGTTGGCCAGGCCGGTCAGGCTGTCGTGTGCGGCGCGGTACACCAGTTCCTGCTCGCGCGAGCGGGCTGCCATCGCCACGGCCAGCCGGTCGCGCACCTCGCGCGCAGGCTGCAGGGCCGCGTCGTCTGCTGCGGCGGCCAGGCCCAGCACGATCAGCGCCTGCGTCTGGCCTTCGTGCCGCAGCGGGAGCAGCGCGATCGCCGCCACGCGCGCCGTATCTCCCGGGCACAGCCAGCGCGGCGGGGCCTGCCGCGTCGCTGCGGCGGGCTGCGCGGGGTCCAGCAACTCGTCGCGGGACAGGCCGGCGAATCGCATCAGGGCCTCGCCATCGAGTTCGAGCTGCTCGCTGCGGATGAGCAGCGCATCGGCCGGGCCGCGGGTCATCCAGCTGCGGTGCAGCGCCGATGCACCTTCGCGCCAGTTCACTGAAGCGCAGGCCCGCGGGTAGCGTGCCGCCAGGCGTTGCAGGGCGTGGCCGGCGACCCGCTCGAACGAGACGCCGTCCAGGATGTCGCGGTCGATCGCCGCCAGGCCTTCGAGGGTGCCGATCTGCGTCTCGATGCGCTGGGCCATGTCGTTGAAGGCATCCGCCAGTTCGCCGATCTCGTCGTCACGCAGGATCTCGACGCGGGTGCCGGCAGCGCCGGCGGCCAGCGCCTGCGTGCCTAGGGTCAACTGGCGCAGCGGCTGCAGCGTGCGGCGGATGCTCCAGTGGCTGAACAAGGCCACCGCCAGCAGCCCGAGCAAGGCCACCGCGCCGAGCCACAGTGCCAGCGGCATACCCTGCCATCGCACATGTGGCCGTGGCGCCTGCTGGGTGAACAGCCACTCGCCGGCACCGAGCTCGCCGGCCAGGAACAACTGCGTGTTGGAGCTGACCACCTCGCCGCGCGCCTCGGCCAGATCGCTCTCGCGCCGCAGCGGCGAATCCTCGCCCACCTGGCGAACCAGCAGCCGGCCCCGGTTGTCGCGCACGCTCCAGGCGGTGTCCAGGCCGGCGTCGGCCAGCGGCGCCCACAGGTGGCCGCTGTCGAGTTCGGCGATCCAGCGCAGCGAGCCGTCGCGGAAGGCGCCGAGCAGCACGCGTGGCTGGCTCGGCAGGGAGAAGTCCAGCCGCAACTGCACTTCGGCGGCGTCGTGCGGTGCTTCCGGCCGGTCCAGGCCGCTGTCGGCGCGTGCCCAGACGTGTGCGAGGTTCGCAGGTTCGCCGGCAGGCCAGTGGGTCTGCCCGCTCGTCCCCAGCAGCGTCATTTGGTGGAACACGGGGCCCAGGCCGGGTGGCTCGAACAGCATGCTGCCCGCCATCCCGGGCGGCGGCGCATCGGGCGCAAGACGCAGCAGCGACTTGGCGTTGAGCAGGCGATCGAGCACCTGGCGGCTGGCCTGACGCGTGGCCTGCGAACGCGCACCGAGGTTCAGGTCTTCGGCGACCTGCGTGGTCGCCAGGCTGGCAATCCAGTCGGTCAGCGCCAGCGGGAGCACGGCCACCAGCAGGAACAACAGGAACAGGCGCTGTGCCAGCCGGCTGCGGGGGGCACGCGCGTTGTCGCTCATGGCCGGGACGCCGGGCTCAGAAGTCGGCCGCGACGCCGAAATAGCGGCCGTTGCTCGCCCGGATGACGTCGTCGACACTGTCCCTCTGGGTGACCTGCGGCTTGGTCTTGCCGTCCGGCCCCAGGCTGTACAGATCGAAATCGGTGTTCAGCGGGTTGAGCCGGCGGTCCTTGCGCGCACCGCCCCGGCCATTGGCCTCGACGTTGTAGTAGACATACGGGCGTCCCCATGGGTCGAGCTTGGCGGTCAGGCCGACCTGATCGAGCGACGCCGGAAAGGCCCTTTGATCGAGCTCGAAGCGTTGCACGATGGCGGCCATCTCGACGACCTCCCGAGTTGCCGTGTTCGTTCGAATGCGGTCGCGATACGACTGGTAAATCGGCGTGGCGATGCCGAACAACACCGCCACGAGGCCGACGACAAACATCAGTTCGAGAAGAGTGAACCCACGTTGGCGCCTGCTGCGCCCGGCTGGTGCCGTGCCCACTGAGATGGTGTCCAGCCTTGCCGTCGAAGTCATCTGGCCTGAGTCTCGATGAAGGATCATTGCCGCGTGCCCGATCAGCTGCCCTGGCTTCACGCCCGGAGCACGAAAGGCTCGTCGCTGCCGTCACGCAGGCCCAGCCAGGCCACGAACTGGTCGTTCGGCATCGGCCGGCCGAAAAGGTAGCCCTGCATGTAGTTCACGCCCAGGGCTTCGAGGCGGGTGCGCTGCAGCGCCGTCTCCACGCCTTCGGCCACCACCTCGAGGCCGAAGCGCAGCGCCACGTCGACGGTGGCCTTGATCAGCACCTCGCCGCCGCCGGGAACGTCCTTCACGAAGGACTGGTCGATCTTCACGAGGCTGACCGGCTGCTTCATCAGCGAACTGAGCGAGGAGTAGCCGGTGCCGAAGTCGTCGAGCGCGAGCGAGACGCCCATGTCGCACAGGTCCTGCAGCGTCTGCGAGACGCCCTCGCTGCGCGCCATCGGCAGGCTCTCGGTCAGCTCGATGACCAGGCGCTGCGGCGGCAGCTTGGCGGCGGCCAGAGCCTCGCGCACCTGCGACACCAGCTTGCCCGAGGTGACCTGGATGGCCGAGACGTTGACGCTGAGCTTGGGCGGGTTGTTGCCCGGCCAGCGCGCTGCATCGAGGCAGGCCTGGCGCAGCACCCAGCGACCCATCGCGTGGATCTGACCGTTGGCCTCGGCCACCGGGATGAACTCGCCCGGCGAGACATGGCCCCAGCTCGGGTGCGGCCAGCGCGCCAGCGCCTCGACGTGGCTGGCCGTGCCATCGACGGCACTGACAATCGGCTGGTAGTTGATCTCGAGCTGCCCACGTTCGAGCGCACCCGGCAATGCCTGAGCGATCTGGTGCTGGCGCTGCGCCTTCTTGGCCAGCGCCACGTCGAACACGCGCACTCGGTCGCGGCCCTCGGTCTTGGCGGCGTAGACGGCGTGGTCGGCGGCGATGATCAGCGCTTCGGGCGAGCGCCCGTGGTACGGCGCCAGCGCGATGCCGATGCTGCAGCCCACGCGCAGCGTGCCGTCCTCCAGGCGGATCGGCACGCACAGCTCGGCCCGCAGCTTCTCGGCCACCATGCGCACCTGCTCGATGCGGCCCAGGCCGGGCAGCACGACGATGAATTCGTCGCCGCCCCAGCGCGCCGCGAAGCCGGCGCGCGGCAGGCTTTCGCGCAAGCGCTCGGCCACCACGCGCAGCACCGCGTCGCCGGCCAGGTGGCCGTGCTGGTCGTTGACCTCCTTGAACTCGTCGAGGTCGAGGAAGAGCAGTGCGAGTTCGCCCTTGTGGTCGGGGTGCGTCATCGGCTCGAGCAGCTCGACGAGGTGCTCGTTGATGCCCTTGCGGTTGGGCAGCATCGTCAGCGGGTCGGTCACGGCCTGGCGCGCCAGGTCCAGCGAACGCTTTTCGAGGTCGGCGGTGCGCTGGTCGGCCGATTGCACCTGGCCCGAACGCGCATGCGCTTCGCGCACCGCGGCTTCGGCCGCTGCGGTCTCCAGCGCCCCCACGGCCTTGGCCAGTTCGAACTCGAGCAGACCGATGCGCTCGGCGTGCTCGGCCTCGGCACTCGAGAGTCGACGCGCTGCCTCGACGGCATCGCGCGTGGCACGCAGCTGGCGATCGCTCGCCCGCGCCGCGACGGCAACCGCGCCGAGCAGCACCAGCAGCATCGCGACAGGCTCGAAGCTCGCCGGCGTCGCCATGCCGAACAGCCAGGCCACGCCCGACAGCAGCATCAACGCTGACTGGGCGATCGCCGCCCTGGGCATTGCACGCAGAGCCTGGCTTTCGACGAGCGCCAAGCCGGCCATCGCCAGCATCGCCACCAGGCGCTGCGCCGCATCGAGCTCGGCAAAACGCAGCCAGGGCAGCGCGGCCCAGAGCACGGCCGTGGCGGCCACGCCGACCAGGTAGTGGCGCGTCCAGCGCATCGGGTCGCTCAGCGGCGCGCTGGCACGGGCCCAGGCCCAGTGCGCCAGCCTCAGCGTGACCAGCAGCAGCGCCGCACCCAGCCAGACGCGTGCACTGGCCAGCGCGTTGAATTGCCCGAGCGACCACGCCGTGGCCAGCGCCAGCAGCGCGCCCGCTGCGATCACGGCAGGCGCGGCACGCAACGGGCCGGAGACGACGTCGTCGAGCAACGCGGTATCGACGCGGGGCTCGACCGCTGCCGGCGCGGCAGGGACGGCCGGCTCCGACACGCGGATGGCGTCGTCGGCGGGGGCTGGCAGCGAGGTCAGCATGAAGTGTGGGCGGGACGGATTCGGCGCGCGGAATTCTGAAAGACGGCGAGGGTCGTGCCGGCGGATGCAAGGCTAGGGCAACGAACTGCTCTTCGGCACAAGCCGTGACAACTCAAGCCCGACCTGCGTGACTTCGGCACGTGACGCCGGGCATGATTCCTGCACGGGCGTGACGGGCGCCACGGCCCCGTTCGAAGTTCAGCCTCCGGCCGCGGCCGCCAGGCGCCGGCTGCGGCGCGCGGCCCACAGTGCCGTGAGGTACGGCACGAGCAGCAGCCCGAAGGCCAGCGCAGCGAGCAGGACGCGCGCGTCGCCGCTCACGCGCACCGGGCGCGACAAGGCCTTGTCGCGCAGGGCCTTCGACAGCGCCGCGGCAGAGCGCAGCTTGTGGAAGGCGAAGCCGTTCTCCTGCGCGAGCAGCCGCAGGTAGGGCTCGCGCAGCCCGGACAGGTGCTCGCTGCCCGGCGTGGCGCCCAGACCGGCGGCTTCGGCCACCCCGCCTTCGTCCACCATCAACTCCTGGCCGACGCTGGCGCCGCGGCCCTGGCTGCGCGGGTCGACCTGCGCGACCTCGTCGGCGCCCCAGAAACCCAGCGGCCGGCCCAGCGGGTCGAGCTTGGGGATCGGCGAGGGCCGGGCCTGGCCCACGCCGACGATCACGCCGGCCACCTCGCCCGGCTTGTCGTCGAAGGCGGGGCGATGGCGTGCGTTCAGCGGCGGCGACTCGTGGCCGTCGGTCACGAACACCAGCGAAGGCGTGCCCGGCAGCGACTTGGCCACGACGATGCTGCTGTGCAGGCCCTTGGCGACCTCGCTGTTGCCCGACCAGGCCATGCGGCCGTCGATGGCGGCCAGCGAGGCGCGCAGCTCCGCGCGGTTGGCGCACACCTCGACTGGCGCGAACAGCAGGTAGCTGCGGTACTCGGTGAAGATCGCCCAGCCGAGCTTGGAGCCGCAGGGCAGGTCCTGCAGCGCCAGGTGCAAGGCCTGCTTGGCGAAAGCCAGGCGCGACACCGGCTTGCCATCGAGCAGCTCGTCCTGCACGTTCATGCTCTGCGTGATGTCGATCACCACCACGTGCTCGAACAGCGAGCGCTTCCAGGGCAGCTTGGGCTGCAGGAAGCCGATCGCCAGCAGCAGCGCGGCCAGCGCCAGACCGAGGCGGCCGCGGTCGAGCGTCCACTCCCGCCACCAGCGCCGCCAGGCCTGCATCATCTTCACGGCAGCCCCGGCGAGTAGCCGCGCATGGTGGTGGCGGCGCGCTCGGCGCTGCGGCGCGCCTCGGGCGGCTCGTCGTCCACCTCCTCGGGGTCGGCCACCAGGCGCTGCGCGCGTTCGAGGTTGTAGCGCGCGGCCCAGTCTTCGGGGTCGTGACGCAGCACCTCGCGGTAGCTTTCCTTGGCCAGCTCGATCAGCGCCAGCGCCTGGCCCGGCTGTGCGCCGGCACGCATCGCGATGCCCTGGCGCATCAGCAGGTTGGCGCCGTTGTAGCGCGCGGCCTGGCCCACGGGCGTGTCGGCATGCAGCGCGCCGTAGCGGTTCAGCGCGGCCTCGCCGGCGCCGCTGGCGGCCTGCGCGTGCGCATGGGCGAAGCGCAGCTCGGCCGGCGATTGCGCGTCTTCTGGTGGCAGCGTGCCGGCGACGATGTGCGCATTCAGGCGTTCGGCCTGCACCACCTGCCAGCCATCTCGCGCCGCCGCGGCACCGATCAGCGCGAGCAGCGTCCAGGCGACTCGAATCCCCATCTTCCGGCTCAGGCCCATCGGCGAATCTCCAGCAGGCGCGCCGCCAGCAGCAGCAGCACGGCGGCCAGCGCCAGCGCCTGCGCGTAGGGCGCGAGCTCGCGGCGTGGCACCAGGTCGTTGTAGGTGATGGGCAGCTTCTCGAGGCGGTTGACGTCGTCGATGGCACGCTGCAGCGCGCGCGAATCGCTCGCCTCGTAGGCACGGTACGGCGTCTCCAGGGCATTGAAGAAGTCGTGCAGCAGGATCTCCGGCACGCTCTCGGCCGCCGCCAAGGAGTCGTCGGCGGCCAGCGTCAGGCCAGGGCTGTTCGATGAGCGAAGGTACAGCCAGTAGATCGACACGCGCTGCTTGCGCGCCAGGTGGGCCAGGCGCTCGCGCGTGTCCGGATCCATGCGGTCCCCGCCGTCGGAGACCAGCATGATGATGCGCGAGCCGTTGTAGGGGCGGTCGTTGAACAGGTCCATGCCGACCTCGAGCGCGCGGCCGATGTTCGTCTCCGACAGGCCGCGGCCGATGTTGCCGGCCTCGATGGCGGCCTGGATGACTTCGCGCTTGGCGGTGAAGTCGAGCACGCGCATCGGCAGCGTGCTGAAGGCCACCAGCGCGAAACGATCGTCGGGCCGCTGCGCGGTGAAGTCGGAAAGCAGCTGGCGCGCCACCTTGCCCTTGGATTCGCGCAGCCGCCCGGGCGTCTGGCTGAAGTAGTACTCCAGCGACTCGGGGCTGTTGGCCTTGCCCGGCGGCGGCGCCCGGCCGGGCGCGAAGCCCTGGTCCATGCTGCGGCTGCGGTCGAGCAGCAGCACGATCTCGGCGCCCTGCCCGACCCGCTCGACGGTGTACTCGGGCCGGTGCGGGCCGGCCATCGCGAAGAGCAGCGCGGCCAGGGCCAGCGAGGCGGCCGCGCGCAGGGCCCAGCCGAGCAGATCGGAGGCGCGGTCGCGCGGCGCGAAGGCGAGCCAGCCGTTGTCCAGCGACAGACCCGCCGGCGCGAGCAGCGGGATCAGCACCAGCGGCAGCAGCCACAGCACCCAGGCGTCGTCGAAACCGATGAAGTTCACTGGACTACCCTCCGCGCTGCGCGCACCGGGATGAGCGCTCGGGAGCGGCCCGACGCGCTCATGCCATGCCCCGCTCGGCGTCGCGGCAGCGGCGGCACAGCGCCCGCAACCAGGCGCCGTCGTCCTTCTGCCGCGCGGCGCCACCGAAGAACTCGGCGCGCGACATCTGCAGGAAACGCGCAAGCTCGTCGCGCACGGCGGCGAACGCAGGCTGGCGCGCGACGAAGCTGTCGAGCCCACGCTCGAACAGCACCTCGCCGGCGCTGCGGTTCAGCGCCTCGTGCAATTGCACGCAGGCCTCGCGCCATGCTGCCTCGGCCGGGTTGGATGCCAGGCCGCGCAGCCGGCGCCAAGCCACGCCGAACGGCCGGTTGCGTGCAGCGGCCCAGGGTGGCCCGAGGTGCACGACGGCCAGCCAGACCAGCAGCAGCGCAGCCGCCACCGCGAACCACTCGAGCCGCCGGCGCGCCGCGCCGGTGTCGATCAGCGGCGGCGGCTTGTCGGGCTGCAGTTCGCCGTAGCCGCGACGGGTGGGGGCCTGCACCGGCACCAGTGGCGAGATGGTGACGGGCCAGGCCTCGACCAGCACCTCCTCGATGCGCGACGCACCGGCAAACCGAAGCCGCAGCGGCGCAATCTCGACCGTGCGCACCTGGGCCGGCGCGAGGAACACCTGGTAGTCCAGATCGAGTTCGAGCCGCCCGCTGCCCGCCGGGCCGCGGCGCGTCACGTGGCGCAGTTCGAGCGCCTGGCCGCGCCCGCCCGGCCGCGGCAGCGTGGCCTCGTCGAGTCGCCAGCCCTCGGGCACATGCACGACGACCTGGCGCTGCAGGTGATCGCCGACGCGGTAGCCGTAAGCGCGCGGCTCGCTCGCCTCGACACGCAGCACCGCCTCGGGCGCAGCCTGCGCGAGCGTCGCAGCCAGCGCGAGGCATGTCGCCCACAGAGCATGCAGCGTCTTCATGCGAGGAAGTGGCGCGTCACCGCGTCCGCATCGAAGGCGCCCTCGATGAACATCGGCGCCAGACGGCGCGCCCGGAAGGCCTGCAGCAGCGCCTGTCGCCGCTCGTCGTGTGCCGCTGCCCAGCGCTCGCGCAGCGCCGGTCGCCACCACAACCAGCGCTGTTCGCCGCTCTCCGGCTCGCGCACCTGCGCCAGGCCGCGCGCCGCCCCGAGGGCAAACTCGGCCGGCTGCCACAGCACGATGGGCACCACGTCGTGCGAGGCCAGGCTGTCGAGCACCGTCTCGACTTCGGCCAGCGGCAGGTGGAAGTCGGACACCAGGAACACCAGCGCACGCTGACGCGGCAGATGCCGATGCGCCTCGCGCAGCGCACGCGCCGAGCGGCCCTGCGGCTGCAGCGTGCGCAGGCGCTGCGCCAGCGCCACGCCGGCGCCGCGCACACGCGACTGCAACTGCGTGAAGGCGGGCAACACACGCTCCTCGCAGCCGACGAAACCGAAGCTGTCGCCGGTGCGCCAGGCCGACCAGGCCAGGCTCTCGGCGAAATCGGCCAGCACATCGAGCTTGCGCTGCGCGCCCTCGAAGCCCATCGACGCCGACAGGTCGGCGACCATCGCCACCGGAATCGACTTGCGCTCGCTGTGCAGCCGCACGATCCAGCCGCCGAAGGGGTCGCGCAGGCTGGCATGCAGGTCCAGTCGCCGCACGTCTGGCGCATCCTGCAAGGCCGCATGACCGCGGAACTCGAAGCCGCTCGTTCCGCTGCGGCTGCGGTGGTGGCCCGGGAACAGGCCGACCGCTGCGCCGGCGACACGGTAGTGGAGTTCGCGGATGCGCGTCATGTCAGTCGCTCGATGATGCGCGTTGAGAGGGGTGGCATTCACGTTGGACGGCAGACTCCTTGCGGCCCTTTGCTGACGTTCGCTCGTGCAGAGTTCGCGCATCGCGGCAGACACTGCCCGCTGGGGGCTCATGCCGGGGCGGGCGGCCTTGCAGGCCGACTCCACTGCGATGCTCGCACCAGGGTCGTGCCGCAGAACTCACTCCGCGACCTGCGGTCGCTGCGTTCGAACAGCCGCGGCAAGTCAGACCACGAAGCGCGCTGGCGCGCGCCGACCCTGGC